>ODAK010004867.1_pt1 | contig 13699 bp, 14 predicted proteins | sample 1539591 | NCBI WGS metagenome assembly ODAK01 (sample SAMEA3539303, study PRJEB22396) | soil metagenome | biome: tundra; feature: field; material: soil | place: USA | collected 2010-05 | depth 0.15 m | reverse complement strand
CCGAGTTGACCGCGCCAGGCTCGCACGTCGTGACCGTCCGGGCTTCCCCGTCGTCGTGTCACGCGGCCCTGACGGAGCCCTGCGGGGCTTCCACAACGTCTGCCCCCATCGCGCCGGTCCGCTCGTCCACGACGGCACAGGGACCGCGACGTCGTTCGTCTGCCGCTACCACGGCTGGGTGTTCGAGCCGGACGCGGCGCTCCGCGGCGCTCGTGACTTCGGGGACCCTGGGCCCGAAGAGGGGTGCCGGCTGTGGGACCTGCGTGCCGAGGCATGGCGGGGATTCGTCTTCGTGAACCTCGACGAGTCGGCACTGCCGCTCGTTCGGTCGATCGGGACACTTGCCGACGAGGTGGCTGGATTGGACCTCGAGGGCTTCATGCCCGCGGGGACCTGGTCACACGATCTCGCGTGCAACTGGAAGACCTACGCGGAGAACTACCTCGAGGGCTACCACATTCCCCTCGTGCACCGAGAGCTCGCCCGCTCGATCGACGTCTCGCGCTACGAGGTCGAGGTCCACGAGGACTGGTGCCTGCATCGCGCGCCGCCGAGGCACGGTGCTTGACGGACGCTGGCTGCGGCGGTGGCCGAACCTCGCGCTCAACATCTACGACGACGCGAACCTCGAGCAGTTCCTCCCGCTCGGGCCAAGCCGAACGCGTGTCGCCTACCAGTACTTCTCCCGCGACGGCACGCTTGACGAGGACGTCTCACGCCTGTCCAAGCTCTTGCTGGACGAGGACGCCGCGATCTGCGAGGCGGTGCAGCGCAATCTCGACGCCGGCGTCTACCACCGCGGCGTGCTCAGCGCCAAGCACGAGGGCGGTGTCGCGCTTTTCCAGGAGCTCGTGCGCGCCGAGAGCGCGGCGGGGGAGTAGCCCCCGCACGCAGGCATGCCGACGCAATGTCAGCGCCAGGCGGCTTCGACCTCGAGTCGTTTGAACCCCGAGATGAAGTTGGAGCGGAGCCGCTCGGTGCGCTCGACGTGCACCGAGTCGAGCATGGGCAGCAGCTCTTCGAACAGCACGCGCATCTCGAGTCGCGCGAGGTGCGCGCCGAGGCACAGGTGCGGGCTGTGCAGCCCAAAGGCGACATGGTCGTTCGGCGTCCTCGTCGCGTCGAAGTGGAACGGCTCGTCGAACCGCTCGGCGTCGAAGTTCGCCGACACGTACCAGACGACGACCTTGTCGCCCGCACGGATCGTCTCGCCCCGGAGCTCGACGTCCTCGGTGGCCGTGCGACGGAAGTGCATCGTGGTGCTCGACCATCGGAGCATCTCGTCGACGGCGACTTTGATCGCACCCGCGTCCGCGCGGAGCGACTCGAGCAGATGTGGGCGCTCGGCGAGCGCCTTCAGCCCCGCGGCCATCGAGTAGCGCGTCGTGTCGTTGCCCGCGGCCACCATGAGCGTGAAGAAGTTCTTGACCTGCTCGTCGCCGAGCAGGTCGCCGTCGACGGTGGGCTGCAGCAGCGAGGTCAGGACGTCGTCGGTCGGATGGGCACGCCGCGAGGCCATCGCGTCCTCGGCGTACTTGAAGAGCTCGACGGCGACGGGGCTTCGGAAGGGCAGGAGGCGGTAGTCCGAGGTGTCGACCTGGTCCACCACGTAGTCGGTGAAGTCAGCGTCGGTGTTGCCGATCAGGGCGTCGCCACGGTCGACGAGCCAGTCAAGGTCGGGCTCGGGCAGCCCGAGCAGCGTGCCGAGCATCCGCATCGGGAGCTGGCGGGCGACGCGCGAGACGAAGTCGAACCGGCCCTCGCCGCGGACCTCCTCGAGGACCTCGCGCGCGAGCTGGCGGACCGAGGACTCGTAGTTGGCCACGGCCCGAGGCGAGAATGGCCGCGAGACGAGCCTGCGGTAGCGCGAGTGCGCCGGAGGGTCCATCTCCATGATGGTGCGGCGCGCCTCGGTCTCCTCTTCGTCCATGTCCTCGAGGCGGATGCCCTTGGCCGAGCTGAACAGCTTGGTGTGGCGGCTCACGTAGAGCACGTCGTCGTGGCGTGTGATCGACCAGAACCCCCGGCCGTCCTGCTCTTGGGTGAAGCTCACAGGGGACTCGGTGCGGAGTCGCAGGAACGTGGCGTGCGGGACGCCTTCGGTGTAGACGTCGTGGTCGGTGATGTCGGCGTGGCTGTCGCCGAGATCGAGCTCGATGACTGCTGCCACCCAACCTCCTGGTCGCCGGGAGCCTACCGTCGGGGTCGATCTTGGCTCATCGTGCGATGACCCCCCGTAGCATCGCTGCGTGGACGCGCCGCTGATCGGACTGTCCGGACGCCGCTGGCCCGCTCGGCTCTTGGGGTCCGCCGCGCCGGTCGCGATGCACGAGATGGAGTTCGACCTGCACTTCGCCGACTACCCACAGGCGATCGCGGCGTGCGGGGGCCTGCCGGTCCAGCTCACCCGCGACGCCGACGTCGACGGCATCGCGGCGCGCATCGACGGGCTGGTCCTCACCGGCGGTGCCGACGTCGATCCCGCCGTCTACGGCCGCGCGCCCGAGGCGGGGCTCGCCGCCACAGAGCCCATGCGTGACGCCTGGGAGCTCGCGTTGCTCGATGCCGCCGACGCCCGAGGACTGCCGGTCCTGTGCGTCTGCAGGGGCGTCCAGCTGCTGAACGTCGCAAAGGGCGGCACGCTTCGCCAGCACGTCGGCGCCGACGAGGGTGACGGCCACCCGAGATTCGACGAGGACGGGCGCGAGTTTGCCCATGGCGTCGACGTCGCGGAGGGCTCACTCGCCGCCTCTCTCTACGGCACGCACCTCGAGGTGAACTCCCTGCACCACCAGGTGATCGAGGAGGTCGGCAAGGGCCTTGTGGTGACCGGCCGCTCGCCCGACGGGACGCCCGAGGTCCTCGAGCTCGAGGGCCGCGACGTGCTCGGTCTGCAGTGGCACCCCGAGTTGCTCGCACGGCCCGATCCCGCGTTCACGTGGCTGGTCGAAGCCGCAAGCAAGCGGCTCGCGTCGAGGTGAGCTAGTGTCCTGCGTCAGAGATTCGTAGTGATATAGGATCCAGCGCAGGGCTCTGTCCCTGTCCTGCATCGACAACGATGGAGGACGGCCATGGCGCAGCGAGGCAGACCCAAGTCGCAGCTCAATCTCAGCGACGACGAGCGTTCGACGCTCGAGCGGTGGGCGAGACGACCGAAGAGCTCCCAGCGGCTCGCGCAGCGATCGAGGATCGTCCTTGCGTGCGCGACCGGGGCGTCGAACCTCGACGTTGCTGACCGCCTTGGGGTCACGCCCGCCACGGTCGGCAAGTGGCGGGGCCGGTTCGTCGCGCACCGCCTTGACGGGCTCGTCGACGAGGCCCGTCCGGGCGTGCCGCGCTCCATCGCCGACGACGTGGTCGAAGAGGTGATCGTGACGACGCTCGAGGAGCTGCCCGTCGACGCCACGCACTGGTCGACGCGCTCGCTCGCGAAGCGGGTCGGGATCTCGCCGGCGTCCGTCGGGAGGATCTGGGACGCATTCGGGCTCCAGCCCTGGCGCACCGAGAGCTTCAAGCTGTCGACCGACCCGCAGTTCGTCGACAAGGTGAAGGACGTCGTCGGGCTCTACTTGGACCCGCCCGAGCACGCGGTCGTCCTCGCGGTCGACGAGAAGTCCCAGATCCAGGCGCTGAACCGCTTCCAGCCCGTGCTCCCGATGCTCCCAGGCACCCCAGAGCGCAGGAGCCACGACTACGTCCGGCACGGCACGACGTCGCTGTTCGCGGCCCTCGACACGCTCGGTGGCACGGTCATCACGTCGCTGCATCGACGGCACCGGGCCGTCGAGTTCAAGGCGTTCCTCCAGCAAATCGACGACGAGGTCCCAGACGACCTTGACGTTCACCTGGTGCTCGACAACTACGCCACCCACAAGACCCCGGCGATCAAGCGCTGGCTGTTGCGCAACCCACGGTTCCACCTCCACTTCACCCCGACAGGGGCCAGCTGGCTCAACCTCGTGGAGCGCTGGTTCGCCGAGCTCACGAACAAGCGGATCAAGCGCGGTGCGCGCACCTCGGTGCAAGCACTCGAGCGCGACATCACCGCGTGGGTTGCGACCTGGAACGAGGATCCCCGCCCCTATGTGTGGGTCAAGACCGCGGACCAGATCCTGTCATCACTCGCACTATATTGCACACGAATATCTGACGCAGAACGCTAGCCCCCGGCGAGGTGGAAGCTGCCGATCGCGGCGCTGACGGCGAGCACCATCGGGACGAGCAAGAGTGCCACCCCGAGTCCGGGACGCCCGCGCTCAACCGTGCGAGCGACGTCGACGCTCGCCGCGGAGAACGTCGTGAAGCCGCCGCAGAGCCCTATAGCGAGCACCTCGATGGTCGTTGGTCCGAGCTGGGCGCTCAGGGTGGCACCGGCCAGTGCGCCCGCGAAGCACGAGCCCACGATGTTGACGACGATGGTGCCCCAGGGAAGCGACCGACCGAGTCGGGCGGCGAGGGCGAGGTCGACGAGCCAACGAGCAAGTGCGCCCGCGCCGCCGGCGATGGCCACGAGGAGCACCGTCATGCGGCCATCGCTGACCGCCGCGACCTGCCCGCGAGCGACGCGGCGATCACGCCTACGAACGACGTGGCGAGAAGCGTGACAAAGGCCACGTCGAGGTGATCGTGGTGCCCGTCGACGACCGCCGCGCTCACGAGGGACGAGTACGTGGTGAAGCCCCCAAGGAGCCCGGTCGCAAGGAACAGTCGGCCACCGACTGCGCGCGGGTGGGTATCGAGCAGCCGTGAGGCCAGCACGCCGAGCGCCGCGGCACCGACAACGTTGAGACTCACGAGCATCCACGGCACCTCGAAGGCGCTCGAAGGAGCGGCTCGCAAGAGGAGTTCACGGGCGAGCGTGCCCAGGATCCCGCCGGCAGCCACCAAGCAGGCGTGGGGGAGCGTCGCTCGGGCGTGGTGGAGGGGATCGAGATCGGGCTCGAGTTCCGGATCGAGCTCCGGATCCAACGGTGCCCGCTCCGCTCCGCGGTGACCGGCGTCGCGCGACACGGCGGACACTCTCGCATCACTCGTCGGGTCACTCGGACACCTCGCGAGGGCGGCCCGTTGCCTCCGGAGTGTTCGCTCGGTCTATACGAGCAACCACACTCGCTCACACCGAGCAACCAGGACGCCGGATACATTCCCCGGCTCGTCCTGGACAACTTGACATAAGAAACATTATCGGCGTTAGGCACACCCGGCGCGACCGTCCGTGATCAGCCTCTGGGCACGTCTCCAGGCGCCTTGGCCAACGCCCCGCCCCGCCACACGTGGGTGACCGTGGATGGCGTCGCAAGGACGCCGACGTCGACGCTCGGGTCGGCGCTGAGCGCGAGCACGTCGGCGTCGTATCCCTCGGCCAGGACCCCGGACAGCGGTGCCTGCGGGCCGAGCGTCAGCGGCGCCGTCGCGGTCGCCGCTTCTATGGCCTCGAGCGGGCTGAGACCCGCCCGCACGAGGTAGCCCAGCTCCTCGGCGTTCTGGCCCCAGCGCGCCGGCGTGCGAGGGCTCGAGCCGGCAACGTCAGTCCCGAGCGCGATGTGAACGCCTCGCTCGTGGGCGAGCGAGATCGCCTGGGCGTGCCGGTCAGCGACCTCACGGAGCTTTGTGAGCGCGTAGTCGGGCAGCCCCGACGTCGCGCCATGCGCGAGGAACTCCTCGACGATGAGCCGCGTCGGCACGAGCACCGCGCCGCAGTCGCGCATTGCGTCGGCAGCCTCGTCGTCGAGGTAGGTCCCATGCTCGATCGTCTGCACGCCTGCCTCGAGCGCGGCCATGATGCCGGGCTTGCCGTGGCAGTGAGCGGCCACGATGCGCTCGGCTCGTCCGGCCTCCTCCACGATCGCGTGCAGCTCGTCGCGGCTGAACTGCTGGTGCACCGGGTGATCGATCTGGCTCATGACCCCGCCCGATGCGCAGATCTTGATGAGACGCGCGCCGACCCGCAGCTGCAGGCGAACCGCCCGGAGGCACTCGGCGACGCCGTCGCACTGCCGGAGGATCCCCACGCGGTCGGCCAGGTCGCACACCCACTCGAGGGGGAACATGTGCAGGTCCGCGTGGCCACCGGTCAGGCTGAGGACCGCGCCCGCTGCGTAGACCGACGGGCCGTTGACGGTGCCCTCGTCGATCGCCGTGCGCAGCCAGACGCCGAGTCCCCCGACCTCGCGCACGCTCGTAAAGCCAGCGTTGAGGGCAAGCGCGGCGTCGCGCGCCACGCGCATCGCCATGAGCGCGGGCGGTGTCGTCGCGATCGTGGCGAGGTCCGGGGTCGTGACGCCCATGAAGTGGCCGTGGCAGTCCCACATGCCAGGCATCGCCGCCGCGGCGGTGACCACGACGGCGTCGGGCGTGGCGGGCGCGGCCCCAGCGGGTCCGGCGTAGCGGATCGTCGGCCCGTTCAGTACCACGCAGCCGTCCTTTATGGGGTCGCCACGTCCTGGAATGAGCACGTCAACGTCGAGGCGGTACACAGCGGGCCTCCCCCGGCGGCGGAGCCTCCGGCGCCGTGCGCACCATATCTTCGAGGATCGCATCCCCCGAGTTCGTCCGCTCGCGCGACAGCATGCCGGTACATTCTCGCGATGGCCCCTCCCGACGTTCTCGTCGCCGCGCATGACCAGTTCATGGCGACTCTCGGCCTCGTTGGCGACGACGACTGGGCTAGCCCACGCCCTGTGACGCGTGGCTGGTTCGCGACCTGGTTGCGCACCTCGTCAGTGGCGAGCACATGGCCGTCGCGCTGCTCGACGGCGCCTCAACGGACGAAGCGCGCGCCCTGATCGGCTCGGCGAGAGCCGACGGCGACCTGCGAGCCGAGCTGTCTTCGGCGTTCGCCGCGTCACGCGCTGCGTTCGAGCAGTCCGGCGCTCTCGACCAAACGGTGCACCATCGGGTGGGCGACATCTCGGGTGCCCAGCTTCGCGACTGCCGCACCGCTGACGCGACGCTGCATTCGTGGGACCTGACCCGGTCGATCGGCGCGAACGAGGCGCTCGATCCCGCGCTGGTCGACGCGGTTTGGGCGCAGCTCGAGCCCCTCTCCCCCGTCATCGCTTCCATCGGCCTCTTCGGCGAGGGTGCGAGCGGCGCGCTCGGTCCGAGCGACGATCTGCAGGCTCGCCTCCTCGACCTCACCGGTCGGCGGCCCTAGCGCTGCGACACCGGTGCGCGACGCACGTCGCGCACGACGCGACGACTGACAACATGGCTCGGTGAGCACCGAGTCCGACGACGCGATCCCGCGTGACACCGCGTCACTGGCGAGCGGCACGGGGCCGTGGTCGTGGACGGTCACCTGGGGCGCCTTGGCGAGGCCGGGGTTCGTGGTCGAGCACGTTGAGGCCTGGGACGCAGACGAGGCGCTCGTGCTCGCGGCACGGCGGCACCCCGAGCTTGAGCGGCCACGGGTTGCGTTCCTCACCCGGGCTGTGTGAACTCCTCCGGTCAAGCGTCGAGACCCCCGGAGCACCGCTGAGCGATTGCAACGGTGGCTAGGTTTGCGCACTGACCTAGGAGGCCACATGGGCGACCTGTTCGACATCGCCGGCAAGACCGCGCTCGTTACCGGCGGGAGCAGGGGCATTGGCGAGATGATCGTGCGCGGCTACGTTGCGGCGGGGGCCAAGGTGTACCTCTCGTCTCGCAAGGCGGACGTCTGCGAGGCCCTGGCCGAAGAGCTGCGCGATCAGGGCGGCGACGTCACCGCCCTGCCCGCGGACCTCTCGACGGAAGGCGCGTGCGCCTCGCTCGCTGGCGAGCTCGAGAGCCGCGAGTCATCCCTCGACATCCTCGTGAACAACGCCGGCGCGACGTGGGGAGCACCGATCGAGGAGTTCGACGAGGCCGCGTGGGAGCGCGTGCTGGCGCTGAACGTGAAGGGCGTGTTCTTCACCACGAAGTACCTGCTCCCCCTCCTCAACGCGGCGGGCACCGCCGAGGACCCCGCTCGGGTGATCAACGTCGGCTCCATCGACGGCCTGCGGGTGCCGACGCTTGAGACGTACTCCTACTCGGCGTCCAAGGCGGCCGTCCACCAGCTCACGAGACACCTCGCGAAGCGGCTGGCGCCCACGATCACGGTGAACGCGATCGCACCGGGGCCGTTCCCGTCCAAGATGATGCGCTCGACGCTCGAAGCCTTCGGCGACCAGATCGCCGCGGCCGCGCCGATGAGGCGGATCGGGCGGGCAAGCGACATGGCCGGCGCAGCGATCTTCCTCGCATCCCCCGCCGCGTCCTACATGACGGGCGCGGTGCTCCCCGTCGATGGGGGGATCGCGACGCTCAACTGACCTGGGCGGCTACGCACCGGGCGGCGCGACCGACGTGACGAACGCGATGACCTGGGAGCGACCCCGCTCGACGATGACCTTGACCGTCGTGCCCGGCTTGACCCTCGACATGATCCGCGAGACGCCCGTGTCGCTGGCAACCTCGGTGCCGTCGAGCGACACGATCACGTCGCCCGCTTCGATGCCCGCGCGCTGCGCGGGGTAGCCAGGCTTCACCGACACGATGTAGGCGCCGGTCGTGACCGAAAGGTGGTAGCGCTTCGCGAGGGCGCTCGAGTTGGACACGATCCCCACCCCGAGGAAGGCTCCCTTGCGCGTAGGCGTCGTGGGCAGGTGCATGCGCACGAGCGACGGCAACAGGTGCACGATGCGCGCCGCGGGGATCGCGAAGCCGATGTTCTGCGCGGTGCCGCCGTCGCTCGTCGCGCCGGCGACCGCCGTGTTCATGCCGACGACCTGGCCGCTCGAGTCGATGAGCGGGCCGCCTGAGTTCCCGGGGTTGATCGCCGCGTCCGTCTGGATCATCCCGTAGAGCGTCTCGCTTTGGCCGTTCTGGGCGTTGCTCGCCGACACCGTGCGACCGAGCGCCGAGACGATGCCCGAGGTGACCGTCGGCGTCCCGGCAGCAAGGCCCAAGGCGTTGCCGATCGCCACGACGCCGTCGCCGACGACGAGCTTGGAGGAGAGGCCGAACGTGATCGCCGGCAGGCCCGAGGCATTCTGGATCTGGAGCAGCGCGACGTCGTAGCGCGGGCTCGTCCCGAGCAGCGTCGCTGGCAGCGCCGTCCTTGCTCCGGTCCTCGTGACGGTGATCGTCCCTCCCCCAGCGGTGGTGAGCGCAGCGACGACATGGTCGTTGGTCACGACGAGTCCGTTCGAGCTGATGATCATCCCAGTGCCTTCGTCGCCGCCGAATCCCGTCGTCACGTCGACCGAGACGACCGACGGCGAGACGGCGTCCACGAGCCTGGGAATGGGCGTGCCCGACGCGAGGATCGCCGCGCCCGGCAGGGCGGTGCCCTGGCGGATCGTGATCAGTGCCGAGGACGCCCCGGGCCGTGCGATCCAGGAGGTTCCAGCACCGACGAGGGCGGCGACGACCGCGACGGCAATCCACGACCGACTCCGGGCACCCGAGACGCTCACCGAAGCACCTGGCGGCATAGGTAGCGGCTCTGGTGCGACGAGCGGCGTTCGCCACGCTGCGATGGTCGGCCAGACCGCGCGCTGTGCGTCCCTGGTCGAGCCGATCGGACTCGGTGACGTCTCGCGGGGCGCGTCAGGCTCGTCGGGCGCGTGCGCGTCCCCTGCATCGCCGGACAGGTCGTCGCCGAGCGAGCGCTTCGTGCTGTCGTCTCCCAGCAGCTCGTCGTCGCTCTCCACGCCTCCGTGGTCGGGTTCGCCGGCGTCGGTCGTCTCGCTCAACTCGCTCATCGCTCCTCCTGGCACACCGACACACCCAATGGGCCTCGCACCTGCAGTGACTCGCATCGTAGGGCCCGTGTCTCCACAGAGGCACGCGCTCGAGAACTTCTTAGCGAAGCGGCTAGTTTTCTGGTCGTGGCGCGACGCATCGAGATCGAGCTCACGAGCAAGCTCGGCGACGGTCGATTCACCTGGCGTGCCGCAGGTGCCCGCGAGCCCCGTGGCACGCTGCTCGAGGACCTCGTCCCTTCAGGCACGAAGATCGGGGAGATCCTCCGCGCCGAGGTCGACAACGGACTCGACGGCGTGGACGTGCTCTCGATCCTCCCGCGAAAAGAGCCGTCTCCGGTCGACCTGCGTGGCAAGCCGATCGAGATCATCGGCCCACCGCGCGTCGAGGCTGGCGTGCAAGTCACGCTCGCCCAGAAAGGTCGTGGCCGCCGCCACGACGGTCCGAGGGACGAGTCGAGGTCGGACCGCGGCCCACGCAGCGCGAAGCGTGCGGGGCCGCGCCGAGGGGCACCTGAGGGTGCTTCGCGCGCGGCACCCGCAGCGGCTCGATCAGAGCGCCCACCGTCGGACCGTGGCCGACCCCCGCGCGACGAGTCTCGCTCGCCGGGTCGCCCACCGTCGGACCGTGGCCGACCCCCGCGCGACGAGTCTCGCTCGCCGGCACGCGGGGCGAGGCCAGATCGCCCGGGCACGTCGGAGCGCCGGGGAGCGCCGGACCGGCGTGACTCGCGACGGCCTCAAGAGCTGGCGGTGTCCACCACGCATCGCAACGCCCTGCTCGCCACCTTGCGCCCCGAGCAGCTGCCCATTGCCGAGCAGCTCCTGCGCGGCGGTCTTCCCGCGGTGCGCCAGGCCATCGAGGAGCAGAACCGCGCTGCGCTCGCGCTGGGTCGTCCGACGATCGCGCCCGAGACGATCCTGTCGATCGCCGATGACCTGTTGCCCGTCACGACCCTCGCCGCGTGGAAGGACCGTGCCGCTGCCGTTCAGCACGCGGGCCCGACGGTGCGGCTCCGCGATCTTCGAGCTGCAGTGACCTCTGCTCGAACGGTCACGCTCGACGAGGAGGCTCGCGGCGTGCTGAAAGAGATGCAGGGCGCCTTGCACTCAAAGACCGAGGAGTTCCGCACCCAGTGGGTCGCCAAGGTCGAAGCCCTGCTCGCCAAGGGCGAGATCGTGGCCGCGCTGTCGGTCGTTACTCGCCCCCCGGACCCCGGGACGCGTTGCCCGGCGGCGCTTGCGACGAGCCTCGCTGAGGCCGCCGGCAAGGCACTCGACGCCGAGCTGACGCCGACTGCGTGGATCGCGGTGCTCGACGCGGTCGTCGCGTCGCCCATGCGACGGTCCGTGCATCCAGCGGGCATCCCCGCCGCCCAAGAGGCGCAAGCAGCGGCGGCCCGCCCCGCAGGACACGTCCCCGCGCTCGCGAAGCTGCTCGGGATGCGCATCCCGCCGCCTCCCCCGCCGAGCTCGTCGAAGCGACCCGCGCTCAGCGGTCGGCGGCCATCCTGAGCAGACGAGCCTTGATGCCGCCTGCTTCGAGGAGCGACTTCACCGACTGATCGCCGGGCAGCGCGAGCGCCTCAAAGCGCATGCCGAGCTCGCTCGCGAGCGCGCGGCTGGCGTCGAGCAGCGTGCTGCCGATCCGGCGTCGCCGCATCGATCGAGCGGTATGCACGCCGATCAGGTCCACGCTGGCCGAGGTCCGCACGACGACGGCGATCCCCACGATCGAGTCGGACAGCGTGGCGACGAGCGTGGTGGTGTCCAGCAGGGCCTGCCCGCACAGCGCGCTCGCGAGCTCCTCGGGGCCGGTGCCCTCTGGCACGCCAATCAGCTCCAGCAGCGCGGGTCCGCCCCGGAGGGTCGCGAGCCGGCTCAGGGCGTCGGCGACCAGAGGCTCGACCCCCACGGCATCCTCCACGCCCGCGGTGCGAACCGCGAGCTCAGGCACCATCGCCGTCGAGCTGCTCGATCCGGCGCAGGATCGTCTGGCGCCCTCGGGACTTGGTCTCGTACTCCGCAACGCGCGCGCGCTCAGCGGACTCGAGGCTCGCCAGCATGGGGACGATCTGTGATGCCGACAGCGCGTCGTAGTCGGCGATTACATCGTCGGGTGCGGGCCCTGCGTCGGGCTGCACGGCTGACCGCGCAGCGCTCGCTGAGTGAGCGGCGTCCTCGTGGGTGTCGCCCTCGGTGCGACGCCGCAGCTCCCGCGCTCCGAACTTGATCGTGAGCTCCCCAATCGCGCGGGCCTGACGGAGCGCCTGGTCGACGCGCGCGCGCCCCCTTGTTGCCGCACCCCCTGGGTCACGCAGCAGCGAGAACGCGGCGTCGATGGGACCGAAGACCGCGATCTCGATCAGCGACGGCTTGGCCCCTGTCGCGTCGCCAGTCGCTGGATCGTCGGCTCGCTCGTGTCGGGTACCGGTGGGCTCTGCTGTGCTCTCGTTCGCGTCCATCTGGACCTCCTCACCACTCGTCGCGTCGCCGCTCCTTGCTCAGTGGCTTAGACGCAGTCGCGGCACAGCTGCCGCTTCGGGTCGGCGAGCTGGCTGATCTTCTTGATCAGAAAGCAATTCGAGCACCTGAACTCGTCGGCCTGCTTGGGCAGCACCGCGTCGGGCTTCTCGGTGCGGTCCTCGACGTCCACGCCCTCGTCGTCCTCGGGCTCGTCCTCGACAACCATCCTCGACTTCAGGATCTCGTCCAGGGACTCCTCGACGTCGTCCTCGTTGACGATCTCGATGTCGTCGTCCTCGGCGTCGGCCTTGCGCTGCGCGGCCGCCTCGACCCCCTCGGGGGTCTCCTCGTCCTCGGCCTCCACATCGACGAGGGCGTCGTCGTCCTCCTCGTCCGCCTCTACGAGGGCGACGTCCTCTTCATCGACGTCACCTTCGAGCTCGGCATCCAGCTCGGCATCGAGCTCGGACTCGTCAATCTCGACTACCTCGTCGAGTTCGCCATCGCCCTGGACGTCAGCGGCCCCCTTCGTCGTTTCCTTCGCCATGCGCTCCCCTGGTTGCGAACGCGGCGCAGCATATCTGTCGATGTCGTGCGTGCTGCGGTTGCTCGTGCGCGCGCCGCAGCACGCTCGGTTGACGTGGTGGAGAGGGGGCGGGGCCCGGGATCCTTTGGTACCGCCGCGGCGTGCGCGTCGTCGACGCGCTCCCCGTGGCGTTGTCTACTCGGCCTCCCGGGCCTCTCCTCCGCCCTCGAATGCGCCCGGCCGGTCCCTCGCTCGCGCGGGTGACGTCGGTTCGCGACGGGATTATCGCAACGTGACGCCAGCGTGTCAAAGGTTGCGTCAGCGACGCACGGATCAGCCGCCCGCGCGTTCGAGGCGTCGGGCCTCTGCTCGACGTTCGGTGTCGAGGCGCTCGAGGTCGGTCGTCTCGTAGTCGACGTGACGCATGGTGGCCGCGATCGCCCGATGGCCCGCGACCGAGGCGATCTGTCGGTGCATCTCTTGGGCGACCCGGCGATAGGCGGGGTGGCCCTGGGGCCCGGATCGCAGCTCGAGCACGTGCATCGCCTCGCGGGCGTTCATCTGCAGCACGTAGCGGATCCGGTAGGCAAGCGCGACTGCGTAGCCCGCCTCGTCGGGGTGCGACGCGCCGATCGCGTCGGCGAGGTCCTTCGATCGCGCGAGCGACTCAGCGAACCGAGCACCGCCCCCCGCGTCCACCACGACGCCGGGCACGTCGGCCCCCAGCGCGCAGCCGAGGCGCTGCCACTCGATCGTGCACAGCCGGTGGCGCTGGAGGTCCCGGAACGCGCCGTAGTCCGTCACGAGCTCGAATCGGTAGTCCGTCCGCTCGAACGCCCGCCCCGGGCGGTGCCGTCGGTTCTGGCGGTCGCCGACGTAGGCCGCCAAGAGCGCGGTGCGCTCGGCGAGTGAGCACCGCCTGACCGCGGCGAGCACGGCGGCCTCGGAGCCCGACAGGTGCGAGAAGCACGCCGCG
>ODAK010004866.1_pt1 | contig 13699 bp, 8 predicted proteins | sample 1539591 | NCBI WGS metagenome assembly ODAK01 (sample SAMEA3539303, study PRJEB22396) | soil metagenome | biome: tundra; feature: field; material: soil | place: USA | collected 2010-05 | depth 0.15 m | reverse complement strand
GCCATCGCCAAGATGCACCAGCGGCTGTCGCTTTACGCGCAGTTGCGCAATGCCGTGCAGCCTGCCGACGCGCCGGACTGGCCGGCGGAACTCGCCGCGTTCGAGCAGATGATTCCCGCCGGGGTTGCCGCCGCGCAGGCGCAGCAGGCCGGGAAGGAATTCGACAAGACCACCTTCACCACCTTCATCGGCTATGTGCAGCAGTTCCAGTTCATGGCCAATCTCGAACCGCCGCTGATTCTGCCGCCGAACGGCTCGGGCCAATGGCGGCGCATGGGCGACGCGCTGCTCGACGCTCCGCGCGCGAACGGCGCAGGCATTGACGACGGCATCCGCGCCTATGCGAAGATGGCCGGCGCGCTTGCGGCGAATAAACCTGACGAATTTAATTCTGCACTACGCGACTTGCGTTCGCTCCTCGTGGCGAACCAGCCGAAGGCGCTCGCCAAGGCGCGGGCGGAAATGTTCTTCAACCAGATGGAGCCGTTTTACAACGCGATGGTCATCTATGTCCTCGCCGGGCTGCTCGCGTGTTTCTCGTGGTTCAATTTGTCCAACACGCTGCGGCGTGCCTCCGTGTGGCTCATCGCGCTGGCGTTTGTGATTCACACCATCGGGCTGGTTTACCGCATGGTGCTGGAAGGGCGGCCGCCGGTGACGAACCTTTATTCCTCGGCCATCTTCATCGGCTGGGGCGCGGTGCTGCTGGGTTTGATTCTGGAAAAATTCCACAAGAACGGCATTGGCGCGGTCGTGGCGGCGGGCATTGGTTTCATCACGCTCATCATCGCGCATCACCTCGCGCTCGAAGGCGACACGATGGAAATGATGCGCGCGGTGCTGGACACGAATTTCTGGCTCGCCACGCACGTCGTCGCCGTGACCGTCGGCTACGCGAGCACGTTTGTGGCGGGATTCCTTGCGCTGATTTACGTCCTGCGCGGCATGTTCACCAAGACGCTGGACGAGGCCACGGGCAAATCCCTCGCCCGCATGATTTACGGCATCGTCTGTTTCGCCACGCTGTTCAGTTTTGTGGGCACGGTGCTGGGCGGCATCTGGGCGGACCAGTCGTGGGGCCGGTTCTGGGGCTGGGATCCCAAGGAAAACGGCGCGCTCATCATCGTGTTGTGGAACGCGCTCATCCTGCATTTGCGCTGGGGCGGCCTCATCCGCGAGCGCGGCCTCGTCAACTGCGCCATCTTCGGCAACGTCGTCACCGCGTGGTCGTGGTTCGGGGTCAACATGCTGGGCATCGGGCTGCACAGCTATGGCTTCACGGAGGCGGCGTTCAAATGGCTGGTGCTGTTTGTGGTGAGCCAGCTCGGTTTCATCGCGCTGGGCCTGCTGCCGGCGAAACTGTGGAAAAGTTTTAAGGTGCGGACGGCGTGAATGGTTTCTGCCGGCGGAATGCGGGTTAAGACCGGCTGCGTGGCTGGGTTGTTAGGAATGTCTTTTATGCTTGGCTGGATGCGAACTACAAACCTCCAATAGACGGCGACCGAGCGTAGTCAAATGAATCTGGTCGGAACCCCAAAGTTCGTTGTCCTTGATTTCGGGGAGTTCATACTTAACGAGGTTCAGGCGCAAAAGATTATCGAGCAAGAGATCTCCGCGTGCGACATCAAACCCGAGCTTTGAAAACAGATTTCGTGGGCGAAATGTAATGGAATCCGGATAGACGGTGCTTGATTCGATGCCCCATTCTTTAAACTTGGCAAGCATCTTTGGCTGCTCATCTAGGAATTCGGTATAAATGAGTTGGAGAAGCTTGGCATCGTCAACCGAAATGCTGCTCAATAACTGGACGCCTATGGCGTGAAGAAAAGCGTTGCTATCGCTGCTGGCGGCATCTGCAAGCAAACGCGCCCACATTTCTTGAATGTCGGGGTCGTCTTCAAGAGAACAGCTCTCGACAAGAGGAACGAGAGTCTTCATCGGAATTGGCCGTGGCTGAAGACCAGCTTCCTCAAGAAGAGTTTGCGACTTCCGTAGTATTAAGACTTGGTTCTTAAAGCGCTGATACCGCACCTTGTCCCCGATTAGCCCTCCGCTTTCTTTGACCGCTTCACCTAGGAGTGCGGTAAGAAATGCCTCAGCTTTTTCGACAACCAATTTTGGGAGGTTGATAGCTTCGATGAATTTTTCCAGCGTCATAAAAGATTGGATAAGCGGCTAAATATAATTTGCTGCGACTGGCACAGCCTGTCCTGACGTTTCACGCTTCCGACCTTGCCCCTGCCGCCGCCGGTTGTCCATCCCAAAATTGGCCCGGCCCGCCGCGCGCCCGGCCTGCTCCCGGCGAAACTGTGGAAAAGTTTTCAAGTGCGGGCGGCGTGAACTCACGGAATCGCTAGCCGATTCGTGCCAATATCTCTGAAATAAACCGTCAGGCCGTGCGTGGTCGCTGATTGGACGCTGCCATCGGCCATGCCAATGTTCCCGGATTTTCCATGCCGATTGGGTTGCCAGGACACGAAATCATTTGTCCAAATGGAAACCAAACCAGACTTCACCGGCTGGCCGTTGATTTCGAGATTAGAATCGCCGGTGAGGACTTCCTGCGGATTGGCTTCGCTGGCATCCACGTTGACAAAATAGCTGATGTTCGAAATCGAAAGACGTGCAAACGTCTCGCACTTCTGATGCGCCGTGTCAGCCGGACACCAGAGGATTTGCGGCGCACTGATTTCGTTGGACATGATCAGGTAAGTGAGAACTACATTTCCTGTTTGGGCCAGCTCCATCGAGCCACCATTTGTGAGTGATACTGACATTGGATACGAGTCCAAATGGTCGCCTTCCCAAACCCGATAGGACATGCCCAGTTGCTTTAGATTGCTGGTGCATCGAATTTTCTGTGCCTTCAACCGCGATGCCGGCCCGGCATACGTCCCAAGAATCATCAGCACCAAAACCGCCAATATGCCTACCACGACAATCACCTCAAGCAGCGTCAAAGCTGATTCGTTACGGAAGCGAGCGTGAAGATTCATATCCAATTCCTTCTGACCTTGCCCCCGCCGCCGCCAGTTGTCCATCAAAAAAGCCCGCCCGGGCTTCACGGCGGAGCGCGAGTTGTCCCAACTCGCAGCGCGTCGCCAGACACAGCGGCATGAGCTTGTTCTGGGCGCGTCTATGACTGGCCACGTGCTGCGGATTGGGGACAATCCGCGCTCCTGCTTCCGGCGAAACTGTGGGAAAGTTTTTAAGTCGCACAGCCTATCAATATATTGGCCCATCAACCACCTTTTTGGGCGGGGCAATGACCGAAGAAACGGGCTTGCGCTGGCTGGCATTTGGAGCGTTGCTGTGGTGCGGCGGGCGGACGGCCAGTAAATCCATCGCCGTTGGCGGTGAAAGTCGGGGCTGCCATGACCGTGGCTTTCCCATCGCCAACGGGGTCGGCGTTCTTCCGCCTGCGTGTGCTGGGACCGTAATTCGGATTTGGTTATGGGTTGATTATTTGTGGAGTCCGGGTGCAAACTTGGCCGCCACTTTTTAAGAGGAAACATTCACAAATGAAACGAACCCATCAAGTGATCAGCCGCCGTCGCTTTCTGCGGCGGGGCGCAACCGCCTTTGCTGCTGCCGTTGCCGCGCCCATGATTATTCCCGCATCAGCCTTGGGGCGGGGCGGAGCCATCGCACCCAGCGAACGCATCACCATGGGCTTCATCGGCGTGGGCGGGCAGGGCAGCGGTCATCTGCTCGGCGGCGCATGGACTTATGTGCCAGGCGGCTACTCGGCGCGACGCGACGTGCAAGTGCTCGCCGTTTGCGATGCGTGGAAGGATCGCCGCGACAATGCCACGCGTCGAGTCAATGAGAACTACGCGAAAATGTTTGATCAGGGCACTTATCGTTCCTGCGAGGCGTATCGGGATTTTCGCGAGGTTCTGGCGCGTGAAGATATTGACGCGGTGCTGATCGCCACGCCCGTCCACTGGCATGGCGTGATGGCCATCATGGCGGCCAAGGCGGGCAAGGATATTTATTGCGAGAAGCCCATCGCCGTGACGATTCGCGAGAGCCAGGCAATCCAGGAAACGGTCCAACGCTATGGCCGTGTGTTTCAAGCGGGCACGCAGCAACGTTCCGAGTATGGCGGCAATTTCCGGCTCGCGTGTGCCCTCATCCGCAACGGTGCGATTGATGAGCTCAAGGAGGTTTACGCGTTTCGTCCCGGCGGTTCGTTTGAATGGAAACGTTACGGCCCGCAGCAGCCGGTGCCGGCCGGATTGGATTGGGATCTCGCGCTCGGGCCCGCGCCGTGGCAGGAATACGGCGGCGTGGTGCACGCGCACATGTTCTGCGGCATTGGCGACATCAACTGGGGACCGCATCATTACGACTTCATCCAATGGGTGTTGGACGCGGACCAGACCGGCCCGGTGGAAGTATTTTTCGAGAAGAACGTGCTGCAATACCGCTACGCCAGCGGCGTGGTGGTTCATGCCGAGCCTTTTCCCGGCGACGCGACCGGTTCCTCCGGCGGCGCGCGTTTCATCGGCACCAAAGGCTGGATCGCCGTGGACCGCGACAATCTCATCGCTCATGATCCGGCGATTTTGAAAATGCCGCTCGATCCGAACGGGCCGCGGGTTTATTTCAGCGACAGTCATTCCGGGAATTTTCTCGATTGCGTGCGCACGCGGCAGAAGCCCATTTGTGATGTGGCCACCGCGCATCGCTCCATCAGCGCCGTGTTGCTGGGCGGCATCGCGCTGCAACTCCAGCGCGCATTGAAATGGGATCCGCAGCGGGAACAATTTCCCAACGATGACGAAGCCAACCGGCTGCTCGCCACCACTTTTCGCACGCCCTGGGTCATTTGATTTCCACCGCCAATGAAAAAGAATTTCTTCGCCAGTCTGTTGGTCTGTCTATTCGCCGCGCTGCCCGCGTTCGCGCAAACGGCGGATGAAGCGCACCAGATTCAAGTGGTGCAATCGAACGCCTCGTCCGCCGACAAGGAGGACGCGTGTCGTCGCTTGAAACAAATCGGCACGGCCAAATCAGTGCCGGCGCTCGCGGCCTTGCTGACCGATGAACAGCTGTATCAAGCCAGTTGCGACGCGCTGCAAACGATGCCGGGTGACGAAGCGCCACACGCGCTGTGCGCCACGCTCAAGACCGCCACCGGAAAGCCCAAGGCTGGCATCATCCATACTTTGGGCGAGCGACGCTATCAACCGGCGGCGGCGGATTTGGCGGCGTTGTTGAACGATTCGGATTCGCTGATCGCCACGGCTTCCGCACGTGCGCTGGGGAGAATTGGCGGCGACGAAGCCATTCGCTCTTTGCAAAAATCTTTGACGTCCGCCGCCGAACTGCTTCGCAGCGCCTGTGTGGACGCGCTGCTGGATTGCGTGGCGCAACTGGTCGCGGCGGGCAAGTCTGAGCAGGCGCGAGCGATTTACCAGCAGCTCGACGGCGCGAAGGAAAAAGAGAATGTCCGCACGGCGGCTTACCTTGGGCTTATACGCTCAGATGAAAATCAGGCGTTGGCATTGGTGCTCTCGGGAATCGCGGGCGCGGATACGGCCCATCAAGCGGCAGCGCTTCAGATGGCCTGCGAAATTAAAGATTCAAAAGCAACAGCGGCGTTTACCGATCTGCTGGCGAAATCTTCGCCGCCGCTGCAAATCGCCTTGCTCCGTCTCCTGCAGCAGCGCAGGGACGCGGCGGCGGCTCCGGCGGTTTTGGTCGCGGCGCAGAATCCCGATGCCGGCGTGCGTCTGGCGGCCATCGTTGCTTTGGGAACCTTGGGCGATGCGTCCATGGTTCCGTGGCTCGCGCAAGCGGCGACTTCGTCTGACAAGGCAGAGCAGAAGGCCGCGCGGCAGGCATTGACGGACCTGCGGCGCGGCGATGTTGCGGGCACGATTATCGCGCAGTTGCCCGCAGTCAGTTCAGGCATTCAGTTGGAATTGATCCGGGCTTTGACATCGCGACGAGACAAGTCCGCCGCGCCGCGATTGTTGGAATTGGCGCGAACCGAAAATGCAGCGGTGCGCTCGGCAGCCTTAAGTGGCCTGAAGCCGTTGGTGGACGGCTCGCATCTTCCCGCACTCGTAAAACTGTTGGAGCAATCCCCAGATGATTCCTCGCGAGCCGAGATTCAAGGCGTGTTTCAATCGCTCGCCAACCGGACGACGGTTGCACAAAAGTTGGATGTGACGCCCATCGTCCAAGGACTGAACACGACCAATCTCGCGGCGCGTATCGCGCTGTTGCAGGTCGGCGTTTTTTTTACCGATGCGCGTTTGCGCGATGCCTTGCGCGCAGCGTTGAAAGACCCGAATGATTTGGTGCGCACTGCTGTTGCGCGCGAACTATGCGATTCGCGTGACGTGCAATTGATGCCGGACTTGCTGGAACTCGCCAAAACTTCCACCGAGCCAGCCATCCGCGCCAACGCGCTGGCGGGATATGTCCGGCTCGTGGGAGAGGACGATGCCAATTTTCCGGCCTCTCGCCGCGTGCAATTGCTGCAATCTGCTTTCGGTCTGGCCGCTAGAGCAGAAGAGAAGCGTCTGATCTTATCCTCGCTCGCGACCGCGCCTAATCTGGAGTCACTGCAACTTGTAGATCGCGCGCTCAACGAACCGGAAATCAAGTCGGCAGCGGAAGTTGCCGCGCTGCGTATCGCTTCTGCCTTGCTGCCGACCGAGCCGACGGCGGCGACGACTTTGTTGCGACGCTTGGTTGCGGAAGGCAGCAGCCCGGACGTGGAAACCGGCGCGCAATCCGCTCTCAAAAAATTTGATGCCGATTGGCTCTACGCCGGCCCATATCGCCAGGCTGGCGTCGAGTGTCGGGCCTTGTTTGACATCGCATTTGCGCCCGAGTTGCCCAATGCAAATCAAGTGGAATGGCGGCGCGCAAGCGGCACCGCCGATTTGGCGCGGCGCGGCGAGGTGGATTTGGCGGACGTCGTCGGCGGGAATGATTGCGTCGTCTATCTCAAGACGCGCGTGTTTGCGCCCACCGCGCAGCCGGTGCTATTTGCGATCGGTTCCGACGACGGCATCAAGTTTTGGGTGAACGGAGAATTGATTCACGCCAACAACGCGGTTCGTGGTCTGACGCCGGGCGAGGATAAAGCCAAAGGAAAACTACGAGCGGGCTGGAACGATCTGCTCGCAAAGGTGACGCAGTCTTCCGCCGATTGCGGAATGACGCTGGAAATAAAAAACCCCGACGGTTCGGAAATTTCCGGCCTGCGTTTTGATTCTCAGGGTGGAATGAACGCCGAGGCAACTGGGTTCAAAAAACTCCAGCTCTCGGATCAGTTCTACGCCGAGGGTGCCTATTACGGCGACTTTAACCGCGACGGCAAGTTGGACATAGTCGCCGGCCCGTTCTGGTTTGAAGGACCGGATTTCAAAATCAAACACGAGTATCGCCCGGCAAAGAGTTTTGATCCGCACGGTTACTCGGACAACTTTCTGACCTATGTGGCGGACTTCAACGGCGACGGTTGGCCGGATATATTCTGCGTGCCATTTCCCGGCGCGGAAGGTTATTGGTTTGAAAATCCGCAGGGCAAAAACGAGCCTTGGCAAAAGCATTTTGCACTTCCGATGGTTGGCAACGAATCTCCCGGCTGGGTGGATGTGGACGGCGATGGCCGCCCGGATTTGATTTTCAACAATGATGGTTATCTCGGCTACGCCACCTGGGATCCCGCCAAAGCCGGCGAACCGTGGAAGTTCCACGCCGTCTCGCCGCATGACAACCGGTTCCAGCGCTTCACTCACGGCATTGGAGCAGGGGACATCAATGGTGATGGACGCGTTGATCTGGTTGAAGCGGCCGGCTGGTGGGAGCATCCGGCGGACGCTTCAGCCGCGTGGAAATTTCATCCGCAAAAATTTGCCGAGGCCGGTGCGCAAATGCTCGTTTATGACGTGGATGGCGACGGACTGGCGGATGTAATTACGGCGTGGCACTGTCATCTCTACGGTCTGGTTTGGTGGCGGCAACTCCGCGGGGCCGGTGGCGAAATCAAGTGGGAGCAAAATATTATTCTGCCGCCCGCGCCGGACTTGAAACTCGACGCGCTCCGCATCAGCGAACTTCATTCCATGGATTTGGTGGACATGAACGGCGATGGCCTCAAAGACATCGTAACCGGCAAACGCTTCTGGGCGCACGGCCCGGCGGGCGACATGGAGCCGGACGCACCGGCGGTCTTGTATTGGTTTGAATTAAAACGTGCCAACGGCAAGGCTACATTTGTGCCTCATTTCATTGACGATAATTCCGGCGTCGGCACGCAGGTGACAGCGGTTGACCTGAATGGCGATGGCCGGCCGGATATCATCGTGGCCAATAAGAAGGGCATCTTCGTTCATCTGAGCGAAGGCAAACGCTAAGTTTACGGCTCGCAACCAACCTATCCTGATCGCATTAATTAATATTCTCTCCGGGTGCTCGTGTTGTCCGCACTCCTGGTTTCTTCGCTCGCCCGCCAATACCCATGCCATCTAATTTCCAGAGCCGCTTCGCGGCACTCTCTGGGTCTGCTCCCGGCGAAAAGTCGGGAAAGTTTTTAAATCGCACCGCGGATCCAGTCGTCAGGCGGCGGCGCTTTTGCGGCGCGGGCGTTGTTTCTTGGAGATGGATTTGATTACCGTATCACCGCCGCCGGTGCTGGGCAGCGGAGTCTTCGCCTGCGCCACGGCTGCGTTTATCAGGTTCAACACGTCCGGCGACCTAAGGGGCTCCGTCGTCGGCAGACGGATGAAGCGGTTTTGCTTGCCACTGCCCAGCAGAAGTTTCTTGGGATCCGGCAGCGACGCTCCGTGTAAGAATGACAAGCCGACACCATTGGCTGCCGCCGCGATGGAAAGAATGGCGTCCGACGCCCGTGCAGTCGGACCATAACCGATGACGAAAAAGTTGTAATTGTCATACACCAGTTCGATCGCGCCGGGCAATAACTTGCGCACCTCAATGCGGCACGCGCGAATGTGTTTCGCGACCTTGGGATCGAATTTGGCGATGAAGGTCGCCAACTGTTTCCCGGCTGAAGCCGGGGAAGTGGATGATGCTATTCGTGACTTCATAACATTATTTGCAGCTTCCGGACAAATGACGGACGCTGGGTTTGCCGTCCTGCCTTGCGTTTCACGCGTTCGACATTGCTCCCGCCGCCGTTGGTTGTCAAGCCACTTCATCGCCCGGTGCGAAGGCCGAGAGGTTCACTTTGGCTGAATCCGAATCGTGTGGGTCACCGGCACAAATGCCGCAGCGATGGTGTCGGCGAGCGGCTGGCGGACTTTCTCGGTCAGGGCCGCCGTGGCGTCGGCGTCGGTCCGGCCTTCCGGTCCGTGGAAAAGATCCTTGATCTGCCGCGTCTCATAATTTTGTTTTTCGGTGACGGCGGCGTCCACTTTGGCGAAGGCGGCGGAGAAGGGATTCGCCGCAAAATCCTCCGCGAGATTCACGCCGGCGGCGAGCTGGGCGGCGGAATAATCGTGGGTCTCCTCGCCCCATGTCACGGTGTAATTCTGCGCCGTGCCGCCGGTGACAACCAATTTGAGCCGGTTCAAGTCGGCGTTGAACGGCACGAGCGTCATGCCGGAGCGGACGGAATCATCCCTGTTCGCCGCGCCGGTGGCGCAGAAGGGATACCGGCTGCTGGTGACGGTCAAGGTATTGTTGGCAAAACTATCCACGGTGTGACCCGAAGTCGCGGTGGCCTTGCCGGAACCAAGATCCACCGTGAACGTGCCGAGGTCGCCGTCGAGTCCCATCGCTTTGAGATAAGCATAGGCCATGATCAGATGCCCGGCCCAGCCGGGATGCACGCCGTCATGTCCCGACACGGCGTAGTCCGCGCCGTATTTTTGATGCGCGGTGAAACCGGTGGTAAGCATGGGCCAGAATACGTCGGCGAAATTGATCTTTTGCTCTGCGGCGATTTCGATGTCAATGTTCCGAAAGTGGCAGAGGTTTAAATTCAAATCTTCGACGGACGCTTTCTGGTCACCGACCCAGCTCGGCACTTTGCCCACGCAGCCCGCCGAACCCAGCACGACGCGCGCGCCGGAATCTTTCAATGTGGACGCCACCGCCGAGTAATTGTTGCTATACCACTGGCCGTTCGGCTCGTCGTAGGCGCGGTAGCGATGGTCGTTCATGCCGTAGCAGAGCGTGGCAATGGTCGGCTGAAAACGAAGGCAGTCGTTGGTCATGCGATGCAAAAACCCTTCGGCGGTCTCGCCGCTCCAGCCGAACTGGCGCGTGGTGATTTTCAGTTCCGGCACGCAGACGGTGAGATAGGTTTCGATGATCCGCGAATACATTTTCTGCTCGGTGATGGAGTCGCCGATGATGGCCAGGTGGTCGCCGGGGTGGAGCAGCAGGCCGGCAGGCGCGGGCGCTTTGAGCGGCGCGAACTTGGCGAAATAGGGATCGTCCGGTTTGGACTCGAAATCAGCCGCCAGCAAACTCGTGGCATGTAACGCAGCAAAAAGGGTCGCCAGCAGGACAACGAGGCGGCGCTTCGGAAATAAAAGATTCATGGGCTGAAGTTTGAACTGCTTTTGGAACAGTCGTCAAGCGGCGAGTCGTTGGGGGGCGGGTGCGGCGTGCGGCGCTGGGCAGGCAAAAAAGTTTTGCCATCTCGACGCCTGCGAAATTGACGGCGGAATGTGGCCGTGCCCGGTGGCGACCGCCTTAAATTGTCCGCTGTTTTTTGCCAATGGCTTTTCTCAATTCGGGTGGAGCGCGGATTGTCCCAACTCGTCGCGCGCCTCCAGCCTTGAAAACGATGCAACTTTCAAGCGCATCTGACGGCCTCCGTGCTGCGGATTGAGGACAATTCGCGCTCTGTCGGCGTCCCTGGCGCCTGGACAAAGCGTGGATTGGTTTGCGGTTTGGGCAATTGCCCGCGCCCTCTGGCTTTCGTGCGGTTTCTGCCGCCGGGCTGGGAAGCGCGTCTTTACGACAGGCAGGGATGCCTGTAGAACGCTACGCACCTCAAACTTCAAGTTGTGGCCATTTCATGTCACATGACAATCGGGCGGAGTGGCGCATTATTCCTCAAGAATCATGCGTGTGGGAATATCACGGCTATTTTGCGCCATCATCGCGCTGACCCTGCTGGCGTTGGCAATGCCGGCGCATGCGTTCATTTATGATTCTTTCGGCGACGGTTTCTGGACGGTCATCAATAACGGCAATGGCGGTAATCTGGTCGTGAACAGCGCCGACGCGAGCCAGGCGGTTGCGACCAACCCTGCTTTTCAGCAGCAGTTCGAGTTGCTTTACAACCATCAAGATGGAACCGGCCGGCTGCGCGATCATGAGAGCTGCTAAAATATTTTATGAAACGAACCATCCATCGCGCGCAAGAGTGTTCGCGCCTGATCACCTTCATCGCCGTGTTAAGTTGCGGGGCCACGAGCTTTGCGGATGTGCCACGCGCGGAACATCCGCGCCCGGATGCCTTTCGCGAAAACTGGGCCACGCTGAACGGCGAGTGGCAGTTTGAGATAGATGACAGCGCCAACGGCGAGGCGCGCGGACTCATTTCCGGCAAGGATCTCAATTCAAAAATCACCGTGCCTTTTTGTCCGGAAAGCAAACTCTCTGGCGTTGGACATTACGGCATCATGAAACACGTCTGGTATCGCCGCGCGTTTGAGGTGCCGGTAGCAATGCGTGGCCAACGTGTATTGCTCCACTTCGGCGGTGTGGATTACCAGACCTGGGTTTGGGTCAACGGCCAGCGTGTTGGCAGCCATGTTGGTGGCGACGTGTCGTTCAGTTTCGACATCACAAAATTTTTGCGTGATGGCAGCAACGAAGTCGTCGTCCACGCGTTTGACGACACTGCGAGCGGCAATCAACCGACCGGCAAACAAACCCACACCGTCAGCGAAGGCTGTGTTTATACGCGCACCACGGGCATCTGGCAGCCGGTCTGGCTGGAGGCCGTCGGCTCGTCGTTTGTAGAGATTTTCTCCGTCGTGCCCGATCCCGACCATGCGCGTGTGTTGATTGACGCCACGGTGAACAGCGACGATTCCGATCTGACGCTCACCGCCGAAGCCTATGCCGATGGCAAAAAAGTTGGTTCCGATTCCTGTCCGGCGGCCTGGCGGAACAATCGTTTGGTGGTTGATCTCAAAAAGAAAAAATTGTGGGAACCCGGCGCGCCGTTTCTCTACGACCTGAAATTTACACTTACAGCCAAAGGCAAAAAAGTGGATGAAGTCGCCAGTTATTTCGGTCTGCGCAAAGTTTCCATTGATGGCCGCGCGATCTTGATCAACGGCAAACGCGTGTTTCAGCGCCTGATTCTGGATCAGGGTTTTTATCCCGACGGCATCTGGACCGCGCCGACGGATGATGAGTTGAAGGCGGACATCGAACGGTCAATGGCCTGTGGCTACAACGGTGCGCGGTTGCATCAAAAAGTTTTCGAGCCGCGCTATCTTTATTGGGCGGACAAGCTCGGCTATCTTGTCTGGGGCGAATACCCGAACTGGGGTTTTAATTATCACGCGACCAACTACGCCAACTACATCAATGAGTGGACCGAAGTGTTGCAGCGTGACCGCAATCATCCGGCGATCATCGGCTGGTGCCCTTTCAATGAATCGGGCGGCGAAGCCGGCGAACTACAGCGCATCGTCTGGCATGAAACCCAGGCGTTTGATCCGACCCGTCCGGTGCTGGAAACGAGCGGCTGGTCGCACACGCTGCCGTCGCCCGAGGTGCGTGACGACCATGATTACAACCAGGTGCCTGTCAATTTCAAACAGCGGTGGGAGGAATTTTTCGCGGGCGGCCCGGCACTGCAAGTGCCCAATCGTTATGGTGCCAAGGCCGCGCCGGCGCGGGCGGACAAGGGCGTGCCGTTCATGGTCAGTGAATTTGGCGGCATCGGCTGGAGTGTTGAAGGCGGCTGGGGTTACGGTGCCGGCCCGAAAAATCTCGACGAGTTTTACGCGCGTTACGATGGTCTGGTCAGCGCGTTGCTGGACAATCCCAATATGTTCGGTTTTTGCTACACCCAACTTACCGACGTGGAACAGGAGCACAACGGGCTTTATTACTACGATCGCCGTCCGAAGTTTGATTTGAAACGGATGCACGATATTACGTCACGGCAGGCCGCTTACGAGAAGACCGGTCCCAGCGCAGCCAAGCCTGTCGGTGCGACCGAGCACGATTGGAAAGTCCTGGTTGGCGCGGCGGCGGACGGCGACCTGGCGAAACCCTACCGCTTCACCACGAACTCGCCGGCGGCGGACTGGTCGGCTGAGAACGCCGATGACAGTTCCTGGCCGAGCGGCTTGGCTCCGTTCGGGAACGCGCTGCCGGGAACCCGCACTGCTTGGAATACCGGTGATATCTGGCTGCGACAGAATTTTAATTTCGACGGCGGTGCGATCAAAACCGTCGCGCTGGTGATTTTTTATGACGAGGACACAGAAGTTTATGTCAACGGCCAGCAGATTTGGAAGCGCGGCGGTTTCACCACGACTTACGACACCTTTGCCGTGACCGAGGCGCTGCAAAAAGCCCTGAAGAAAGGCAACAACACATTGGCGGTGCATACGCATCAAACGGCCGGCGGCCAGTTTCTCGATCTCGCCTTGCTGATTGAGCCGAAGGGCAATGGTCTTGCTGCCCGCGAGTGAGGCGGGTAGGGCGCGTCGCTCCGCGCGCGCCG
>ODAK010004864.1_pt1 | contig 13704 bp, 13 predicted proteins | sample 1539591 | NCBI WGS metagenome assembly ODAK01 (sample SAMEA3539303, study PRJEB22396) | soil metagenome | biome: tundra; feature: field; material: soil | place: USA | collected 2010-05 | depth 0.15 m | reverse complement strand
CGAGACCATCGGTGGCGAGCCGTATATCGCCGACCTGGCCAAGATGCCCCACCTGCTGATCGCCGGCACCACCGGTTCGGGCAAGTCGGTAGGGGTCAACGCCATGATCCTTTCGATCCTCTACCGCCTGCCGCCGGAACAGTGCCGCTTCATCATGATCGACCCGAAGATGCTGGAGCTGTCGGTCTATGACGGCATCCCGCACCTGCTGGCGCCGGTGGTCACCGACCCGAAGAAGGCGGTGGTGGCGCTGAAGTGGACGGTCCGCGAGATGGAGGACCGCTACCGCAAGATGTCGAAGATCGGCGTGCGCAACATCGCCGGCTACAATGAACGCGCACTGGAGGCTCTGGCCAAGGGCGAGCACTTCGTGCGCACCGTGCAGACCGGCTTCGACGAGCAGAACCGTCCGGTCTACGAGGAGGAGAAGCTCCGCCCCGAGCCCATGCCCTATCTGGTGGTGGTCATCGACGAGGTGGCCGACCTGATGCTGGTGGCCGGCAAGGATATCGAAGGCGCCGTCCAGCGTCTGGCCCAGATGGCGCGCGCCGCCGGCATCCACCTGATCATGGCCACCCAGCGGCCGTCGGTTGATGTGATCACCGGCACCATCAAGGCCAACTTCCCGACCCGGATCAGCTTCCAGGTCACCTCCAAGATCGACAGCCGCACCATCATGGGCGAGCAGGGCGCCGAGCAGCTGCTCGGCCAGGGCGACATGCTCTACATGGCCGGCGGCGGCCGCGTGACCCGCCTGCACGGCCCCTTCGTCTCCGACGGCGAGGTCGAGGCGGTGGCCCGCTATCTGCGCGGCCAGGGCGAGCCGCAATATCTCGAAGACGTCACCGCCGTGCTCGAGAGCGAAGACCTCGATGGCGGCGGGTTCGACGAGGGCGGCTCGGGCGACGATCTCTACGACCGGGCCGTGGCCGTGGTCACCCGCGATCGCAAGGCTTCGACCAGCTACATCCAGCGCCGCCTGCAGATCGGCTACAATCGCGCCGCCTCGCTGATGGAGCGGATGGAGGACGAAGGCGTCGTCGGCCCCGCCAACCATGCCGGCAAGCGCGACATCCTGGCCGGGCCGCCGCCCTCCTGAGGCTTGCGCCGGGAACCGATAGCGACGCACAAGGGTTCGCCATGGGCGCGGCTCCGAGGGCGCGCGAAGAGGACAACCGCCTTGATCTCACAAGCAAAACTCCGCGGACCATTGGCCGCCCTGGTCCTGGCCGCCGGCGGCTTGGCGCCGCTCGTGGCGCATCCGGCAACCCCGAGCCCAGCGCCCGCCAGCGGCCTCTCCGCCGACGACCAGGCCCTGGTCGCCCAGGCGGCCGGCTATCTCGATGGCTTCAACGAGCTGAAGGGTCGGTTCGTGCAGACCGATTCGCGCGGCGCGGTCACCAGTGGCACCCTCTATCTGAAGCGCCCGGGCTATGCCCGCTTCGCCTACGATCCGCCTTCGAACCTGCTGGTGGTCGCCGATGGCCGCAATGTCTCGATCACCGACCCCAGACTGAAGGCCAACAACCGCTATCCCTTGAGCTTCACGCCGCTTTCACTGGTCCTGTCCAAACACATCCGCCTGGACAAGGGCGTCCTGGTCACGCGGGTGACCCATCTGGACGACGGCTTCGCCATCACCGCCCAGGACGCCAACCACCCGGCCCAGGGCCAGGTCATCCTCACCTTCCACAGCCGTCCCCTGCGCCTGGCCGCCTGGGACATGACCGACGCGGAGGGCCAGACGACGCGGATCCGGCTGACCTCGCTTTCGGCGACATCGGGCCTCGACCCGTCGCTGTTCAACCCGCCGAGCTATTACGACCGCCGCCCAGCCGGCGCGCCGGCGCCGAATTGAGACATTTTCATCACAATCAAGCTTAGAGCGTTATCGCCCTTGACTTTTCCTCGGCGAGTGGCAATTTTGGCACGCATGAGGGCGACGGCGTGACTTCCGCCGCCCTGGTTCCCGCCGGACCCAATCCCCTCCCGGTGGCGACATGAGAGACGACTTTAACGCCCAGGCTGGTCCTGGGCGTTTTCTTTGCGTCGAAACCCCTCTAGCAGGAACGCCATGCGCCTTCGCCTCGCTACCTGGAACATCAACTCCGTGCGGCTGCGCGTCGATCAGGTGGCGCGCTTCGTCGCCGAGCAGGCGCCCGACGTGCTCTGCCTGCAGGAGATCAAGTGCCAGGAGGGCGAGTTTCCGCGTGAGGCCTTCGTCGAGATGGGCCTGCCGCATCTGGCCATCAGCGGCCAGAAGGGCTGGCATGGCGTCGCTATCGCCTCGCGCCTGCCGTTCACGCCGGGTCCGAAGCTGGACGTCTGCCGCGAGGGCCACGCCCGCTGCGTCTCGGTGGTGGTCGAGGGGATCGAGGTGCAGAACTTCTACATCCCCGCCGGCGGCGATGTGCCCGACCGTGCGCTGAACGCCAAGTTCGACCACAAACTCGACTTCTATGAGCGGCTGACCCGCCTGGCCGCCGCGCGGGATCCCAAGACCCCCCTGATCATCGCCGGCGACATGAACGTCGCGCCCAGCGAGAACGACGTCTGGAGCCATCGCCAGATGTCGAAGATCGTCAGCCATACGCCGATTGAGATCGAGGCCATGACGGCGCTGAAAGACGCGGGCGGCTTCATCGACCTGGTGCGCGAGGCCTATCCGGAGCCGCGGAAGCTGTTCTCCTGGTGGAGCTATCGCGCGCAGGATTTCCGCGCTTCCAACCGCGGCCTCAGGCTCGACCATCTCTGGGCCAGCCCTGGCCTGCGCGACGCCGCCTTCCGCCTCGGCGCGGTCTCGGCGCGCGTGCATGACGACGTTCGCGAGTGGGAGCGCCCCAGCGATCACGCGCCGGTTACGGCGGATCTGGCGCTCTAGGCTCGCCGATGGCCCAGCCGAGCCAGCCTGCTATCGTGGTGATCGGCTGCGGCGCTATCGGACTGCCGCTGGCGGTCGCCTTGGCCAGCCGCGGCGCGTCGGTGCTCGGGATCGATGCCGACCCGGCCAGAGTCGCCGACCTGACCGCCGGCCGGACGGCGCTGGGCGATTCCGGCCTGGCGGAGGCGTTGCGGACGGGCCTCGAAGAGGGAGGCCTCGGCTTTTCCGCGGTCCTGAACACCGCTCCCGACGAACGGGCCTATGTCCTGGCCGTTCCGACGCCCGCCCGCGCCGACGGCGCTTTCGACACGGGTCCGATCGAGGCAGCGATGGCGGCGGTCTCTGCAGCAGCGCGACGGGACGAGTTGGTCTGCGTCCGCTCGACCATACCCATCGGCGCGACGCGCGCGCTGGCCGGCGCTTATGCATCGGCCGGCCTCATGTTCGCCGCCTGCCCGGACCGTTCGGTCGCCGGGAACGCCTATGCCGAACAGTTCAGCCTGCCGCACGTCGTCGGCGGTCTCGGCGACACGGCGGGGGTTCGCGCGGCGGCGATTTTCGCGCACCTGGGAACGGTCGTGCGCGCCCCCGACCCGGAGACCGCCGAGGCGATCAAACTGTTCGCCAATGTGCAGCGGGATGTAAGCTTCGCCCTGGCCAACCAGTTCGCGCTGATCAGCGAGGCGGCCGGCATCGACCTCGCCGTCGTGCGGCAAGTCGGCGCGGCAGGATTTCCGCGGTTCTCGCTGGCGCGGCCGGGTCCGGTCGGCGGACCCTGCCTGACCAAGGACATCGCCCTGCTGCTCGCCTCGGCCGGGCTGGAAAGCGTCGACACGCGGCTGCTGAGCGCCGCGCGGTCCCTGAATGAGAGCCTGGCGGACCGCATCGCCGCCGCGGTCGAAACCGAACTCGCCGAACGGCCGGGCCAGGCCGTGGCCATACTGGGCCTCGCCTTCAAGGGAACCCCGCCGACGGGGGATCAGCGCGGCGCGTTCGCAGCCGCCTTATGCGAACGGCTCGTCGGCCGCCTGCCGAAGCTAGATCTGCGGCGGTGGGACCCGGTCGCCGAGCCGCCCGCCGGACGCGCCGCGGCGGTCAGGCGGGCGGGCGTCGTTGTGCTCGCCAACGACCATCCCGGCCTGGCCATCGGCCTCGACGCCGAACTTTCCGCCGACGCGGTCGTGTTCGATCTCACCGGACTTGTCGGACCCGGGGCCGGCTTCGCCTCGAAACGGTTCGGCAATGGCGCCGCGCCGACCCGGTCGTGACCCCGCGCCGGCTCTTCGTGATGCACAACCGCCTCCTGGCCGGGGTCGGTCATACCTATACCGAAAGCCTCGGCTGGCGGCGGCTATGCCGCGAGCGCGGCATCGCGCTCGGTCTATTCGCCAACCTGTGGGCCGACAAGCAGGTCCTGGCCGATACCGGCGCGCAGGCCTTGTTCGGATTCACCGACGAGACCGCCCGGCGTTTCATGAGCGTGGAAGAGGCGCGCTTGCCGACGTCGGCGGAGCTGGCGCCGCTGCAGGACTTCATGCTGACGAGCTTCGAGATCGCCGAGGGCTGCCGCGCGGCGTGGACGGCTGCGCCTGAACCGCCGGACGCTGTGATCTTTCCGTGGGCGTCAGCCGGACTCTTGAACGGCGCCGCCGAATGGCTCGCCGAAATCGAGCCCGCGGCGCGGCCGGGCCTGGTTTTCAACATGCTACGGCCGGAACCGTCCTGGCGGATCAGCAACGACGGGCGTGAAGCGTACGGCGACTTCAGTTGGTTCTACTTCGCGTGCCGCCGGCTGCGCAGTCTGGCCCGTCCGGGTGGCCTGGTATTCACCGCCGTGGCGCCGCGTCTGGCCAGGCTGATCTCCAAGGCAGGCGAGGTCGATTGCCGGCCAGCCCCCTTGCACAAGTTCTATCCATCCGAGCCGGAGCTGGCGGCGTTGCGACCGGCCGCGCGGCCTGAGGGTTTGAGCATTTCGGCGCTGGGGCCCAGCCACACCTTCGAGAAGGGCTGGGACCTGCTCCCGGAGGTGATTGGACGCGTCTGCGCCGCCCGGCCGGACGCGGACTTCTTCGTGCAGGTCCGAGGATCGCGCGCACGGCGAAGCCCTGTCAGCCGCCCTTCACGCGGTCGGCGCGCCGGTGCGGGCGACCATCCTGCCGGGGGGCCTGTCGACCGAGGACTATTTTCGCCGGCTCATCAGCTGCGATCTCGTCCTCCTGCCTTATGACAGCCCGGTCTATGGGCTGATGCCGTCGGGGATCTTCGCCGACGCGGTGGTGTGCGGAACGCCGGTGGTGGCGCCCGCCGCCACCTGGATTTCCGACCGGCTGGACGAGGGCTGGGGCGCCGGGGTGACGTTCGCGTCGCCGACGCCGGCGGCGATCGCCGAGGCCGTGTTGACGGCGAGCCATCAGCTCGGCGCGCTGCGCGCCCGGGCGGCCGGCCAGGGTGCCGCATGGCGCGAAGTCCATTCGCTCGAGGCCTATCTCGATCATGTCATCGCGCGGCTGGAGCCGGGCTAGAGAGGGGCCGACGTCTCCGCCAAGAATCGCTCGAGCAGGGGATTGAACCGGTCGGGCGCCTCCCAGAAGGGCGCGTGGCCGAGGCCGTCCAGGCTGAACACCTGGTCATCCCACAGGTTGGCGTAGTCGACGCTGGCGAAATAGCCGCCGTTGATGAAGGCGTCCTCCGACCCGTTGACGATGGCGAGCGGGAGCTTGGCGGTCTCCGCGATACGCCGCTGGTCGTCGGCCCCGCCGGCCAGGGCATCGGCGAAGAAGGTCGAAAGCGCGATGGGGTGCGTCCGCCGCGCCGCCTGCAGCATGAAGGGCGCGAACGGCGCGTCGGCGCCCGCCGTGGCGCGGGCATAGGCTTCGGCGTCGCCTGGCGCCCAGTCGGCCGAACCGGCCAGGGCCATGTGGGCGTTCTGCTTGAAGCCGAGCGCGAAACCTTCCATCCCGCCAGGAACCGGCGGGGTCCCGCTGATCATCACCCCGGTCAGGCCGGGCAGGCGCGAGATCATGTTCAGCGCCACATGGCCGCCGAGCGACCAGCCGAGGACCGTGGCGCGCTCGACGCCCAGCCGCGCCAGCACCTCGACGGCGGCGTCGGCATAGCCGTTCAGCGAATAGGCCTTAGCCGGATCGCGGGCGTCGCTCGATGCGCCGTGCCCCGGCAGGTCCATGGCGATCAACCGCAGCCGCGCGCCAAGCGGGCTCTCCAACTGATGCCGAAAGACCTCCTTGCAGGACGAATTGCCGTGGATCATCAGCACCGCCGATCCCGCGCCGGCGGAGTCCGAGACTGCGATGTCGGCGAATGAGGTCGGAACGACGCTGGTCGTCACGCGCCAGCCCTACGGCGCCAGCCGGTAGCCGCCGGTTTCGGTCAGCAGCAGCTTGGCGCTCTGGGCGTCGGGTTCGATCTTCTGGCGCAGGCGATAGACGTGGGTCTCCAGCGTGTGGGTGGTGACGCCGGCATTGTAGCCCCAGACCTCGGTGAGCAGCTCCTCGCGCGACACAGGCTTTTCGCCGGCGCGGTAGAGGTATTTCAGAATGCTGGTCTCCTTCTCGGTCAGGCGGATCTTGCGGGCCTTTTCATCGATCAGCAGCTTGGCCGCCGGGCGGAACTCGTAGGGGCCGATGCGGAAGACCGCGTCTTCCGACTGCTCGTGGCTGCGCAGCTGAGCGCGGATGTGCGCCAGGAGCACGCTGAAGCGGAAGGGCTTGGTGACGTAGGCGTTGGCGCCGGCGTCGAGGCCTTCGATGGTGTCGGCGTCGCTGGCCGCCGCGGTCAGCATGATCACCGGCGCATTGATCCCCGCCGCCTTCAGCCGCCTGCAGACCTCGCGCCCGTCCAGGTCCGGCAGGTCGACGTCGAGCACGATCAGGTCCGGCTTGACCGCCTGGGCCGCCGCCAGGCCCGCCTCGCCGGTCCCGGCCTCCTCGGCGTCGAACTCATCGCGAAGTTGCTCGGCCAAGTCGCCGCGCAGCTCGGGGTCGTCATCGACGATCAGAATGGTTTTGCGCTGCGCCATGAGCCGAACATGGCCCCGCGACCCCCAGGCGTAAAGCCGCGCCAGAGCCATGCCCGATCAAGTCGTCGACTTGATCGGATAAGAATGGCTCTCACAAAACATTTGAGCGCGTCTTTATCGCAAAGGTGGTTCCACTTTTGCGGGGCGCGCTCGGCACTAAAGCTTGGCCCGCGCGCCAAACAGGGCCCGGCCGACGCGCACCGAGGTGGCGCCGAAGCGAATGGCGGTCTCGAAGTCGGCGCTCATGCCCATGGAGAGCTTCTCGAGGCCATTGCGGCGCGCGATCCTGGCCAGCAGCGCGAAATGCATGGCCGGCTCCTCGTCCGCCGGCGGCACGCACATCAGGCCCTCGACGCCCAAGCCGAACTCGTCGCGGCAGGCGCTGATGAACCCGTCGACCGCGCCCGGCGCCACGCCGGCCTTCTGCGGCTCCTCGCCGGTGTTCACCTCGACATAGAGCCTGGGTGCGGCGCCGCGCTTTTGGATCTCATCGGCCAGGCTGCGCGCCAGTTTCGGGCGATCCAGGGTCTCGATCACGTCGAACAGGGCCAGCGCATCGCGCACCTTGTTGGTCTGCAATGGCCCGATGAGGCGAAGCTCAAGCCCCTCGCGGCGTTCGGCCCAGCGGCTCTGGGCCTCCTGCACCCGGTTTTCCCCGAAACGCCTTTGGCCGGCGGCCAGGATCGGCTCTATGCTTTCCCATCGTTGCGTCTTGGTCACCGCGACCAGGGCGATATCGGCCGGATCGCGACCGGCGGCGCGGGCGGCCGCGGCCATGCGGTCCAGCACGGCTTGCAGGGCGGGCGTCGGGGCGGGAGCGGTCATTGGGGCAAGCGGCCGTTCAGAGTCTAGCGAGGACGGCCGCGAAGCTAGGCCGCGCCGCGGCCGTGCGAAACCCCTCGCGGCGCCACATTCCCAGCCTGTTTTTCCTCACAGACCCGATCCGCACCCCGGACCCGGCCAGGGTGGTGGCGCGCCTGCCGGCCGGCAGCGTGGTGATCTATCGCGCCTTCGGATCGCCGGCCGCCGAGGCGCAAGGTCGAGTGCTGCGCCGGCTGGCGCGGGCGCGGCGGCTGGTCTTCCTGGTCGGCGCCGACGCCAGCCTCGCCCAGCGCCTCGGCGCCGACGGCGTGCATCTGCCCGAGCGGCTGATGCGGCTGGCCCCCCGCCTGCGCCAGGCTCACCCAGCCTGGCTGATCACCACCGCCGCACACACGCCGCGCGCCATCGCGGCGGCGACGCGGTTGAGGCTGGATGCGGCGCTGGTCTCGGCGGTGTTCGCCTCGGCGAGCCCGTCGGCGGGCAAGCCGCTCGGGCCCTTGCGATTTGCAAACCTGGTCCGCCAGGCTCGCCTGCCGATCATCGCTCTGGGTGGAATCGATGCCAGCACGGCCAAACGGCTCGCGCGCTCCGCCGCCGCCGGCCTGGCCGCGATCAGCGGCCTCGCCCCGGCGCGCGGTGAACCCTGAGCGTTCGCGGGCGTTCTCGGCCCTGCTATGGCTCGCGGCGGCGCTCACGATGAAGGATCGGCTCAGGTGAGGCCTCTCGGGCGGCGGATGCGAGCCCTGATCGATCGCCACGCCAGTCCCTTCCATTGGCGCGAGGCCGGGCTTTGCGTGCCGGCCATGCCCATCCTGCTGATCTCAGGTCTTGCGCTGAACCAGGCGGTCTATGGCGCGGTCGCGGCGGGCGCGGCCTTCGCTGTCGGGTTCGGAGCCGCGCGCGACCTGCGCGGACGGCGCTGGGCCGCGATGGCGGCCGCGGCGGTTGGAATCTGCCTGGCCACCTTCGCCGGCTGCACGTTCGGTCAGTGGCCGCCGGCGCTGATCGCCGTCGCGGCCGTCGCGGCGGCCTGCTGCGCCGCGCTGGCCCTGTTCAACGAGGACGTCTGGTGGGTCGCCCTGCAGGTGGTCATCGCGCTGCTGGTCGCCAGCTATTATCCGAGCCCGGCCCCTGTCGCCCTGGAACGCGCGGTGGCGGTGCTTGCCGGCGGCCTTACGCAGATCCTGATCATCATGGTCCTGGCCCGGCTCTTCCCCGCCGCCGGCGGACGGCTTCCGCCGGGCCCGCCGAAGCCCCGGCCGGAGCGCCGGCTGCTCATCGGCCATACCGTTAGGGCCGCCATCTGCGTTGCGGCGGCGCTGGCCGCCGCGCGAGGATTTGGCCTGAGCAACGGCTATTGGGCGCCGATGACCGCCATGCTGGTGCTAAAGCCGGGCCTCAGCGACACCCAGACCCGCGGCCTCGCCCGCCTGGTCGGAACCCTGGTCGGCTGCGTCGCCGCCAGCGCCTTCGCCCTGGCGGTCGGCGGGGCGCGACCGGTGCTGCTTGCAGCCATGGCGGTGACCGCCGGCGCGGCCTACGCGCTGCAGAAGGCCCCCTACGCCACCCTCACCTGCATGATCACGGCCACGGTGGTGCTGTTGCTGACGCTTGGCCGCGGCGACGTCGTGCTCAACGCCGAACATCGCCTGATCGCCACCGTGCTCGGCGGCGTCATCGCGCTGGTGGTAGCGAGGATCGCGCCGCACCGGCCGCTTGCAACCTTGATTGAAGGCGATCGGGTCGGAGACGCGGCTTAAGACCGCGGCGCTCTAAAACTTGAAGTTGGTCTCGAACCGCACCCGGGGGGCCTGGGTCTGCGGCAGGTTGGAGCGGTCGGGCACGCCCGGGGCGTCGCCAAGGGAGACCGCGCCGCCGATACGCAAGGAGGGCGTCAGGCGATAATAGGCGCCGGCCTGCACGTCGCGGAAGGTCATGTCGCGGCCGACCGGCTGGGTCATGTCGAGCTTCAGGATGATGCGGCCCTTCTTGTCCCCCACCCATTGCAGGCTGTGGTGGACGGGCTGCGGGCCCCATTGACCCTGGTCGAGGGTCACGCCGGTCAGGTTGTCGGTGGCGAGAATGGTCTGGGCGCGCATCGAATCCGCATGCGCCGCGCCCGCCGCCCCGATCAGGACGAGCGTCGCGGTCAACGCGGTGATGAAGCGAGCCCCAGTCATGGTCGTTAAATCAGCCTGAAATGCCCCGGTTCCGGCGTGAGACGAGATATCTAGCACCGTAGCCTTAGCGGCCGATTAAACCCTTGAAACATTCCCGGTCAATGCGTGACCGACTCTCAAGCGCCCTTAGGTCGCACTCTGTGGCTGGAAGGCCACGCGATTCCTGTTGGGCGTGTGAAGCTGCATGTTATAGAGCGGCCGGGGCGTGCGGGCGAGGCGATGTTGTTAACGCGCCTTGCCGGAACGATTGGAGCGATAATCGATGGTGCCGATGCGTAAGTTTTCCGTGATCGCCGTGGCGATGGGCGCCATGGCTCTGACGGCTTGCGCCCACGGCGGCGGCAGCGCCCAGGCCTATCGCAGCCCCGGCTTCCATCCCTTCGGCGGCGGCGCTCCCAGGACCGGTCCGGTGGCCGCGATCGGGGTTAACGGCTATTTGTGGCGCGCCTCGCTCGACACCCTGGCCTTCATGCCACTGGCCTCGGCCGATCCTTACGGCGGCGTGATCCTCACCGACTGGTACACCAATCCGGAAAAGCCGGATGAGCGGTTCAAATGCACCGTCTACATCCTGGACACGCGGTTACGCGCCGACGGACTGAACGTGACGGTGTTCAAGCAGATCCGCGACGCCAACGGCGGCTGGATCGACTCGCCCGCCTCCGACCAGACCTCGACCGACATCGAAAACGCGATCCTTACCCGCGCCCGTCAGCTCAGGCTGTCGAACGTCAACGGGTAGAGTCGGCCGGTTATGGCCCGCTACAATCCGAAGGAAGCCGAGCCGAAATGGCAGGCGGTCTGGCGGGCCGCCGGCGTGTTTCGCGCGCTTGAACCGGCCGAAGCCGGCGGCCGTCCGAAATTCTACCAGCTGGAGATGTTCCCCTATCCATCGGGGTCGCTGCACATGGGCCATGTGCGCAACTACGCGATGGGGGATGTCGTCGCGCGCTTCAAACGCGCGCGCGGCTTCAACGTGCTGCATCCGATGGGCTGGGACGGCTTCGGCCTGCCGGCGGAAAACGCGGCCATGGAGCGCGGCGTCGATCCGGCCGCCTGGACCTACGCCAATATCGACTCCATGCGGGAGGAACTGCAGAGGCTCGGCCTGAGCGTCGACTGGAGCCGCGAGTTCGCCACCTGCGACCCGGGCTACTACGGCAAGCAACAGGCCTGGTTTCTCGACTTTCTGGCCCGCGACCTGGTCTATCGGCGCGAGAGCGTGGTCAACTGGGACCCGGTCGATATGACCGTGCTGGCCAACGAACAGGTGGTCGACGGCCTGGGCTGGCGTTCGGGCGCGCCGGTGGAGAAGCGCAAGCTGAACCAGTGGTTCATGCGCATCACCAACTATGCCGACGCCCTGCTGGAGGGTTTGAAGACTCTGGAGCGCTGGCCGGACAAGGTGCGGCTGATGCAGGAGAACTGGATCGGCCGGTCAAGGGGCCTGCGCCTTGAGTTCGCCTTGGCGGACGCCGCGCCTGAGGGGTTCGGCGCGGGCGTGGCCGTCTACACCACCCGGCCGGACACCCTGTTCGGCGCGAGCTTCGTCGCCGTCGCTCCTGACCATCCCCTGGCCGCGGCCGTGGCGCGGCGTGACGCCGACGCCGCCGATTTCATCGCCGAATGCCGGCGCGGCGGCGTTTCAGAGGCGGACATCGAAACCGCCGAAAAGCGCGGTTACGATACGGGTCTGGCCGTGGTCCATCCGCTCGATCCGACCCAGCGCCTGCCGGTCTGGATCGCCAACTTCGTCCTGATGGACTACGGAACCGGGGCTATTTTCGGCTGTCCGGCTCACGACCAGCGCGATCTGGACTTCGCGCGCAAATACCGTCTGCCCGTCCGTCCGGTCGTGCTGCCGCCCGATGCCGATCCGGCGACCTTCGCCGTCGGCGACGAGGCCTTTGTCGGGTCTGGCCGCATCTTCAATTCAGGCTTCCTCGACGGGCTGGAGGTGGAGGCCGCCAAGGCCGCGGCCATTGCGCGCATCGAGGCGCAAGGCCAGGGCGAGGGCGCCACCGTCTACCGGCTGCGCGACTGGGGCGTCTCGCGGCAGCGCGGCTGGGGCTGCCCCATTCCGATCATTCATTGCGGAACTTGCGGGCCGGTCGCGGTTCCACGCGACCAGCTGCCGGTCATCCTGCCCAGCGATCTGGACTTCAGCCGGCCCGGCAATGCGCTGGCCCGCCACCCGACCTTCAAGCACACGACCTGCCCAGGTTGCGGTCGGGCGGCCGAGCGTGAGACCGACACCCTCGACACCTTCGTCGACAGCGCCTGGTACTTCGCCCGCTTCACCGATCCGACGGCCGAGACGCCGCTGAACAGGGCCGCGGCCGACTACTGGATGCCGGTCGACCAGTATATCGGCGGTATCGAACACGCGGTGCTGCACCTGCTCTATGCCCGCTTCGTCACCCGCGCCCTGTCCGATCTGGGGGCGCTCTCGGCCCGCGAACCATTCGAGGGCCTGTTCACCCAGGGCATGGTCACCCATGAGACCTACCGCCGCCAGAACGGCGACTGGGTGGAGCCGATCGCGCTGGAAATCGTCAACGAAGGCGAGGCCCGTCGCGCGCGCCTGATCGAGACCGGCGAGCCGGTGGTGATCGGCGACGTCGTGAAGATGTCGAAGTCGAAGAAGAACACCATCGCCCCGGAGGACATCTTCGACGCCTATGGCGTTGACGCCGCTCGGCTTTTCGTTCTTTCCGACAGCCCTCCGGAACGCGACGCCCAATGGACGACCGAGGGGGTCAAGGGCGCCTGGCGCCTGGTCGCGCGTATCTGGGACGAATTCGACAGCCAGCCGAACGCGGCGCCGGACGCCGCGATCGACGACGATCCACGGGCTGTCGCGCTGGTGCGCTCGACCCATCGGCTGATCAAGGCCTTGACCGAGGCGATCGAGGGGTTCCGCTTCAACAGCGGCATCGCCCGCGTCTATGCCTTCCTGAACGAACTCAAGGGCCTGCCGGCGGCAGGCGCGACGCCCGCGGTGCTGGTGGCGCGCGCCGAGGCGTTGAGCGCGCTGGCCCGGCTGATCGGTCCCTTTGCGCCACACCTGGCCGAGGAGGCTTGGGCCAGGATCGGCGGCGAGGGCTTGGCCGTCCAGGCGGCGTGGCCGGTCTATGATCCGGCGCTGGTGGCGGAGGAGATGCTGACCCTGCCGGTGCAGATCAACGGCAAGCGCCGTGGCGAGACCCACCTGCCACCGGGCGCCGATGCGGCCGAGGCGGAGAAGATGGCGCTGGCGGACCCCGCCATTCAGCGCCACCTTGAGGGCCTCGTCGTGCGCAAGGTGATCGTCGTGGTCGATCGCATCATCAATATTGTCGTCGGACCCGCCAAATGAGCGGTCGCGCGCGGCGTCTCGCCGTCGCAGGCGCCGTGCTGGCCGGGCTTGCCCTGGCCGCCTGCGGCTTCACGCCCCTCTATGCGACCAAGGGTCTGGCCGCGGGCATGTCGTCCGTCGAGGTCAAGGTCCCACACGGGCGCCTGGCCTATCTGCTCAGCGAATCCCTGAACGACGACCTGGCCCGCGACCGCGACCGGCCGGCCGTCTATCGTCTCGACCTGACGGTCACCAGCCGGGTGTTCGCGCGCGGGCTGAACCTGGACGAGACGGCCGCCTATTACGAGGACCATGTTACCGTCGACTATCGCCTGATCGAGATCGCCACCGGCCGGGTGATGAAGACCGGAAGCCAGCCGGTCGAGGTGACCTACGCCGCCACCAACATCCCCTATGCCGGCATCGCCGCCCAGGAGGACGCGCAGAA
>ODAK010004863.1_pt1 | contig 13707 bp, 10 predicted proteins | sample 1539591 | NCBI WGS metagenome assembly ODAK01 (sample SAMEA3539303, study PRJEB22396) | soil metagenome | biome: tundra; feature: field; material: soil | place: USA | collected 2010-05 | depth 0.15 m | reverse complement strand
CCGTGACCGAGGGCATCACCCCCGAGAACCTCGGTGGCTTCCTCGATGGCCTCGATCTGGTGATCGAAGAGTGCGACTCGCTCGACGTGAAGATGCTCGTGCGCGAGGCGGCCCGGGAACGGCGGATCCCGGTGCTGATGGAGACGAGCGATCGCGGTGTCCTCGACGTCGAGCGCTTCGACCTCGAACCGGACCGCCCTCTCTTCCACGGGCTGTTGCCGGGCCTGCACTCCTCCGATCTGGCCGGGCTGTCGATACAGCAGAAGGCGCCCTTCGTGCTGCGTATCTTGGGGGCGGCCGACATCACCTCCCGTGGCGCCGCCTCACTGTTGGAGGTCGGGCAGACCATTACCGGATGGCCGCAACTCGGCAGCGAGGTCACGTTGGGTGCGGCCACGGCCGCTGCCGCGGTGCGGCGGTTCGGATTGGCGGGGGATCTGCCGTCTGGCCGCGTCCGCTTCGACGTGGAGGAGATTCTCTCGAGCATCGGGCCGGTGGTGGTCGATGGCGCCGAAGATGCCGAAACAGAGCACGAGTACGAGGTCGAGGGGGCTTTTTCATCCTCGTTCGGCGGAGCGAACGCCGCTGCGGCTGAACTGCCGCCCCCTGAAGTGGCCGATCCGATCGACATCATCGTCGATGCCGCACGGTGGGCGCCGTCGGGGGGGAACATCCAGCCCTGGCGCTTCGAGGCCGATGCCAACCAGATTCGCATGTACCTCGTGCCCGAACGCACGACGACGATGGATGTGCGACACCGCGGCAGCTACGTGGCGATCGGCGCCGCGCTCTTCAACGCCCGCGTCGCCGCGGCGTCACTGAAGAACCTCGGGGAGTGCCAGCTTTTCCCGGAGGGCTCAACGTCGCACCACGTGGCGACATTGATGGTCGGCGAGTCGACGGACTACGAGATCGCTCCTCTCGAGGCGCGGATGCGCACGCGCGTGAGCAACCGTCAGATGGGTGACTCCGGACCGATCGACAGCGAGATCGTCGAGCTGCTGTCACTGGGCGTCGAGCGAGAGACGGCACGCCTGCGCCTGGCAGTGACCAGGGACAGGATCGAGGAGATGGCGGAGTTACTGGCCGAGTCCGATCGCATCCGTTTCCTGCTCCCGACACTGCATCAGGAGATGGTGGGGGAGTTGCGCATCCCCGGGCAGCACTCGCTCGATGAGGGACTCGATGTCCGCACGCTCGAGCTCTCCCCACCCGAGATCGCCGTCCTCGAATTGCTCCGTCGTCCCGACGTCATGGAGCACCTGGCGGAATGGCGGGCCGGTCAAGGGCTCGGCGCCCGTACCCGGGCCATGGTGGGTTCGAGTTCGGCCCTGGCCGTGGTGACGGTGCCCCGATCGGATGCGGCCTGGTACGTCAGGGGCGGTGCCGCCGTCGAGCGTTTGTGGCTCACGGCGGAGCTCCACGGCTTGGCGGTGCAACCCGTCTCGCCCGTCTTCCTCTACGCCGTCGATGAGAAGGACTTCATGTGCCTCGGAGGCGAGCGTCACGTCGACACGCTCTTTCAGCTTTCGCAGCGTTTCAACGAGTTCTGGGATCTCGACGACGGCGAGCACGCCGTGCTGTTGCTCCGCCTGAGCCATGCCCCACCACCCTCTACACGCAGCGCTCGGTTCCCGCTCAGCGAGCTTCTCAGCAGGGAATTCGAGATGGCGTAGGCGCTGTTTGCAACCTGCCTGCTACCAGGGAGTATGGCTTTTTCGGCCTTCCCTATGCCATACTCCTAGGCAGGCATCTGCGCACGAAATGCGCGCCTGACCCGGCGAACCCTCGAGGGGGGGGTTCCAATATGAGAGAAATCAACGACATCTTCCCCGGCGTAGCGGGCTTGCAGACACGTCTCGTTATCGAGACGATCACGCAGGTCGTCCCCGGCGCGGAGATCGTTGAAATCGTCGGCAGCCTCGACGAGAGCATTGCCGGATTCGATGCCGAATCGTGGTCTGCACCGGACACCGAGCAAGCGCTGACCCACATTCGCAAGCGCGTGGTCGGCCTCCTGGGAGCCCAGAACGCAATCTCCTCATTCTCCTGCGTCGTCTCCAGCGTGGCGTGGGGCGTCCTGGTGGAGCCCATCCAACTCCAGGACGGTGCGGTCATCGGTGCGTTGGTCGTGGCGCGTCAAGGACGGGCGTGGTCGAGCCGGGAACGCGCCCTGACGAGGGCCTTCGGTGGTCTGCTGAGCCACACCGTCACCCTGGCCTCCCGGGAGAGCGCACTGCTGGATCAGCGCCGTCTGGACGAGCTCGTAGGCATGGTGGCGGAACGACTCATGTCGGCCTCCTCGCGGACCCGTCAGGACGTGTTGACATGGACGACGCGCGTGCTGGCCGAATTCCTCGGCGCCGACGTTGCGTTCCTGCGGCGCAACGATCACCAACGTGGCTTGAGCATCCTCGAGGCCGAATGGCCGCCACGTGACATCCCCAGACCTGATCCGCTCGGCGAAGTGCCGTTCGATGCCGACCCCGTGTTCGCCGCCACCAAGAACCTCCGCAAGCCGTACCTGGCGGGCGTCGACGGTGAGGTCGATTACCTCGAGCGGGTGGAAAAGGGCTCAGGCGTACCACTCGTCGGTGGCGCCTGCGTACCGCTCCTCCTGTCGGAGTCGACCTGGGGCGTCCTGGGATTCCTCCACTTCGGACTGCACAAGTGGACCGTGGAGGAACTGAGCGCACTGCAAGCCATCGCCTCCATGCTCGTGCAGCTCCAGGCGCGTATCGACGCCGAGGAGCGCACCGAGTACATCGCCCTGCACGACGACCTGACCGGTCTGCCCAACCGTCGGTCCCTGCTGCGTGAGCTGGAGGTGCGGTTGGCCGCCCACCGGGAGACGGCGATCCTGTTCTTCGACCTCGACCGCTTCAAGGTGATGAACGACTTCTTGGGCCACGCCAGCGGTGACCGGGTGCTGACGACCATCGCCGACCGGATTCGCACCAGCATCCGGCCCAACGACTTCGCGGCCCGACTCGGTGGCGACGAATTCGTGATCCTGGTTGGCGACGTCGGCAGCGAGATGGAAGTGGCGGCAACGGCCTACCGGTTGCTCGGCGTGATCGGCGAGCCCATCGACTTCGCCGGACAAGAGGTGACCCACACCGCCAGCATCGGCATCGTCCTTTCGACGCCGGGGATGAAGAACGGGATCGAATTGCTCGGATGGGCCGACGTCGCCCTGTACGCGGCCAAGCGGCAGGGACGCAACCAGGCGGTTGTGTTCGACGAGGTCCTGCGGGAATCGGTCAGTGAGCGCTCACGCACGGAGTTGACGTTGCGGGAGGCCATCGAGGGCGACGGGTTGCGCCTGCACTACCAACCCGAAGTCGACCTGCGCACGGGGAAGCTGCTCGCGGTGGAGGCACTCGTGCGGTGGCAGCACCCGACGCGAGGCCTTTTGCCGGCATCCGCCTTCATCACGGTGGCAGAAGAGACGGGCCTCGTGGTCGACATGGGTCGTTGGGTCTTCGCCGAGGCCTGCCGTCAGCTGGCCGCCTGGCGACGGGAGTACCCGGACTTGCCGCTCGTCGTCCGGGTCAACATGTCGCCGGCGCAATTCGTCATCAGCGGTCTCGTGGAGTTCGTCGAGAACTGTCTACGGGTGCACCGCATTCCCGGCGAGCGCCTGTGCATCGAAATGACCGAGCATGCGGTGCTGCAGGAGCCCGAGCAGACGGCGCGCATCCTGCAGGGCTTCCAGGCCCTCGGGGTGGAGGTCGCGATCGACGACTTCGGGACGGGCTATGCCTCGTTCACCGAGTTGAAGCATCTTCCCGTCAACTTCTTGAAGCTCGACCAGACCTTCGTGCAGGGCATCAACTCCGATCCCAGCGACAAGGCCATCGTCGAAGCGATCATCCAACTCGGGCGTGCGCTCGACCTGGGCGTTATCGCGGAGGGCATCGAATGCAGTGCCACGATCGACAAGCTGCTCGAATTGGGCTGCCACCGTGGCCAGGGCTACCTCATGTCGGTGCCGATGTCGCCGGACGAGCTCGCACCGGTACTGCGTGCGGGGGCCATCGAGATCTCCAAATTCCGTCCAGCTGGAAAGGTGGCTCCCGCTCTGTCGGAAAGGTCCCTGTGACCACCATGGCCGACACTGGCTCGGGGGAGATCGACAGCACCGGGCAACTCCACGAGCCGTGGGTCTTCTTGACCATGCTCGACCAGATGTCGACGAACGAAGTCAACATCGGATTCATCTATTCGGTCCTGGACCTGTTGGCCCGGCGCTACCGCCTGACCGATGCCGTCGTGGTCCTGCGCGATGAGGCGCTCGGCACCCAAGCCTTCCGCCTCGGCCAGAAGAGCCTGATGAGCGACTCACCGGCCAACTTGGCCACCGTGCCGGGAGTGTTCTGCGAGCCCGATGTCGTGCCCTACGTCGTGCGGGACGTCGTGCGCAACGTGTGCCAGCTTGCGCTGACGTTGCACCTGGCGCGCCACAGCGCTGACCATGACCCCCTCACCAACATCGCCAACCGGCGACACTTCGATACCGCTCTTCGTAACGCGGCCGTGCAGAGCGCGCGCTACGGCTGGGCCTTCACCTTGGTGCTGATCGACCTGAATGGGTTCAAGGCGGTCAACGACCGGTTGGGGCATGTCGTAGGCGACGACATGTTGCGCTCCTTCGGCTGGGCCCTGCGACGCTCCGTGCGCAGCGGGGACACCACGGCACGCATGGGCGGCGACGAGTTCGCCATCATTTTGGCCAACGCCGAGGGCACCGAAGTGCTGGCCTTCACCGAACGGCTGCGGGCCCTCCTCGTGTCGCTGCCCGAACTGGACTTCTCCGTCGGCACCGCAACATCACCGGGCGACTCGACCGATCCGGCCGAGCTCTACCGCATTGCGGACGCCCGCCTGTACGAGAAGAAGGGCATCGTTCTGCGATGACGGCGACGATCGAAGAGGACTTCGAGCTCGAGCTGCGTTCGCTTCCCGGCGTGGTGAACGTCGGTATCAATCACCTTGAGAGCGGCGAGGTGGATGCGGTGGTCCTCTCCATTCGCAACCAGGACCCGGAGTCCGTCCGGGAGAGCGCCGTGCAAGTGGCGAGCCTCTACTTCCCCAATGCGTCGGTCATCTTGGAAGAGGCCGGCGCCGCCGCGCCGGTGCGGAGCGGGTACACGGCCCGGATCTCGCTGACCGTGGCCGAATTCAACGAGCACGACGGCATCAGCGAGGTGCATCTGACGTACGGCGGCCGGACGGGCGTCGGCCGCGCCGGCAGTGGCCCGTTGATCGGAGGGGCCGAGGCGACGCTGGCCGCGTTGCGGGACTTGGGCTACGTCATCCCGTTCTACCTGATGGGGGTGACCAAGGTCGCTACCGTGATCGGGTGCTCCGTGATCGTCGCGTTTCGCTCGCTCTCCGCTGACGACGATCGTATGGGCATCGCCCGCGCCGAGGGCGATCTCGTATCCGCGGCCAAGGCCACGCTGGATGCGTTGAACCGCTACGTGACGATGGACCCCGACCGGCAACGGGAAGAACTCGGCGAAGGCGAAGAGCCGGGCGACATCGGAGACGAGGCGCAGCCGCAGTACGAGTAGCGACCTCGCCCGTCAGCGCCGGCCGCAGGCCTGACACGTTGGCGGCGCGCACGGTATTACCTTGGACCCATGAACCACGTTCACCTTGGGCGCACCGGCCTTCTCGTTTCCGAGCTCTGCCTCGGCACCATGACATTCGGTTTGCAGTGCGATAAGACCACGTCGGTGGCCATTCTCGACCGGGCGGCCGAAGGGGGCATCACCTTCATCGACACGGCCGATGTGTACCCGCTCGGTGGCGGCCTCCCCACTGTGGGACGCACCGAGGAGATTCTCGGGGGCTGGCTGCGCGGCAAGAGAGACCGATTCATCGTCGCCACCAAGTGCTTCGGCCGCACCGGGCCCGCGGCCTGGGAGCAGGGCAACTCGAGAAAGCACATCATGGAGGCCGTCGAGGCCTCCCTGCGCCGTCTCGGTACCGAGTACATCGATCTGTACCAACTCCACGGGCCGGACCCGGGGACGCCGATCGACGAGACACTGGGGGCGTTGGACGACCTCGTCCGCTCGGGCAAGGTGCGCTACGTCGGTTGCTCCAACTTCCTGGCCTACCAGGTGGCACGGGCGCTCGGGCGTAGCGAGGCCACGTCCGTGGTCCGCTTCGATTCCGTGCAGCCCCGCTACAACCTGCTCTTCCGCCAGATCGAGCGTGAGCTCCTCCCCCTGTGCGAGGAAGAGGGGTTGGGGATCATCCCGTACAACCCCATCGCCGGCGGGCTGCTGTCGGGCAAGCACAATCCCGCCGCACCACCACCCGAGGGCTCCCGGTTCACCCTCGGCACCGCAGCGGGTATCTACCAGAGTCGCTACTGGCACGAACAGGAATTCGCCACGGTGGAGGAACTTCGAAAGATCGCCGAGCGTGAGGGCATCGCGCTCGTGACGTTGTCGGTGGCGTGGGTCCTGGCCCATCCGGCGGTGACGGCCCCGATCATCGGGGCCAGCCGGCCCGGGCAGCTGGACGAGAGCCTGGCCGCGGCGGACTTCGTCATGTCGAGCACACTCAAAGCAGAACTGGACGAGCTGACGAGGCCGTATCGCTTCGGTGACGCCGCGCGCTGAGAAGAGGAGACCCACCATGTCCTTGATCCCTGCGACACACCGAGACCTGCTCGAGACCCAGGTGGCCACGCTCGCCACGGTCGGGGTGGACGGTCGCCCACAGCTCTCCGAGATCTGGTTCCTGGCCGAGGACGGCACCATCAGGCTCTCGCTCAACACCTCGCGCCAGAAGACCAAGAACCTGAGGCGCAACCCGGGGTGCACGCTCCTCATCCTCGACCTCGTTCGCCCGTCCCGCTATCTCGAGCTGCGATGCGACGCCCTGGTCGAGCCCGATGACGAGTATCTCTTTGCCGACAAGCTCGGGGCCAAGTACGGCGCGGACCTGCGCGTGCACGATCAACCCGGCGTGTCGCGCGTGGTCGTGACGTTGCAGATCGTGAAGGTGAACGGCGTCGACATGGGCGCCTGAGGGGCCCGGGCCCTCTCCGGGGACTGAAACGGAGAGCCGGCGCGACGGTCGCGGGCAGGCGTCCCGCGGTAGACTGGCGTTCTCATCCCCTTGGGAGAGTCGCTTCGCTTGGGCTGGACGGCCGGCAATGCCTGCTGTCGCCTCGTGCAGGCACGACGCCTCGACCGAGCTACCGCAAGGAGCTTCAGTGCGCGTCGCCCTTTCACCGATCCCGCCGATCAACGGCTCGTTCGGCCGCGCCCCCTCCTTTGGGATCCTGAGCAGTTACCCCCCGACCGCCTGCGGCCTGGCCACCTTCACGGCTGCGCTGTCCGACGGGCTGTCGAGCAACGGTGCCGAGGTGCGCGTCGTCCGGGTCGCCGATGGGACAGGGACTGCCTCGTCGCGTGTGATCGGCGAGCTGCACAACGGTTCGCCGGCGTCCGTGGCGGCGACCGCCGAGCTGCTCAACCAGTGTGACGTCGCGGTGATCCAGCACGAATACGGTCTCTTCGGCGGTCCCGATGGCGACGAAGTGCTCGAAGTGCTGGCCAACCTGCGGGTCCCGTCCATCGTGATCGCCCACACCATTTTGCGCGATCCCACGCCCCACCAGCGCGACGTGCTGGTCGATGCCGTGGCCCTGGCCGACCAGGTGGTCGTCATGTCGGAGGCGGCCCGCCTGCGCCTGTGCTCCACCTTCGATGTCGACCCGTCGCGTGTCGTGACCATCGCCCACGGGGCGGCGATCCCGCCGCCGGGCCGTTCCCGGAAGCCGGCCGCGCGTCCCATCATGTTGACCTGGGGCCTCATCGGTCCCGGCAAGGGCATCGAACGCGTCCTCGACGCCATGCCGGCCTTGCAGGAGCTCCCGATGGGTCCCCGGTACCTGGTGGCGGGCCGTACCCATCCCAAGGTGCTCGCGGCCGACGGGGAGCTGTACCGCGAAGCCCGCATGGCGCAGGCCCGGCGCCTGGGCGTGGCCGAGTCGGTGTGCTTCGACGACGGTTACCGCGACCTCCATGCCCTGAACGCGTTGATCGCATCGAGTGCCGTCGTGGTGCTGCCGTACGACTCGACCGATCAGGTCACCTCAGGCGTGCTGGTGGATGCCATCGCGGCGGGGAAACCGGTCGTTGCCACGGCGTTCGCCCATGCCGAGGAGCTGCTGGCCAGCGGGGCCGGCATCGTGGTCCCGCATGACGATCCCGATGCCATGGCGTCGGCCCTGCGCCGCGTGCTGGTCGAGCCGGGGCTGGCGGAGCGCATGGCGGCCGAAGCGTCGCGGCTCGCCCCGGCGTTGGGCTGGCCGGTCGTGGCCGGGAAGTATCTGAAATTGGCCCGGAGCCTCGTGTCGGCACGGCCAGTCCTCGTGTGAAGGTCGCGGCCGGTACCACCACACCGCGCCCGGACTTCGCACACATCCTCCACATGAGTGACCGGCGCGGCACCTTCGAGCACGCTGAGTTCGCCTCGCCCAGACCCGAGCACGGCTACTGCACCGATGACATGGCGCGCGTCCTGATTGCGGCGGTCCGCCACCCCTCCGGGGAGGCTGCGGTGGACGGCCTGGTCCGCCTCGCCCTGCGCTTCCTCATCGACGCGCAGGCGGTGGGTGGCGGTGTCCGCAACCGCATGAACCGCCACGGCCACTGGGAGGACCTGCCCAGGGTGGAGGATGCGTGGGGCAGGACTATCTGGGCTCTGGGCACGGCGGTAGCGCACGCCGATGAGGCATCTGTCCGTACGGCGGCCGCCGACCAACTGGCGCAGGCGGCATGCCAACGCTCGGTCTGGCCCCGGGCCATGGCCTTCGCCACCCTTGGCGCGGCCGAACTGCTCGGCGTTCTGCCCGACCATGCGCCGGCGCGTGCCCTGCTCGTCGATGCGGCGGCGGGCATGGCCCGGCCCGCCAGCGACGCGGCATGGCCCTGGCCCGAGCCGCGCCTCACGTACGGCAATGCCGTGCTGCCCGAGGCGATGCTGGCGGCCGGTGTGGTGTTGGACGACGCCACGCTGCGCCAGCAGGGGCTCGATCTCTTGGGCTGGCTGCTCGCGCACGAGACGGACGACGGGCACATCTCGGTGACGCCGGCCGGCGGCGGGGGAGTAGGGGACGTGGGCCCCCGGTTCGACCAGCAGCCCATTGAGGTGGCCGCACTCGCCGATGCCTGTGCCCGTGCCGCCACCGTCGACGACAGCGCCGTGTGGCCGGCTGGCGTCGCGGCCGCCGTGGATTGGTTCCTGGGCGACAACGATACCCAGGCGGTCATGTGGGACCCGGCGACAGGTGGGGGCTTCGATGGGCTCGAAGCCGACGGGGTCAACCTCAATCAGGGCGCCGAATCGACGCTGGCCCTCCTCACCACGCTGCAACACGCACGCCGGCCCGTCTTGGCGGCACGATGAGCGGACTGGCGTCGGGCCTGGTCCGCCGACAGCCCGATCGCCTCCGGGCGGACCCCTCGAGGGTGGTGACGCAACTGTTCGTGCCGGGCGACGAAGGGTACGACCAGCAAGAGTCGCGCTCTTCGGCCGTGCTGCACCGGGTGCTCGCTCTCGGCGACGACGAGGTGCAGCGTGCGTTCGACGACGTCGTGGCCCGGTTCACCGGACGTCATCACCAGTTGCTCGAGACCTTCGGCCGCCATGCCGACGAACTGTCCGACCGGCTCGAATCTCCGCACGAGCTCTCCGACACCCGGCGCCTCCTGCTCGGCGCCACGTTCACCAGTGAGTACGCCATTGAAGGTGCGGCGCTGTGCAACCCCAGCCTGGTGGTGCATCCCGATCAGCGGGGTGTGGCGGCCAGCTCCCGGCGCGTGGTGATGAGCGTCCGCGGGATCGGGGAGGGGCATCGTTCATCCATAGGCTTCCGTAGCGGCGTCGTCGACGAAAAGGGTCTGCTCACATTCGACCCAGGACCGAAGTTCGCCACTGTCGGTCGCCATGACGAGGCACCCCAGCACGCCACCGTCTTCCGGGGTGAGCTACGCCGCCTCCGGGGCGGGGGTGGGGATGCCGACTTCGTGCTCAACGCGCTCGGTGCGCAATTCAGCGGGTCCGAGCTCGAAAAGCGGCTGGCGAAGTTGGATCGACACCAGGCCACTCGTCCTCAGGGCGGGCGCATCAGCTCGTTGATCCGAAAGATCGCCGAGCGGACCTATGCGGTGGAATTCGACGAGGCCTCGGCCCTGAACGAGCGGGTCTTGATGCCGTGGATGGCAGCCGAGAGCCAGGGCATGGAGGATGCCCGCTTCGTGCGGTTCTCCGACGAGGACGCGGGCGCAGGCGTGGACCCCCCCACCTACTACGCGACCTACACGGCCTACAACGGGACGGAGATCGCACAGCAGTTGCTGGAGACGGCCGACTTCCGTTGCTTCAGGTCCTCGCCACTCGTCGGTCCGGCCGCCGCCAACAAGGGCTTGGCGCTGTTCCCGCGCCGGGTCGGCGGACGGTTCGTCGCCCTGTCTCGCTCCGACCGGGAGACCAACGCCATCGCCACATCGAACGACCTGCGCCACTGGACCGACGCCGTCGCGTGCCAGGTGCCCACCCGCGCCTGGGAGGTGCTGCAGCTGGGTAACTGCGGTTCTCCGATCGAGACGGACGACGGGTGGCTGGTTCTCACCCACGGGGTGGGCCCCATGCGCACGTACAACATCGGCGCCCAGCTGCTGGACCTCGACGACCCGACCCGCGTCCTCGGCCAGCTGCAAGAGCCGCTCCTGAGCCCGGCCGCCGACGAGCAGGACGGCTACGTGCCCAACGTGGTCTATTCCTGCGGCGCCATGGTGCACAGGGGTAACCTCGTTGTGCCGTATGGCATAGGAGACTCCGCTATCGGAGTGGCCACTGTCCCGCTGGCTGCGCTGCTTGCCGCTCTTGAACCAAAAACGACCTCACGTCCCCCGACGACCAAGGAGAGCGACATGCCAGAGAAGTCACCGCAGAAGCCGGCCGGGAAGAAACCCGGCAAGTCTCTCAAAGAGAAGCGAGAGGCCAAGCGCGACAAGAAGGAAAGCCGCCCCGGCCTGGGCCGCTGAAGCCACTACGCATCGCGGTCCTCGCGCCCCTTTCGTGGCGCGTGCCGCCGCGCCATTACGGGCCGTGGGAGCTCTTCGCCTCACTGTTGACGGAGGGACTGGTCGCACGCGGCCACGACGTGACCCTGTTCGCCTCCGGTGATTCGCTGACCTCGGCTCGCCTGTGCTCGGTGGTGCCGCATGGGTGGTCGGAGGACGCGACGCTGGATCCGAAGGTGGCCGAGTGCCTTCATATCGCACAGGTCTTCGAGCGGGCCGATCAATTCGACGTGATCCACAACGGCTTCGACTTCCTGCCCCTCACGTACAGCGGGCTCACCCGCACCCCCGTCGTCACGACGATTCACGGATTCTCCTCGGAGAAGATCCTTCCGGTCTACGTCAGCTACAACGGTCGTAGCTCCTATGTCGCCATAAGTGATGCCGACCGGCATCCGGCTCTCGAGTACATCGCCACCATCCACCATGGCATCGACACGCGTGCCTTCACGTTCGCACCGTCGTCCGGGAACTACCTGGCCTTCTTCGGACGGATCCATCCGGACAAGGGCGTGGTCGAGGCCATCGACACGGCCGTAGCGGCCGGAGTCCCGCTGAAGCTGGCCGGCATCATTCAGGACCAGGAGTATTTCGACACGCAGGTGGCGCCCCGGCTGGTGGATGACCGGGTGCAGTTCGTGGGCCCGGTCCGGGCCGAGGATCGGTCGGCGTTCCTGGGCGGCGCACTGGCGCTCCTCCACCTCATCAACTTCGACGAGCCCTTCGGCTTCAGCGTGGTCGAAGCGATGGCATGCGGCACCCCGGTGGTCGCGTTCGATCGGGGCTCCATGCGCGAGCTCATCGAAGAGGGGACGACGGGGCGCCTGGTGAGCGATGTGCCCGGTGCCGTCGACGCCGTGTCACACATCGGCACACTGGATCGCCTCCGGATCCGGTCGCAGGCGGTGACCCGCTTCGGGCACGACCGGATGGTCGACGCCTACGTGGCCGTCTACCGGCAGGTCGTCGCGGCCGGCCCGGGCCGGTCAGTCGGCTGAGCGGACGTAGCCGAAGAAGCCCCGCTTCTTGATGAGCTCGGCCGCTCCGGCGGGCACCATGTCCTCCCAGGCCGCATCGCCTCCAGCGATCCGCCGCAGGACGTCGCGGCTGAAGATGGGGAGACAGCTTTCGCGGAAGTTGTCGAGCGGTACAAAACTCCCCCGGTTGGCGAGATAGTCGTAGAGCGGCCGCACGGCCGGCGCCACGCTCAAGTTGTCCACCGTCTCGAGCTCATCGCTCGCCGATCGACGGAGGGGGTAGATGTAGAGCTTCAGGTCGTTCTTGAAGAGGCGGCCGAAGCTCTCGAGGATCCCGCCCTGCAGCTGTTCGTGATTGCGTTCGTCGAAGAGGTCCAACAAGCTGGGGACGCCCATGACGATCCCTATGCGTTCACTCGTCCGCGCCGCCAGGAACGCGGCCAGGAGGTAGTAGTCGAAGTAGTCCGAGATCATGGTGGTGAGGCCGCACGCGGCCAGCAGCTCCGCCCGGGCCAGGAAGTCCCGCCGATCGACTTCGTTCCCCCCGGCGAGCAGGTTGCGCATGGTGAGCTCGGCCAGGGGCAGGATGGTCTTGCCCTCCATCCCCGGCTCGGCCGCAAACTTGGCCATGGCGCACTCGAGCATGTCGAGGTTGACGACCGTGGTGGGGCGGAAGCTGCCCCGCTCGACCAGGACCGCCTTCTTGCGCAGGACCTCGCTCGGCTGCAGCACCTCTTTGTCCGGTCCGAACATGGCCACTCCGCTCAACCCGAGCTGGACCAACTGCAGTGCCACCAACCGGTTGTCGACACTGCGGAACTCGATGCCCCGGAAGCGGATCATGTCGATTTCGATGCGGTCGGTGCTCAGGCGATCCAGCAAGCTCTCCACCAGCTTCTCCGGCTCGTGGTGCTCGAAGAACGCGCCGTGCAGCAGGTTGACCCCGACGATCCCCAGGGCCTCTTGTTGCAGCGACGCCTCGACGTCGAGCATGCGCAGGTGGAGGGCGATCTGGCTCGGCTCGTCGTGCGGATGTGCTTGGAACTTGACGCCCATCCAGCCGTGGCACTCGTTGCCACCCCGGAAACTGCGAGCCACCACGGTGTCGGCGAAGGCGAAGAAGGAGGTGCTGTCACCACGCGAGTCGCCGAGGCGATCGATGTTCAGCGCGAACTCGTGATCGAGCATGGCCTGGAGCCGGGCCTCGGAGACGTAGCGGTCGACCTCGCCATAGACGGCGTCGCTCACCGCCATGTCGTAGGCCGACATTGACTTGGCGATGGTCCCGGCTGCTCCGCCCACGCGAAAGAACCATCGAGCCACTTCCTGGCCGGCACCGATCTCGGCCACCGTCCCATACCAGCGGGGATCCAAATTGATACGGAGAGCCTTTTGGTGGGTGTCGACGGACTGGCGCGAGGCCAACGTGTCGGTCATCGTCCGCCCGCCACGCCTCGAGGGCCGGCCTCGTGCGGTCCGGTCCACTCCGCCAATGTGTGCCAGGTGCGCAAGATGGCCACATCACAGTGATAACAGACAGGATCGACCGAAAAGCTACGGCAGTGTGAACTCTTGACCCGCCTGCCCGCTCGCCCACCCGCGCTCGCCCA
>ODAK010004861.1_pt1 | contig 13709 bp, 12 predicted proteins | sample 1539591 | NCBI WGS metagenome assembly ODAK01 (sample SAMEA3539303, study PRJEB22396) | soil metagenome | biome: tundra; feature: field; material: soil | place: USA | collected 2010-05 | depth 0.15 m | reverse complement strand
CGGGGCTGGCTGCGCCCCTGCTGCGTTCCGGATTTCGGGCAGCAGCCATCGATTTTCTCGTGCAAACACAAGGCGAGACGCGACACCGTGTTGCGGACACACGCCGATGTCCGCTTTCCGCCCATAGCGGTCGTTCCCAGAGTCCGCTTTCGGCCATAGCCCCAATGTCCGCTCGTGGCGCTTAGCAGACTCGGTCGTAAAGGCGCCGACCCCCGCCCCTTGCCCAAATCACCCCGTCCGTGTATCCCCCAGCCCATGGACACCGCCCGCGCGCTTATTCTGCTCGGCCTTACCAGCCCCTGGACGCTCTAGGGGCCGCGGATTGTCGCGGCCGGGCGTGCAGGGGATGAAGACCTCAGCCGCCCATCAAAAAGCCAGCAGACGAGCCCCCTCTCATGACCACCGAATCTCCCGCCGCTGACGCGAGCGAATCCACCGCCCAGGCCGCCCCCGACGACGCTGCGCCCAAGGACCGCGTCATCATCTTCGACACCACCATGCGCGACGGCGAACAGTCGCCCGGCGCCTCCATGTCGCTCGACGAGAAGCTGGAGCTGGCCAAGATCCTCGAGGATATGAAGGTCGACGTGATCGAGGCGGGCTTCCCGATCGCCTCCAATGGCGACTTCGAGTCGGTGCAGAAGGTCGCGGCCATCGTCACCGAGTCGATCGTCTGTGGCCTGGCCCGGGCCAATCCGGCCGATATCGAGCGCGCCGCCGAGGCTATCCGGCACGCCAAGCGCGGCCGCATCCACACCTTCATCTCGACCAGCCCCTCGCACCGCAACCACATCCTGCGCATGTCGCCGGAAGAGGTGATCGATGCGGTGACCGGCTCGGTGACCCTGGCGCGCAACCTCTGCGGCGACGTCGAGTGGTCGGCCCAGGACGCCAGCCGCACCGAGCGCGACGTGCTGCTGCGCTGCGTCGAGGCGGCGATCCGCGCCGGGGCCCAGACCATCAACCTGCCGGACACGGTCGGCTACACCTATCCGTCGGAATATGCCGAGATGTTCCGCGACATGATCGAAAACGTGCCGGGGGCGGACGGCGTGGTCTTTTCCACCCACTGCCACAACGATCTGGGCCTGGCGGTGGCCAACAGCCTGGCCGGGGTCGAAGCCGGGGCGCGCCAGGTCGAGTGCACCATCAACGGCCTCGGCGAACGGGCCGGCAATGCGGCGCTGGAGGAGATCGTCATGGCGCTGCGCGTGCGCGGCGACCGGCTGCGCTTCGACAGCGGCATCGACACCACCCACATCACCCGCGCCAGCCGCTATGTCTCGGCCATCACCGGCTTTCCGGTGCAGTTCAACAAGGCGGTGGTCGGCAAGAACGCCTTCGCCCACGAGGCAGGCATCCACCAGGACGGCATGCTGAAGGACGCCGGCACCTATGAGATCATGCTGCCCGAGGACGTGGGGCAGGGGGCGTCCAACCTGGTCATGGGCAAGCACTCCGGCCGGCACGCCTTCCGCGAGAAGCTCAAAGGTCTGGGCTATGAGCTCGGCGACAATGCGCTGAACGACGCCTTCACCCGCTTCAAGGCCTTGGCCGACAAGAAGAAGGACGTCTACGACGACGACATCATGGCGCTCGTGGATGACGAACTGGCCAAGGGCTCGGAGCGTATCCGGGTGGTGTCCCTGCGTGTCGTGGCCGGCACCGAGGGGCCGCAGGAGGCGAAGCTCACCGCCTCGATCGACGGGGTGGAGCATTCGGCCACCGCGACCGGCGACGGGCCGGTGGACGCCGTCTTCAACGCCATCCGCCAGGTCGCGCCGCACGCCGCGGCCTTGCGGCTGTTCCAGGTGCACGCTGTGACCGAGGGGACAGACGCCCAGGCCCAGGTCTCGGTGCGTCTGGAAGAGGACGGCCGCATCGCCACCGGCACGGCGTCGGACACCGACACCATGACCGCCAGCGCCAAGGCCTATATCAACGCGCTGAACAACCTCATGGCGAGGCGAGAGAAGACGCGCCCGCCCGAAGCGCTCGCGAGCGGGTTTTAGGAAACCCTTCGACCCTAATTTTATCCGTCATCCCCCGCTGGAGCGGCCTTGGCCGCGGAATGCGGGGGACCCATGAACACCTGATCAAAGACGGTGATCATGGGTGGCCCGAACAAGTCGGGCCATGACGGATGTTAGATCGCCGACGCTCATCCACCTTCTCCCAAAGGTGCGCCTTCTCCCGCGAGGGAGAAGGATCGCGCTCTTCAACCCCGCTTCGTGAGTTTCCATGTTCGCCCTGCTCTGGGTTCCCGCCACCGTCCTTGCGTCCGCCTTGCAGGTCGCCCGCAATGGGTTGCAGCGGGGGCTGGTGCCGTCGGCGGGGCCCTGGGGGGCGACGCTGGTCAGGTTCCTGTTCGGGCTGCCGTTCTCGCTGGTCTTCGTGGCGGCGGCGGCGATCGTCACGCCCCAGGCCCGTCCGCACCTGACGCCGGTCTTCTGGGCGGCGGCCATGACCGGCGCTGTGGCGCAGGTGCTGGCGACGGCGGCGCTGCTGGTGGCTATGCGGCGGGCGGGGTTCGCGGTGGGTACGGCGTTGCAGCAGAGCTCCCTTCCGCTGGCGGCCATCCTTGGGCTGATCATCTTTCACGATCAATTGACCGTGGTCGCCTGGATCGGCGTGGCCATCACAACGGCCGGTCTGGCGGCCCTGACCTGGCCGCGCGGGGCGACGGGTGAGAAGCCGCTCAGCGGGGCCATGTTCGGCCTGCTCTCCGGCCTCTGTTTCGGCTTTTCGCTGAACGCCTTTCGCCACGCCACCATGGCCATGGAGCCGGCCCATCCGGTCTGTGCGGCTGTGGCCTCGGTCGCCGTGGTCCAGGCCATGCAGGCGGCGGTTTTGACTATGTGGCTTGGGTTTCGTGACCGCGGCGCCCTGGTCGCGGTGGTCAGGGGATGGCGGGAATCGCTGCTCGCCGGGCTCTGTGGGGCCTCGGCCTCGGCCTGCTGGTTCCTGGCCCTGGGCCTCGCGCCAGCCGCCCCAGTACGGGCTGTCGGCGTCATCGAAGCGCCCATGGCCGCGCTCGCCGGAAGGCGGTTTTTTGCCGAAAAGCTACATGCCCGGCAAATCCTGGCCGGTCTCGCCGTAATTGTGGGGGTGGTGATGACCACCCTGCGCTGATTAAGCGCGTGATTCCTCGGCAGATAGGGCCTTGAAATCAGACGTTTCGGAGTGCAGAGGGAACAGACTTCGTTGAGTCATGGGGCGTCTAACGACCGCGTAGGGGAGCGCGCAGTTGTGACGCGTCTGCAAAGCTTTACGGAGCTTCCGCGTCGCGTTCGACATCACCTCTTTTGCCCAAGGCCCTGAATGTTCCCGTCCCTTTTTGGCGTCATGTCCAACGACATCGCCATCGACCTCGGCACGGCCAACACACTCGTCTACATGAAGGGCAAGGGCATCGTGCTGAACGAGCCCTCGGTGGTCGCATTGCGCCACGTCGGCGGGCGAAAGGTGGTCCACGCCGTGGGCATAGAGGCCAAGCAGATGCTGGGCCGCACGCCTGGCCACATCGAAGCCATCCGCCCCATGCGCGACGGGGTGATCGCCGACTTCGAAGTGGCCGAGGAGATGATCAAGTACTTCATCCGCAAGGTGCACAACCGCAAGGCCTTCACCAATCCGAAGGTGATCGTCTGTGTGCCCTCGGGCGCCACGGCGGTCGAGCGCCGGGCGATCAATGACTCATGCCTGAACGCCGGCGCGCGCCGGGTCGGCCTGATCGACGAGCCCATGGCCGCGGCCATCGGCGCCGGCCTGCCCATCCACGAGCCCACCGGCTCGATGGTGGTCGATATCGGCGGCGGCACGACCGAGGTCGCGGTGCTGTCGCTGTCGGGCATCGTCTATACCCGCAGCGTCCGGGTGGGTGGCGACAAGATGGACGAGGCGATCATCAGCTACATGCGCCGCCACCACAATCTGCTGATCGGCGAGACCACCGCCGAGCGGATCAAGAAGGAGATCGGCACCGCCCGCGCCCCCGCCGACGGGGAGGGCCTGGCCATCGAGGTCAAGGGCCGCGACCTGATGCAGGGCGTGCCACGCGAGGTGCGCATCAGTGAAAAGCAGGCCTCGGACGCGCTGACCGAGCCGGTGACCCAGATCGTCGAGGCGGTGAAGATCGCACTCGAGGCGACGCCGCCGGAACTGGCCGCCGACATCGCCGACAAGGGCATCATGCTCACCGGCGGCGGGGCGCTGCTGCGCGGGCTGGATTCCGAGATCCGTGACCATACCGGCCTGCCGGTGACGGTGGCCGACGATCCGCTTTCCTGCGTCGCGCTGGGCTGCGGCAAGGTGCTCGAACATCCGAAATGGATGAAGGGCGTGCTCGAATCATCCATGTCGTAGATTACAAGGCGGGGCGGGGGCTAAAGACCGGCCTGGAGCGACAATAAGGTGTCCTTGAGGGACGGCCCTTTTCAGGACCTGAAGGTTCCGCTGACATGGACGGCGGCGGTGGCCGTCATTGTGGCCATGGTCATCGGCGTGGCGCTGCTGCTCGGCGACCATCGCGGCACCCTGCAGGGCCAGGCGATCGGCGCCAGCCGCGGCGCCCTGGATTCCGTCACCCGGCCGGTCTCCAACGTCATCGCCGCGCCGGTCCGCTGGATCGGCGACGGCGTCAATGGCGTAAAGCAGTACTTCTTCGCGGTTTCGGAAAATCGCCGTCTGCGCGCCGAGGTGGCCGACCTCAGCCAGTGGCGCGACAAGGCCGTGGCGCTCAAGGACGACAATGTCCGCTACCAGTCGCTCCTGGGGCTGAAGACCGATCCGCCCATCCCCATGGTGGGCGCTCGCGTGATCGCCGATTCCCGCGGGCCCTTCGCCAATACCCGCCTGGCCGACGCCGGAACCGAGGTCGGGGTCGCGGTGGGCAATCCGGTGATGACCGAGCACGGCCTGGTCGGCCGGGTGCTTGGCGTCGCCAAGGGGGTCAGCCGCATCCTGCTGCTGACCGACGTGGCCAGCCGCACCCCGGTGCTGGACGACCGCTCCAATTCCCGCGCCATCCTGACCGGCGACGGCGGCGGCGAACCCAAGCTGGACTATCTGCGTGGGGCCGATCCGGTGAAGGCCGGCGACCGCGTCCTGACCTCGGGCGATGGCGGCCTTTTCCCGCGCGGCCTGCCGGTCGGCACGGTGGTCCAGGGCCTGGATGGGAACTGGCGGGTGCGGCTGGATTCCGACGACGGCCCGATCGACCTGGTGCGCATCCTGCTGTTCCGTGACTTCAGTCAGTTGGCGGATCAGCGCGCGTTGCAGGCCGCCACCGTGCCACCCCTGCCGCCCGCCGAGGCCGCCGATGTCGCCGCCCGCGCCCTGCCGGCGCCGACGCCGCCGCCGGCGGCCGCGTCCTCGGCAAAGCCGATCGCGGCCTCGTCAGCCCCGGCGGCGTCCTCGGCCAAGCCCGCCAAGAAGACGACCGCGCCGCCGGCCGCATCATCGGCAAAGCCGGTCGCCGCCTCGTCCGCCAAGCCGGTATCCGCATCGCCAGCGGCGTCATCCGCCAAGCCGACGCCGGCGCCAAAGCCCAAGCCCGCGGCGTCCAGCGCGCCGGCCGCCGGGGCCCAGCCATGAGCTACGCCAACAGCGCCAGCCGCCTGGATCCCCTGCAATGGCTGGGCCTGCCCGTGCTCACCGCCGTCGCCGTCACCCTGCTGTTCGCCGTGCCCCTGCGCATTTTCGGCCTGCAGCTGCCGGAGCCGGTCTTTCCCATGGTCCTGGCCTTCGCCTGGGCGGTGATCCGGCCCTCGATGATCGCGCCCTTCGTGCTGCTGGCGCTCGGCCTGCTCCTCGACCTCTTCTGGGGCGGCCCGGTCGGGCTCTGGGCGGTGGCGCTGCTGGCCGCCTACGGTCTGGTGCTCGCCGTTCGCGCCACCCTGACCGGGCGCGGTGCGGTGGTGATGTGGATCTGGTATGGCGCGGCCTGCGCGCTCGCCTTCGGGGTCGGGACCCTGGTCACAGTGCTGAAAACCGGCTCCATTCCGAGCCCGTTCGCGCTTTTCTGGCAGGTCTTCATCACCCTCTTGCTTTATCCGTTCGCCCATACGCTGATCGAGCGGTTCGACGATGCGGACGTGCGTTTCAGATGACCGAACCGGCCTTCTTCTTCAGCGAAGTCAATCAGCGCCAGAGCGTCTTCCACCGGCGCGCCTTCGTCATGGGCGGCCTGGCCTCTCTGGGGCTGACGGCGCTGGGCGCGCGGCTGGCCGAGCTGCAGATCTTCGAAAACAGCCGCTACACGACGCTCTCGGCCTCCAACCAGTACAATTTCCGCCTGGTGCCGCCGCCGCGCGGCCGGATACTGGACCGCAACGGCGTCGAGCTGGCCTCCAACCGGCCGAACTTCCGCCTCTTGCTGCTCAAGGACGAGGCGAAGGACCCGGAAGCCACCATCGCCGCAGCGGGGACCCTGATCCCCATCTCCGACGACCGGCGCCAGGAGCTGCTGCGCGAGATCGACGACGGGCCGCGCTTCGTACCGGTGGCCATAGCCGACGATCTGAGCTGGGAAGAGTTCGCCCGCATCAATGTGCGCACGCCGGAACTGCCCGGCCTGCAGGCGGACATGAACGAGGCCCGGGTCTATCCGTTCGGCGGCGCCTTCGCCCATGTCATCGGCTATGTCTCGCGGGTGACGTCGGCCGAGCTGAAGGCCGCGGGGCCGACGCCGGATCCACTGCTATTGAATCCGGGATTCAGGATCGGCAAACAGGGCGTTGAAAAATCGCTGGATTTGCAGCTTCGCGGAAAGGCCGGCGGCCAGAAGGTCGAGGTCGATTCCCGGGGCCGGGTGGTGCACGAGGACCCGGCCGGCGACATCAAGCCGGTGCCCGGCGACGAGGTGGTGCTGACCCTCGACGCCGATATCCAGAACCGGGCGCTGGAGGTGTTCGGCGACGAGTCCGGGGCCGCGGTGATGATGGATTGCCGCTCCGGCGACATCCTCTGCCTGGTGTCGGCGCCCAGCTTCGACGCCAATCGGTTCGTTAAGGGCCTGACCACCGTCGAGTACAGCGCGCTGGCCAATTACGACCACAAACCCCTGTTCAACAAGGCGCTGACGGCCACCTACCCGCCGGGCTCGACTTTTAAAACCATGGTCGCCCTGGCCGCCCTGGAGCATGGGATCAGCCGCGATACGACCCACACCTGCGCCGGCGCCTGGTCGTGGGGCGGGCGGGTCTGGCACTGCGACCGGGCGCATGGCACGCTGGACATGAAGGGCGGCATCGCCCAGTCCTGCGACATCTATTTCTACCAGACCGCGCTGGCCATCGGGCCGGACGCCATCGCGGCGGTGGCGCGGAAGTTCGGGCTTGGCGGCCTCTACGACATCGGCATTCCGGGTCAGAAGCCGGGCCTCATTCCCGACACCGCCTACAAGCGGGCGGCCTTTCCGAAGGACCCCGTCTGGCATCCCGGCGAGACGCCCTCGATGGGGATCGGCCAGGGCTATGTGAACGTCAACGCCCTGCAGCTCTGCGTCATGTGCTCGCGGCTGGCCAACGGCAACCGGGCGCTGAACCCGCGCCTGATCGAGTCCATCGGCGGGGTGGTGCAGCCTCCCGGCAGCCGAGCCCCGGACCTGCCGTTCAAGCCCGACAACCTGGCCTTCATCCGCGAGGCCATGGCGGCGGTGGTCACCAGCGGCACGGCGGCCGGGGCGGCGAAGCTCGGCCTCGGCCCGATCATGATGGCCGGCAAGACCGGCACCGCCCAGGCCCACACCTATGCCGGCGGCCACGGCGCGCACGGCGCTGTCGGGGCCTGGGCCGACCGCGACCATTCCTGGTTCATCGCCTTCGCCCCCGCCGACGATCCACGCTACGCCATGAGCGTCCTGGTCGAGCACGGTGGCTTCGGCGCCGCCGCCGCCGCGCCGCGCGCGCGGGAGATCATGCGCGTGGCCCTGCTCAAGGACCCGCAGGTGCGCGCCCGCATCGAGACGCCGACACCCATGCCCGCCATGCCGACGCCGCCGCCGGGCCAGCTGCCGGAGGGCGCCGCGCCGCCGCCGCCGACGCCCTTGCCCGGACAGACCACATGACCGCCAGCGCGCTGACCCGTCCCGGCGAGCGCGACCGGCTGAGCGTCAAACTCGGCCAGATCGACTGGCGGCTGACCGGGGTGATCACCCTGATCGCCTGCGCCGGCGGGCTGATGCAGTACTCGATCGCCGGCGGCCACTGGCAGCCCTGGGCGGCCCAGCACATGATCCTGTTCGCCGCCTTCCTGCTGCTGATGATCGTGCTGGCGGTGACCGACCTGCGCGTCTGGTTCGCCGTCGCCTATCCAACCTATGTGATCGGCCTGGTGCTGCTGGCCGCGGTCATGGTGGTTGGCCACTCGTCGCTGGGCGCCGACCGCTGGCTGAAGATCGGGCCGATGCACCTGCAGCCGTCGGAGATCATGAAGATCGGCCTGGTCCTGGCCCTGGCGCGGTTTTACCACGGCCTCTCCGCCAAGGAGGCGCAGTGGTCGTGGAAGCTGCTGATCCCGGTGGCCATGATCGCCGCGCCGGTGGCGCTGGTGCTGAAACAGCCCGATCTCGGCACCGCCATCTTGCTGGCGGCGACCGGCCTGGTAGTGATCATGCTGGCGGGTCTAAGCCTTCGCGTCATCATCGCCGGCCTGGTCGCCGGCCTGGCCGCGACGCCGGTCTTCATCTTCCTGGTTTTGAAGGGTCATCTGGTCAAAGGCTACCAGGCGCAGCGCCTTCTTACTTTCTTACATCCGGAAACCGACCCGTCCGGCTCCGGCTATCACATCCTGCAGGCCAAGATCGCGCTGGGCTCCGGCGGCATCCTCGGCAAGGGCTACGGGCTGGGCTCGCAGAGCCAGCTCAACTTCCTGCCGGAAAAGCAGACCGACTTCATCTTCGCCACCCTGGCCGAGGAGTTCGGCTTCGTCGGCTGCATCTCGATCCTGATCCTCTATGCGGCGGCCATCGTGATCGCGCTGCGCATCGCCAGCATCTCGCACAGCCATTTCGGCCGCCTGAGCGCCGCCGGCGTCACCGCCACCTTCGCCCTCTATGTGCTGATCAACGGCGCCATGGTCATGGGCCTGGCGCCGGTCGTCGGCGTGCCCATGCCGCTGCTCTCCTTCGGCGGCACGGTCATGCTCACGGTCATGGTCGCCTTCGGCCTGGTCCAGTCGGTGCGCGTCCACCGCTACACTGAAGTCAGCCGCGGCGCGGGGGCGCTGATCTAGGTTTCTCTCCCGCTCATGCCCGCGCAGGCGGGGATGAGCGGATGGGAGTGGCCTAGGCCGGGACGCGGCCGAAACGTTCGGCGGAGCGGGCCTTGGCCTTGGCGGCTTCGACGTCGCGGTCGCGGGGCTGGGCATTGGTCTCCAGGTGCTCGAACAGGTGGCGCGCCACATGGGCGACCTCCGCGACAGCCGCGTCGAACGCCGCCCTGTTGGCCTTGGACGGGGTGTTGAAGCCGGTCAGCTTGCGAACAAACTGCAGCGAGGCGTCGCGGATCTCCTGCTCGCTCGCCGGCGGCTCGAAATTGTACAGGGTCTTGATGTTCCGGCACATGAGCGTTCCTCCGGAGGGTTAGGGGTCGACGAAGCTTGGTGCGCGCTTCTGCATGTTCGACATCACCGCCTCGACCTGGTTGGGCGAGCCGATCAGGCGGCCTTGCTCGACCGATTCCATGGTCAGGCCGCCCAACGGGTCGGTGAGCACCGCGGCGTTCAACAGCCGCTTGTTGGCGCGCATGGCGTCGGGGTTCTTCGAGGCGATCTCGCGGGCGGTGGCCAGGGCCTCGGCCAGCGGATCGGCGCAGACGCGGGTGGCGAAGCCGTAGGCGAAGGCTTCCTCGCCGGAGAAGATGCGGCCGGTATAGGTCAGTTCGCGCACAATATCCTCGCGCGCCAGGTGGCGCATCAGCTGGGTGCCAGCCATGTCGGGCACCAGCCCCCACTTGATCTCCATCACCGCCATGCGCGTGTCCGGCGCGACGTAGCGCATGTCGCAGCCCAGCGCGACCTGGAAGCCGCCGCCGAAGGCGACGCCATGCACGGCGGCGATCACCGGAACCGGCACCTCGCGCCAGACCCAGCAGGCGTATTGCGCCCGGTTGGCGACGCCGTGGGTGCGGGCGCCCAGGCTCTCGTCCGAGCGCTCGGTGGTGGTGGACTGACCGCGCGGCCCCTCGGCCATGCGCCCGAAATTGCCCATGTCCAGCCCGGCGCAAAAGGCGCGGCCCTCGCCGGACAGCACCACGGCGCGCACGCCCTTTTCGGTCTTCAGCCGCTCGCCCGCCCCAACCAGGGCCTCGAACATGGCGTTGTCGAGGGCGTTCATTTTGTCCGTGCGGATCATCCGCACATCGGCGACGCCGTCGGTGATGGTGACGGAAACGCGATCGTTCATTTTGCACTCTCCATGCCGCTCGGTTTGCCGTCGACGATCTGGTCGAGATATTCCGACAGACCGTAGCCGACCAGGCCTTCGCAGCGGTACTCGGTGAAGCCCTCGGTGATGCGGGTGTTGAGTTCGCTCCCGTCGGCGGCCTTGCGGCGGCTGCGCAGCGGGATCAGCGACAGCACCTTGCCCTCGACCTCATAGGATTTGCCGGCGCGGGTCTTCACCTTGGCGCGGAGCGCGGTCTGGTAGCCGTTCTCGTCCCAGTCGGTGTCCATGACGCATTCGCTGATCAGGTCGTAGACCCCGTCGCGGAACACCATGCCGCCCTGCCGCGGCTCGCCCTCGGCGCCGGTGACGATGGACAGCATCATGCCGAAGTCGCGGCCGAAGTTCATCGGGCACCAGCGGTACCAGTTGATCGCCGACCAGTGGCGCGGCCCCCAGGACTTGTCGCGCAGGCCGTAGCCGTCGATCTCGAACACCTCGTCGCCGACGGTGAAGCGGCCCTTGGCGGCCACGTGCTGCTCGTAGTGAGCCTTGGCGAAGGACTTTTCCGGGTCGATCTCGCGCGGCTTGCCGTCGGCGCGCACGGTCTCGCCGCCGAACATCGGGCTGACACCCTCATAGTCCAGCTCGACCTTGCAGGGGAGATGGGGATTGTCGCGGAAGGCCTTTGACGGATCGGCCATTTCGAAGGGCCTGGCCAGGATGCAGAGCTTGCCCTCATAGGTCAGTTTCAGCCGCTTGAACGGCTCGACCACCTCGATCTTCAGGCCGCCGGCGTTCATCGCCGCATTGTCGGCGATCTTCGGCCGCCCGAACATGAAGGCCACGCGTCCGCCCGGCAGATAGAGGCAGACGCTCATCTCGGCATAGCCCTCGTTCGGCCGGTTGCCGATGCGGAACCAGCCGCCGACCGCGGTCTTCGGGTCGAAGACGTTGAAGTACATGCTCTCATTGTAGTTTGCGGCCGCATCGGGGGTGTGGGTGTACTCGTCCTGCGGCTCCAGACGGGTGATGAACTCGGCGGCGGCTTCGGCCATGGGGGATCTCCTGGATTCGGGTTGGGTTCAGGACGGCGAGGCGGCGCGTTGGTGCGCGCGCTCCACGGCCCGCTCGATGGTCTCGACGAAGGTGGCGAAGAGGGCTGGCGGCAGGTCGTGGCCCATGCCGGGGATGACGCGCAGTTCGGCGCCCTTGATATTGGCCGCGGTGTCGCGGCCGCCGGCCACCAGGACCAGCGGATCGTTCTCGCCATGCAGCACCATGGTCGGGGCGGTGATGGTCGCCAGCCGGGGCCGGCGGTCGCCGGAGGCGCGGATGGCGGCCATCTGGCGCGCCACGCCCGGCGGGTTGAAGGCGCGGGCGGCCTCGGCCTGGGCCCGGGCGGCGAGCGCGCCCTCCGGCCACGGATAGGCCGGGCTGCCGATGGTCTCGGCGCGCCTGACGCTGTCGGCGATGAAGTCGGGGTCGGTGCGGTCGACCGGGCGGCTGTTTAGCGTCGCCATGGCGGCGGGCGTCGGCTGCGGCAGGTCCGGATTGCCCGAGTGCGACATGATCGAGGTCAGCGACAGGGTCCGCTGCGGATAGGCGGCGGCGAATTCCTGGGCGATCATCCCGCCCATGGAGACGCCGACGATGTGCGCCTTGGCCTTGCCGACCGCGTCCAGCATCGCGGCGGCGTCCGCGGCCATGTCGGCGGCGGTATATTTGTCGCCCTCTTTCAGCCAGGTGGACAAACCGACATCGCGATTGTCGAAGCGGATCGGGAAGAGGCCCTTGTCGACCAGGAGCGCGCAGAAGGTTTCCGGCCAGCGGGTCATCTGCGAGCCAAGGCCGTTGATCAGCAGCACCGCCTCGTTCGTGCGCTCGCCGAACGTCTCGTATTCGATGGCGACCGCGCCTGACTGCGCCTTGGCCATGCCATCCTCCCGCGTGGTTTCTTGTGCGGGCGATCATGGGCGCCGGGATCGGAGACTGGCAAGCCTGTCCCAAGGGCAGGGGAGCCCCGCATCGCGAGTCACCAAGGCCACGCTTGCGAGAACGGAAAGAGAACACTAACATTGCCGGATCGTCGCCGTCTCCTTCTGGAACTGCCCGAGGCGGAGATCATTCCAGGACTGATCGAAGGAGCCTCGAGCCGAGCCGCCATGGTCGCCACACCGCCAACCGCGCCGTCGCAAGACGCCCTGTTTCAGGACGAACCGTTTGAAACGATCGCCGCGATTAGCGAGGCCGTTCAAGCCTGCCGCCGTTGCGATCTCTGGCGTCACGCCACCCAGGGCGTAGCCGGAGAGGGACCCGCGACCGCCGCGCTGATGTTCGTCGGCGAACAGCCCGGCGACCTGGAAGACCTGCGCGGACGTCCGTTCGTCGGGCCGGCGGGCGAGGTGTTCGATCGCGCCCTGGCCCGGGCCGGGATCGATCGGGAGGCCTGCTACGTCACCAACGCGGTCAAGCACTTCAAGCACGAACTGCGCGGCAAACGCCGGCTGCACAAGACGCCGAACGCCAGCGAGGCGAAGGCCTGCCGCTGGTGGCTGGAGCAGGAACGGCGGCTGGTGAAGCCGCGCCTGATCGTGGCCCTGGGCGCCACGGCGGCCGCGTCGGTGTTCGGCCGGCCCGTCGCCGTGCTCAAGACGCGCGGCCAGGCGATCCGGCTGCCGGACGGGAGCCAGGCCATGACCACCGTGCATCCGTCCTATCTGTTGCGCTTGCCTGACGACGCGGCCCGGCAGGCGGGCTTCAAGGCCTTCGTGGATGATCTGGTCGCAGCCAAGGCCGTCGCCGCGCGTTCATCGTCGGTACATGCGCGACACGGCAATTGAACCGGAGCTGTTTCATTGCGTTAATGAAACAATCGGCGTGCCGCAGGCTTGGCTGTGGCGAATAAGGACTTCTCTCATGCGCACTAAACTTCTCATCGCGGGTTTCATGATGGCGGTGGCGCTGCCCGCCACGGCCCTGGCCCAACCCTATGACAATGGCTGCGTCAGGCAGAACCAGGATAACCGCGCGGCCGGCACCGTTGTCGGCGCGATCGGCGGCGCGCTCATCGGCGGCGCCATCGCTGGACGCCATAACACCGGCGCGGGCGTCGTGATCGGCGGCGTGACCGGCGCCGTGGCCGGCAACGCCATCGCCGGCGCGAACAACCATCCGTGCCCGTCAGGCTACTACTACGCACCGCCGCCCGGCTATGCGCCGCCGCCGCCTCCCGGCTATGCCGGACCCAACGGTTTCTGGAACGGCGCCCCGACCGGCGTGCATGAACGGATCGACTTCATCCAGGACCGCATCAACCGTTCCT
>ODAK010004859.1_pt1 | contig 13711 bp, 10 predicted proteins | sample 1539591 | NCBI WGS metagenome assembly ODAK01 (sample SAMEA3539303, study PRJEB22396) | soil metagenome | biome: tundra; feature: field; material: soil | place: USA | collected 2010-05 | depth 0.15 m | reverse complement strand
CGAACACTCGTTGCTGCATCTCGCCGCGATGGATACGGATTGACCCACCGCCGATCTCACTACCGTTCACCACGATGTCGTAGGCGTAGGCGAGTGCCTCGCCCGGCGCATCGTGGAAGGTCTCGGCGTACTCGGGCTTGGGCGAGGTGAACGGATGATGGACGGCGGTCCAGCCTCCGTCGCCGGTCGGCTCGAACATCGGCGCGTCGACGACCCACAGGAATTTCCAGAGTGACTCATCGATCAGCCCGCACCGTCGCCCGATCTCAAGCCGAGCTGCCCCAAGCAACTCAAGCGACACCCTGCGCTCGCCGGCGGCGAAGAACACCGCATCACCGGGTGCCGCCGCGACATGGCCGGCGAGGCCCACAAGTTCGGCGTCCGACAGGTTCTTGGCGACCGGTCCGCCGAGCTCGCCGTCGTCCCCGATGAGCACGTAGGCAAGGCCCTTGGCGCCGCGCGACTTCGCCCAGTCGGTCCAGCCGTCGAGTTCCTTGCGCGACTGGGACGCACCGCCCGGCATGACAACCGCGCCCACGTACGGCGCTTGGAAGACCCGGAACGGAGTCGATGCAAAGAACGACGTGCAATCGACGAGTTCGTCATCGAAACGCAGGTCCGGCTTGTCGGAGCCATAACGGTTCATCGCGTCGGCGTAGGTCATCCTGGGAATCGGCAGCGGAATCTCGTAGGCCAGGATCTCCCGCCACAGCGCCGCGACGACGTCTTCGCCCAAACCGATGATGTCGTCCTGATCGATGAAGCTCATCTCGATGTCGAGCTGGGTGAACTCGGGTTGCCGGTCGGCGCGGAAGTCTTCGTCCCGAAAGCAGCGTGCGATCTGGAAATAGCGCTCCATGCCGGCCACCATCAACAGCTGCTTGAAAAGCTGAGGCGACTGCGGGAGGGCGTACCAGTGCCCAGGCTGAAGCCGCACCGGCACGAGGAAGTCACGCGCACCTTCCGGGGTCGACCTCGTCAGATTCGGGGTCTCGACCTCGACGAACCGGTGCTTCGCCATTACCTCGCGGGCGACCCGGTTTGCCTGCGAGCGGACCCGTAGCGCAGCCGCCGGACCGTCGCGCCGGAGGTCAAGGTAGCGGTATTTCAGCCGTGCCTCTTCGTTGATCTCGGCGTTGCCCGCGATCGGGAACGGCAGCGGCGCGGCCTCCGACAGCACCTCGAGTTCGGTGGCCACGACCTCGATCTCACCGGTCGCGAGTTCTGCGTTGTCGTTGCCGGGCGGCCTTTCTCGCACTTCGCCCACGACCCGCACACAAAACTCCGCGCGCAACCGCTCGGCCGCCTGCGCTACGGCACCCTCACGGAAGACCACCTGAGCAATCCCCGATGCGTCGCGCAGGTCGACAAACGCCACGCCGCCCAGGTCGCGACGGCGAGCCACCCAACCAGCCAGCGTCACCGTGGTGCCTGCGTCGGATCGGCGCAGGGTGCCGGCCTCGCGGGTGCGGATCACAGGAACTTCTCCTTCAGCGTGGCGACGAGATCGGTGAGTGCAACGGCGGACTGCTCGCCGGTCGACAGATCCTTCACCTGGGCGACCCCGGCTTGCAGATCGCGGTCACCGATGACGACTGCGTAGACCGCACCGGATCGGTCGGCTGCCTTCATCGCGCCTTTCAGGCCTAGGCTCCCGTAGGCCAGATCGGCGTGCACACCGGCCCGGCGCAGCTTGCCCATGGTGGCGATGCTCTCGACCCGGGCCGCGTCACCGAGGGGCACGAAGAACACGGAGACCCGGGGTGTTGCACCGACATCTCGACCCTCGGCGTGACAGGCCAGCACCGTGCGATCGATACCCAGACCGAAACCAATCCCCGACAGTGCCTGCCCGCCGAGCTCTGCCATCAGGCCGTCGTAGCGCCCGCCGCCGCCGATGCCCGACTGCGCGCCAAGGCCGTGATGCACGAACTCGAACGTCGTCTTCGTGTAGTAGTCGAGCCCGCGCACCATGCGTGGGTTCAGCGTGTAGTGCACGCGCAGCGCGTCGAGGTAGGCGCGCACAGCGGCGAAGTGATCGGCGCACTCAGCGCAGAGGTGATCGACGATCAGCGGCGCACCGCTCAGTTGCCGACGTACCTCGGTGCGCTTGTCGTCCAGCACCCGCAGTGGGTTCAGCTGCGCGCGGGCGCGCGTCTCCTCGTCGAGGTCGAGCGTGTCGAGGAACGCGACGAGCAGTTCGCGATACGCGGGACGGCATTTCGCATCGCCAAGTGAGGTGATCTCCAGCGTGTAATCGCTGAGGCCAAGCGACCTGAATCCGTCGTCGCCGATCGTGATGACTTCGGCGTCAAGGGCAGGATCGTCGACCCCGATCGCCTCGACACCGACCTGGAAGAACTGCCTGTAGCGGCCGTGCTGGGGGCTTTCCGCCCGGAAGAAGGGTCCCGCGTACCAGAGCTTGACCGGCTGCGCGCCCTTGTCCAGCCCGTGCTGGATCACCGCCCGCATCACTCCAGCGGTTCCTTCGGGCCGAAGCGACAACGAGCGGCCACCGCGATCGTCGAAGGTGTACATCTCCTTGCTCACGACGTCAGTCGACTCGCCGACTCCGCGGACGAAGAGCTCGGTGTGCTCGAACGTTGCCAGCTCGACGTAGCCATACCCCGCCGCGACAGCGGGCGCGGACAGCGCATCGCGGACAGCGAGGAAGGCGGCTGATTCCGGCGGCAGGTACTCCCGCACTCCCTTGGGCGCGTTAATGGTGCTCACGGTCGAACTCCGCGAACGTAGCCAGGGAGGCCCTGCAGGTAAGGATTCGAGGCCCGCTCGCGGCCAATGGTCGTCGACCGACCATGCCCCGGCAGTACCACGGTCTCGTCGGCAAACGCCAGCACCCGCGCAAGACTCGCCTGCATCGCGCGGTCGTCGCCGCCGACGCTGTCGGTGCGTCCGATCGACCCCGCGAACAGCAGGTCTCCGGAGAACATCAGCGGCTCGCCGTCCGGACCACCGTCGGGCACCCGAAACACCACGGAACCCTCGGTGTGGCCGGGCGTGTGGTCGGCGGTCACAGTCAGCCCGGCAACGTCGAGCACCACACCATCGGTGAGCTCGCGAACGTCATCGGGTTCGCCGAACGTCACGCCCGCCGCACCAAGCGCCTCGACCAAGTCAGCTGACAGCGTGCGGACCGGATCGGCCAGCCGATCGCGATCGCTGCCGTGGATGTAGGCCGCGACGTCGTGCGCTCCGCACACCGGCAGGACCGACCACATGTGGTCGATGTGACCGTGGGTGACCAAGACGGCGGCCGGCCGTAGTCGGTGTTCGCGCAAGACCTCAGTAAGGCCGGCCACTGCGTCCTGCCCCGGATCGATGACGACACATCGCTGGCCCGCTGAGGGGGCGACGACGTAGCAGTTGGCCGCGAAAAGGCCGGTCGGGAACCCGACGACGAGCACGATCGTCCCTTCTCGCGGCTTCGGCAGGACTGGGCCTGAGGACTAGGGCGGAACTGGGGCTTTGCTGTGAGCTGGCGGCCACGACGGTCGCGCTGCGGTCCGAGCCTACCGGCCCCTCTAGACTGTCGGCGCTCTCAAATACAGCAGCCGCAAGACCTGACCCGCATGACCCACCACGCCCGCGCACGACCGAAGATGACCCAGGAGGCCCGCGTGGCCGGCAAGGACCGGAAGCGTCAGATCGCCCGCGAGCGGTACGAGAAGCGAATGGCCGCCCGGGCGCAGGCGCGGGCCAAGGCCAAGCGCCGCACGGCGATAGGGCTGTCCGCCGGTGCCGTGATCGCCATTGTGGGCATCGTGCTGCTGTTCGTGCTGCCGAGCAACAACAAGAAGCCCGCGAGCGCGCTGTCGCCGGTAAGTTCAGCGTCGCCGTCCGCCTCGGCCGCTGCGTCGTCCTCGATCCCGCCGGTTCCGACGACCGCGAGCGGCTGCACGAGCAAGCCGAGCGTGGTGGCCTCCCCCATCGCCAACTTCCCGATTCTGCCTGCGGGCGTCGACCCCGCGCTGAAGACGGAACCGATCGTCACCATTCCCTCAGGTGCGGTGCCGACGAAGACGCAGGTCAAGGACGTCGTGGTGGGCACCGGAGCCACCGTCGGACCGCAGGACAGCGTGACCGTGAACTATCTGGGCCTGAACTACGTCGACTGCTCCGAGTTCGACTCGTCGTGGTCGAGGGACTCGCCGGCGACGTTCTCGCTCACCGGCGTCGTGCCGGGCTTCTCCAAGGGCATTGGCGGCGACTCGGCCAGCGGAATCGCCCCGATGAAGGTCGGCGGCCGCCGCGAGATCATCGTCACCCCGGCCGACGGATACGGCACGACCGGGTCCGGCTCGATCAAGCCGAACGAAGAGTTGGTTTTCGTTGTCGATGTGCTCGCCGCATCGACGCCAAGCGCCAGCCCCTCGGCGTCCGGCGCAAGCCCGAGTGCAAGCGTCACACCGAGCACCAGCCCCGCGGCGTCCGTCACACCTAGCCCCGCCGCGACGTCCGTCACGCCGAGCCCTGCCGCGACGTCGTCTTAGCCGATCGGTGCCGCACGCGCCTGAGGTCAGGCGCGTGCGGTGCTGGTCACCCGGTAGGCGTCGTAGACCCCGTCGACAGCTTTGACCGCCTTCAAGACGTGGCCCAGGTGCTTGGGGTCGCCCATCTCGAAGGTGAACCGGTTGACGGCGACCCGATCGCGAGTCGTCGTGACCGACGCCGCGAGGATGTTCACGTGCTGGTCGGAGAGCACCTGGGTGAGATCGGCGAGTAAACGGCTGCGATCCAGCGCTTCGACCTGGACGACGACAAGGAAGACCGACGCGGCGCCGGGTGCCCATTCGACGTCGACCAGACGGTCCGGCTCGTGCTCTGCCAGGCCCCGCATGTTGTCGCAGTCAACGCGATGGACCGAGACGCCGCTGCCACGCGTGACGAATCCCTTGATGGCATCTCCAGGCACCGGCGTGCAGCAGCGTGCGAGCTTCACCCAGATGTCGGTCGCGCCCCGCACCACTACGCCAGGGTCGCCCGATGAGCGTAGCGGACGCCGCGGCCCGGTGGTGTTGGGATTAATGGTCTCGGCGAGGTCCTCGACCGCGCCCTCCTCGCCACCACGGGCAAGCAGCAGGCGTTGGACGACGGTCTGTGCCGTCACGTGTCCCTCGCCGACCCCCGCATAAAGGCCGGAGACGTCGGCGTAGTGCATCTCGTGTGCGAGGTTGCCAAGCGCATCGTCGGACAGCAGCCGCTGCAACGGCAGACCCTGCTTGCGCATCGCGCGCGCAATCGCCTGCTTGCCGTCCTCGATCGCGTCTTCGCGCCGTTCCTTGGCGAACCACTGCCGGATCTTCGTGCGGGCCCGCGGACTCTTCACGAAGGTGAGCCAGTCGCGGCTCGGGCCGGCGTTTTGCGCCTTGGAGGTGAAAATCTCGACTGCGTCGCCGTTGTCAAGGGTGCTATCAAGCGGCACCAACCGCCCGTTCACGCGGGCGCCGATACATCGGTGCCCTACCTCGGTGTGCACCGCGTAGGCAAAGTCGACAGGTCCGGAGCCTTGCGGCAGCGCAAGCACGTCGCCCTTTGGCGTGAAGACATAGACCTCGGCACCTTGGATGTCGAAGCGCAACGACTCGAGGAACTCGCCGGGATCGGCGGCCTCCTTCTGCCAGTCGAGGAGCTGCCGCAGCCATGCCATGTCATTGCCGGTGGACGGCGACTCGACACCGCTGGCGGAGTCTTCCTTGTACTTCCAGTGCGCGGCGATCCCGTACTCCGCCCGACGGTGCATCGCATGCGTGCGGATCTGTAGTTCGACGGGCTTCCCGTCAGGACCGATCACGGTGGTATGCAGTGACTGGTACAGGTTGAACTTGGGCATCGCGATGAAGTCCTTGAACCGACCGGGAACCGGATTCCAGGTCGCATGCACGATGCCGAGCGCTGCGTAGCAATCGCGCACCGAATCGACCAGCACGCGCACGCCAAGCAGGTCGTAGATGTCGTTCAGGTCGCGGCCGCGCACGATCATCTTCTGGTAGATCGAGTAGTAATGCTTCGGCCGGCCAGTGACCGTCGCCTTCACTTTCGCGTTGCGTAGCTGGGTGTTGACCTGCTCGATCACCCCCGCGAGATAGGTGTCGCGGCTGGGCGCCCGGTCGGTGACGAGCCGAACAACCTCTTCGTAGCGTTTGGGGAAGAGGTTGGAAAACGACAGATCCTCAAGCTCCCACTTCAGCGTGTTCATGCCGAGCCGGTGCGCGAGCGGTGCGTAGATCTCCAGCGTCTCGCGAGACTTCTGCTCCTGCTTCTCAACCGGGAGGTATCGCAACGTGCGCATGTTGTGCAGCCGGTCGGCCAGCTTCAGCACCAGCACGCGAGGGTCGCGTGCCATCGCGACCACCATCTTGCGCACGGTCTCCGCCGTCGCAGCATCGCCGTACTTCACCTTGTCGAGCTTGGTCACGCCATCGACAAGAGCGGCGACTTCATCGCCGAAGTCGGTACGCAGCGCGTCGAGGGTGTATTCGGTGTCTTCGACCGTGTCGTGGAGCAGCGCGGCAACGATGGTCGGCGGCGTCATGCCGAGCTCGGCAAGGATCGTCGCCACGGCGAGCGGGTGGGTGATGTACGGGTCGCCACTCTTGCGAAACTGCAGCCGGTGGTGGTGCTCGGCAATCTCGTAAGCACGCTGGATCTCGCGCGTGTCAGCCTTCGGGTGCGTCACCCGGATCGACCGGATCAGGGGCTCGAGAACTGGCGACGCCGCCGCCGAGGCGCGCGGTGTGGCGAGCCGGGCGAGCCGCGCCCGTACGCGCCGACCACCCGACAGCGAGCTTTCGGACATCTCGGGCGCTTCGGCGGCGTCGGTAGTGTCCGTGGTCTCGGGCAGGTGAGCGATTTCTGTGGATTCACGGTCAGCCGCGCCCGCGCTGAGCGTCTGGACCTCTTCTACGTCTTCTACGTCTTCTACGTCTTCTACGTCTTCTACGTCTTCTACGTCCGCGATCTCCGCGACCCCGACGGCGCCTACCGAGCTTTCGGGCACAGGCTCGTCCATCGCGCGGTCAACGCGCTCGGGAACGGCCCTGCTCGGCACTGGTGACCCTTTCGCCTCGGCGAGACCTCAAGTCTACCGGCCGGAAACGAATCGATTCGTGCGCTCAGACGACGAGGAGCGACTGGACCTGCGCGTCGTCGGGTGTCCATTGTCCCGAGTTGCTGACCTGAGCGGTCAATGCGGCTCGCCCCGCCAGCGCGCTGAGCTCGATCAGAAACGACAGCCCAACCGTCGTCCCGCCGGCCTGTGCCACCAGGTCGAGGGCAGCGAGCGCCGTCCCGCCGGTCGCCAGCACGTCGTCGACGATGAGCACCCGCTCCCCCGGCGCAAACGCGTCGCGGTGCACCTCGATGGTGGCGGTGGCGTACTCGAGGGCGTAGCTGCTCTCGAATGTCTGGTAGGGCAGCTTTCCCTTCTTGCGCATCGGGACGAAGCCGGCGCCGAGGTGATACGCGACCGGCGCGGCGAGAATGAACCCGCGCGCTTCGATGCCGGCAACTTTGTCGATACTGCCCGGCGCGTGCTGGCCGACCAGCGCGTCGACGATGGCGGCGAATGCCGCTGCGTCTGCCAGCAGCGGCGTGATGTCCTTGAACAGGATCCCGGGGCTCGGGTAGTCAGGAACGTCGCGAACGAACCCCCGAATCAGCTCCTCGACGCCCCCGCCCTTCATCGCCGCCGTTTCTTCCCCGACGGCCGGCCGCCCTGGCGCCGTGGAGGCGTTCCGGGACGTCTGGCGGGCGACGGTGCCCGTGCAGCGCCACCAGCGGAAGCAGCAGGTTGCTCGGCCTCCGGCGCTATCGCGCCATCGGGCTCATCGGGTGAGATCGGACGATCCTGCACGGCTGTCGCGGTGCCGCCGCCTGCGCTGATGGCGCTGCCGCCACCCGCTGACGCGACAGCGGTTGCTGCCCGCGCCGACGAACCGGAACGTGCCGCAACCCGCTTGGACAACGCGATGTATTGCGGCTCGTGCTCCTTGAAGATCACGAGGAGGGGCGTGGCGATGAAGATCGAGGAATAGCTTCCGGTTGCTAGTCCGATGAAGAGCGCAAGTGCGAGGTCCTTCAACGAGCCGGCCCCGAGCAAGCCGGCGCCGACGAACAGCAAGGATCCCACGGGCAGCAGCGCGATGATGGATGTGTTGATCGACCGGACCAACGTCTGGTTGACCGCCAGGTTGGCCGCCTGGGCATAGGTGTAGCGACTGCCGCCGGCGATTTGCGCTGTGTTCTCTCGCACCTTGTCGAAGACCACGACGGTGTCGTAGAGCGAGTATCCGAGGATCGTCAGCAGACCGATGACGGTCGACGGCGACACGTCGAACCCGACAAGCGCATAGATGCCGACCGTGATGACGAGGTCGTGGATAAGAGCGATGATCGCCGCCGCAGCCATCTTCCACTCGTAGCGCAGCGACAGGTAGACGACGATCGCGAGCAAGAAGATGATCAGGCTCTCGACTGCCTTATGGGTGATCTGCGAACCCCAACTCGAACCGACCGTCTCGGTTGATACCTGTTGCGACGTCACGTTGAAATGTGACGTGATCGCGTCCGTGACCTTCGTGATCTCGTCCTGGCTCAGCGGCTTGCTTTCCACCTGATAGTTCGCACCGCCGACTCCAACGTTGGAGAGGCGTTGCACGACGGGTGAGTTGACGCCGGCAGCGGTAGTGACAGCACTGACCTGGCTGACCGAGTAGCCCTTGTCTGGGAAGGTGAACTGGGTGCCGCCCTTGAACTCCAGGCTCAGACTGAGCCCGCGGGTGGCCAGCCCCAGGAGGCCGATGACCATCACCACTGTCGACAGCAGGATCCACCGCCGCCACTTGCCGACGAACTCATACGACGCTTGGCCCGTGTAGAGCTGGTGGCCGATCGTGCCAAGGCGGCTCATGTCAGACCTTCCTGGCGGTTGTGACGCGCCGCGCAGTCGTCGTCGCGGGTCTGAGGCGATCGACGCCGAGGCGCGCCGCATCGAGACCGGACAAGCGGTGCCCGTCACCGAAGAACTTGGTCTTGGCCAGCAACGTCAGCAGTGGCTTGGTGAACAGGAATACCACTACCAAGTCGACGACGGTTGAAAGCCCGAGTGTGAAAGCGAATCCGCGCACATCACCGATGGCCAGCAGATACAAGATGACCGACGCGATCAGCGAAACGACGTCCGCCGAGACGATGGTCCGCCGCGCACGCACCCAGCCGCGTTCGACAGACGTCCGCAACGAGTTGCCGTCGCGGACCTCATCACGGAGTCGTTCGAAGAAGACGACAAACGAGTCTGCCGTCACACCAATCGCGACGATCAATCCGGCGATGCCAGCGAGGGTCAGCGTGTAGCTGATGGCTTTGCCGAGCAACACGATGATCGGGTATTGGATAGCGGCCGACAGCGCCAGGCTGGTTACTGTCACGAACGACAGACCGCGGTAATAGAAGAACGAGTAGAACAGCACCAACACGAGCCCGATGGCGCCGGCAAGGAGGCCGGCCTTCAGTTCGTTGCTGCCCAGCGTCGCCGAAATCGTCTGCGCGGTCTGCTGCTGGAACGCGAGCGGCAACGCGCCGTACTTCAAGACGTCAGCAAGGTTGGACGCCGTCTTGTGAGTGAAGGTCCCGGTGATCTGCGTCGGGCCGACGATCGCGCTTTGAATGACCTCGGCCGAGAACACGTTGGAGTCGAGCACGATGGCGGTCGCGGTACCGACATGGGCCGCAGTGAACTTGGCCCAGGTGTTGGCTGCGCCCGACTTGAAGGTGAGCTGCACGTCCCACTGGGTGCCGGTCTGCTGGTCGAGCTGCGCCGCTGCCGTTGACACCTCCTTGCCCAAGATCAGGGTCGGGTGCAGCAGGTACTTGAAGTAGATGGTCGAACCGTCGGGATTGCCGCAGGTGACCAGGAACTTGGTCGGGGCGTCGACCCGAAGACCGCCTTGCTGATTGGCAGGCAGCGAGCAGTCGAGTTTCGCGTACGCAGCAAGTTCTGCGGCGGATGGCGTGGTCTCGGCCACCGCGGTTCCCGACCCAGGCGAGGCGGACGCCGATGGGCTGGGCGAAGCGGCCGACGATGCCGACGAAGAGGCGGAGGTTGAGCCGGGGCCTGCACTCGCGGCGGCTCGCGCGAATCCGGCCGGCTCGGCGTGCACTGCCGGGGTGCCGCCAGGGACGCCCAACGCCTTCGGGCTGGAGGACGGAGCAGCGGACGGTGACGACGTCGCGGACGTCGACGCCGACGGCGCAGCCGACGTCGATGCCGAGGGCGTCGCGGACGGCGCCGGGGTGGCGGGCGCGGGCGAACTCGTCACTGTCTGCGAAGTGGTGTCCTGGATATCGGTACCCGTGAGCCCGGTGTCGCTGCTTTCGTACACCTGCCGGATGCTCAGAAGTGCGGTCTCGCCGATGTTCTTGAGCACGCCTTGGGTGTCTTTGCCGGGCACCGAGATGACGATGTCGTTGCCCTCGATTTTCACCTCGGCGCTGCTGACGCCCCGGCTGTTGACTCGGTTCGCCAGGATGTTCTTGGCCGTGTTGAGGTCGCCATTGGTGACCTTGACACCCGTTGTCGACTTCGGCTGCAAGGTGACCGTGGTGCCGCCGCGCAGGTCGAGGCCAAGTGCCGGCGAGTACCGACCACCGAGCGCCATCAGCCCATAAAGCACGGCAAGAAGCAGTAGGACCAGCAACAGGGGACGCCCTGAACTGGACCTCTTGGCAGGTGGCACCTGAAATCTCCCTGTCGGACCTACGGACGCTTCGTCTGGATACTGCCGAACACCACATTGTTGCAGCGGAGCGCCCGGACCTTCGTCGAGGCAGGCCCGCGCTCGCAAGGATTAGGCCTGAGGAACGGGCCCGGAACCTGTGTCGTTCCCCTGATGATCTTCGCGATTCGAGGGTCGTGCCACATCGTCCACCGGGGCGGCATCGTGCCCGTCATCGTGATCGTCGTGGTCGTGGCCGTCGTGATCGTGATCGTGGCCGTCGTGATCGTCGTCGTCGTCGTCGTACTCATCGTCGTCTACGTCATCCGCGTCGACCAAGTCGGGGACTACCCGGAGCACTGCCGCCTTCGCGAACCGAAGATGGACGCCCTCGGCGGCCTCGATGATGATCGTGTCGGCCTCGATCTCCACGACGATGCCGTAGAGACCTGAGGTGAGCAGCACCCGGCTACCCGGCTCGACCGCGCGCCGCAGCGCCGCTGCCTGCCGGCGCTTCCTGCCCTGCGGCAAGATGATCAGGACGTAGAAGACCACGAAGATCAGCACTGGCAGCGCGAAGTTCTTCACGAGCAACCTTTCGGGCAACACACCGGCGGGAGATCCGCGGCTCCGTGGACGGGGCATGGGTGTGGGCGGGCCAACGAACTTCAGCGGCCGCCCCCGGCCGCGCCGCGAAGTCTATGCTGTCCGGCTTTTCAGGCCTCTGCGTCGTCGAGGTCCTCGAAGAGGGTGGCCGCTGCGACTGCCCCCAGCGAGCCGACCGGCGGCACGAGGCCCAGGTGTCGCCAGCCGGCTGCCGTGGCGACCCGGCCACGCGGCGTCCGGACGATGAACCCGGCCCGGAACAGGAACGGTTCTGCGACTTCCTCGACGGTCTCCGGCTCTTCGCCTACGGCGATCGCCACGGTCGACAGCCCCACCGGACCGCCGCCGAACCGCTTCACCAATGCTTCGAGCACCGCCCGATCGAGCCGGTCGAGCCCGAGCGCATCAACCTCGTAAACCGCAAGCGCAGCCTCGGCGACCTCGCGGGTCACCACGCCATCGGCGCGCACCTCGGCGAAATCGCGCACCCGGCGCAGCAGTCGGTTGGCGATTCGCGGCGTCCCGCGCGAACGCCCGGCGATCTCCGCGCCGCCCTCAGCCATCAGCCGGACGTCGAGCAGCCCGGCTGATCGATGCAACACCCGTTCGAGTTCGGCCGGCGCGTAGAAGTCCATGTGCCCGCTGAAACCGAAGCGGTCACGCAGCGGCCCTGGGAGCAGACCCGCCCGGGTCGTCGCCCCGACCAAAGTGAACGGCGCGAGATCGAGCGGGATCGCGCTCGCGCCCGGACCTTTGCCGACGATGACGTCGACCCGGAAGTCCTCCATCGCCATGTAGAGCATTTCCTCTGCAGGCCGCGACATCCGGTGGATCTCATCGAGGAACAGCACCTCCCCCTCAGTGAGCTGCGTGAGGAGGGCGGCAAGGTCCCCCGCGTGCTGGATGGCCGGACCGCTGGTGATGCGCAGCGGCGCATTCATCTCGGCGGCGATGATCATCGCAAGGGTCGTCTTGCCGAGACCGGGAGACCCGGACAGCAGCACGTGGTCGGCTGGCCGGCCGCGCAGGCGTGCGCCGTCGAGGATGATGGAGAGTTGCTCGCGCACCCGCTCCTGACCGACGAACTCCCCCAGGTTGCGCGGTCGCAACGCCGCGTCGACCAATCGGTCTTCGACATCCGAGCGCGGGTCGACCAGGTCGATCCCGTCGACCACCTCGATGCTGTCTGCTCGAGCGACAACGACCTCGGCCGGCGACTGTTCGGTCATACGCGTGCCCCGCCGAGTGAGCGCAGCGCCCGGCGCAGCAACACGGCGACGTCCGGCGCGTCACCCGCCACCACCATGGCGTCAGCGTCGCCAGCGACCGATTGCACCGCGTCGTCCGCCTCACGAACGGAATAGCCGAGACCGAGCAGCGCACCGTGCACGCTCTCGCGCCAGCTTCCACTGCTGCCGCCCGGCAGGACGACGACGTCCTCTGTGAGCGTCGCGCCGGCGAGCTTGTCTTTCAGTTCGAGGACGATGCGTTGCGCGGTCTTGCGGCCGATACCGGGTACCAGCGAGAGGGTCGCGAAGTCGTCGGTCGCAACCGCCCGGCGCAATGCAGCAGGAGGGTGGACGGCCAGCATCGCCTGAGCCAGCCGTGGCCCGACGCCGGTCGCGGTCTGAAGTAGCTCGAAGATCATCCGCTCGTCGTCGTCGGCGAAGCCGTACAGCGTCAACGAGTCTTCGCGCACCACCAGCGAGGTGGCGAATCGCGCGGATTCACCGACGCGCACCCGCGAAATCGCCGTCGGCGCGCAGAAGACCTGGAGCCCAAAACCACCGACCTCGACGACGACCGAGTCGGCGGCGATCGAAGCGACTCGGCCAGCGACGAACGCGATCATCGGCTACTCCCCATCCGTACGGCCGCCGTCATCGAGGCACTGCATTCACCGCAGCACTGCGCAGCTGCGCAGCCTCGAGCGCAATGCTCACCCTGGCACTCGCGGCGCCGCGCCACACCTCGCAAATCGCCAGGGCGAGGGCGTCAGTCGCATCGGCGGGGGCGACCAAGCCGGGAGTTGCCAGCAACTTGCGAACCATGAACGCGACCTGCTCCTTGCCGGCGCGACCCTGGCCAGTGACGGCCGCTTTGACCTCACTCGGTGTCCGCAACGCCACCGGAATGCCGCGGCGCGCGGCGCAGGTAATCGCGACCGCCGCGGCCTGCGCGGTGCCCATCACCGTGCGCACGTTGTGTTGGCTGAAGACGCGTTCGACGGCGATCACGTCGGGCCGGTGTCGCGCGATCCACGCCTCGAAACCGACTTCGAGTGCGAGCAGCCGAGCGCCGATCTCGGCATCCGAAGGCGTCCGCAACACGTCGACGTCGATCAAGGTCAGTCGGCCGCCCCCAGCGCTGTC
>ODAK010004858.1_pt1 | contig 13714 bp, 11 predicted proteins | sample 1539591 | NCBI WGS metagenome assembly ODAK01 (sample SAMEA3539303, study PRJEB22396) | soil metagenome | biome: tundra; feature: field; material: soil | place: USA | collected 2010-05 | depth 0.15 m | reverse complement strand
GGGAACGAGCGCGGCGCCGGAGGATCTGTCGGCCCCCGCCAATCCAGCAGCCCAGACTCCGCCACCCGCCCAACCGGAGAAGCTTCCGCAGCGGTAGAGGTTGGCTGTCAGTTAGAGAGGTAGGCCTGCGGGCCTGCCTTTTCTATTTCTTGCGGTAGAAATGGATTTCACCAGTCACAATTCGGAGACTTTGCTTCGAAATTGGTGCAAATTCCGTCTGGTCGCGAGCTGGCGGCTTCGAGACCTCTATAATCGATGCTCACGGAAGTGCTCTGTCGTCGTCCAAATGCATTGAAAGGTGCAAGTTAACCAAGCGTCACGCAGGCGGGTGCACGGGATGGCGAGCGAAGCAATTGTCAGATCGCTGACGGGCATTCCCGGCGCGACCGTGACAAGCGGTAGGCCGGGACAGGGCGGTTCTGTAAAGTCCTCAGCGACGGGGAACATGGTCGGGCAGACCACGAGCCGAATGAACGATGCCGAATTGATACGTGCTGCCCAGCGCGGCGATCACGCTGCGTTTGAAACCTTGGTGCGTCAGTACGATACGGCGGTGTTGCGCCTCGCGCTGCACCTTACGCGTTCCGAGTCGGATGCCCAGGATATTTACCAGGACGCCTTCCTTAAGGCGTACCGAAACATCGGGAACTTCCGCTTCGAGTGTTCGTTCTACACCTGGATCTATCGCATCGTGACCAACTTGTGTCTCGACCTGCTGCGCAAGCGGCAGGTGCGCAAAGAAGATGCGCCGGTGGTGACCGACAATCGCGGCGAAGAGTACAACCTGCTCGACCAGGTGGCGGACGACCGCTCAGGAGCGAGCCCGGAACGCGACTTGATGCGTCGCGAGTTGGGGCAACGCATCGGCAAAGCGCTGGAGAAACTGACGCCGCGCGAACGCATGGTTTTTGAAATGAAGCACTACCAGGGTCTGAAGCTGAGGACGATCGGCGAGATCCTGAACACGACGGAAGAGACGGCCAAAAATACGCTCTTCCGGGGCACGCAAAAACTTCGAGCGGCCCTGGCCGATATGAATAGGAAGTAGCTATGAACTGCGATTGGGTACAACCGAACCTGACCCTGTACCTGTACAACGAACTCGGCGACGACGCCCGGCACGAAGTGGAGCAGCACCTGATGCGCTGCGCCCACTGCGCGACCGAGCTCGAGACCGTAAAGTCGTTCCACGAGATGATGTCGGAGTTGCCGGCACCGGAAGTGACCCCGAACCTGCTGACGGCGTCGCGCATGCAATTGCAGGAGGCACTGGAACACGCCGAACAATTGCATGGATGGCGCCGTTTCGTCCTCGACCCCATGGCGCTGCTGCACCGTATGCGAGTTGCACCCGCAGTGGCAGCCGCGATTTTTATTGTGGGCTTCGGTGGTGGACTGGGCACGATGTACAGCTTGCGTCCGGCGGCCTCGCGGATTGTGCCTGAGGCGCACAACGTGGCGCAGGCATCGATGGGTTCGGTGCGCTCGATCGAAGTGCAGCCGAATTCCGATAAAGTCAGCATCAACTACGATCGTGTTTTCCCGGAACATGTTCAGGGATCGGCTACCGATCCGCAGATCCAGGAACTGCTCGCTTACGCAGCGCGTAATAACGACAGCTCCGGCGTGCGCCTTGATTCCATCGGCGTTCTGGCGAAGAAGGGTGAAGATCCCGCGGCCCGAGAAACGCTCACGTACTCGCTGCGTTACGACAGCAATCCCGGCGTGCGTTTGAAGGCGCTCGAAGCACTCGAACCGTACGTGAAAGACGATGTGCGAGTACGTAATGCCGTGTTAGAAGCGTTGCTGAACGACAGCAACCCCGGTGTGCGCTCCGGCGCGATCCGTCTGCTGGAGCCGATCAAGGCGGATACCAGCGTGCGCGCGGCATTGCAGCAGCTGGCAAAAGAAGATCCGAACGAATTCATCCGTAGCGAGTCGAAGCGGCTGTTACAAGCGACACCTCAACTTGATTAAAGCGATGATGGCAAGATCCATGGAAGTGACCGAGTGGTGCATACCCAATCCAGGCGCGAAGAAGCTGACATTCTCAGCTGCAGTCTGTGCTTTGATTGTGGTGGCCTCGGCAACTTCCTGGGGACAGACATCGCAACCAAAGGTTTATCGCGACGGGCCGCAGTGGGTTGAAGAGTTCAGTGGCTTCGCACCGCTCTCGCATGTCCTGCGGGTGATGATGTCGGTGGGCGCCATCCACCTCGAAGGCGGCGGCCAGGAGCAGATCAGTTACACGGTAAAAAAGCGCTGCGTACGAAGCACGGAAGAAGCGGCCCGCAAGATCTTCGATCAGTTCCGGGTGTTCAGCGCGCGCAAGGCGGATGCCACCCTCATCCAGGGCGACTGGCTGGGTGGGAGAGATCTCAACGACCTGATCTCCGACATCTTCGTGCAGGTACCGCGTAGCGTGGATGCAGTGGCAGTGAATGCGCACGAAGGCAGCATCACGGTGCGCGCAATTCGCGCCAAGCTCGACGCCGAGACAACCGCGGGCAACATCGAACTCGACCAGATTGCCGGAGCGGTGAAGGCGCATACGTCCGGTGGATTTATCACCGCGGGCAGCTTAGGTGGCGATGCGCAGTTGCGCAGTGGCGCGGGAAATGTGCAGGCGCAGGCGATTGCCGGCAGAGCCACTTTGTGGACCGCTGGAGGCTTGGTCTCATTGGGCTCAGCGCGCTGGTGCTCGCTCGAGACGCTGGCGGGGAATGTCGCGGTCCAACATTGTGTTGGTGACCTGCGCGCCGTCAGTGGCGGCGGCAGCATCGATATCGGCGACATAGGCGGCGACGTTTTTGCGCAAACCGGTGGCGGGCGTATCCGTCTGAATAGTTCGAGAGGGCGCGTGCTGGCTTCGACCGGCGGCGGCGCAGTGGAACTGCATAAGTTGAGCAGTGGCGCACAAGTCGATTCCGGTGTCGGAGCGATTTCGGTAGAATTTGCCGGATCGCCCAAGACCTTTAGCGACTCCTCGCTGCGAACGGCGTCTGGCGATGTGATTATTTATATGGCAGACAGTTTGCCGATTACGGTCCATGCAGCGTCTGACATGACGCGCGGTTCCGGGATTATGAGCGACTTTCCGCAGATCAGGATTACGTCCGAGGGTGGAAATTATGGACCGAAGTCGATGTTCGCCGAGGGTACACTGAACGGCGGCGGCCCGGTTCTAAAAGTTCGGACGACGATTGGGCAGATCGAGTTCCACCGATCTAAGTAAGTGGAGGCGGTACCATGCGTTACTTGAACGTTATGAAATCGATGATTCTTTCTGTCCTGCTCGCGGGAGCAGTGATGGTGACTGGTGCTGTCCCGGCGAGCGCGGCCCCTGCTGGGGATGAGCTCACGGGCGGGGATTCGTATCTTGGCATCGGACCGCGCGACATCACGCCGAATCGCGTTGCCGCGCTGAAGCTGAAAGATGATTCCGGTGTCGAAGTCACCGACGTCGATCACGACGCGCCGGCCGCGAAGGCGGGCGTGAAAGTCGGCGACATCATTCTTACCTACAACAATCAGAAAGTAGAAAGTTCGGAACAGTTGCGCCGGTTGATTCACGAAACGCCTGCCGGGCGCACCGTGCAACTGGGCATCAGTCGCAACGGCCAGCCGCAATCCCTCGCGGTCACTCTCGGCAGCCGTAAAGGCATGATTGCGGTATTTCCCAAGGCCCCAAGAATGGGTACACCCGGCAATGGCTTTTTCGATAATCCGCCCGACATCAGCATGAACCTGTTGCAGGCGGCGTCGAAGAGCGGGTTGCTGGTCGAGAACCTAACTCCGCAACTCGGCGATTTTCTTGGTGTGAAGAACGGCAACGGCGTGCTGGTTCGCTCGGTTGAGAAGGGCTCACCTGCGGATTCCGCGGGACTACGTGCGTCGAAAAAGAGACCATTGCCGACATGGGCGATTGGCATCGCCTGACTCATCGTAAGACGGGAAAAACGATGCTTGGCGTGGTGCGCGATAAGCATGAACAGAATGTCTTCATCGAGTTTTCTTCCTCGCGCGACAGCTCGTTCTTGTTCGATATGCCTGACGTCAACGTCGATCAGATCAACCTGCAGCTTTCAGAGCTGAATCCTGAGATGGAGAGCGCCATAGCGCAGGCGCAAGCGCAGATGGCGAAGATCGATACCGCGACGATTCAGCGAGCGATGGAGCAGGCTGAAAAGGCCATTGCGGCGCATAGCGACGAGATCAATAAGGCGATGCAATCGAAGCAGGAAGAAATGCAGAAGGTTGATTCCTTGCAGGGCTGCGACCAATAGCCTTCTTGAACGACCAGCGGCGCAGCTTTGGCTGCGTCGTTTTCATTTGGTTGCAGGAATGCGATCGACGCTAGCTCGTAGGTGCGGGACTTGATTCCGGGAAGCGCACGCAGTTTCTTCCCGCTTGTTTTGCGAAATAGAGGCTTGCATCCGCGGCGCGCACAATGTCATCGCGCGTGTTTCCGCAGCGCGGGAAATCGGCGACTCCGCTGCTGATCGTAATGGGGTGGGGAATTCCCGCAAATTCATGACTCGCCACCAGGCGCCGCAATTTTTCCGCGACCAGCAGAGCATTGGGGCCGGAGGTCTCAGGAAGAATGATGGCGAACTCTTCGCCGCCGAAGCGGCAGCACACGTCAGGTTTCCGCAGCGCACTGTGAAAGAGCTGTGAGAAGGTGCGGAGCACCTCGTCGCCCAGCAGGTGGCCGAATTCGTCATTCACCCGCTTGAAGTGGTCGATATCGATCATGATCATCGACAGTGTGGTCTGGTAGCGCGTCGCACGATCGATCTCTTCACGAATACGACGCTCGAACAGCCGCCGGTTGAAGGTGCCGGTGAGTCCGTCGACGTACGCCAGCTGTTCGACTTGCTGGAAATAATAAGCGTTCTGGATCGCCGTCGCGCAAATGTCGGCCACCGATTCCAGGGTAGCAATGTCGTCTTCCGAGAACCCGGTCACGGCTTCTGCGCCGACCACCAACACTCCAAGCGGGCGGGCAGCGGACACCAGCGGAAGCAGGAGCACGGACCCCGCAGTGTGAAACAGAATGAGCGGTTCGCCGCTCGTGGTGGCACGAAGAACTTTCGTAGTGCGTTTTTCGAGCGCTTCCTGCGCTGGATTCCCTGGCGGCAGCACTGCCTGGCTGGTTTCAATCGGCGGCTTCAATGAGCCACTGTGGGAGCGCAGGATCAACGTGCCGTCCCCTTCCGCCGTAAGCAACGCCACGCTATATTGCGGCAGCAACTTCACAATCGAGTTACAGAGTTCAACCAGCAATTCTTCGAGCTTGAGTACCGAAGTTGCCTGGCGCGCCATTCCGCTGATCGCTTCCATCTGCTGGGTGCGTTTTCGCTCCCGCGAATAAATGTCCGCGTTCACCAGGCCGATCGAAGCCTGTGTTGCAAACAGCGTGAGCAGATCGACAGTCTCAGAATCGAAGAAATCCAGTTGGTTGCTCTGGCAATCGAGCACTCCCACCACTTGGTCACGCACCATGAGCGGGATAGCGACTTCCGACTTGGTGTCGGTGGGGCCCTTGATGTAGCGAGGGTCCTTGGACACATCGGGTGCATAGATGGGGCGTTTCAATTTCGCGGCCGCCCCGGTCAGCCCTTCGCCCCATGGAATTTTGGCGGTGCATGGTTCCTTGCCGAAAGACCGCTGGGCCGTCAGGAATTTGCGCTCTTTGTCGAGCAGCAGGATAGATCCACCTTCAAGGTGGAAGTAGTCGCGAACGATAGTCAGAATTCGATCGAGAACTTCGTCAAGCTCAAAAGTCGAAAGGACAGCCTGGCTCGCGTCGTAAAGAATCGAGATTCGCTGCATTCCTGGTTGCGGACTCAAGGTGTTGAGAATTTTACCTCAGGAATTCCGCCGAAGCCCCGTCAATTCGCGTTGAGCTCGCATTCCTAAAGTACCCAGCCGGACCATCGCGATTAGTCCGGCAAAGGCCTGATAACATCGCAGCGTGGTCGAACTCTCCACCCAGGTTCAGTACGTCAAAGGCATCGGTCCGAGAACCGCCGAGACCCTTGCCTCCAAGGGTATTCTCACGGTCGAAGACCTGTTGTATTACCTACCGTTTCGCTACGAAGACCGGCTCAATCCCCGCGGGATCGGCGAACTTAGACCGGGCGAAATGGCCAGCGTGGTTGCGGAAGTGCGAGTTTCCGGCCTGTTTCGTACCCGCGCCGGGCCGATGTTCCAACTCACCGTCGGCCAGGGACGGCAGACCCTCAAGTGCCTGTGGTTCCACGGGACGTATCTGAAGGACCGCTTCCAGCCCGGCCAACTGCTTGCGCTTTATGGCAAAGTCGAGGAATCGAAATTCGGGCGGCGGGAGCTGCAGATCATCCAGCCCCAGTTCGAGATCCTGCACGATCCTTCCGAGTCAGAAGAACCGGATGCGAGCAAGCTGAAATCGCTGGAGATTGGCCGCATAGTTCCCATTTATGAGACTGCCGCCAATGGGAAGCTGACGTCGAAATGGTTCCGCCGGGTCATCCACGGGACGCTCGAGAACCTCTCGCCGGATGTGCCGGACGCGATTCCTGCGGTCGTCCGCAGTCATGTTGACCTGATGGACCGCCGTGCGGCCTTTTGGAAAGCCCACTGGCCGGACGAAGGCGAGAGCTTCACCCGCCTCCAGAACGCCCGGACTGCCGCGCACATGCGCCTGATTTTCGAAGAGCTGTTTTTCCTCGAACTCGGCCTTGAGCTGAAGCGGCGCAAACTTCGCGCACAAAGCGGAGTCGTCTTCCGCGTGGACGATCAAGTGCGTGAAGCGATCAAACGCATTCTTCCATTTCATCCGACCAAGGCGCAGAAGCGCGTTCTCTCCGAGATCGTCACCGACATGAAGCAGGCTTCGCCCATGCGGCGACTGCTGCAAGGGGATGTAGGTTCCGGCAAAACCATCGTCGCATTGGAAGCCGCCGTGATTGCGATTGAGAACGGCTACCAGGTGGCGCTGATGGCGCCCACGGAAATTCTCGCGACCCAACATTACCTGTCCGCGCGCAGAATCCTGGAGAAAGCCGGCTACCGCATCGTGCTGCTTACAGGATCGCTCGACCAGGAGCGAAAGCGCGAGGTGCGCCGGCACATCTCGCAGGGCAACGCGCACATGGTGATTGGCACGCATGCGCTGATTCAGGAGAAAGTGGAGTTCGATGCGCTCGGTCTCGTCATCGTTGACGAGCAGCACCGCTTCGGCGTGATGCAGCGCTTCAAGCTGATGAAGAAGACCGATGCCGCCGAGCCGGACGTCTTGGTCATGACTGCCACGCCAATCCCACGAACCTTGGCACTGACCCTGTATGGCGATCTCGACGTCAGCGTGCTCGACGAACTACCGCCCGGTCGTACGCCGATCGTGACCCGCCGCGTCTCCGATGAGCGCTCAGAGGAGGTGTGGGGATTCGTGCGTAAGCAGGTCGCTGCCGGACACCAGGCCTACATCGTGTATCCGGTGATTGAAGAAGCGGAAGACGCCGAGGCCGGCAAACAGTTAAAGGCCGCGATCAAGATGTACGACGAGATGCGGAAGAAGATTTTTCCCGATCTCAAGGTCGGCTTGCTGCACGGTCGCATGGATTCCGATGACAAGGAATCGGTGATGCGGCGCTTCCAAAGTGGCGACGTGCAGGTGCTGGTCTCAACTACCGTGATCGAAGTCGGCGTCGATGTGCCCAACGCGAACATTATGGTCGTGGAACACGCCGAACGCTTCGGTCTCTCGCAGATGCACCAACTCCGTGGACGCATCGGCCGCGGCAGTGCAAAATCGTATTGCGTTCTGATGACCGGCGGCAAGGTTTCCCCTGAGGCCGAACAGCGCCTCGATGCCATGGTGCGTACCAACGATGGTTTCGAAATTTCCGAGTTGGACCTGCAGCTGCGCGGGCCGGGCGAGTTTTTCGGCACCAAGCAGGCTGGCATGCCGGATTTCCGGGTAGCAAATTTGATCCGTGATCGAGAGCTACTGGAACTCGCAAAGCGCGAAGCCTCGTACGTGAGCAGCGGACCGCACCCGGACTTGACCGAAACGGAAATCAAGCGAGTCTTCGAACATTTGAAGAGTCACTGGCAGCGCCGGTATGGACTGGTAGAAGTGGGCTAGCCCACTTGCGTTTTCCGCGCGGCGCGTCAAAACTAAAGAGAACATGAAGGCTGCTGCAAAATCCGAGCTCTACCGCTTATTGCCGGGCGTGGATGAGATTCTGCGTCGGGAAGAGGTAGCCGCGCTTGCGACATCCGATGGACATGCGGCGGTGACCGCGGCTGCCAGGGAGGTGCTCACCCGCATCCGGGTTGAAATCGGGCGAGGCTCGCTCGACGACAACGGCGTTCGATTGGCGATCGACGGCATCGCCGATGCGGTGGCTCGCGAGTTGAAGCGAGAGCTGGGTCTTTCGGTACGGGCGGTCATCAACGCTGCCGGCGTAATCCTGCACACCAATCTCGGACGTGCACCCTTGAGCGAAGCAGCTCTCGATCACGCGCGGGATGTTTCGCTGCGCTATTCGAACTTGGAATTCGATCTCGAAACCGGCGAACGCGGGAAGCGCGATGTGCACGTCGATCGGCTATTTACGCGCCTTTTGAGCTCTGCCGAACGCGAAGTCTCGACGGTGGTGGTGAACAACAACGCAGCCGCGGTGATGCTCGCACTGAATTCGCTGGCCGAAGGCGGCGAGGTGATCGTCTCCCGTGGGGAGCTGGTAGAGATCGGCGGCTCGTTCCGCATTCCCGACGTCATGAGCAAGAGCCAAGCCGTGCTCTGCGAGGTCGGAACCACGAACCGTACTCGCATTGCCGATTACGAAAAAGCCATCAACGATCGCACTCGTCTGCTGATGAAGGTGCACCGCTCAAATTTTCAGATTGTCGGTTTCACCGAAACACCGTCTCTCGAAGAGCTCGTTGAACTGGGTAAAGCACACGGCATTCCGGTGATGGAAGACCTCGGCAGCGGCGCAATCTTCGATCTCCACCGGGTCGGCGTGCCGCAGGAACCCACCATCGCCGACAGCCTGCGCGCCGGCGTGGATGTCGTCACCTACAGCGGCGACAAGCTTCTCGGCGGCCCGCAAGCCGGTATGCTAAGCGGCCGCAAGGATCTCATCGCCGGGATTCGATCCAACCCGATGTTCCGGGCTCTGCGAGTCGACAAGTTGATCTACGCTGCTTTGGAAGCCACCCTGCTCAGCTATATCCGCGAAGATTTCGACGCGATTCCGGCGCTTCGCCTCATGCGAATTCCCGCCTCAGAGATTCGCAGCCGGGCCGAGAAACTTGCCGCTGATTTGCAGAAGCAATCGTCGCGTTACACGACAGACGTAGTCGAATCAGCTTCCGCGATCGGCGGCGGATCTGCACCAGGAGCTACGATTCCTACCTTCGTACTCGGGTTGCGTTTTGATGGCATGAGCGCCCAGCAACTTGCAGATGCACTCAGGAGATCCGATCCTCCCGTCATCGGCCGCGTAGAAGATGATTGCGTGCTGCTCGATCTGCGTACCGTCTTTCCCGACCAGGACGCGCAACTCCTCGCCGCCCTCGTGAATCTTGCTCAGCAGTAATGGCCACCCTCTACACCATAGGACATTCCACGCGCTCGCTGGCCGAACTGATCGAGGTCTTGCAGGCGCATGGGATCAAGAACCTTGTCGACATCCGTGCCTTCCCCATGTCACGCCGCCTTCCGTACTTCAATCGCGAGACCCTGGAACTCGATCTCCCGAAAGCCGGCATCTCCTATTTCTGGGAGCCTCGCATGGGCGGACGGCGAAAGAGGATCACGACGGAATCGCGCAACACTGCGTTACGAAGTGATTCCTTCCGCAACTACGCCGATTACATGCTCACTCCGGAATTCCAGCAGGCCGCCGCCAAGGTCCAGCAGCTTGCCGAAGAACAACCGACGGCCTACATGTGCGCGGAGAAGATGTATTTCCAGTGTCACCGGATGATGGTGTCGGATTACTACGTCGCTCACGGCAACGAAGTGTCGCACATCGTCGATCTCTCGCCGCCGAAGCCGCACAAATTAATGCGCGAGGCTCAAATTATCGACGGAGAACTGCTCTACAACGCCGGCCAGTTGTTTTGACCGGCGCAAAAAATCAGGGCAGCCGGGAAGCTGCCCTGGTCGATGGAGTGAGACGAACTCTTACAGAGCTTGAACTTTCTCTGCCTGCCACCCCTTGGGTCCCTTTACGACGCTGAACTGTACGGCCTGGCCTTCCTGAAGACTGCGGAAGCCCTTCGACTCGATTGCCGAGAAATGCACGAAGACGTCTTCGCCATTCTGGCGGCTGAGAAATCCATAACCCTTAGCGTCGTTGAACCACTTCACTGTTCCTTGTTCCATGTTGAGAAACTTCCTTCCACGCGATTAGCTCAGGAATTCGAAGCGGCGGGCAGAGACTGCGCGGGTACTCCGAATCGAGCGGCAGACATCATGCCTGAGCAGGTCAGCTTTTGGCAAGTCCCCTCCGCCTTCATGGCTGGTAAGCTTAAGCAATGATCGTAGGTACGGGCATCGATATCGTCGAAGTGCCACGCATCGGGCAATCCATCGAGCGGTTCGGCGAACGCTTTCTCAAGCGCATCTTCACCCCCGCCGAAATCCGCTACTGCCAGGCCAAAGCGAATTACGTGGAACGCTTCGCTGCGCGTTTCGCGGCCAAAGAAGCCGGCATGAAGGCGATCGGTACCGGCATGCGTGGCGGCGTCAGCTGGCAGGACTTTGAAGTGGGCCGCGAGCCCGGAGGACGACCAACCATGCTGCTGCACGGCAAAGCAGCGCAGGTGGCGGCAGGCTTGGGAACGCGGCGTGCGCATTTATCTGTGTCGCACACCGAGGAACACGCTGTAGCGTACGTGATCTTGGAAGACTGATTCGGATACAGTTTACTGTCGCGCAGGTGACTCCTCTGCAAGTTCTTGATATCATTCGACGTTTACTAAGCAAACGAGCCACGGTGCCAGCCCGGGCCTGCTCGAGCCCGAGACGAGGGATGTGTGCCTAGTCAGAAGCAAGTGCGTTGGGCGCAATTGCGCGTCGGCATAACGGTCATATTCGCGACCGTGACCTTGTGCGTGCTCATCTTCCTCATGTCGGGCACGAGCGGACTGTTCTCGCGAAAAGTCACTTTCATGGTGTACGTCGACAATGCCGGCGGCATTCGTACCGGTGCGCCCGTACGGCTGCAAGGTGTGGATATCGGCAACGTCACGGGGGTTGGCGTGGTGCCCAGCCATGGCAATACTCCAGTCGAAGTCCGCATGAAGATTGCCGGCAAGTTCCAGCAGTTGGTTCGCAAGGATGCGAGCGCAACCTTGGCGACCGCCGGCGTACTCGGCGAGACGTTTATCGATATTGATGGCCGTAATGCCAAGGGCGCACCCGTCCAGAACGGCGACGTGTTGCCTTCCAAAGACACGCCTCAAATTGAAGACGTGGTGCAGGCTTCGCAAAGTACATTGCAGAACATCGATGTGCTGTTGAAGCGTACCGACCGCATCCTCGCCTACGTTGAAAGCGGCCAGGGATCGATCGGTAAGCTCATCTACGACCAGGAAATGTATAACCGGCTGAACACCACGCTGTCGGAAGTCCAGGCGATGGTCAACCAGATCAGCTCGGGCAAGGGGTCAATCGGCAAGCTGCTGAATGACGATGAGTTCTATAACCGGGCGAACGCTTCCGTCGACAAGTTGAACGGCGTCATCGACGAGATCAACAGCGGCCAGGGCACGATCGGTAAGTTCCTCAAAGATCCCAGCCTCTATAACAATACGAACGAGACCATCGCCAAAGCGAACGCTTTCCTGAATGACCTGAACGCTGGTAAGGGCGCAATCGGAAAGTTTGCGAAAGACGAGGCCTTCGCGAAAAAGCTGGATGACACGATCACTCACCTCAATAGCATTGCGGCGAAGATCGACAATGGCGATGGGAGTCTCGGCAAGCTGATGAACGATCCCGCGGTTTATAACAACGCCGACCAGATGCTGGTGGAGACGCGCCATCTGCTCCAGGGCATTCGCGAGAATCCGAAAAAGTATCTTACGTTCCACGTAAAAGTCTTCTAGCTGTCCGATTCCGGACATTGACATAAATCTATATGGCGGGCTGCAACAACGGCCCGCCTTTTTGTGCTAAATCTGGTAGGCACAATGTACCGGGCGCGACACCCTCTCGTTGCGCGCTTGACCATAGAGCAGTGAATCTCACTTCATACAAGAGGTAACCATGCGATTCCTTACCACCGTAGGCATACTCCTGCTGTGTAGTGGCGCGGCCTTTGCGCAAACGGCAGAGTCCAAGCCACCTGCGCCGGAAAAAATTGAAAGCTTCGACGTCAACGCGATCGATAAGAGCGCCAATCCTTGCGACAACTTTTACCAGTACGCATGCGGCAACTGGAAGAAGTCGAACCCGATTCCGGGTGACCAGACGCGCTGGGGACAGTTCAACAAGCTCGCCGAAAACAACAAGCTGGTTCTTGATGGCCTACTGACCGACGCCGCAAAGCCGGGCAAGCATAGCCCCATCGAGCAGAAAGTAGGTGACTACTTCGCTGCCTGCATGGATACGAAAACCATCGAGGCGAAAGGTACAGAGCCGCTGAAAGCCGAACTTGATGGCATCGCCAAGGTGACGACTCGCCCTCAACTCATGCAGGAGGTTGCTAACTTGCAGCAGGATGGGGTGCGTGCGTTGCTGACGTTCTACGCAATGGCCGACATGCACGACGCCACCATGCAGGTTGCGGGCCTCGACCAGGGTGGCATCACCCTGCCCGACCGCGACAATTATCTGAAGGACGATCCGGCGAACGTCGAGATGCGCGCCAAGTATCTTGAGCATGTGCAGAAAATGTTTGTGCTCGCCGGCGACAGCGACGACACTGCGAAAAAAGAAGCGCAGACCGTGATGACCATCGAGACCGCATTGGCCAAGGCTTCCATGGACCGCACTTTGCGCCGCGATCCGAAGAACCGCGACCACATGATGGAGCTGACGGCGGTTGAAAAAGACAATCCGAACTTCGAATTGGCGGAGTTCTTTCAAACTGCAAAAGCTCCGTCGTTCGCCAAGCTCAACGTCGGCAATCCTGACTTCTTCAAGCAGATCAACGACCTGCTCGCCAGCGCTCCGGTGGACGACTGGAAGGTTTACTTGCGCTGGAAGGCCATCCACAATGCTGCCGCACTTTTGCCCGACAGTTTTGTGAACGAAGATTTCAACTTTTTCAACGCCTATCTCCGCGGACAAAAAAAACTCGCTCCGCGCTGGAAGCGCTGCGTGGAAGAAACCGACGGCGCTCTTGGCGAAGCCCTCGGACAGCTCTACGTCGAAAAAGTTTTCGGCAAAGAACAGAAAGAGCGCACGCAGAAGATGGTGAAGGCGATCGAAGACGCCATGAACGACGATCTGCATTCCCTCAGCTGGATGACCGACGAAACCAAGAAGGCTGCTTTTGTGAAGCTGCAAGCCATCGTCAACAACATCGGCTATCCGGAAAAGTGGCGTGACTACAGTTCGGTAAAGGTCACGCGCAACGACTTCTTCGGCGACTCGCAACGCGCCGACTACTTCGAAACCCATCGCATCTGGAACAAGATCGGCAAACCCACCGACAAGAAAGAATGGGGGATGAGCCAGCCCACCGTGAACGCCTATTACGATCCG
>ODAK010004857.1_pt1 | contig 13715 bp, 14 predicted proteins | sample 1539591 | NCBI WGS metagenome assembly ODAK01 (sample SAMEA3539303, study PRJEB22396) | soil metagenome | biome: tundra; feature: field; material: soil | place: USA | collected 2010-05 | depth 0.15 m | reverse complement strand
CGAGCATCAGCTCGGTCTCGATCGTCTCGATGTCGGCGAGCGGGTCGACGCGGCCTTCCGGGTGCACGACGCTTGAGTCGGCATGCGCGCGCACGACGTGGACGATCGCGTCGGTCTCGCGGATGTTGGCGAGGAAGCGGTTGCCGAGCCCCTCGCCGCGGTGCGCGCCGGCGACGAGGCCGGCGATGTCGTGGAAGTAGATCGTGTCGTGCACGACGTCGCTCGCGTGCAAGAGCTCGGCGAGCCGTTCGAGCCGCTGATCGGCGACGGCGACGACGGCGACGTTCGGCTCGATCGTGGTGAACGGGTAGTTGGCGGCCTGCGCGCCGGCGCGTGTCAGCGCGTTGAAGAGCGAGGACTTGCCGGCATTCGGCATGCCGACGATGCCGATCCTCATCGGGCGTTGATTCCCGGCGCGGAGCTCTCCATTCCCGGCGGTGCGGCCAGCCAGCCGATCGCGCTGCCGAGCAGCGCGCCGGCGAGCACGTCGGAGGGGTAGTGGACGCCGAGATAGACCCGCGAGGCGGCGAAGCCGCAGGCCACCAGGTAGAGCGGAAGCGCCGGCGCGCCGGCGGCCGAGTAGACGCGCGCCGCGGCGAACGAGCTGGTGGCGTGCGCACTCGGGAAGCTCAGCTGCGTCGGCGTGGCGGTCAACGGCGGCAGGTCGGCGAGCTGCGGGCGCGGCCGGCGCACGGCGAACTTCAGCGCCGTGTTGAAGACGTAGGCGCCGGCCACCGTGGCGGTCGCGGCGCCCCAGCGGCGGCGCTGATCGCGCGCTGCGAAGGTCGTGGCGCCGGCGCCGAAGGCGAGCCAGATCGCCGCGTGCTGGCCGAGTGCGGAGAATGCCGCGACGGCGCTGTCGCGCTGGGGAGTGTGGGCCGCCGTGCGCGCGACGCGCAACAGGGCAAGGTCGGCGGAGCGCACGGGTGGCGCCGCAGTCAGGCGCCGAAGCCGACGCGCGGCTCGTCGGAATCGACGCGCACGTATGCGACCTGCGTGAGATCGACCTGCACCAACCCGTCCTCGAGCGCGAGCTCGAACCAGCGCTCCGAGCCGCCGAGTGCGGAGTGCATGGCGCTGAGTGCGTCAGCCCCGACGCGCACCGTCAGCACCTGGCCGCCGGAGAAGCCGAGTGAGACCTTGAGGAGTCGCTCGGCGTTCATGCCGGGGCCGCCTCGACGATCTCGGTGAGCACGCCGCCGGTGGCGCGCGGATGCACGAAGGCCACGCGCGAGTCGCGAATCCCGGGGCGCGGCGCGGAGTCGATCAGCTCCACGTGGCGCTCGATCAGCTCCGCCAGGGTCGCGTCGATGTCGCTGACGCGGTAGGCGACGTGGTGCATCCCGGGGCCGCGCCGAGCCAGGAAGCGCCCGACCGGCGTGTCGGCTCCCAGCGGCGCGAGCAGCTCGATGCGGGCGGCGCCGGTCTCGAGCACCGCCGCCTCGACGCCCTGCTCGGCGAGCACCTCACGGTGCACGAGCCGCATGTCGAAGTTCTCGCTGTAGCGCTCCACGGCGCCGTCGAGCGCCTCGACGGCGATCCCCAGATGGTCGATGCGCTCAAACACTCATCGCGGATTCTACGGGGCGTGGCGGGCAGCGCCCGCCAACACGACCCTCGGCGCTCAACTGGGCTCGTCGTGGCGTCGGGCGGCGGCGATGCGCGGGCGCGGCGGCGCGGCCTCGGCGACGATGCGCTCGATCGCGGCGCGCTCGAGCACCTCCTGGGCCTGCAGCTCGTTCGCCAGATCGCTGAGCGTCGCGCGATTGAGCGTCAGCAGGCGCATCGCGGAGGCGCGGGCGGAGTGCAGCAGCTCCTCGCGCTCCTCGTCGCGCAGGCGCAGCGTCTGCTCGGAGACGCGCTCGTCGCTCGGCGCGCCGCGGCCGGTGACCGCGACGGTGGTGCCCATCGCGTAGTCGGTGATCATCGCGCCGCCGACCTCCGAGGCGCGTCGCAGGTCGTCGGAGGCGCCGGTCGTGACCGCGCCGAACACGAGCTGCTCGGCGGCGCGGCCGCCCAGCAGCATCGTCATGTAGTCGATCAGCTCCTCGCGCGTCTTGAGGTAGCGGTCCTCGTCGGGCAGGTTGAGCGTGTAGCCGAGAGCCCGCCCACGCGGCACGATCGAAACGCGGTGCACGCGGTCGACGGCCGGCAGCAGCTCGGCGACCAGCGCGTGGCCGGCCTCGTGGTAGGCGACGACCTCCTTCTCGTGGTCGTTGAGTACGCGGCGCGACTGCGTGCCGGCGATCACGCGCTCGAGCGCGTGATCGAAGTCCTCGTCGAGGATCTGGTCGGCGGCGCGGCGCGCCGCGAAGATCGCCGCCTCGTTGCAGATGTTCGCGAGATCGGCGCCGGTCAGGCCGGAGGTCTGGCGCGCGACCAGTTCGAGGTCGACCGTGCCGACCGGCTTGTTGCGCACGTGGACGCGCAGGATCTCCTCGCGGGCGCGCACGTCGGGCGGCGCGACGTAGATCTGGCGGTCGAAGCGACCCGGGCGAAGCAGCGCCGAGTCGAGCTTCTCGATCAGGTTCGAGGCGGCGATCACAACCAGCCGGTCGCTCGACTTGAAGCCATCCATCTCGATCAGCAGCTGGTTGAGCGTCTGGTCCTTCTCGCCGCTGAGGGCGAGGCCACGGTGGCCGCCGACCGCGTCGAGCTCGTCGATGAAGATGATCGACGGCTCGTTCTTGCGCGCGATGCGGAACAGGCGCCGCACGCGCGCCGCGCCGAGCCCGGCGAACATCTCGACGAACCCCGCCGCCGACTGGGCGTAGAAGCGGGCACCGGACTCGTGGGCGACGGCCTTGGCGAGCAGCGTCTTGCCGGTCCCCGGCGGTCCGTGCAGCAGCACGCCGCGCGGCACGCGGGCGCCCAGGCGGGCGAAGCGCTCCGGCGCGGAGAGGAACTCGACGACCTCCTGGAGCTCCGCGCGCGCGTCCTCGACGCCGGCGATGTCGTCCCAGCCGGCCGCGCTCGCCGAGTCGGGCTTGATCTCCTGCGGCTTGGTCCGCGGCAGCGTGCGGACCACCAGCGCCAGCAACGAGACCATCGCCAGCAAGAAGAAGATCTCAAACACCGGGAGCGCGTTGTACGCCCACGCCTCGACGTTGCTCCACAAGCCCGCGATCAGCATCGGCCAAGCTTATCGGCGGCCTGCCGGCCTGACTGGAGTACGAAACCCCGCCGACTGGTGAGGTTATCGCGGCGGCGTGGTGGCGAAATACCCGCGGCTCAGACGGCGCTGCCCAGCATGCCGAGCGCGAGGTCGCCGAAGAACGAGGTCGCAAACGCGAGGTCGCGCACGTCGATGCGCTCGTCGGCGCCGTGGATCAGCTGGTCGGTTTCGAACTTCGTGCGAAAGCGGTGGGGGAAGAAGCCGTAGGCCGCGCACTGCGGGAAGGCGTCGCGGAAGGTGCGCGAGTCGGTGAAGCCCGGCAGCACCGTCGGCACGCAGATCGCCTGCGGGTCCTGGCCGGCGATCCAGGCGCGGATGAATTCGGTCATCGGCGAGTCGATCGGCGAGCGGTTGCCCATCACACGCTCGGTCCACTCGACGCGGTAGGCGCCCGGCCCGACGATCTCCTCGATCGCCTCGCGCGCGGCGTCCTCGCCGAGGCCCGGGGGGACGCGGCAGTCGACCGCGAGGCGCGCGTGCGAGGGGATCACGTTGATCTTCTCCGAGGCGAAGATCCGCGTCGGGGCGAGCGAGACCCCGAGCCACGGCTCGACCAGCGGCACCAGCCGCGGCTCGACCGCCTCGATCCGCTCGAGCGCGGCCACCGCGTCATCGCCCTCGAGCACGCCGATCGCCTCGAGGAAGGCCCGTGGCTCGGCGGTCAGGCGGTATGAGGGCTGGCGCTCGGCGAAGCGCTGCATGATCGGCGCGAGCTTCAGCAGGGCGTTGTCGCCAAGGCGCGGCATCGAAGCGTGCCCGGCCACGCCGTCGGTGTGCAAGACGAAGCGGAAGATGCCCTTCTCGGCACAGCCCAGGCAGTAGAGCCGCCGGCCGCCGTAGTCGATGATCCCGCCGCCGCCCTCGTTCACGAGGTAGTCGCAGCGGACCTTCTCGGGATGGGTCTCGGTGAGCCACTGCGCGCCCTCGGAGCCGCCGGTCTCCTCGTCGACCAGCGCGACGACGAGCAGCGTGCCCGCCGCCGGGCGCCAGCCGCTGCGCGCGAGGGCGCAGGCCGCGGCCACCTCCGCCGCGGTCTGCGACTTCATGTCGAGCGCGCCGCGGCCCCAGACGAAGCCGTCCTCGAGATCGCCGGACCAGGGGTCATGCGACCACTCGGACGGCGTCGCGAGCACGGTGTCGACGTGCGAGAGCAGGCAGAGCACCGGGCCGTCCGCCGCGCCGTCGAGGCGGGCGATCAGGTTGGGGCGCTCGGGCGTGCGGCCGAGCAGCTCGCAGCTGAAGCCGGCGTCGCTGAGGACCGCGGCGAGGTGCTCCTGCGCGGCGCGCTCGTTGCCCGGCGGGTTGACGGTGTCGAAGCGAACCAGCCGCTGGAGTAACTCGACGGCCTCGCTCGGCGGCTGCGCGCTCATCGGTTGCATCCTAAGGGCAGCGGCTCCGGCGGGCGCGCCGCTGGACGGGTGATACTGGGAGGGTGGAACGGCTTTTCGAGGAGCCGCGGGAAGCGGGCCCGCCCGCCCCGCTCGCCGTGCGCATGCGGCCGGGCACGCTCGAGGAGCTCGTCGGCCAGCCGGCCCTGCTTGCGCCCGGGGCGCCGCTGCGGCGCGCGCTGGAGGGCGGGCGACTTCACTCGATGATCCTGCACGGGCCGCCCGGGTCGGGCAAGACGACGCTGGCGCGGATCATCGCCACGAGCACCGGCGCGGAGTTCGAGGAGCACAGCGCGGTCGACACCGGGCGTGCCGAGGTCAGGGCGGTGATCGAGCGCGCGCGCCACCGCGGCCGCGCGACGGTCTTCTTCCTCGACGAGATCCACCGCTTCAACAAGGCCCAGCAGGACGCGCTGCTGCCGGCGGTCGAGGAGGGCCTGGTGACGCTGATCGGCGCGACGACCGAGAACCCGCGCTTCGAGGTCAACAGCGCGCTGCTCTCGCGCGTCACCGTGTATGAGCTCGAGCCGTTGAGCGAGGACGACATCGCGACGCTGCTGCGACGCGCGGTGGAGCGCGGCGAGCTGGGCGCCGAGATCGAGCTGGACGAGGACGCCGTCGAACTGCTCGCGGTGCGCGCCGGCGGCGATGCGCGGATCGCGCTGAGCGCGCTGGAACGCGCCGCGGCGACCAGCCGGCGGGTCGATCTGGGCGCCGCGCGCGACGCGCTGGCGGGCGGACTGGTCCGCTACGACCGTGCCGGCGATCAGCACTACGACACGATCTCCGCCTGGATCAAGGCGACGCGCGGCAGCGATCCCGACGCCTCGCTTTATTACCTGGCGACGATGCTCGAGGGCGGCGAGGACCCGCGCTTCATCGTGCGCCGGATGGTGATCCTGGCCTCCGAGGACATCGGCAACGCCGACCCCCAGGCGCTCGTGGTCGCCGTCTCGGCGGCCGCGGCGGTCGAGCATGTCGGGCTGCCGGAGTGCACCTACGCGCTCGCGCAGGCGGCGATCTACCTTTCGCTGGCGCCGAAGTCGAACGCCGCCGGAAGCGCGCTGGGCGCCGCACGCGAGCTGATCCGCTCAGACGGCGCGCGACGGGCGCCGCCCGCGCTGCGCGGCGCCGCCGACTACGACTATCCGCACGCCCACCCCGGGCACACCAGCCCCCAGGAGCTGATGCCGGAAGGGCTCGAGGGCGTGCGGTTCTATGACGCGGGCGACGCCGAGGCGGCGCTGGCGGCAGCGCTCGCGCGTGTACGGGCTGCGCGGGGTCGCGGGGGCACGGCATGAGCGGATCAGGATCGCTCGCCGACGAGCTGGCGGCGGTCACTCGGCTGTGGGCGCAGCTGCGCGTCGCCGACCGGGCGCGCTACCTCGAGCGCGCGGCGCAGGCGGTGATCGACGAGTTCGACGAACTCTGCCGGGCGCTCGCGGGCGAGTCGCAGCGACCGCGAGCCGAGATCGCCACGCTCGAGCTGCTGGGGGCGATCGACGCGTTGCGCTGGCTGGCGGAGAACGCACGCGGGCTGCTCGGCGCGCACCGCTTCGGGCTGCCGCGCACGCTTCACCCGCTGACCCGAGCGAGCGCCGGTCAGGCGCCGGTCGGCGTCGTCGGCATCCGCGGCGCGAGCGGGGCGCCGTTCGCGCTGCCACTCGCCACGGTCGGCGCGGCGCTGCTCGCGGGCAACGGCGTGATCCTCGCGCCGGCACTCGGCGCAACGCTGGCGGCTGAGCGCCTCGCGGGCGTGCTGACGCGCGCCGGCCTGCCGGAGGGCCTCGTGCGGATCGCCGGCGAGGACGGCTTGCGGGGCTGCGCGCGGCTGCTTGATCTGGGCGGCGGCCCGAACGGCCCGGACTCGATGATCGTGCTCGACGACGCGAAACTGGGCAACGCCGTCGCCGGCGCGCTGTGGGCCGCCTGCGCCGGCGGCGGCCAGCTTGCCGGCTCGCTCAAGCGCGTCTACGTCGCGGCGGAGCGCCAGACGGAGTTCCTCGAAGCGCTCTGCGCCGCGGCGGCGGAGCTCGAGCTCGGCGATCCACTGGTCGCGCACACGCAGCTCGGACCGCTGGCCAGCGAGGGCGTCGCAGCGGCGCTCGAGGCGGCGATCGGTGAGTCCGTCGGTTTTGGTGCGCTGCTGCACAGCGGCGGCCGGACCTCGCTCGCCGGCGCGCGTGGCGCATTCTTCGCGCCGGCCGTGCTGAGCGGCGTGCCGGCGCATGCGCGCCTGGCGCGCGAGCGCGTGGCCGGACCGGTGCTCGCGGTCACGGCGGTGGGCGACTCGGTCGACGCTGTCGCGCTCGCCAACGGCGCGGTGCGCAGCCTCGGGGCCTCGATCTGGAGCGCCGACCGCCGTCGCGCGGTGCGGATCGCACGCGAGCTGCACGCGCGCGTCGTATGGGGCAACGACCACGTGCCGGCGCTGCCGCTGCGCCAGGCGGCCGCCGACGCGCTCGAGCAGTGCGGCCGGGCGCAGCTGATCACCTGGGAGCCGGCGGCGCACCGCCCGCCGTGGCGCTACCGCTACGACGCCGCCACGCAGCGCGCGGCGCGCACCTTCGCCGGGCTGCACTCGACCCGCGAGGGCGACCGCGAGCAGGCGCTGCGCGACGGCGGGCCGGCGATCATCCGTCTGGCGGGACGCGCGCTGCGGCGTTAGGGGACGATCAGGCGATCGCCTGGGTATCGCGAGCAGTGCGCGAACCACGCCACCCCAAGAAGCTCGCGATCGCCGCGGGGCCACCCTTCTAAGCTGTGGTGATGCCCGCCCAGGCCTACGCCGGCAAGCAGTGCGTCTGCCAGTACCGGCGCGGGATCTGCGACCAGTCGTGCGTGCGCGACATGCTCGCGGTGCCGTTCTACATCGCCTGCCTGCGGCTGCGCGGACGGCGCTGCCTGGTCGTCGGCGGCGGCGAGGTCGGGCTCGAGAAGGTCGAGGGCCTGCTCACCTGCGACGCCGCGGTGACGCTGGTCGCTCCGGCGGCGCACGACGAGCTCGTGCGGCTGGCCGCGGAAGGTTCGATCGTCTGGCAGCGGCGCGGGTATCAGCGCGCCGATCTCGAGGGCTCGTTCCTGGTGATCGCCGCGACCGACGACAGCGAGGTCAACATCGGCGTGCACGAGGACGCCGAGGCGCGCGCGATGCTCGTCAACGTCGTCGACGTGCCGCCGCTTTGCAACTTCATCCTGCCGGCGATCGTGCGCAGCGGGCCGCTCGCGATCGCGATCTCGACCGCCGGCGCCTCGCCCGCGCTGGCCAAGCGAATGAAACGCGAGATCGCCGAGCAGTTCGGCGAGGACTATGCGCGCCTTGCGGTGATGCTCAACGACGTGCGCGGCTGGGCGAAGGCGACGCTGCCGACCTTCCAGGAGCGCCGGGCGTTCTTCGATTCGATCGTCGGCGGCGAGCCGGACCCGATCGCGCTGCTGCGCGACGGCGACGAGGGCGCGGTGCTGGCGCTGATCGAGAACGCCAAGCTCGCGCACGCCGGCGCCTGAGCGGCGGGCGGGCTTCAAACGCCCGCTCGTTGCGAGGATCTGAGCCGGCGGCCAGCGGACGCGGCGCTGCGGCCCGGATATGCTGGCGGCGATGCCGCTGCGCTGCTCGAAGCGCGCCACTCTCGGTCGGACCCGCGGTCTAGGACGTCCGCCTAGTCTATTTGGCGAAGGCGCCGGCGATGCCGATGGGAAGATCATGGGGCGACGCCTTCAACGCTGGCTGGGCCCGCTGGTTGCACTCGCGCTCGCGAGCGGTGCCGTAGCGGCCGCGTCGGCGTCGGGCGCCACCGCCGTCGGCGTCAACGTCACGCCGACCTCCGGCGACTTCTTCACCTCGACCAAGGTCGCGGCCGCGATTCGCCAGACCAAACCGGCCTGGGTGCGCGTGTTCCTCGGCTGGAACGCCGTCGAGCCCGCGCCGGGCTCCTACAACATGGGCTACATCGGGAACTACCAGCACTTCTTCTCGGAGCTACCGCGCGGCACCAAGATCGACGTCGACGTCGAGGGCACACCGGCCTGGGCCGCCGGCGGCTCGTCCAACCCCGCCACACCCCCGACCGACGACAGCACCTACGCGGCCTTCCTCAACTACCTCGTCAACGCGTTCCATGGCCGCGTGGGCGCCTGGGAGATCTGGAACGAGGAGGCCACCTCCGCCTGGTGGAACGGCACTCCGACACAATTCGCCGGGCTCCTGAAGGCGGCCTACCCGGCCGTCAAGTCCGCCGACCCCGGCGCGACGGTGATCGTCGGCGCCAACGACCCGACCTTCCTCAGCGCGATCTACGCGGCAGGGGCCGGCGGCTCGTTTGACGCGGTGGCGGTGCATACCGACACCGCCTGCAACATCGCCGCGCCGGACATCTTCGAGTTCAACCCCGGAACAACGACGGTCAACCAGTACTTCTTCCTCGGCTTCACCGGAATCCACGCGCTGATGGCCGCCAACGGCGACGGCGCCAAGCCGATCTACATGACCGAGATCGGCTGGTCCTCGACCAGCGCCGAGTGCGAGACCGGGGCCTGGGCCGGGCAGAAAGCAGGGGGCGTGACCCCTGCGGCGCAGGCGACCTACCTGCAGCAGGCCTACCACTGCCTCGACCAGCCGAAGTACTCCTACGTCAAGGCCGCGATGTGGTTCGAGCTGTTCAACGACGCCAACTCGACGACGCCGCTCGACAACTACGGTCTGCTCAACAACGACTACTCGCCGAAACCCGCGTTCGCAGCCTTCCAGCAGGAGTCGCTGCACGGCGACCGGCTGACCGGGGCTTGCGGCAACTTCAACGCGCCGGTGATCAAGATCCTGCGACCGACTCCAGATCAGCGCTACAGCGGGCCGCTGCGGGTCGCGGTCGCCGCGAGCAGCCCCGGCAACGGCGTGCGCGAGATCACGATCCTGCTCAGCAAATACAGCCGCGTGCACTTCTTCAGCAAGAACTTCGCGGCGCAGTTCAGCGGCTCGATCGCCTGGCAGCGGGCGGCCAAGATAAAGCTCGGCCCGCACACGATCAAGGTGGTCGTCACCGACAAGGCCGGCAACGTCGCAACACGCACGATCGAGGTCGTGCACATGAAGGCCCCGCTGCGCTAGCGCAGCGGCGGCTGAAGGGGCGTCCGCGGGACGTGGAGCGCGCACGACGATTACCGTGAAGGCGTGCGCGCGCTCCATTGCCGCCAGCAGACGCCTTCGCGGGCGCTGAGCACACCGCCGCGTGAGAGCCGGCGGCCGGCGCTCGCCGCGGGCGGCGGCTCGCCGCGAGCGGCCTTGGGGTGGCGATCCTGACGGCGCTCGAGCTGCGCGGGCTGACGCGGCATTACGGGGAGCGCCTCGCGCTGGCCGACGTGAGCGTCAGCGTCGAGGCCGGACAGACGCTCGCCGTGCTCGGCCCCAACGGCGCCGGCAAGACCACGCTGCTGCGGTTGCTCGCGACTCTGCTTCGCCCGCACGCAGGCGAGCTGCGCGTGCTCGGCCACGCGCTGCCGGGCGAGAGCTGGGCGGTGCGGGGGCGAATCGGGCTGCTCGGCCACGAGCCGCTGCTCTACCGCGAGCTGAGCGCCCGCGAGAACCTCGAGCTGCACGCCGCGCTGCACGGCGTGCAGAACGAGCGGATCGAGCAGCTGTTGGGCGCGGTGGCGATGGAGCGGCGCGCCGAGGAACCGCTGCGGACGCTCTCACGCGGCATGGTCCAGCGTGTCGCGGTCTGCCGGGCGCTGTTGCACGACCCCGAGCTGCTGCTACTCGACGAGCCGCGCGCGAACCTCGATCCGGCCGCGAGCGAGCTGGTCGAGCCTTTGATCGGGCGCGCCTCGGGGCGCACGCGGGTGATCGTGAGCCACGACCCGGCTGGTGTGCTGGCCGAGTCAGACCTCGTGCTCGGACTGGTGCGCGGGCGCGTGCGAGTGCTCGCGCCCGCGGCGGAGCTCGATCCCGGGACCCTCGCGGAGCTCTACCGGTGAGCGCGCCGAGCACCCGCCGCGTGGTCGCCGCGCTGCTGCGCAAGGAGCTGCGCGTCGAGCTGCGCAGCTTCGAGGCGGTGCCGGCGATGGCGCTGTTCAGCGTGACGACGTTCGTGCTCTTTCACTTCGGCCTGCAGCGAGACTCGCTGAGCGGCGATCTCGCCAGCGGCGTGCTGTGGGTCACGCTGCTGTTCGCCGCCGTGCTCGGGATCAACCGGCTGTTCGTCGCCGACGCCGACCAGGGCGGCTTTGACGGCTTCCTGCTCTCGGCGGCCGACCGCAACGCGCTGCTGTACTCCAAGGCGTTGACGCTGCTCGCCTACCTGGTGGCGCTCGAAATGGTCGCCGTGCCGGCGTTCGCGCTGCTGCTGCTGGGGCCGTCGATCTGGCAGGCGATGCCCGGCCTGCTGGCGGTGCTCGCGCTCGGCGACCTCGGCGTCGCCGTGATCGGCACGCTGGTCGGTGCGCTCGCGGTGCAAACGCGGGCGAGGGACCTGCTCGGACCGCTGCTCTCGCTGCCGCTGCTGGTGCCGGTCGTGCTCAGCGCGGCACTCGTGACGAAGCCGCTGTTTGACACGCCCGCCGGGGCGATGCCGCTTCGCTGGCTGGTGATCCTCGCGCTCTATGATCTCGTCTTCGCGTTGATCACCTTCGCGGTCTTCGACTTCCTCCTGGAGGATTGAACGGATGTACGGCAGGCGACTGCGGGCGCTCGCGCTCACCACCTTCGCAGCGCTCACGTTGACGCTGGCGCTCGCCTTCTTCTGGGCCCCCGACGACGCCAACCAGGGCTTTCTGCAGAAGATCTTCTACCTCCACGTCCCGCTGGCGATCGTCACGCTCTGCGGCTTCGTGTTCGGCGGACTCGCCGCGATCGCTCACCTGCGCACGCGCGACGCCCGCTGGGACATGCGCTCATACGTCGCGATCCACCTCTCGCTGGTGTTCGGCGTGGGCGTGTTGATCACCGGCTCGATCTGGGCCAAGGGATCGTGGGGTGTGTGGTGGGACTGGAACGAGCCGACGCTGGTCTCGTTCCTGCTGATCATGCTGCTCTACGCGACCTACCAGCCGCTGCGCTTCGCGATCGAGGACCCCGAGCGCCAGGCGCGCTACGCGTCGGTCTTCGCGATCACCGCCGGCGTCTTCGTGCCGATCAACTTCGTCATGGTGCGCCTCGCGACCCCGGGGCTGCACCCGCGCGTGCTCGGCAACATCAGCTCGAACCTGCCGGGGCGCTTCCAGGTGGTCTTCTACCTCGCGCTGCTCAGCGTCGCGCTGCTGTGGGTCACCCTGTGGCGCTACGAGATGACCTCCAAGCACGCAAGCGCGCAGCTGCGCGCGCTCAAGCGGCTGCTCGCCGGCGATCAGGACGAGGTGCTGCCGCGCCGCAGCGCCGTACCGACGCTGACCGGCGCCGGGAGCGTGCCGCGATGATCGTGGCGTCGCTCGAGATCCCGCTGCACGAGGCGGTCCCCTACGTCGCCGCGGCCTACGTCGTGTTCTTCGCGCTGATCCTGCTCTATCTCGCGATCATGGCCGGCAAGCTCAGCCGGATTGAGCGCGAGCTCGGCGATCTGACGGAGCTGGCCGCGCGGCGGCGCGCGGCGCTCGGCGAGCACGACGCGCCGTGAACGAGCTTCTCCTGCTCGGTATCTCCCACCGCATCGCGCCGGTCGCGCTGCGCGAGCGCGTCGCGCTGACCGAGCGCCAGGCGGAGCGCTTCGTCACGGCGCTGTGCGGCGAGCCGGCGATCAGCGAGGCGGTCGCGATCTCGACCTGCAACCGCACCGAGCTCTTCGTCGTGCTCGACGGGGCGCCCGCGGCCGAGAGCGTCGTGCTCGCGCGACTGGCCGCGCACGCCGAGATCCCGGCCGCGGAGCTCGCGCAGGCCACCTACACGCAGCGCAACTGCGATGCGGCGCGCCACCTCTTCCGCGTGACCTCGGGCCTCGAGTCGATGATCGTCGGCGAGCACGAGATCCAGGGCCAGGTCAGGCGCGCTCACGAGCTGGCGCGCGAGAGCGGCAGCAGCGGTCCGCTGACCAACCGCCTGTTCACCGCGGCGCTGGCGACCGGCAAGCGCGTACGCTCGGAGACCGCGATCGCGCGGCGCCACGTGAGCCTCTCCTCGGTCGCGGTGGAGCTCGCCGAGCACCTGCTCGGAGAGCTCGGCGGGCGTCCCGTCGTCGTGATCGGCGCGGGCGAGACCAGCGAGCTGACCGCCCAGGCGCTGGCCGCGCGCGGCGTCGCCACGATCTTCATCGCCAACCGTCACGCCGATCGTGCACGCTCGGTGGCCGAGCGCTTCGGCGGCTCGGTGGTCGGACTCGACCGCCTGCCGGAGACCCTCGAGGCGGCCGACATCGTGCTCGCCTCGACCTCCTCGCCGCATCCGATCGTCGGGCACGAGGAGCTGGAGCTGGTGATGCGCGCCCGCAATCACCGGCCGCTGCTCTTGATCGACATCGCCGTGCCGCGCGACATCGACCCGCTGTGCGGCGAGATCGAGGGCGTCACGCTACGCGACATCGACGACCTGCAGGCGGCCGTCACCCACAACCTTTCGAGCCGCGCCGCCGACGTCCCGGCGGCCGAGGAGATCATCTCCCAGGAGATCCAGCGCTTTGCCGAGTGGCTCGGAGCGCTCGACGTGCGCCCGACGATCAGCGCGCTGCGCGAGCGCGGCGACGCCATCGTGGAGCAGCTGCTGGATGAGAACGCGCGACGCTGGGAGTCGGCTTCGGCGCGCGATTTGGCGCGTGTGGAAGCGATCGTGCGAGCGGCGATCGGACGCCTGCTGCACGAGCCGACGATCCGCCTGCGAAGCCTCGACGCCGAGCGAGCGCACGGCAGCATCGAGTTGCTACGAGACCTCTTCGCGCTGCGCGGCGAGCACCCCGAGCCGGGAGCGGGCGACGCTTTGCGGGGCGCCGCCGAGGGGGGCGCAGAGCGGCCGCGGCCGCGGGCAGGCGAGGCTGCGGGCGAGGCCGCTGGAGGGCGCGACGCGCGCGACAACGTGCGGGAGCTGCGCCGCGGCAAGCCGTGAGGCCCTCCGAGGAGCAGGCGGCGCCGCGGCCGGCGCCGCCGACGCAGGGGGCGCTGCGGCTGGGCACCCGCGGGAGCCCGCTCGCGCTGGCCCGGGCGACGCTGGTCGCCGACGCGATCGAGGCTGAGGTTGA
>ODAK010004856.1_pt1 | contig 13715 bp, 20 predicted proteins | sample 1539591 | NCBI WGS metagenome assembly ODAK01 (sample SAMEA3539303, study PRJEB22396) | soil metagenome | biome: tundra; feature: field; material: soil | place: USA | collected 2010-05 | depth 0.15 m | reverse complement strand
CGACAAATTGCGAGGAGACCATCCGGCAGCGAAAGCTTTGGCACAAGCGAGCGGAAAGCACGCGTGACGAGAGACGTTTATGAGAGGTGAATTTTACAATGTCAATAGGACTTGCACTTTTGGTATCCGCTGATCCAGTCACAATCCAGCAGTTCAGTCATGCCTTGCAAGAGTTGTCTATTTCCCCTGAACTTTGCGAAGAAGTGCCAGCGGCCATTGGTCTATTGAACCGCCGAAAGTTCGAGGCCGTTATCGTCGATCTCCAGCTGGGAGAACAGTGCGGACGGATTTTGGACGAGGTGCGTGTGTCTCTATCCAATCGAACAGCGGTGACATTTGCCATTGGCGGTGACAATGTGGAGAACACAGCATCGTTCCGTAGAAGAACAAGTTTTGTCTTTGAGCGGCCCGTTTCTGCACAGTCAATTCGCAGCACCCTCAAGCCTGCATATGGAATGATACTGAGAGAACGAAGGCGCTATTTCCGACATCCCGCCTCGATTCCAGTAACCGTCCTGATAAAGAATATGCCCGAGGTCCGCTGCCATAGCGTGAACATCAGTGAAGGCGGTATGGCCTTGAGTACCGTCGTTCTACTCAGCCTCGGCGAGGAGGTGCAGATTCAGTTCACCTTGCCGGGTCACGAAATCCCATTTTCGGTGAAGTCCACGGTCTGCTGGCTGAAATCGGGCCATCTCGGAGTGCGCTTTGTGTCTCTTTCGTCGGAGCACAAGTCTGAGCTACAGGGCTGGCTATCACGAAAGCTGGAAGAGGGACTCCCGGATTTCGTTGCGCAACAATTCCAGAAAGAGGAATCCCTGTCATGACGATCTTGTCCGATAGAAATATCAATTAACCGCGAGAGGAGAACTTCCGTAATCGAAAGATGATGCTCATCACCTTAACGCCGGAAGATATCCTGTACTCTTTCTATTATGTACCGCATCAGTAGGGACGCTAAGGGTACGATCCTCGTCTGCCTTGCGTGCACTCACACAGAGCGCATCCATGACTTCAACGGGGACATTGGAAACCAACGGACATTGGCCGCTCAAGCGATGTTGAGGCACGTCCATGCCGAGCACAGCCGTGAAACTCATGTGCGTGCAACGGCGATGGTGATGGAGCGGCAGAACGCGCCCCGATAGCCCTTCCCGCACTTGGTAGAGGAGAAGAGACCAAGAGGAGAACCTGCCCTTGGTCGATTTTTAGAAAGAGTAATCGAGCCTACAGCGCATCAGGCTAAATGGCGCTCTTTGAATTCGTCGATTTTCTCGTTGGCTTTCTCCTTGGCGTTTTGCACCGACTGACTGATCTGGTTCCGCCTCTCGTGCGCCTTGTAGCCTGACATCCCGCTACAAGAATAGCCGATCCTGAATCTGGGCGAGTTCCACGGGCGCGGAGCATTCTTGGTCGTCATTAACCACGTTGTTGATCCGAGTGCTCACGGGATAGCAGCGCATCAGACGAGGATCAAACGGCTTCAGCAGTTCGGACGCGGCTGTGACATCCCTCATTCCGGGATCGAGCCACAGGTCGTAGCTGTCAAGATCGAGGATGACTGGCATGCGGTCGTGAACGGCTGAGGTCACGGCGTTCGGTGTCGTAGTCAGAATCGAGCAGGTCTTCACCCATTGCCCGTTTGAGTCCTTCCAGCCAACATTGGAGTCTCTTTGCCGCCCAACCTCGTCGCGCAACCTGAAGGCCGCATCACTGCCAATCATTCTTCCTTCACACAGAATGACAGCCACGTCACCTATCTTTTCGACATGCACGCCGAACATAGGTTGCTCCATCTTTCAAGAGACGACGACCTAGAATGCACGCGCCGTGCCATATCAAGAATGATTTCTTTTGTAGTATTTACAGGTGTAACGCAAATCGCCGTAGGCAATTCTGGGAGGTCCCAAGAGAAAAATCTGGTCTACGGGAAACACTTGTATTCCGAAGGTTGCGGAAGGGGATCCAACCCCAGCAGTCACCGGGACCGAGGACGTTGCAAGAATCGGAGCGACATTACGGTGGGCCAAGTCCGTTTACACGAACAACCTCAGCAGAGGCAAGCAGGGCATTGAACGATTGAGTTTCAGCATGAAAGCCTGCCGCATACTCGGCAGCAGGCGGACTTGCCACAACTTCGCCGGGCTTGGAATCAAAGACCTCCACTACCTGTCCATGATCCCCATTGTCAAGTGAACGTGGCTGCGTCCGCCAGCTCAACTCTTCCAGCCGCTTTCGCATTTCGTCCCCGCGCCTTTCACGAGCATTACAACGTTCACAGTCTGGACGGTGGATTCTCAGGAGGGACAATAGGTAGCATCTCAAGCTCATGACCCACCTCGCAAGATTCAGTTCATTGGCCTCAGGGGGTGCTGCGTCTCAACTGGCGGGACCTGCTCTTCGGAGAGGCGGGATGTATTATGCCACAGGATGAGGGCGCCATTTCAGTGAAATTGGGTTGCGTCTCGATGTGCGCGGAGACCGCCAAGAGCCACAGCGCAGGGCAGCAGGTAACTGTTGCAAAACATCGCTCACTGACCGTCGTGAGCGCAAACGCCTGTTTACAGCAACTATCTGTAACCAGTAAGCAACGAGGAAGAATTGTTTTCCTCTACTGGCGCCCGCAAGTTTAGGCGCTCGTCAAACGTGGAGATCCGTGCCGAGCGGCTGAAAGCCTCAGTGGTTTCCGACTGGCTTCTGGAGCCAAGGCGTCCAAAGAATCCTAGGGGCACTGATGGTCGTGCAACCGTGCCCACCCGGACCCGCAGGACATCCCCAGTAGTTCTCGGTCCCATCAATTGTGCCGGTGCATACCGTGGAAGCGTCGAGCGCACAAACATCCCCGATACCGATGCCGCTCCCCAGCAGAGCGTTTAGATGGATGTCGACTTCGGCTGGGGTATTGACCGCTATGTCGATATCCTCATCGCTGATCATGTTCTGGGAAATGACCGTGCCAAGGACCGGCGAACCGCCATCGCCGCTATTGATGTTGCATCCACAGCCCCTCTTGCTTCTCCCGCTGCTTGCGCGTGCCCATCGCCATGCCCGCATTCTACGAATCATCCCTGTGCATCACGCAATCTTTTTTCGTTCCAGAATCCAGACTTTCACCACGGGCTGTTAGGCAATGCTCCGATCGAGCTGACAAATATCAGCCGCTTGACCCATGGTCGCTCAGCAACTGCTCCAGCCAGGCTTCGAGTGCCCCCGGTGTTTACTCGATACAAATCGGCGCTTATATCTTCTTCATTCACGCCTATCTGATGCGCTAGTCCGGCTAAATGCACAACATACTCCAAGCTGTCTAAGGCAGACGACCAGTCGGTTTGAGGACCGAGTTCTCCCAGTTGTACCCACTCAATTCTCGAATCTTGAGCTCTCGGCGGCAAAGACTCCCGGTAAGATCCTCGAACTGCATAGCCGGCGTCGAGAAGAGCCGGGCAGAGATGCCGCCCGATGAATCCGGTAGCGCCCGTAACTAAGACTTTCGCCATAGTAAGGTTTATTAGATCCCGGCCTTAGCTGCCCTGGCTCGCCTCGGTCCCCGAATTGCCGTAGGGCGACCCGCCGCAGCAAGAAGAGTCTGATAGTTGCGAATCAGTGTTTCCCAAATGGCGTCCTGTCCAAACTCCCGTTCCGTGCGTTCACGCGCAGCCTTGCCCATTTTCTGCCGCAATGCCGGATCGGCAAGGAGTTGGGCGATAGCTCTTGCGAGAGCCTGCGAGTCGCCAACTGGCACGAGAAATCCCGTTATTCCGTCTACCACGGACTCGATTGCTCCGGTCGCGGTTGTAGTGACCACCGGAACTGCGCTCGCTTGCGCCTCCAAGCACACTTGAGGGAACCCTTCGCGATAGGTTGGCAGCACGAACACATCCATCAACCCGTAGTACGGAGCAGTGTCTCCGACGAATCCTGGCCTCAGAATAGTGGACGTGGACTCGATGTACTCACGTATCTGAGGCTCAACCGGATCTCCGGTTTCGAAATCACCCACCAATAACAATCGCAGATTCGCGTGAGCTGTACTAAGCTTGCGGAACGCCTCCACTAATTCCCGGATCCCCTTGTCCTTCACGAAGCGTCCGACGAACCCAATCACCGTTTCGTGTCCTGCCAGATTCAGAGTTTGGCGAAGCTGTGCGACGGGTTCGGTTCTTCGATTCTTTGGGGTGAAATGTTCCGTGTCGACACCGCAGCTTCCGTTTCCCAGCGAGCACGCTTTTTCCGGACTCACCAGTCTCAGCTCGATGGCCCGCAACCGCAGGCTCTTGCTCACTGGCACCACACGATGCGCGCAGGCACAAGCCAAGCGCTCAGCCAGCCAAAGGACCAGGCGCTTGAGCCCAGTCGCCGTCTCCATGCGTAATCCCCGCAGCGTGTACACGCGGCACGGGACTCGCGCCAACATCGCCGCCAACGAGCCCAGCAGTGCTGCCTTGGGCGTGCTCGCATCCACCACGTCCGGCCGGGCCGCTCTCATGGTCCGATATAGCCTCCACAACGAAACCAGATCGTGAAGCGAACGGATCTCGCGCTCCATGGGAACCGCCACGCTCGCTGCACCCTGGGAACTACTGACCTCGTTCAACTGGGTCCCCGGAGCGGAAACCAGGGTCGTGGAGAATCCTGCGTCTTCCAGATACCGCAGCATTCCGCGATAGAAGCCACAGGACATGGAGACGGTCACGGCAAAGAGAAGTTTTGGTTTTGACGGCATTGCTCTAAAGAGAAAGGTGACGGGCACTAAGCTGTGGGCTGGGGAACGGAATTTGTCGCCTGGAGCAGACAACAGAGTCGGCTCAAAGCCAGCGCGGCATAGATGCCCAGCACGCCGTTGTAGAAATTGCAGGACAGCGGCGAGGTTACGGAAATGAGGATTCGAGTTTTGGCCGAGCTATGCTCGCGAGGCAAATTGGGCATAGGGAATATGGGCGCACTTTCGCTGTAAGAGCGAGTGGAAGCACCTGGAATATCAAAGTCAACTGGCGGCGGAACCCGGGGAACATGGACCAGCGAAGAGCCAGGGCACGATGAAATCTGCTTTCTCGGTCCAACCGCAGAATGCGGCGCTGGCAAAGTTGGAGGAGCTTCTTCAGTCTCTCCTCGCTAGAGTCGGCAGCGTTCCAGCGCAAGAACTTGTCAAAAAGAGAAGGACGCGACGGAAGCTAGGAAAGCGAGACACAGTACTTTTCGCCGCCATCCTAAGGGAGTTCAAAGGCGTCGGATATTGTTCATTTCTTGACAAGCACAGAATTAGACCGAAGTGGTCAGACTCGGGTCCCGCCACCTACACCAAGAGTTACCAAATCGGCCACCCCTGGCGAAAGAAGGTCCAAGATGAGAAGGCACGCGCAAAACTGCGCATGAACGGCTACGCCTCCTCCGAACTGGCCAACGCCATCAACACCTATCTGCCAGACGAATTTGACGAAATCAGCCCATCGCTCCACTCGCGCAACTCGCCTGACGCGAGTAAAACTTCGACCCCATAGACGGCGCACAAATACTGGACAAGTTGCTGATTTCCACTCGCATTGATTGACTCGTGTGTTGCGCCGAGCCTGGCTTCCCGTCAACATTGCGCCCAGTGGCGGAGAGCTCAGTTCTGGAAAGCAGAGCCACGGGGCAAATGTGCTTGACCAGGTGCATTTCCCCGAGGCAAGTCCCATAACTCTAGGTACTAAGGGTTTTGGGACACGGGACAGCGATTCCGATGATGAAGCGCGACAACTCGGCTCGGCGGCTCCTTCGCTTGAAACCAGCGAGTGAGTATTTGTCCGTCTCTCCCGCAACACTGCGCGCGCTTTGCCAGCGTGGAGAAATCCCCGTCATCCGGGTTACTGAGAACGGTCACGCGCCGTGGCTTCTTGACCGCCTGGAATTGGACTCCTGGATTGAACGGAGCAAAATACGGCTGGATTGAGGTTCACACTGTGGAAACATTCTGCATCCTCTGTCGAGGGCCAATTCCGGAAGATCGTCAGCGTCGGGGAGCAGTGACGTGCTGCCCGAACCACGCACGGGAATATCGCCGCCAGAGGCGTGCTGAGCGGTCGTTGAGGTTTCGTAGGCTCTGTGGTAGGCCAGCGAAGCGAAAGAAGCTTGGCGAGCCTGTGCTTCATGAGCACAGCGGAATTTTGGAATCTGTCTGACCGATACTAAAGCAGGGTGAAATCCAAATTGAATTTCTATCGGAAAAACCCGGATTTCAGGCGTACACTTGAGGCGTGCCGGGCCGGTGCTGAAACACCGAGCCCGACACTGACCACAGTATCCTACGAGAAAGGAAACGTGGCTCCCACCATTATCGCCGCTCCGGTGACAGTCGCAATCTCCTTTGCAGGGCTGCTGTGCTCAAGTTTTCGACGAAGGAGAACCACAAATGGAGAAAGAGAAGAGAGCCCGCGGTAGTGGAAGCATCTTCCAGAACGGCAGTTCTGTTTTCTGGATCAAGTTTTATGATCGGGGCATCGCTCGGCGAGAAAGCAGCCATTCGACTGACCATAAGGCCGCCCAAAAACTGCTGAAGCGAAGGCTCGCCGAAGTCGAGACGAAGACCTATATTCCGCGTGAAAACGTCCGAATGGATGAATTGATCGCGGATCTACTCAGCGAGTACAAAGAGAAACAACTCAAGTCCATTGATGCTGTCAAAGCGCGCTGGACGCTGCATCTGCAGCCATTCTTCACACGGATGCGGGTGACTGACATTGGCACCGATAGGATTCGGCGCTATAGCGACATGAGGCGCGAGCAAGGGGCAGCACCCGCCACGATTAACCGCGAACTTTCGATTCTCAAGCGAGCCTTCAATCTCGCCTTGGAATCGACGCCGCCGAAAGTGAAAACCCTGCCCTATATCCCCATGCAAGTCGAATCGAACACGCGCACGGGATTCCTGAAAGACGAAGAGTACAGCCGGCTAGCATCGGAGTGTGCCAAAGAAGGCCTATGGCTCCGAGCGCTCCTGGCCGTTGCGTACAACTTCGGATGGCGCAAAGGCGAGCTCCTGGCCTTACGCGTCCGGCAGATTGACCTCACATCCAGCACCATTCGGCTTGGGGTTGGTTCCACCAAGAACGGGGCCGGGCGCACGGTCAAGATGACGCAGGAAGTTTTCACGTTGCTCAGTGCTTGCGTTGCCGGAAAGCAAAAGGGTGATTTTGTCTTTACACGGGCAAACGGAGCACCGGTGAAGGTTTTCCGCAAACGCTGGCGTATCGTGTGTAAACGGGCAGGCGTGCCCGAACTGTTCTTTCACGATCTCCGGCGTACAGGCGTGCGCAATTTGCGCAGGCTTGGCATAGCGGAGTCGGTGGCGATGAAAATCAGCGGACACAAGACTGCATCCGTGTTCCGTCGCTACGACATCACGGACGAAGCCGACCTTGCAGACGCCGCCGCACGGTTGGACGAAAAGCGGAATGCTCAAACCTCCGAGTTTGGGCAGAGTTTGGGCAGAGTTGCACCAAGAGCGGGCAATTCAGTTGCGATTGCCGCGCTTCCACCTCTCGCTAATTAGTTTGTAATGAATGGGTTGAGTGGTAGTCCGGCAGGAATCAACGCTCCCAGGGCCTTGGAGTAGAAATCGCGCGCTTCGAACCGCGCGCCCCACCGGTGCCACACCCACACATCCAATCCAGCTCCGAACTGGATTACGCCGGTGTTTGTGCCGGTCTGCCCAGGGTTCGGTCCGCCAAAAATGCGACTTGGGGCTTCCCGGAAGCGACCATAGCCGCCGCCGGCGCTGACCCACGGGGTGACTGAGTCGCCGGAAAAAATGTTCAATCGCACGGATGGAGTCACGAACAGGGCCCCGATGTCTTTGGGAATCTGGTTCTGGTCGGTGTGCAGATCCATCCGCGGATAGATCGCTAGAGGCACCTCCCCATACAGTCCAAAGATCTTATGGGTCATGAGCAGCCGACCGTAATTGAGCTCCACCATTTCCTCGTTGCCGAAATGAATGTGGGGATCGAAGTCGTTCGGAGACGGATCATTCACGATCGTCTGGGTGCTGACGAAAGCTCTCCCCGCCGTGATGGAAAGCTCATTGACTTGCGCCAAGACACTCGAAACGAGAAATAAAACTGGCACCACTAGAACTGCGAGGCGTTTAGCCGACATCTCTCCTCCGGAGTATTGAGGGATGTAGTTTTTGTTTCCATAAGATTAGCACGGTCTGCCCCAATTGGCGGAAAACATACGGTACCTCCTTGGTGCTCGGGTTCCGGCGGGCGGGGCGCGGACGTGGCAATGCAGGATGCTAGAATTGTGTAGATCTGTTTCCTGCTGATCATTTCCCATTGCCCGTAAAGAAAAGCATATCCGCGACTTCGGGGCTGACTGCCCCGGCCAAGGTAGGCTTTGTGAGCCTCGGCTGCCCCAAGAACCTCGTCGATAGCGAGGTAATGATGGGCATGCTGGCCCAGGCCGGCGCCGAGCTTACTCCCAACGCGGAGGACGCCGACGTCATCGTGGTGAATACCTGCTCATTTATCGGCAGCGCGCAACAGGAATCCATCGATACGATCCTCGAAATGGCCCGCCACAAGACGAAGACGGGCGGCAAGGCGAAGCGGCTGGTGGTTGCCGGTTGCCTGGTCGAGCGTTTTCACGATGAGATCCGAAAAAACATTCCTGAAGTGGACGCGGTGGTCGGTACCGGCGAATTGGAGAAAATTCTGGCCGCTGCCGGAGTGGCGGAAACACCCCGCACGTCGAGTCCGTTCAATATCCTAACTTCGACCACGCTGACCTCGCGACCCGAGGGCGATCATCGCCGTGGACAGGGGCGGTTCGCGCGCGATTCCTGGGACGGCGCCGTTGCCGACCTGCCCAACTACCTTTACGACGACCACACGCCCCGCGTGCTGACCACGCCCGGATATTCGGCATATATCAAAATCGCGGAAGGCTGCGATCATCCCTGCAGCTTCTGCATCATTCCCCAGCTTCGGGGACAGTTCCGCTCGCGGCGTTTCGAATCCGTCATCGCCGAAGCCGAGCGACTGGCGCAATCCGGCGTGCGCGAAATCACGCTCATCGGACAGGACACCACCTGCTACGGCGAGGACCTGGGACTGAAAGATGGCCTGGCCCTGCTGCTGGAAAAGCTCGCGGGCATCGAAGGCCTGCAGTGGATTCGCTTCCTCTACGCTTATCCCAACAAAATCACGGGGCGACTGCTGGCGACGATCGCCGCCCACGACAATATTTGTTCGTACATTGACGTGCCCCTGCAGCATGCTTCGGCGACCGTTCTGAAGCGCATGAAGCGTGGAGGCGGCGCGGACTTATTCTTGCGCTCAATCGAGAAAATGCGCCGTGTAATTCCCGGCGTCACTTTACGGACTTCGTTCATTGTCGGCTTCCCGGGCGAAACCGAAAAAGAATTCGAGGAGCTTTGCGGCTTCGTGAAAGAGGCGGCCTTCGACTGGATGGGCGCCTTCGGCTACTCGGACCAGGAAGGTGCAGGCGCCTTCGATCAGGACAAGAAACTTTTCCCGCGCGAGATCGAGAGCCGCCGCAAATCGCTGATGTCGATCCAGAAGAAGATCAGCCGGGCGAAGAAGAAATCGCTGATCGGAGGCGAATTCGATCTGCTGCTGGAAGGCACTTCGACGGAGTCCGACCTACTGCTCGAAGGCCGCACCTCGATGCACGCGCCGGAGATTGACGGCAAGGTTTTTGTGAACGATTATCCCGACGGAGACGAGCCGAAAAAGGGAGAGTTTTATCGTTGCCGCATCACGGCGGCACACGATTATGACTTAGTGGCGGAGATCGTTTGAGGCCGGAGGCTAGTGTCGCATCCCGAAAGTTCGCGGCATAAATCTACTCTGTCATCCTGAGCGAAGCGAAGGACCTCTGCATTAAGGCGGATTCAAATGGATAGGTCCTTCGCTTCGCTCAGGATGACAGTTCATAAAGGGTGTCGATCATGTTCAACTCCGGACGCGATTTTCACCACGAACTGTTGGCAATTCCGCAATCCTAAATTATGCCGCGCAAACGCCCAATCAAGCTCCGTTGCCCGATCTGCAAGAAGCCGGCAAAGGCCACGGACGCGGACTTCCCTTTTTGCAGCGAGCGCTGCCGCCTGATCGATCTCGGCAAGTGGGCCAGCGGCGCGTACGTGATTTCGTCGCCGGTCACCGACGCTGACGAAGCGGTCCGAGAAGACAGCCTCGACGACCAGGACGGGGACTCGTGAATCATCCGCCCGAAGTCGCCACCGACGCCGGTGCTCCGCTCTGGGCCACACTGGTCGCGACTTTCTTCGGCGCGGGACGCCTGAAGCCCGGTCCCGGCACATGGGGATCGTTAGCCACGATTATCGTGTGGGCGTTGGCAAGTTCGCGGATTCCGGTCGCGAGCCGCACTTGGGCAACGATCGTCGCCGCAGCAGCCGTGACCCTCATCGGAATTCCCGCCGCCACCCTGGTCGCGCGCGCCTCCGGCTTGAAGGATCCGCAATTCGTCGTCATTGATGAAGTTGCGGGGCAACTGGTTACACTCATCGCTGTCCCGCTGGCTTGGAAAACTTTTCTCGCGGGCCTTATACTCTTCCGTGTCTTCGATATTTGGAAGCCGTTTCCAATTCGGCGATTGGAGCGGCTGCCCGAGGGCACCGGCATTGTGGTGGACGACCTGGGAGCGGGACTTTATGCGCTCGCCGTCATGCATCTCTTGTTACACTTTGGACTTCTAACGAAGTAGCGCTGGCTCCCGCCGGAAAGAACTCATGAGCATCTCTGACCGCCTGCTGGGAAAAAAGAACGTTAACGGCAAGCCGCACATCGAAGCGGTCGCGCCGAGTTTCGCTTTGCCCGGAGGCGAGGTTCGAATCATCGGAAAGGACCTGCGTCCGCACGAGCTGCGTCGCCCCAGCGTGCACTTCGGCGAGATCGAAGGCTCCGTGTTAATCAGTTCCGACGATTTCCTGGTGGCCCGCGTGCCCGAGGGAGCGGCGTCGGGGCCGGTCGTAGTGGGCACCAACGGGCACGTCAGCAATGCCCATTCCATTAAGGTTGCAGTCCCGGTTGCCGACAACCTTCATCCGGTTACCAATCCCGCGCTCGACCGCGAAGGCAACCTCTATGTGACATTCTCCGGATCCCGCGGGCAAAAGGTTCCCGTGTCGATCTTCAAGATCGACACGAACTACAACGTCAAGCCGTTTCTCAGCGACATGATGAACGCCACCTCGATTGCCTTCGACCGCGAAGGCCAGATGTACGTTTCTTCGCGGCATGACGAGGCCGTGTACAAGGTGGCGCCGAACGGCACCATGTCGACCTACGCCGAAGGCATGGGAGTCGCGACCGGGATTGCCTTCGATGCGGCGGAGAATCTCTACGTCGGCGACCGCAGCGGAACCATTTTCAAGATCGCTCGCGACCGGCAGATTTTTGTGTTCGCGACGCTGGAGCCGAGCGTTTCCGCCTATCACATCGCCTTCGGTCCCCACGGCGATATGTTCGTCACCGGCCCCAGCACTTCCAGCTTCGACTCCGTCTACAAAGTCGACCCCCACGGAACCGTGTCCGTGTTCTACCGCGGTCTGGGGCGTCCGCAGGGTCTAGCGATTGATGTCGAGGGCAATGTCTATGTCGCGGCCTCGCTCGCCGGAAAACGCGGCATCGTGAAGATCACTCCCCAAGGCAAGGCCAATCTCGAAGTCTCCGGCCAGGGCCTGGTAGGACTGGCGTTCGCTCCGGGCAAGTCGGCCATCCTGGCTACCAACAGCGCCGTGCACCACATCTCGTGGAACATTCAGGGGATGGCGCTGCCAGCGGAGTGAGCGATCTGTAATCCATCCCCTCCTGTCTTAGCCGTTGCCCGCCTTGGCCGCAAGCGAGTACGAATAGGGGAACAGCTTTTCTTCGTGCTTTCGCAGTTCCTGGATCCAGTCCTGAATTCCCTTTTGGGCAGTCGGAGACAAAGGGTAGAACTCAAATCCAGACCTGGCATCACTGCTGTGGCGGACCGTCGCCAGCATCTCGACCGGAGCGTCTGACAATGGCAGCTCAATCGCCACCGTTTCGCCCACCCGCGGCGCGCCACAGACCAGCACCGACATTCCTCGCATACTGATGTCGAGGCACATACCGCGAGTGACGAACGGTCCGAAGCGCAAGAATCGCTGCAGCGTGACTGGGGTGCTGGAAACATAGCGCGGTTCCCGGCGGCGGACGTTGTACGCGCGGGAACGGGTCGGCGTTCCCCGGCTGTCTACATACATATCGCTCTCCTTCCGTGACCAGGACCACCCAGGATCGGGGACCGCTACGATGGCACGGCTCCGCCCCAGCCCCACCCAGCCTGCAGGCTGGCGCGAATCACTCCCAGCAACTCCTCGTTGTCGGCCGGCTTCTGGAAGAAAGCGACGGCGCCAGATTCGAGGGTACGTTTTTCATTGGACTCGGGATCGCGAGCCGTCAGGACGATCACCGGGATGCTCGAAAGCGCCGGATACTGTCGCAAGTTTTTCAGCACGGCAAATCCGTCGCCCGCCGGCAGCCCGAGATCGAGAATGATCAGGTGGGGTTTTTCCTTCTGCGCCATAGCGATGGCGGAATAACCGTCGCAAACATTCACGGTATCGAAGTTATTGGCCCGTAGACGTACACTCAGGGCCTGTCTGAGATCGGGATCATCATCCACGACCATAATCTTTGGTCGATTTATGGGCTGCCCCTCGCCGTAACGCTCAGTGCGCATTTTTGTTCTCCTTTTCGGTGAAGTTATGTTTGCTCCAAAGGCCCTGCTGAATGATTGCGGTGACATAATCGGCAGTGCCCCAGACTTGTTGTTCCAGGGTCCTCGGGTCGGCGGCGGGCGGGCCAGGGATCGGCTCGGCCGTCACGCGCAGGATGCCGCTGGCCTTCAGTTGAGGCAGCGCGCCGACTTGGTCGCGGATGCGGTCCATCATGATGCTGACCCCCTCCATATCGGTGGAGGCGACCACGAAAAGCGTTTCGACGGGGCCGCTGGTTCCCATGGGTGGAAGAACCAGATCCTTATCCACGAAGATGCACCGGCGCAGGCGCTCCAGACACCGCTGGCAGGTTTCTTTCCAGCTTCCGCGCAGTAACTTGGACCGCGGGGTCAGCTCGACGCGCACCAGTGCAATGGCATCCCGCAAACGTCCCTGGTGAGTGATCACCGGAAGCAGGAGCTTCGCCAGGGAATAGAGCGGCAAGGTGAATGAGAACGTGCTACCGCTTCCGGGTTGGCTTGCGACCCACATCCTCCCGCCGTGAAGAGTGACAATTTGTTTGGCAATGTAGAGCCCCAGACCGAGGCCCGTCCGGTTACCGTCCACCGCGTTGGGGTCCTGGTAGAGACGTTCAAAAACCTGGGGAAGCGACTCTGCCGGGATGCCGCAGCCGGTGTCGCTGACCGAGAGATAGACGGCGGTCGGATCGGTCTCCACCATCGAGGCTTTCACGATCACCGATCCATCGGGTGGGGTGAACTTGATTCCGTTGTCGATCAGGTTGATGAGGACTTCGAGCGTGCGGTCGGGATCCGCAGAACGAGGGGGATGGTCTGGTCCAGCCCAACTTCGAGGCCGACGTGTTTTTCGGCGGCGCTGGGCCGCATCATCGCGATCGCCTGCTGAATCAGTTCGCCGATATCGATGCAGCGCGGTTCGATGCGCAGCTTGCCGCTATCGGCGCGGGTGGCTTCGAGCAGGTCGC
>ODAK010004855.1_pt1 | contig 13716 bp, 16 predicted proteins | sample 1539591 | NCBI WGS metagenome assembly ODAK01 (sample SAMEA3539303, study PRJEB22396) | soil metagenome | biome: tundra; feature: field; material: soil | place: USA | collected 2010-05 | depth 0.15 m | reverse complement strand
TTCACTGTTGGACTCTTTCATTCCTTTCAACTCGCCGGTTTTGACCGGCGCACCGGCTTTTTCGGACACCAAGGGCTCTGGTCGTGGCGCCACCGCTTGGCTTTACCATCGACGTCGGGTTGGGCGTACGCGCCTATTTCTGAGGTCGACCACGGATGTCGTGGGCTGGGTGTTTACTGTCACTTGGACTTGGCCAGCCAAGCCACCGCGGCGTCGAAGAGCAGCCAGCCGTTTGCCGTCAAGCTCGCCGGAGAGGTCTGCGAGAGGAAGAATCCAACCCGACGCGCCGGCGCGACAAGGCCGTTCATTTGAGTACCTGTCTCGTAGGCAAAGTATCCCCACTTGGTGGTTTGGCCGGTCAACGCCGCCACGAGGATTGCTTGGGTGTTGGGAACACCGTAGGTCACGTCTTGTGTCGTCTGGAAGACCTTGACGGTACCGGAAAGCCCGGCGGCCAGCTCTCCCACCGCAGCCTGAACATCAAGAGAGTCAGCGCCCGGCGTGCCACCTGTGGAACCAGCAGTCGCACTGACCAATCCCATGTTGGAGCCGAAGAGGTTGTATTCGTTCACCAGGACCGGTTTGGCCACGTTGCGGTACTTGGTGCCTACGCTTCCGGAGGAAATGCTTCGAGAAATCACCACCAGGGTCTGAGTCACAGTCGTGCTCGCGTTGTCGCGGATGAGCGTGACTTCGTAACCGTTGCCGGCGAGGTGGTTCTGGATGGCCGTGTCCCCGGCGGAAAGAGGGTTCGTCGCACCGACCACGAAAAGTACCGATGGTTTGGCAGTTGGGCCGTCGGGATTGGGGGTCACTTCGGGTCCGCCGACAGAGATATCTGGAGGTGTGTCGGGGCCGGGAACGAAGCTGTCGGCGACCGGACTGTCCAGTTTGAGAGCATCGAGGCTGAAAAGTGAGTCGGGGACCGCATCATCCAGACTCGTCGTGTCCGGGACCGCGCTGTCTGGAATGAACGCGTCTGTGGCTGTGGCGATCACGTCGCCCAGTCTAGAGCCATCAGAGCCAATGGCCGCCTCGCTGGCCATGGCCTCGAACGTGGTACCGTCGGGTTTGGTTCCGTCTAGCAGGGCATCGGACAAACTCGATGTGTCCGGATCGGACAGTCCGGAGTTATCTGCAACACCGCCATCTTGCTTGACACCATTCTGGAGATAGTCGAGAGATCCCAGGCTGCAATCAGCTTGAGCCCAAGCCATACCCGCCATCAGGGCGAATAGTGAAAGGCGACACCGCATCGGAGAGAATGCCGCAGTCATGGTTCTCCTAAGTCAAAATGGTGTCGCGGCCTGGATCACGCCGCCGCCGGAAGGATGAGGAGCGAAGCCAACCGCCGTCGTAAGGCCTTGGCCGCTCGCGCTTTCGCCACCGTGGTTTGACAGGAAAAGGTAGGTCGCGACGCCAGCCGAGACGAGACCGACAGCCAGACACGTGTCTGCCAGTTGGTACTTGGTTTTGACTTCGTCTACTTGGCTCGACTGACAGTAAGGCGAGCAAGAGTGCTCGAGGTCTTTCTTGCGACTGTTCCCTTGAACACCGAAAACAGTAAAGCCGACGGCTCCCAGCGTGCCCAGAGCCGTCAGCCCATAGGGCAAGTAGCGCGTGACCATCTTTTGCTCGCCGGGCTTGGATTGCAAATGGAGGCCGGTGTTGGTGGCAGGTCTTGGCGAAGGCGTGACTGGCGAGGGACTGCGGAACTCGGCATCGATGATTCGATTTCGTTCGCCTTCTCGAATGAGCACTTGTCGATGGATCCGGGAGAGATCTGGAAGCTCGAACGAGAAATCGTGAGGACCCGGATCTACCGGGACCGCCTTGCCATCGAGCAAGCTGACCAGGAGCTTGCCGTCACAGGATATGTCAACGTTCGCCACATCCTTTCCGTCGCGCCGAACCGCAAAGACGACGGAAGGAAGGGCGCTCTCCACTTGATCCATCCACCTTGCACAATCATCGCGGATGAACTTGGGGCAACGCGGCTCGATACAGCTTCTCAAGTGGACAAAGGCGGCGTTGAGATGCCCGACTGTCTTCTCTTCCTGGGCTTTTTCGTAGAACTCCGTACACGACGCAGGCTCCGTGGCGGCGGCAACGGAGCTGAGTGTTGTTCCGGCGACGAATGCCACCGCCAAGATCGCATAGGTCTTCATGCTGGGTCTCCTACCCTCCATCAGCCTGGGAGCATTCATGCTTGACCCGTCGGATACCGTTGGGGTCGATGTAATAGGGAGGATCGCAGTCCTTTTGCTTTTGCGCCTTGCCGAGTTTCTTTGCTTTAACGAATGTGGGCTTAGGAGTCGTGCGAAGGCTCGGGACGGCAGACCGCTCTTTTGACTTGGTATCAGTCTCGGCGACGGTCGGTGTGCCTGCGGCGCGGGCGGTCTCTCTGGTTTCCGGCCCCTGTGCCCCGGGCTGGTTTGGCGCTACGGCAGCGGGCACCATTGGATCCGTTCGCGGCAGAGGCTGCGACTCGGTCACGGCGGGCACAGTGGCGGCCACTTGCAGGTCTTGTTTGGGGGCGGCCACACTGCCGGTCTTGGTCCGTACCCGTGGCGACAACCAGACAGCGGCCAAGGTCGCAACAGCCAGCGATGCGACTGCAAACACCATCCACATCCGCGAATGCCCCGAGGGTGGAACGGCGAGACGAGAATCGACTGGCGTAGGCAGCAGTTCGCCCCTCCCTGAGCCGGAGGTGTGGATTGCGCCCTTCTGGCTGGCCGACTGTTCGGCGTGGCTGTCGCTGTCCCCTCCGCATCGACTGACCCGCACGTCCGAAGGGGCCACGGCTCGGGTCGATCGAAACACCTGGAGCGGACCATTCGACGAATCGGTACCGCAGGACGAACCCTCGATGCGTGACAGCTTGTCGGCGCGCAAAGCGAGGCCCTTGCTGCCGACCTGTGTAACCCATTCACCCCACCTTTCGCCGCGCGGAGAGAGGGATCGCCTCTTCAATTGCCGACGCAAAGTCTCCGGCGGTCTGGAACCGGGCGCTGACATCGTCGAAAAGCGAAGCTGGGTCGAGAAGGTTCAATAGGCAGCCGTTGAGCAGGCGACTGACAACATCGCAAGCTACCGGGCAATGTCAAAGGAGATCGCGATGGATGTCGATCCTAGAACGGCGGGAATCGTCACGTGCCACGTCTTGCTGTCGGAGGAATTGGTGAAAGCAAGGCAACTGAAATCGGTCTGGGCGCCGGGAGCGATGCTAACTTCGATTTGTGTGGTGTCCACAACGCCACCGTCAGAGATCCCCGCACCTCCTGTTGGATCGAGTATCACCAGCGGGTCGGCACACTTGTTTTGCAGCGTCAACGCTCCGATTTCGGCGTCGCAGACATCAAACACAGGTTGAATGCAGCTCTCAGGGGGCGTCACGCTGAAGTTTTCCTGCGTGCCGTAGCATTCATAGCCGCAGGAGGAAAGGTGGGCGATTGCGCAAATGGTGAAAAAGAAGACTGCTTGGCCGATTCCCCGACGAAGCCAGTTTCCACCCGGCCCCAAGACTCGATCGTACCCATTCACGCCGCTTCTCGGTAGTAGAAGTTGAGCAGTCCGCCGAGTCTTTCACGTCGAACGACCGCGCCGGCACCAGCTTCATCCTCGGGGTTGCCGGCGATCGGTGCATTCTCCAGCCCTTGATGGTTCCTCTCGGCGTGGTAGTGCTTCATGTATTCCAAAATCGCTCTTTGCAGGTGCCACTCTCCCAGCAGCACCATGCGCTCCAGACACTCGCTTTTTATGGAAAGAACAAATCGCTCCGCGTAGGCGTTCAGATTTGGGCTCCGCGCTGGCAATCGCACCACCTTCACGCCGGCACCTTTCATCATCCTCCGAAACGGTCCAGTGTACAGTGGATCCCGATCCATGATCAGATGCCGCTTCCCTCGCAGAAATCCATCCTCCCCATCCAACATATTCCGCGCCATCTGCAGCATCCATTGCCCATCGGGATCGCGCCCTATCCCGGCGATCTCCACCACGCGGCTCCCGATATCGATCACGAAAAGTACGTGGAACCGTTCAATCCCAAACAAGGTCATCACCTCGACGGTGAAGAAGTCCATTCCCACGATGGAACCCAGATGGGCCTTGATAAACTTCGACCACGGCATCCGCTTCCCTCGAATCGGCGCGGGATCGATGCCGTGCTCTCGGAGAATGCGCTTGATCGTGCTGCGTCCGATCGTGTAGCCGAGGTTCTTCAATGCGCCTTTCACACGCGTGTATCCCCAGCTCTCGTTTTCACGCACCATCTGGAGCACCAACTCGACGATCTCCGCGGCTTTCCGGGGCCGCCCGGGGCCACGTTGCTTGCTCCCAACGCAGAATCGTCTCCGGTGACGCAATCGTGGCTATCTTGGCCAGGACCTTGAGGCCCAGTTCCTTTCCAACAATCGCCAGTCGCCGGCGGTCGGCATCCGTGAGCCGCAGCTTCTGGTTCCCGAGCTTCTCCTTGAGAATGCGGTTCTCGGCCATCAAGTAGTCGACCTGCTGCTGCAAAGTGCGCGCAAACCAGACGGCCAGCCACGCTGCCAAGAATTGCAGTGGCAACGGCAGCATCGAACCGCTGGGCTCTCCCTTCTTCCGACTCACGGGTTACCTCTTACATCATTTTCCCTACGCCGCAAGGCTCTCGGCACCTCCGCAAATCCGCGGGATTTCCTTCGTTTTTCGTCGATCCGTTTTTGGTACCGGACACGCAGTACTACACGTATTCGGCCGCCTCCGGCTTCGACATCACCTGGCCCCGGGATGCTCCAGCAATGCCGACTCGAGGGTCAGGCCAGGTCCAAAACCGCATGCGTACACCAGGCCCGCTCGCGGCTCTCGGCGCACGCGATCGAGCAAAAACCACAAGGTGGACGAACTCATGTTTCCGCAAGTGCGAAGCACGTCCCGGGGAATGGCCACGTCCGACTCTTCGAGACCCAGCGCCTTCATGGCCTTGTCCAGGATGGCAGGGCCACCGGGGTGAATGGCCCAGTGTCTAATCCGTTCTCGCTCGGCGCCCAGCTCCTGTAACAGCGCCGCGAATGCGTCCGGCAAGTGCTTGTGCAGAAGATAGGGTACCCGCGGCGAGAGCGTCATGTGGAAGCCGTGGTCACCAATGGTCCAGGTCATGTCCTCCTCGCCGTTTGGAAGCAGAAAGGCCGCCGAGCCCAGGATCTCCAGCGCCGTGCCTTGCCCGAGCCCTTGATGCCCATCGCCGCCAATCAGAGCGGCGGCCACGCCATCGGCGAACAGCGAATTGGCGATCAAGGTATCCGGGGCGGTGCCAAAGTGCACGTGCAAGCTGCAAAGCTCTACATGCACGACCAGCACCAGGGCCGAGGGATCGGCCGTGCAGATAGCGTGGGCCAGCTTCAGCGTCGAGAAGCCCGCGTAGCACCCCATGAAACCGACATGCGTGCGGTGCACGCGCGGTGAAACGCCAAGCACCCGCACAAGGTGGATGTCAAAGCCCGGCGCCGCGAAACCCGTGCAACTCGCGGTCAAGAGATGGGTGACCCGACCTCGCCAATGGGATGGCCCAAGCCCCTCGCAGGCTTGCAAGGCGAGCGCCTTGGCCTCGCGATTGAAGAGATCGTTGCGTGCCTGGGTGGTCGGCTCGGGGCGAAAGTCGCGCGTACGGGGAAAGAAGGTGCGCTCTTCCATGGGCCGCCCGTAGTCGGCAATCACCGTGTGCCTTTTCTCGATGCCGGACGCCATGAGCAGCCGTTCGAGAAATGCAAGAGCCTCGGGCTGGTCGTGAAACACCTGGCCCGCGATCGCGACGGATTGCTCACGCGTGCAAACCTGCGGCGGCAAGACCGTGGCGATGGCGAGCACACGTGGGCTGGCAGGCGGCACCGTCATGCGGCGACTTTGACCGGGAGGGCTTGAGGTACGCGTGTGCGCCGGGCGATCATGGGCATAAGTTGCGGCACCCAGCCGAGTGCGGTCATGGCAACGCGAGCGAAGGCGGGGCGCTGCAAGAGTCGGTGGAGCGGCATTGCGTAGCGCAGAACCCTGTGTGCCATGGCGCGCGCTTCCTCGGCGTATAGGAGCGGCGACGCTGCGGACGGCGAGGCAAGGATGTGCCGAGCCGCGAGCTCACCCGTGGCCATGGCAAACGACATCCCCGTTCCCGTGAAAGACGGCAACACGGCGAACTGATCGCCAACGGGAAACAGATTGGGCTGTGCGCCGGCCTCGCAATGGCCGTAGGGCAGATTCGCGATGGTCTTTGGTCGATCCCATAGGAAATCGGCCTCGGCCAGCACGTGGGCGAGCAGCGGCGCACCATCTTTCAATGCATGAAGCAGCGCGAGCGGTGTTTCCCGATGCTGTTGCAGGATGGTGGGCTGCACGAGCAGGCTGACCGTGGCCGCATCGTCGGCCACGCGCGATATCCCGCCATATCCTCCGTCGAAGAGGAACAAGCCCAGCGTCTCATGGAGAGCGCGGTGAAGCCCGGGCCCGAGATGGTGGAAATTCATCTTCCAGCCGAGCACCGAGGGACCTGAAGCAGGGAAGCGCGGGTGGAATTCGCCGAGGCCATGCTTGCCGGTAGCGAGAACCAGGGTGTGCGCTAAGAGGGTGCGCCCGGCCGCGGCCAGCTCGAAATGGTCGCCCACGCGCGCGACGTCGCGCACGTGCACGCCCAACTCGACGTCCACACCAGCATCCCGCGCCGCCTGCAACAGCCAGCCGTCGAGAAAACTTCGGGCCACGCTGCGTCCCTCGAAGGGCAACCGAATGGATACGGCCCGTCCGTGGTTTTCCAGGCGAAGCGTGCGAATGGTGCTGGTTTGGGCGCGAGCCCAAGGAAAGGCGAGCGCGTCCAGGCGCATGACCGCTTCCGGCGACAGAAACTCGCCGCACACCTTGTCCACAGCTTCCGTGTTGCGTTCGAGCAATCGACAGGGGATGCCGCCGCGTACGAGTGTGAGGGCCGCCAGGCACCCCGCGGGGCCGCCACCCAACACCAGCACGGGGTCACTCACGGCTGGCCTGCGCCTTCCTGGAATCCGGCCGCCGAAGCTTGCGCGGCCGACATCTGCCCGAGCACGTACGTCACCACGTCACCCACCGTCTTGAACGACATCGCCGCTTCCTGGGGAATGCTCGCGCCCACTTGATCTTCAAGCTCGAAGATCAGTTCGAGCGCCGCGAAGGAATCCAGGCCCAAATCCTCGCGCAGCTTGGTGGATTCCCCCAGCGAGACCTGCGTAGGTTCCCGCGCGCTCACCTTAACCAGAGCCGCGTTGATCTTTTCGAGGATGTTCGCACGCGAGAAAACAGCGGGAATCTCTGTCATGGGTCATTCCTTTCGAAAAGCAGCGACACATTGATGTTGCCGAAGCCGAACGAATTCGAAAGTGCGACCCGCGAGTCGCCTTTAGCCCCGAATGCCGTTGGCAGGCTGACCACGGCAAGAGCGCAGGCCGAATCGGGTGATGAAAGATTGGCGTTGGGGGGCAGCATGCCGCTTTCAAGCGCCTTCACGCAGGCCACCGCTTCGAGCGCACCGGCAGCTCCGATGGTATGTCCCGTGATGGGTTTGATCGACGATATGGGCACCCCCTGGATGTCTTCGGCAAACACGAGGTGCATGGCACGAGCCTCCGCGACGTCGTTCTCCCGCGTGCCCGTGCCGTGCGCGTTGACATAGCCAACCTTGCCGGGCGCCATCCCAGCGTCGCGCAAAGCGGCCCGCATGGCAGCCGCCGCATCCTCGCCATCGGGCCGCGCGTGCACGGCATGGTATCCCCCGAGACTCTGTCCGTAGCCGCGCAAGTACGCATAGATACGAGCGCCCCGGGCCGTGGCATGTTCGAGAGATTCGAGAACCAGGGCGCCCGCCCCTTCGCCGAGCACGAAGCCATCGCGCTTTTCATCGAAGGGCTTGCAGGCTGCGCCGGGAGCGCCCGGTGCTTTGGCAAGCACGCCCAGCAATGAAAACGCAGTCATGGAAAAGTGCGTGAGGGGTGCCTCGGCCCCACCGGCCACGATCACATCGGCGTCGCCACATTGAATAGTGCGCAGAGCCTGACCAAGAGCGTGCGCGGAAGACGCGCAGGCACTGCTAATGACGAAACCGGGACCGCGCAAGGAGAGAGCCTGGGCAATCTCCGTGATGATCGCCGTGGTCGACACTCGGGGAACCGTATGGGGATGAATGCGGCTGTCGTGCGCGCGGAGCACACGCCACATCTGTTCCTCTTGAAACTGAATGCCGCCGAGTCCCGAGCCCAGGATAACGCCGGCGCGCGCGCCAAGTTCCGATCCCGCAGGCACGGGAAGCCCCGCGTCGAGCCACGCCTGCCGGCAAGCCACCGAGGCGAGTCGCACCACTCGGTCGGGGCTGCGCACTCCCAATGCCTTCGCGGTGCGGTCGAACTCGTCGTCGTCCACGGCCGCTTCGTAAGGCGCGGCGGGGATGCGATCGGGCGTCGCCACCGTGTGCCGAACGGCGGATGTCCCCGTGCTGACGCGCCCCCAGAAGGCCGTAACATCGCAACCGGCCGCACTGGCCACCCCCAGCCCCGTGATAGCGGCATCGTTACGCATTAGGCCTTGTCCTAGCATGCCCTCGGTTTGGATGCCGCGACAGAGCCATGCGTCGGCTTTAGCGACCAACACCACGCACAGTTCCTAATGGTCGAAACAGTCAGCGTTACACATAAAGGAGAGGCTCGACGAGGAGCTGGCTATCGCCATGCTCGGAAACAAAGCGAGTTGCTTGGACCTGCCGGCCGCGCACGCCGCCCATGGAACTGCCGACGCGCTAGCACCGGTGAACAGGGCCATGGCAGCGTGTTCGGCTTTCAGGTTCCTAGTGTAAGAGCTGTAGCGTGTTGTCGCCGTCGTTGACTAGATAGATGCCAGAATGTCCAGGCGCGATGGCCAAGCCAAAGAGCGCTCCAGCGCCGAATCCGGTGTCCATTGTCGCGATCTGGTTACCCGTCGGCGTAATTTCTAGGATCTTGCCGTCATTGCCATTGACGACGACGATGTCGCCGTCGGGTGCAACAGTCAGCCCAAGTGGCGCATTGAGCGCGCCACCCGAGAACACGGTTTCTCCTGTCGATGACGTAGAAGGTCTCGTGCCGCGGTCCCTCCCCTCGTCGGCCTCCCACCTCGCTGCGACACCCATCGTATCCGAAAGTCATCGCGGCGATCGCGCCCCTTGATCAACCCCGATGGAGAGACCGGATCCTTCCACGCATTCTCGCCCCCTCCGGGACATGGACGCTCGGACGCTACCGGCGTTTGAACCCGCTATCCGGTTCAATCCCTGAACTCGCTACCGAATGGCCCGGGACAAGTCGTTCCCCTGCGGCCCGGTTTTGCCTTTCCACTGTGGATAACTTTGCCACCAGGTTGCCACGGACACCTCCCCTACGCGGTTCTCAGCGGAACTCCGTGGCAAAGGCCAGGGACTGTAACTCGGCGTAACCACTGCAAGTCGGCGCTGCGCCTAAAGTTTTCTCTTCGGCCAAGCCGAGTTCAATCCCTGTCCCGCCTCACCTTCTACCGAGATTCCTCCACGATCTCCGCATCGACGCTGTTGCGCACACAGAAGTGCCGATGCTAACCGCCAACGATCGGCATGCCGAGAGAGCGCGCGGCGGTGGCGAGAGCCGCGTCGTGTGTCGCCATGGTGAGCTCGGCCGCCGTTCGTTCACGCCAGAGTTGCGCCGTGGCGAGATGAATAGCGTCCAGCGTTCCCAGCGCGGTCGGCAGAGGCTGCGCTGCTCGATCGAGGATCACGCCTGCAATGTCAACGACAGCCAGTGTGGCGAGAAGCCCGAAGATGGCTTCGCGCCGGCTCGCCAGGGCCTCGTCAGGGATGCGCTCGACAACACGCAGGCGGTCCAGGGTGCGCAGGCATTCCACCTGGGTCAAAGCGCTGGTGACCCCTTCCTCGACGGAAGACCATTCCTTCAATGCCCCCGGCTGCCGGAGCACGAGCCGCAGCAGCACCGAAGAATCGACGTACGCAATCATCGTTCGCGCCTGTCGGCGAGCAACAGCGTCACCACATCCCCACGCAACGCCAGCGGTTCGGGCAGCCGAAAATCCTTGGGCTTGCCAGCGCCGGGCTTGGCCTGCCGCACAGGCAGGTTGCCAGGTTCGGTCCGAAGCGGCACGATCTGCGCGATCGGCGTGTCGCGGTCCATTACCGCGATGGGATGGCCACGACGAACCGACCGCAGATGCTCACTCAGATGCGCCTTCAGATCAGCCACACGCACGGACTTCATGACCATAAGATAGTCATAAATGACCATGATGGCAACCGAATCAGAGCCTGGACGGCCCTTCGCTCCGCAACCTCCTTGCGCGAATGGACGTCGCCCGGCAGAATCCGGACATGTTTCGTCCTGCAGGTATCGCGCTGGCGACGATTGTCCTCGCGTCGGTGGGTCTTGCGGCGCCGCCCGTGAGCAAGCCTACGGTGGCGATTCTGACCTTCGACTACAGCGGCAAGAACGCCGGCCTGGAACCGCTTCGCGAAGGTCTGGCCCAAATGCTCATTGCGGACGTCTCTCAGGTGGCAAACGTGCAAGTCGTCGAGCGCACGCGTCTGGCGGCGCTGCTGGAAGAGCAAAAGCTCGGTCAGTCCGGGAAGATCGATCCGGCGTCCGCGGCCCGCATCGGCAAGCTTCTCGGCGCACGCTTTCTCGTACTCGGCAATTACTTCGACTTGGCTTCGTCGATGCGCATCGATGCGCGGGTGATCGAGGTCGAGACCGGTAAGATCGTACGTGCTGTCGGCGTCAATGGGGCGAGCAGCGACTTCTTCGCCCTCGAGCAGGAGTTGGCAGGGAAGCTTGGCGACGTGCTCACCGCCGCGCTTCCCGAAGCAAGCAAGCCCAGCACGGTTACGCGGCCGAAGCCGCCGCGGGTGAAAAGCACGACCGTGGCCACCTATGGGCGCGCGTTGCTGGCCCTCGACCGCGGCAGGAAGGACGAGGCCAAGAAGTTACTCAAGGATGTCGTGACCGAAGCGCCCGGCTTTGCGCTCGCCAAGTCGGACCTGAACGCTCTCTTGCAGTAGCCACTTCACCGGCGCGGGCAGCGCGATCGGGCGCGCTCGACGCCGAGGTCGGCAGCGCGACAGAATGCTGCCTTGGATGCCGTCGCGTCGCCCGACTGTGCCAGCGCCTCGCCAAGCATGGCCCACACGGTGCCGGCTTGCGGGTTCGCGTCGGTGTGGGCCTTAAAATCGTCGATCGCGGCCTTCACGTCCCCGGCGGCCATCCGACTTTGGCCGCGCAAGAGCCGTGCGCCTGCGTGCTGAGGATCGTCGGCCAGAATGGCCGTGACGAGCGGCATGGCCCGCGCGCTATCCCCCTGCTTGACCAGCGCCACGGCCAAACCAAACTGTGCCGGCACGTAGGTCGGGGCAAGGGCAACGGCGGCCTCGAACTGCGCAATCGCGGCGTCGTCCTCGTCATGGTGGGCAAGGATCTTGCCGAGCAGCGTGCGGGCAATCGACGACGAGGGACAAGCCCGCACCACGGCGTCGAGCCTGCCGCGGCCTTCTTCATCCAAGACGTCCTTCGCGCGCGCCTCGCTCAAGCGCCGTTCAGTGCTCTCCGCAGGCACGCTCGACCAGCTCGCCCGCCCGCTTGCCGCCGCCAGAATGCGATCCCGGCCGTGCGCGCTCACGCACTCTACCGGGTAGGGCGGCTCCCCGGGCAGCGACATTGCCGCAGCGATGGCATCAGGCGAAACCGTCGCCTTCCTTCCGACGATGAGAAAGACAACGATGCTGGCGCCGGCGAGAGCCGCGAACAGAATCGCGAAAGACAAACCTCGATGACGGGTAGGCGTCACCTGAACGTCGTCGGGTGCCGGTTCCACCGAATCGCTGGCGGCGCCGCTCGCAGGGTTCGGCAACACCTCGGTCCTCGGCGATGGGGCTGCCACACGCGCCGTGGCATGTGACGGGACCGGCGGGGTACTGACAGGCCCTTGTGCGAACGGCGCGAACGCTGCAACGATCTCTGCTGCCGAGGCTGGTCGATCCTCCGGCCGCTTCGCGAGCAACGTCATGATGAGCTGTGCGATGGCCTCATCGAGCGTCCGCGCCAGCGTGCGGATGTCCGGCGGCGGGGTCGCGACGTGGGCCATGAGCAACTGCGGGACAGTGTTCTCCGCCGGGAACGGCGTCGAGCCGGTCGCCAACTCGAAGAGCACGACGCCCAGGGAATAAAGGTCGCTGCGAATGTCGACTGGCTTCCCCTCGCATTGCTCGGGCGACATGTACGCCGGCGTTCCCAGCAGCATGCCGGTGCGCGTGTGCAAGTCCGACTTCTGCGTCGTGAGCAAGCGCGCGATACCGAAATCGAGCACCTTCACATAATCGCGCTCGCCGTAACTGTCGAGCAGCATGACGTTGTCCGGCTTGAGATCCCGATGGATCACGCCTTGTTCGTGGGCTGCGCGCAACGCCTTGGCGATCTGGATACCAACGTTGCACAAGCGCTGCTGCGAAAACGCGCCCGCGGCCGCCAGCTCGACCCGCAACGTGCGCCCGACGAGAAACTCGGTGGTCAGAAACGGCTGCCCGTCCAGATCGCCGAAATCGTAAAGACGAACCGTATGCGGATGCTCGATGGTGGCCGTCACGCGCATCTCTTGCATGAAGCGACCGACCAGCTCCGCATTGCCCACCAACTCGCGATGGATCAGCTTCAGCGCGACCTTGCGATTGATAGGGCGCTGGAGCGCGAGGTAGACAGTGCCCATTCCGCCCTTGCCGAGAACGCGCTCGACGACATAGCGCCCGCCCGCGACCTCCTTGCCACACAAAGGATCGCTATCGTTGTCCGGCGACGGTACGTCCATGCCTTGTGCATACCCCGGCGAGGCAAAGCGCTGCAAGCCAGTGCACCTATCGGCGGTCGGGGCTGCGCGGCCGTCGTGCTACAGTCGGCGGCATGTGTCAGAAGACGAAGCTTCTTGGATACAGCCGCTTTCTCACGGCGCTCGCGTTGGTGTTGGTGGCAGCATGGGCCATTGCGCGGGCCTCGATCGCTGGCGGGACGATTCGCCTCGGCGTGATGGAATTCGCGACGGCCGGCAGCGGCCGCGATCTGGAGGGCATGGGCGCCGGCCTGCAATCTATGATCACGACAGATCTCGCCAACGTTTCCAGCTTCGTGCTGGTCGAGCGGGCACGGCTGCGGGACGTGACGGCCGAGTTGAAGCTGGGACAGTCGCGCTTCGTCGACGCCACCACGGCGGCAAAGTTCGGCAAGGTTCTCGGCGCCACGCACCTGCTGACCGGCTCGGTCACCATGGCCGGGAGCAACATGCGCCTCGACGTCCGGCTGGTCGAGGTGGCCACCGGTCGCGTCCTGCTCGGCGAAAGTAGCGAAGGTCAGGCGGACGTGTTCTTCGAGCTGGAAAAGGCGCTAGTGCGCAAACTGGTGGACGTGGTGTCGGCGCAGGTGACGCCCAAGGAACGGGGCGCGTTGGCGAAGATCCAGACCGCGGACATCGAAGCGTTCCGCAAGTACGGTATGGGGCTCAAGCTCTTCGACGACAAGAAGTACGAGCTTGCCCTCAAAGCACTGCGTGAAGCCGCGGATCGCGATCTAGAATTCGGCCTCGCGCGCACGACGCTGAGCGAGTACGAGCGCATCGTGGCGGGTCTGCGCCAGCAAGCCGAATTCTAGATCGCGATCCGCGGCT
>ODAK010004852.1_pt1 | contig 13725 bp, 10 predicted proteins | sample 1539591 | NCBI WGS metagenome assembly ODAK01 (sample SAMEA3539303, study PRJEB22396) | soil metagenome | biome: tundra; feature: field; material: soil | place: USA | collected 2010-05 | depth 0.15 m | reverse complement strand
GCCGACGAGCCACTACACAGGATGGCTCGGGTTGGCGCGCGCGATCATCAACGCCTTGATCGCTCAGACCCTGGCGGTCTGCGTCGCGTCGCTGGTCTTAGGCCTTTCCCTCCCGTTCCGGGAGGCTTCCGTGCGGGCGTTTGGGCAAACGGCAGCGTTGTTCCCGCGTATTGTTGTGATCGCGCTCATCCTTCGTTCGGACCAGATCGTTCGGGCGCTGGTCTTCTTTTCAACGCCAACCGGCAGCGTAAGCACAAGGCTTATGGAGACTGGGCTTTGGTCGTTCGGGCTGGCATGTGTCACCATTTTCACGACTTTGGCCTTTGGGATCGCGGCGCCGGTGCTCGCGGTCGAACGGCCAAGCGTACTGGCCACTCTAGGTCGTGCGTTTAGGCTCATGAGTGGCCATCGTTGGAGTTTCTTCGGGCTGCTCGTGCTCTCAACGATCGCAGTCGTGCTCGTCGCGGCGACTGAACAGGCCGTTCTCGGAAGCGCGCTTAGAACAAACCCGATCATTCAAGTCGCCAATGTGTTCGTTTTCGGTCAGCTGGCGGTCGCCTGGGCGGTGATCGTCGCGGCCAGCTATCGCGAACTCATCCGCATCAAAGAGGGCTGGCGGGCCGCGGATGTGGCCGACGTCTTCGACTGAGCGCGCGCGCCGACGATCTGATACCAAACCTCCGTTCCAGACGGAGGCCTGACCCATGATCACCGGAAGCTGCCTTTGCGGCGTCGTGCGCTATGAGATCGCGGCGGCGGGGCCGACCTATCATTGCCATTGCGGCAACTGCCGCAAATGGAGCGGCAGCGCCTTCGCCAGCTCGATGCGGGCGCCGATGGAGAGCCTGCGGCTGGTCGGCGGCGCCGAGGCCCTGAGCCGCTACGAGTCCTCGCCGGGGGTGATGCGCTGCTTCTGCAAGCACTGCGGCTCCAGTGTGCTGACCGAGCGGCACGACAAGGGCCTGGTGCACATCCGGCTGGGAACCACCGACGGCGACCCCGGCGTGCGGCCGCAATTCCACGCCTTCGTCGCCTCCAAGGCGCCCTGGTTGGAGATCACCGACGACCTGCCGCAGATCGAGGGCTCGTCGTTCGGGTTCGTGGCCGATCCTCCCCCGTAGGGGAGGGGGACCGCGTGCAACGCGGTGGAGGGGGTGCGATGCCGGCCGCGTCCGTTTCAAGAATGACCTGGGATGGATCTGGCAGCGCCGAGACGCTGAGAGCCGCCTCCACCATGCTTGGCATGGCCCCCCCAACGGGGGAGGATCAGGGCGCCTTCAACGACGCGCCTTCCGCCGCGATGATGCGGTCGATCAGGAAGAAAAAGCTCTGCGTCTTGCCATCGCTGTCTGTGGTGTTGAGCCGATCGTAGCTGTGGCCGCCGGCCTGGATCAGCGCCTGGTCGGTCACCTTCAGATCGAAGGCGCGCATCATGGCGTATTCTTCGCTGACACTGATCACCGTGAAGGCCGTCTGGGGCGTCGAGCCGTCCCCCGTGCGGATGGAGCGAAGCAGGCCCAGCGCAATGTCGTGCTCGCGCTTGGCCGCCGCGGCGTCGCCCAGATGCTGCCAAGCCAGGTCGGCGGCCACATGGGCGTCGATATCGACATAGTCCTGGTCGAGGATGAGCTTGGCCTGGACGAGGGCGGCCTTGTCGTCGCCGGCGTTGATCGCCGCGAACATGGCCTTGCGGGCCTCGTCGGTGCGGTCGCCGGAGAGATCGAATTCGGCCGAGTCGGCAAAGGCGAAGCGCAGGGCGCTCCAGTCGATCGGTTGACCGCCGGTCTTGGCCGCCGCCAGCAGGCTCTGGTAGCGGGCCTCGCTGGCGCCGTCGAAAGCCGCGGCCGGCAAGGCCGCCGCCAGGGCGAGCAGAACAAGCAAAGCCGCGAACGCATTGCGCATGGCTGTCTCCGAAGGTCTTGCCCGCCCGCCCGCGTCTATACGCTGACCTGGGTGCCCATCTCCAGCACCCGTCCGGGGGGGATCTGGTAAAAGTCGGTGGGGTTGGCGGAGTTCTTGGCCAGAAGGATGAAGAGCCGATCCTGCCAATGGCCGAGCAGGCTCTTGCGCTGATTAGCCACCACCGTCTTGCGGCCGAGGAAGAAGGAGGTCGACAGCACCTCGAACACCAGGCCGTCCTTGCGGCAAAGCGCCAGAGCCTTGGGGATGTTCGGCGTCTCCATGAAGCCGTACTTCACCTCGACCCGCTTGAAGTCCGCGTTGATCGGCTGGAACCGGACCCGTTCCGCCTCGGGGACGCGCGGCGTGTCGGTGGTCTCGACAGTCAGGATGACGTTCTGTTCGTGCAGGACCCGGTTGTGCTTGAGGTTGTGCAGCAGGGCGCCCGGGACGTGGTCCGGGTCGGCGGTAAGATAGACGGCCGTGCCCGCCACCCGCTGCGGCGGGCGGGCCTCGAGCAGCGGCAGAAAGTCGGCCAGCAGCGGCGAGTCGCGGCGCACCCTCGCGTTCAAAAGATCGCCGCCGCGCACCCAGGTCGCCATGATCAGGAAGAGCCCGCCGCCCAGCACCAGCGGCATCGCCGCACCGGAGAGGATCTTCAGCGAATTGGCGGCGAGGAAGGTGACGTCCAGCGCCCACAACGGCGCGATCAGGGCGAGCGCCCCGACCAGCGGCCAGCGCCAGCGGCGGCGCACGACGATGAAGGCCAGCGAGGTGGTCACCACCATGGTGCCGGTCACCGCCAGCCCATAGGCCTGGCCCAGATTGTCCGAGGTCTTGAAGACGGCGATGAGCAGCACGACGCCGACGGCCAGGAACATGTTGATCTGCGGCAGATAGATCTGGCCGGCGGCGGTCTCCGAGGTGCGGCGGACGATCATGCGGGGCAAGAGGCCAAGCTGCATCGCCTGCTGGGTCATGGAGAAGGCACCGGTGATCACCGCCTGGCTGGCGATGACGGTGGCTGCGGTGGCCAGGATGACCATCGGTACGCGCACGACCTCGGGCGTCATCTGGAAGAACCAGTCGACGTCATAGACCGGGTGGCCGCCAGCCCGGTGCAGCACATCCAATGCGAAGGCCCCCTGGCCGAGATAGTTGATGACCAGGCAGGGCAGCACCAGGAAGAGCCAGGCGGCCTGGATCGGCCAGCGCCCGAAATGGCCCATGTCGGCATAGAGCGCCTCGGCGCCGGTTACGGTCAGGAAGACCGAGCCCAGCACAAAGAAACTCACCAGACCGTGGTGGAGCAGGAAGCCGACGGCGTAGGTCGGGCTGATGGCCAGGAGGATGCCGGGCTGGTGGACCAGATGGGAGAGGCCGGTGGCGGCGATACAGAAGAACCAGAAGACCAGGATCGGTCCGAAAAAGCGGGCGACCTTGGCCGTGCCGCGGGACTGGGCATAGAAGAGCCCGCCCAAGATCGCCAGGCTGACGATGATCTCGACGCTCACCGAAACCGAGTTCTGCAAGGCGGGCACGGTCTTCAATCCCTCTACCGCCGACAGCACCGAAATCGCCGGGGTGATGATGGAATCGCCGTAGAATAGCGCGGCGCCGGCCACGCCCAGGATGAAGACAAGCGTGGTGCGCCGGCCGATGGCGCTCTGCGCCAGGGCCATCAAGGCCAGCACCCCGCCCTCGCCCTTGTTGTCGGCGCGCATGAGAAAGAGGACGTATTTGACCGTGACCACCAGGATCAGCGCCCACAGCGCCATCGAAACGACGCCGAACACGGCCTCGGCATGCACGCCGTCCGCCGAGGCCTGCTGCAGCGCCAGGCGGAAGGCGTAGAGCGGGCTGGTGCCGATGTCGCCGAAGACCACCCCGATCGCGCCCACCGCCATCGGCCAGAAGGGCGAATGCGCGCCGTTATGCGGGGCGGGGGTTGCGGCAATCGGTGCGGCGGACGATGGAGCGGCGCGAGGCGGCTCGCCAGTCATTCAGGCGCGGCTCCGAGGCGCGCGGGTTGAGCCCAGCGCGGTCACGGCCGGCGCGATACGCCCGTCCGTACGCGAGCGCAAGACCGCCGCGCGTCAAACGCTGACCTGGGCGCCCATCTCGAGCACCCGGCCGGGCGGGATCTGGTAGAAGTCGGTGGGGTTGGCGGCATTTTTGGCCAGCAATATGAACAGCCTGTCCTGCAAACGGCCGAGGCCCTTGCGCAGGTTGGCGACCACCGTCTTTCGCCCCAGGAAAAACGAGGTCGACAGGACGTCATGGTCCAGGCCCTGGTCGCGGCAGGAGGCGAGCGCCGCTGACGGCGGGGGCGCGGCTCAATGGAAGTCCCGGGAGCGCGGCAGGACGCGGACGTTGCGGGGATGGCGGTGGACGATTCGCTCCTCCTGCGTCCGTTCGCCGCGGTCGGGCGAGGCGCTGGTCGCTCCGTCGCCGGGGGAGCGCTGGGGTTTCAACGCCGGATCGGAGAGCAGCAAAAGGTCCGCCGTGCGATCCTCGATGGTCTGGGCGACCAGGTGGGTGACATGCCCAGCCCCGTCCGGCGCGTGCTGGATGCGGCCGCGGATGAGCAGCAGGCGCGCCCCCATCACCAGCGGCCGGTAGCGCTCGAACAGCTTCGGCCAGACCACGATATTGGCGACGCCGCTCTCGTCCTCCAGGGTCAGGAACACCACCCCCTTGGCCGAGCCGGGTCGCTGGCGGACCAGGACGACGCCGGCGACGGTGGCGCGCGCCTCGTCGCGCATATCCTTCAGTCGGACGGCGGGGACGGCGCCGGCGCGGGCGAGGCCTTCGCGCAGAAAGCTGACCGGATGGGCCTTCAGCGACAGGCGGATAGTCTCGTAGTCATTGACCACCTCTTCCGAGAGCGGCGCGCGCGGCAGTGCGGCCGGCGGCGGCCCATCGGCCTCCTCCAGCCCGGCAAAGACGAAGAGCGGCGCCGGCGAGGCCGCGCCAAGCCCCCGCGCCGCCCAGAGCCCGGGCCGGCGGGTGAGGTCGAGCGAATTCAACGCATCGGCCGCCGCCAGCATGTCCAGCGCATTGGACGGCAGGACGACGCGGGCCTTCAGTTCATCGAGCGCGCGAAACCGGCCGCCGATTTCCCGCGCCGCCTTGATGGCCTTCGCCCAATCCTCCTTGAACCCATCGATCTGCCGCAGGCCGAGGCGGAGGGCGCACGATCCTTCTCCCCTTGCGGGAGAAGGACACGACTCCAGCGTACAATCCCAGTCGCTTTCGTTGATATCCGGATGGCGCACCACGACGTCGTGGGCGCGGGCGTCGCGGATGATCTGAGCGGGGGCGTAGAAACCCATGGGCTGGCTGTTGAGCAGCGCCGCGGCGAACACCTCGGGATGGAACCGCTTAATCCAGGCCGAGACATAGACCAGATAGGCGAAGGCCGCCGCGTGGCTTTCGGGGAAGCCGTATTCGCCGAACCCCTTGATCTGATTGAAGCAGTTCTGCGCGAACTCGGGGTCGTAGCCGCGCCTGACCATGCGGCCAACCAGCATGTCCTCATAGGAATGGATGGTGCCCATATGGCGGAAGGTGGCCATGGCGCGGCGCAGGCCATTGGCCTCGTCGCCGGTGAATTCCGCCGCCTCCATGGCGATGCGCATGGCCTGTTCCTGGAACAGCGGCACGCCCAGCGTCTTGCCAAGCACCCGTTTCAGCTCGTCCGGCGGGCCGCAATCGGCCGAAGGTGACGGAAATGGCACCTCGAACGGCTGGCCGGCCGCCTCGGCCGCGCGCATTTCGGCGCGGCGGTTCAGATAGGGATGCACCATATTGCCCTGGATCGGCCCGGGCCGGACGATCGCCACCTGCACCACCAGGTCGTAGAACTGGCGCGGGCGGAGCCGGGGCAGCATGCTCATCTGCGCCCGGCTCTCCACCTGGAAGACGCCCAGCGAATCGGCCTCGCACAGCATGTCGTAGACGAGCGGATCCTCCTTTGGCACCGAGACCAGATCGAGATCGCGGTCATAGTGGAGTTTGATCAGTTCGAAGCCGCGGCGGATGGCGGTCAGCATGCCCAGCGCCAGCACGTCGACCTTCATGATCTTCAGTTCGTCGATGTCGTCCTTGTCCCATTCGATGAAGGTGCGGTCCTTCATCGCGCCATTGCCGACCGGCACGGTCTCGACCAGCGGCCCCTGGGTCAGCACGAAGCCGCCGACGTGCTGGGAGAGGTGGCGCGGGAAGTTGATCAGCTCGGCGGTCAGGTCGAGCGCCAGTTTCAGCCGTGCGTCCTGGCGCTGCAGGCCGGTGGCGTCCACATGCTCGTCCTCGACCTTGGCGCCGTAGGAGCCCCAGACCGTATTGGCCAGCGCCGCGGTGACGTCCTCGGTCAGGCCCAGCGCCTTGCCGACGTCGCGGATCGCCGAACGCGGACGATAGTGGATGACCGTGGCGCAGATCGCCGCGCGGTGGCGGCCATAACGTCGGTAGACGTACTGCATGACCTCTTCGCGCCGCTCGTGCTCGAAATCGACATCGATGTCCGGCGGCTCGCTGCGCTCCTCCGAGATGAAGCGTTCGAACAGCACGTCCTGTTTGGTCGGATCGACCGAGGTGATGCCGAGGCAATAACAGACCACGGAATTGGCCGCCGAACCGCGCCCTTGGCAGAGGATTTCACGGCCCGGTTCGCGCGCCCAGGCAACGATGTCATGCACCGTAAGAAAATAGGCGGCGTAGCGAACCTTGGCGATCAGCCGCAGCTCCTTGTGGATGGTCTTGAGGATGTCGGGCGGGATTCCATTGGGAAAATACCGCTTCGCCCCCTCGAAGGTCAGGTCCTCGAGGTGTTGTTGCGGCGTCTTACCCGGAGGAACCGGCTCGTCGGGATACTCGTAGGCGAGCTCGTCTAGCGAGAAGGCGCAGGCCGCGACGATCTCGGCCGTGCGCTCGACCGCCACCTCGTGGCCGCGGAACAGCCGCGCCATCTCCGCGGGCGTTTTCAGGAACCGCTCCGCATTGGCCTGGAGCTGCAAACCGGCCTCGTCGATGGTGGTCTTTTCACGGATGCAGGTCAGCACGTCCTGCAAGGGACGGCGTTCATAATGGTGGTAGAGGACGGCGTTGCTGGCGACCATGGGAGCCCCCGTCCGCTGGGCGATCCCGGCCAGGCGCGCCAGCCGCGCCCGATCGTCGCCGCGATGAGCGGGCGCCGCGGCCAGATAGAGCGCAGCCGGCCAGGCCTCGCGCCAGGCCTTGAGCCTGGCCTCGAAAGCGTCGTCGAGGCTCACCGGCGCGGGGACCAGCGCGACCATTCCCTCGCCCAGCGCGACCGCCTGGTCGAAATCCAGCCAGCACTCCCCCTTGGGGATGCGGGGCTCGTCCGCGTCCGTGGTCCAGCCCTCGACGCCGCTCTTACCGATGGACAGCAGCCGGCAAAGCCGTCCGTAGGCGGCGCGATCGCGCGGATAGACGATCAGCGCCGCTCCGTCGTTGAACACCAGCCGGCAGCCGACCAGCAGGCGCAGCCCCACCGTCTTGGCCGCGGCGTGGGCGCGGACCACGCCGGCCAGGCTGTTGCGGTCGGCGACCCCGATGGCGATGAGGCCAAGCGCCTTGGCCTGCTCGACCAGTTCGGCCGGATGCGAGCCGCCTTCGAGGAAGCTGAAATTGGAGCGGGCGTCGAGCTCGGCGTAAGGGCTCATGCGAAGACCCCGGCGATCCACCAGGAGGGCGCGCGGTCGGCGTCCTCGCGGCCATAGAGGCCCTCGCGATAGAGCCAGTAGCGGCGGCCGTTCTCGTCCTCGACGCGGTAATAGTCGCGGGTGCGCTGCGGCCTGGCGCCCAGGGCCCACCATTCCGCGCCCAGCCGCTCCGGCCCTTCAGCCTTGACCACGCGCCGGGCCGCGCGCCGCCAGATGAAGCGGGCCGGGACGCCGTCGGGCAGTTCGGCCAGGGTCTGCACCGGCTCCGGCGCCTCGAACAGCAGGATGGGGCGAAGGCGCGCATCGTCCCGTTCCGGGGGAGCCGGGGCTTGCGGCCCGGCCAGCGTCCAGGCCTCGCTGCGTTCGGGAACCCAGCTTTCCCTGAAGCTCGGCCGGCGCACCACGCTCTCGCCCAGACGCGCCTGCAGCCGGTCGATCAGGGCGGCCAGCGCCTGGGGCGGGGCCAAATCGGCGGCCTCGTCCATCTCCATCTGGCGCGCGTCCAGCGCCTCGGCCTTTTCCGCCGAGAGCATCAGCGCATCGATGCCGAAGCCCAGATCGAGCTTTTCCAGGCCCTTTTCGCGCAGCAGCCGGATCAGGTGGGCCGGCGTCGCGGCCGGAGCGCTCAAGGCCGCCTCGATCAGGGTCACACGCCCGTCGACGCGAAAACCGGTGAGCCTGAGCCGCCGCGCGCCCCGCCCGTCGCGGGAAAGCTGACCGCAAAGCGCCTCGGCCAGGGCCGGCAGATGCACGCCGACGCCCGCCATGTCGATCACCGGCTCGGCGAACGGGGTCCAGACGCGGTACGAGGGCGCCGGACGTTCGGGATCCAGCGGCTCGGGCGTGAAGCCCAGGGCCTGGTCCAGCCGCTCGACCACGCGAAAGCCGATCTCGCCGCGAAACCGTCGCGCCAGGCCGGCGCGCGGCAGATCATAGAGATCGCCGATCGATTTCAGCCCGAACTTTTTCAACAGCGCCAGCGCCTTGGCCTCGAGCCGCAGGCCTTCGACCGGCAGATCCGACAACGCCTCGCGAAGGCCACCGGCGCGCGCGACCCGCTCCGCCTCACCGGAGAACCGCGCCAGGGCCCAGGCGGCGGCGGGCGTGTCGGCCATGGCGACATGGGCGGGGATCCCCGCTCGCGCCAACCGGCCGCGCAGGTTGGCGAGCAGGGCCGCCTCGCCGCCGAACAGGTGGGCGCCGCCGGTCATGTCGAGGAAGAGGCCCTCGAAGCCGGGCGCCAGGGTGTCGATGGCCACCGAGGGCGAAAACCGCTCGGCCCAGAGCGCCAGGCGCTTCAGCGCCACGAGATCGCGATCCTGTTCGGCCGGGGCGCTGACCAGATGGGGCAGCATGGCGCAGGCATCGGCATGGGCCTGGCCGCGCCAGAGCCCCGCCGCCCGGGCCTCCGCGTTCAGGGCATGCAGGGTCAGGCCGTGCACGCCCTTCTCGATCAGGACGAAGGGGGCGCCTTCAGGCGGCGGCGGACGCTGCGGCTGCGAACTGGCGGTCGGTCTCATCCAGACCGTGACCGGCCAGTCCGGCAACCAAGCGGAGACGACCCGTTTCATCGTCCTGCTCCAAGGCCCAGGCACCGGGCGGGCCATCGCGGCGGCGCACCAGCTCTGCGTTCAGACGCACCCGCCCGGGCGCCGCGGGATCGAAATCATGCGTGGCGGAAGGCCCAGCCTTGATCCGCCAGCGCCGTCGCGCGGCGCTCAAGTCGCCCGTCGGTCCGGCCCGCAGCAAAACCCCAAGCGCGCCGCCGGCGCGGGCGGCGAAATCCAGCCGCCGGGTCGCCACAAAGGGCGGCGCCTCGACGCTGGCCAGGCCGCCGGCCACCGCGCCGGACTTCAAGGCCTCTTCCAGCGCCCAGAGCGCCTCGGCCTCCCGCTCCGCCCGAATCCAGATCAGCCGCTCGGGCCCGAGCCCCCAGCCGGCCAGGCCTCGGGCGAAGGGCCGGCCTCGCTCGCGCAGCCAGAGCCCGGTGGTGACCAGCACCACCGGCCGCGCGTCCTTGGGCCCAGCCAGCCGCCCGAGTGCGAAGGCCAAGGCCGCCGCGGCATCGGCCGGCTCGGCCGCGGCCGCCTCCTCCAACGGCTCGCACAGGCTCGGAAAGAGCGTGGGATCCGGCGTCGGCAGGGGATGCAGCAGCGTCAGGGACATGGAGGTTAAACCGATATGTTCCTATTTTGTTCTAGAAAACCTCGACAGAGTCAATCGGAAAGAGTCTTGCGCTTGGGCCGGGCGCGAGGCTGAACACCGCCGATGAGCTCCACCGGAAAACAAGCCGTCTACGGCGCCCCGCCGCCCAGCCTGGCGAACGTCCCCGCGCGCGCGGCGCAATGCTCGCCGCTGGTTCCTGGCGCGCAAGGCCTGGAAGAGGCGCCCGACGGCTCGTTGCAACGCATCATCATCGCCGCCCCGCCCGGGGTGTTGGAGCGGCGTTTCGTGCTCGCCCAGGCCCTGCGCGCACTCGCACCCGGCGGCGAGCTGGTCGCGATGGCGCCTAAGACCAAGGGCGGCGCACGCCTGCGCAAGGAGCTGGAGGCGTTCGGCTGTCAGGTGGTCGAGACGTCCAAGCAGCATCAGCGGATCTGCGCCTGCATCCGGCCGGACACGCCGCGGGGGCTGGACGCCGCCATTGCCGCCGGCGGGCCGCAACAGCCGCCGGCGCTGGGCCTGTGGTCGCAGCCCGGCCTGTTCAGCTGGGATCGCCCGGATGCGGGCTCGACCCTGCTCATCCCCCATCTCGGCGGCCTCTCCGGCGCCGGCGCCGATCTCGGCTGCGGCGCGGGCGCCCTGGCCCTGGCCGCGCTGGCCTCGCCCAAGGTGAGCCAGCTGACCCTGATCGACATCGACCGGCGCGCCATCGCCGCCGCGCGGCTGAATGTCGATGACCCCCGCGCGGCCTTCTTGCAGGCCGATCTGCGCGATCCCGAGGCGCCGCTGTCCGGGCTCGACTTCGTGATCATGAACCCGCCCTTCCACCTGGGCGCGGCCGAGGACCGCAGCCTGGGCCAGGTCTTCATCGCTCGCGCGGGGTCCATGCTCCGCAAGGGCGGCGTCTGCCGGCTGGTGGCCAATGTCGGCCTGCCCTACGAGGCGGTGCTGAAGCAGAGCTTTTCCAGGGTCTCGGCGCTCGGCCAGGGCCACGGCTACAAGCTGTTCGAAGCGATCCGCTGATCAGCCGACCAGCGCGGCCAGGGCGACCGGCGGCGAGGCGTGCGCGTCCTCGATCGCCAGGCGCGCCGCTTCGTCGGGCGCCAAGCCGCGGCTGGCTCGAAACCGGCCGAGGAACTCGATCGCGCCGCGACCGCCCAACAGCGGCGACACGCAGACCGCCTGGACATGGATCCCCTGGTCCGACAGCCGCTCGAACAGGGTGCGCAACACCGGCTCGATGGCCACAAGGTCAGTGACGTCCTCCTGCCGCAGGTCCTCGTACAGCGGCTTGATCAGGGCGATGATGTCGAATTGGCCAGGTTCCCGGAACAGGGAGCGGATGGCGGCCAGGGCCAGGGCCAGGGTCAGATAGGAGAGGTCCGCCACCGCCATATCGATCGGCGGATCGAGGTCGGCGATCCTGACCTGGCTGATATTGGTCCGCTCCATCGCGCGCACCCGCGGATCGGCGGCCAGGCTGGCGCGGAACTGGCCGTGCCCCACATCGACGGCGTAGACGTAGGCCGCGCCGGCCTGCAGCAAACAGTCGGTGAAGCCGCCGGTGGAGGCGCCGGCGTCGAGCGCGACCTTTTCGCGCACGTCCAAGCCGAAGACGCTGAGCGCATGGGCCAGCTTGTAGCCGCCCCGGCTGGCATATTTCAGCGGCAGGCCGCGCAGATGGATCTGCACCATCTCGGCGACCATCAGCCCAACGGCGGTCGTGGTTTTCTCGTCGACCACCACCTTGCCGGCCATGATCCAGCCGCGCGCCGTCCTCAGATCGGCGAAATAGCCCAGCTCGACCAGCAGATCGTCCAGTCGGGTGCGTCTTTTGGCCACCGAGGTCTCCGCGCCCAGCCGCCGCTTCGGCATGGTTAACCAGTCGTTAACGGCTCCCGGCGCCAAAGTGAAATGGGGCTCGCTCCTGGCGAACCGACATCGTCCACAGGAGATGGGTGTAACGCTACATTTAGCGGTTACGCCGCGTTTACACGCTAGGAATCGGTGGTTAGCGTCCCAAGAGTGGGCTGGGAGACCGATTCGCAATGACGGCGAACGCGCCTTGGAGCGTGAAGGGAATCGATCCGAAAGCGCGCGAAATCGCCAAGGATCTCGCCCGCCGTTCGGGCATGACGCTTGGCGAGTGGCTGAACCAGATGATCCTCGACGATGGCGCCCCGGAAGAAGCCGCAACACCCCGGCCGGCCGCCCTGTCCACCGCAGGCCCCGCCGCGGCTCCCACCACATCCTACGAACGTTTCGAGGCCCCCGAACATCCCGGTGACGACGTGCTGCGCGCCTCCCAGGCGCTCGACCGGCTCTCCGCCCGCATCGAGGCGGCCGAGCAGCGCGCCACCCTGGCCATCAGCGGCATCGACCAGTCGGTCTCCGGCGTGCTGAGCCGTTTGGAAACCACCGAACGCGAGCAGACCGCCGTCTCGGCCCGCTTCGAAGGCGCCGTCGGCGAACTGGCTGAAGAACATGCCCGCATGGCCGAGCGCCTGCAGCGCATGGAGCAGGAGGCCATCGCCCCACCCTCGGTCGAGGCGGTGCGCTCCATGGAAGGCGCGCTCGCCAAGGTGGCCAGCCACCTCTACGACGGCGAGGCCAAGGCCGATCAACGGTTCGGCGACCTGCGCCGTGAACTCGACGGGTTGAGCGCCCAACTGGCCGTTGGCCCATCTTCCGCCAACCCCGACGAACAGGCCGACGCCGTGATCGAACGCCTCTCCGGGCGCCTGAGCGAGGCGGAAGAGCGCACCTCGGCGGCGATGCGCGGGCTGGAAGCCTCCTTCGCCCAGCTCGACGAACGCCTGGCCGGCGCCGAGACCCGCATCGAGGGCCGTGTTCCCGAGGCCAGCCTTGAGCAACTCGCCGCCAGCCTGTCGGCCAGGGTCGACGCTGCCCGCGCCGAGATGGCCGACAAGATCCGCGAGGCGGCCGACGGCCGCTTCGACCGCATGGAGCGGACGCTGAGCGAGATGACCGGCCATGTCGAGGAGGCGGAGCGCCGCTCTTCCAGCGCCATCGAGCGGATGGGGCACGAGGTTCTACGCATGGCCGACACCCTCGGCCGTCGGGTGCAGGAGGTCGAACACCGCTCCGCCGATGCCATCGAACAGGTGGGCGGCGAGGTCGCGCGCATGAGCCATTCTATGGAGGCGCGGCTGGAGCGCAGCGACGAGGTCGGCGCCAAGGCGTTGGAAAAGCTGGGCGGCGAGATCGCCCGCATCACCGAGCGGCTGTCCGAACGCATCGCCAATGCCGAGCGCCGCTCGGCCCAGGCCATGGACGATGTCGGCGAACAGGTCAGCCGCGTCTCCGAGCGGCTGCAGGACCGCCAGGAACGCACCTCGACCGAGCTTTCCGAACGCATCCGGCTTTCCGAGGAACGCACGGCGCGGCTTTTGGAAGACGCGCGCGAACGTATCGATCAACGGCTGGAAGAGACCCAGAAACGCCTCGCCGAGGCCACGGCGCCCGCGCCCTCCACGCCCGGCTTCGGCCACAACGCCTTCGATCCGGACGTCGGACCGTTCGGCCGCGAACGCTTCGATTCCCCGGTGGGGAACTATGTCGACCCTGACGTCGCGCCGTTCCGTGAGGACGACTTCGCGCCGCTGAGCGAGCCCGCCGGCTTTGCCGCGGCAAACCGTTTCGAGCCGGAAGCCGCGCGCTTTGCCGAAGAGACCCGGATCGAGCCCGACGCCGACATTTTCGTCGACGACGCCCACCCTGAACCCGCGCCGATGAGCTTCGGCGAACGCGGCCGTGAAATCGCCAGCTTCGAGGCGGAGAGCCAGGTCGAGCCCGAGCCGCGCTCCTTCGGCGGCTTCAGCCCCGATGAGCTGATCGCCCCGCCGGCCGAGGAAGCTATCGACGAGGACGCCATCGCCGACGCCGCCGGCGAAGCTCCGCCCGCGCTACTGGAAGCGCACGAGGCGCAGCCCGAACCGCAACCCGAGCTCGAGCC
>ODAK010004851.1_pt1 | contig 13726 bp, 9 predicted proteins | sample 1539591 | NCBI WGS metagenome assembly ODAK01 (sample SAMEA3539303, study PRJEB22396) | soil metagenome | biome: tundra; feature: field; material: soil | place: USA | collected 2010-05 | depth 0.15 m | reverse complement strand
GCCTCGCGCTTTGCCGACGTGGGAGGCGCCGAATGGCTGTGGCAGTCGCTCGCCAGGGGAGAGCCGGTGGACAGCCGGTACGAGGCGATGATGCCCCGTCAACAGCCCGACCTCAGCCGCCTGATCGCACGATCGGCCGGGGAACCGCGGTGAATTCGGTCCAGCGGCGGGTTTCGTCCGTGTCGCGGCATGGCGCTAGAATGAGCATATAATCCCATGGACTTTCGAAGGCACATGAAGCAACTCCTACGGATGTGTGGTCATGCGATGGTGAGCACCGTCCATGAGCGGTTGGACAACGTCGACCGGCAGATCGAGCGCATTCTGGATCAGGATATCGAGCTAGCCCAAAATCAAACTGCCCTGTTGCGGTCCGCCGTTCAACTGGTCCAAAGCCTGCCGCAGATGCAGACAGAAGTCCAGCAGGTAGAGATGCGGCTTGCGTCCTTGGTCCGCGATCACTGTGCCTCGAAACCGGATTTGGAGGCAGCGGGCGGCCAACGGGAAATAATAAGACGGGAGTTTAATCGCGCATTCACCAACATGGGGGCTGAAAATGCGCGGGCGCTAGCCGGGCACCTGGAAGGCCTTCAGCGGCGCTTGGATGATGCCGTAAGCAATACGCAGGGGCTTCGCGAAGAAATAGACGGCGCGAGGCAGGGGCTGGAGAATGCGTTGAACAACGTCGATCGTCAACTCGCGGACATTCTGGATCGGAATATCCACTTGGCCCAAGATCAAACTGCCCTTCTCCAATCCGGCGTTCAACTGGTCCAACGCTTGCCGCAGATACTGTCCGGGTTCGAGCAGGCGGAGATGCGGCTTGCGTCCCTGCTCCGCGATCACTGTGCCCTGAAACCGGATTTAGAAGCAGCCATCGGCCAAATGGAAAGAATAAGGCGCGAGTCCAATCATGCGTTCGCGGAGATCGCCTCTGCAAACGCGCAGGAGTTGGCTGGGCATTTGGCGGAGGCGCAGGAACCTGGTCTCGCAATCCTCCGGCCGACTCTTGCATGCGTGCTGAACCTGGAACGGGAATATTCCGCAACGCGCGACATTATGGCCGTCCTCGAGCCTGTCGCGCGAGAGACGCGCAGTTTCCTGGCCAATGAGGCTGTTCGCCAGGTTGTCGTGGAGACATCCGAATATGCTTTCTTCAACCCGGAACTTGGACTTATATCGTTTCTTTACTCTCATTTGCCGGGGCGGAACGCGATGGACATCGGCGCGCACATCGGAGAAGTCTCTAATTGCATGCTGAATACAGGGTATGAAGTTTACGCGTTCGAACCTTATCCGCCGAGTTACAGCCGCCTGACCGAGCGACTGAAGGAGCGTAAGGCCTTCCACCCGTTCAACCTGGCGCTGGGCGCCGTCGACGGCCAACCACCGTTGTATCTGGTCACTGATTCGACGAACGACCGGAGATACGACGATCCTACCGTTTTCCACACCCTGGCCCGGCACGGTATGCCCGAGGGACTTTGCTTTGACGGAACGGCGACGGTACCGGTCAAAAGGCTCTCGGATTTGCACCGGGGCGGCGTCGTTCCAGCCGATATCAGCCTTGTCAAGATTGACACTGAGGGATATGATCTGGAGGTCATCCGCGGTATGGAAGACCATCGTTATCCGGTCGTCTGCGTCGAGTTCTGGGATACCCAAATTCCCTTTGCGAGCGACGGGCTGCTCTATACGCTTGAGAGCATGGTGCGCGAGATGGGGCAGCGTAGTTATTTCTGGTATGTCGTTCTCTATCGCATTTGGGGCCGGAACCAGACGGCGTTTTTCTGCAACCATGACCGGCCGGTGCCCGGCTCATGGGGCAATATCTTCTTTTTCCGCGACCACGACACGTTTCAACAGGCGCAGCAATGGTGCGCCGCTGTATTGCCGCGGACCTACTTCAAATCGGTTCCCGCCAGCCAGGCAACCACACCGTAGCCGGCCGGGAGAACTTGGAGCGGGCACGGCCGCCGCGTGAGAATTCAGGAAGTTGGAAAGGGGTACTGCTCGAAGGGTCTCGAACGCTGTTCGGTCCCACGGTATCCTAAGTTAAGGCGACGATTATGGAGGTATTCACGTGAGCGACGTCTTGGCTTTGCCGGCAAAGCGGATCTGCGTCACTGGCGGCGCGGGTTTCCTGGGGTCATTTTTGGTCGAGCAACTGGATCGGTTGGGCTGTAGAAATATCTTCGTGCCCCGGCGGCACGATTACGACCTGACCACCCAAGACGGTGTAGAGCGGCTCTTTGCAGATGCCAGACCGGAAGTGCTCTTCCATCTCGCGGCGGTAGTAGGGGGCATCGGCGCAAACCGGCGCTATCCTGGACGCTTCTTTTACGATAATGCCATTATGGGCATCCAGTTGTTGGAGCACGCCAGGCGCTGCAATGTGGAGAAGACGATAGTGATCGGGACCACCTGTTCCTACCCGAAGTTCACGGCGGTGCCCTTCCGCGAAGATGCCCTCTGGGACGGTTATCCGGAGGAGACGAATGCCCCCTACGGAATCGCCAAGAAAGCCCTGCTCGTGCAGTGCCAGGCCTATCGGGCGCAATACGGCATGAACGCGATTTTTCTTCTGCCGGTCAATCTGTACGGCCCGCGCGATAATTTCGATCCGGAGACATCCCATGTAATTCCCGCCCTGATCCGCAAATGCTTCGAGGCGCAGCGGAGCGGCGCGCGAGAGGTCGTCTGCTGGGGCGATGGCTCCGCGACGCGGGCCTTTCTCCATGCCTCCGATGCGGCCGAGGGACTTCGGCTGGCGGCGGAGCGGTACGATGGCGCAGAGCCGGTGAATCTGGGCACTCCCGAGGAGATCTCCATACGGGACCTCGTCGCCACAATTGCGGCGCTCTGCGGTTACGATGGCCGGATTGTTTGGGATACCAGCCAGCCGAATGGCCAACCGCGCCGCTGTCTGGACGTTTCGCGGGCCGAACAATATTTCGGATTCCGGGCCGGGGTGCCGCTCTCCTCCGGACTCGCCGCGACCGTTCGCTGGTATCGGGAAAAGATCGGCGCGGCGGACGGAACCTTGCACCCGGGGGGCTCTTAAGTGAAACGAGCGTTGATCACAGGGGTAACAGGCCAGGATGGCTCTTATCTTGCCGAGTTTCTTCTTTCCAAGGGATATGAAGTGCACGGTATTAAGCGGCGCTCCAGCAGTTTCAACACTGGCCGCGTCGACGATATCTATACGGACTTTCACGAGCACGGGAGCCGGTTCTACCTGCACTTTGCCGACCTCTCGTCCGCCAGCAGCATCTCGCGGCTGCTCGGCGATATTCGGCCCGACGAGGTTTATAACCTGGCGGCGCAAAGCCATGTCCGCGTCAGCTTTGATATCCCCGAATACACTGCCGACGTTACTGCCACGGGCGCTTTGCGCTTACTGGAAGCGATCCGGCAAACTGGTATCGAGACACGGTTCTATCAAGCATCGTCCAGCGAAATGTTCGGCTCTTACCCGCCGCCTCAGAATGAAGCTACACCGTTCCATCCCCGCAGCCCGTATGCCTGCTCGAAGGTCTTCGCGCACCAAATTACGGCTAACTACCGCGAAAGCTATAACATGTTCGCATGCGGCGGCATCTTGTTCAACCATGAATCTCCCCGCCGGGGCGAGACTTTTGTTACCCGGAAGATCACTCGCGCCGTAGCCAATATCAAGTTTGGACTCCAGACCAAGCTTCACATGGGTAATCTTGGCGCGAAGCGCGACTGGGGGTATGCGCCGGAATATGTCGAAGCTATGTGGCTGATGCTGCAGCAGGACGAGCCGCGGGACTATGTAATCGGCACGGGTGAAATGCACACGGTCCGGGAATTTCTGCACCTTGCCTTCACGGAAGCCGGACTCGATTACCAGGACTACGTGGAAATCGACCCGCGGTACTTTCGGCCCGCGGAAGTCGACGCACTGCAAGCGGACCCCGCCGAGGCTCGCGCGAGCCTCGGCTGGCGCCACCGGACGGGATTCGACGAATTGGTTCGCTTGATGGTGCAGGCCGAATTGGATAACCTGAAACGCCAGGCATCCGGAGTGTTGCAGCCGGTTTCGGCCAGGCTGCCGAATTGGTAGCCGGCGGCTTAGTCTGCGAACCTATGCGGAACCCATTGGTTTCGATCGTAACGCCTTCCTACAATCAAGGACGGTTCATCCGCGCGACCATTGAAAGCGTTCTTGGACAGGACTATCCGAACTTGGAATATATCGTGATGGACGGCGGATCGGGCGACGAAACCCGAGCGGTTGTAAAGGACTACGCCAGCCGTTTGACCTTCGTCTCCGAGAAGGATTGCGGACAATCGCACGCCATCAATAAGGGCTTCCGGGCGGCGCGTGGCTCGATACTGTTCTGGCTCAATTCGGATGATGTGATTCTTCCCGGCGCCGTCCGTTCTGCCGTGGATGAATTTGCGCGCAACCCCGCGGCCGGCGCCGTCTATGGGGAGGGCTACCTCATGGATATTGATGGCGCGGTCACTTCGCGTTTTACCGCCACTGAGCCCTTTAATCTATGGAAGCTCGTCTACTTGTCGGACTACATCCTTCAGCAGACTCTTTACGTCCGGCGGGAAGTGTTGGATGACATCGGAGATCTGGATGAGACCCTGCGCTTTACGATGGATTGGGATCTTCTGATTCGGATCGGATTGCGGTATCCGCTGTCGTACATTCGGCGGCCGATGGGATGCCTGCGGGAATATCCGGAAGCCAAGAGTTTTTCCGGTGGGCGCCGGCGGATCCGCGAGATGCGGAAGATGCTGCAGCGTCACACCGGTATGCGTGTACCGCCGGCAATTGTGACGTACGGCCTCAACACTTATCAACAGATCTGGTGCGCGGAAATTGGGCGGGTCGCCGGCTCGCGCCTGAAGCCGCTGGCTGGAGTGCTCCAGTCATTGGTAAGGTTCTGTGCGGGATTGGTGATTGATTCGACCCACTACTACTCACAGGGGCTATACTCAGACGGTTGGGCGGCTCCCATCATGCGATTGATGCTACCGCCCGGCAGTGGCCCCCTGGTAATTGAAGGACATGTTCCGGCCGAATCCAGTTGGCTCCGTGGACAGGCGCTGCGAATTGTGGTGAATGGCCAAGCCTTGGAGAGCCGCCACCCGGGCGCGGGTGACTTTTGCCTTAAGTTTGACCTTCCTGCAGGACTTCAGGACCAATTGCTGAGGATTAATGTCAACGCGTCGCGGTGGATTTTGCCTCGGACCCTCGGCATAGGAGGTGATTTCCGGCGTCTCGCTTTCCAGTTCAAAAGCATTCGAAACCACCCGCCAGTCCAGCATAGGTTCCCCCCGGAGCCTCTATGAACATGCTCAACGGGCTACCTGCCCGCCGAAAGGCTCCTGAGGCTGATTCGCGAGAACCACTCGCTCCAATACCGCCAGGGATGCCTGGAATTGTAGTACGTGCCCACCGCCAGGGCTTCCAGGTATACCAGCGGTGACTGGCGCAGAGGGCTAAAGAATTGATCTCTGCCGTCCCGCAGGAAACTCAGATAGCCATAGATCCAGTTCACCGGAACGTACCCGAAGTGCCGGCACAGCAACCGAATGTTCTCCTCCAGAACCGGCTTCCGCTGCCCGAGCGTGATGGAGCCGCGATGCATTCGCGACGCTGCCAGGCATTCGGGCGCAGTAGTAAAGGAGTATTGGCGCGAAAGCCGGATCCACAAATCATAGTCAAAGGCGAAACGCACGCTGGTGTCCAGACTTCCAACTCCCTCGAAAGCCTCTCGCCGCATGAGCGATGCTGGCTGGCAGATCGGGCATTCCCGTTCCAACATGGAAGCTCTGAATGGAGTTTCCGTCGGATACCTGCCCAAGACGTTGTCGTGCTCGTCGATCCAGACACCTTCCCCGTACACAACCCCTGCTTCAGGGACCTCAAGCAGCCGGTCTACCGCTCTCGATATGGCTCCGGGCAGGTACGTGTCATCGGAGCTCAGCCATCCGAGGATCGACCCTCGCGATTGGGCAAACCCCTTATTGATGGCGCTGGCCACTCCGCCGTCCGGCCCTGAAGCATACTGAAGGCGATTACGGTACTGGTCCAAAATGGCCAGGGTGCCATCGGTGGAGCCCCCGTCCACGACGATGTATTCGATATTCGGATAGTCCTGGCCCAGAACGCTCTCGACGGTCCGGGCGATAAAGCGTTCGGAGTTAAGAGACGGCGTCACAATACTGACGAGCGGCAGCCCGTCGATAGATTTCGACATCCTTAAATTACTCAGCTCCATTCCGCATCACGCGAAGTCCTTCCGAGGCGATGTGCCAATCGTAGCTGGCGCCCCCTGTGCGCGCCGCGCGGTGGTTCAGAAACGTCTGTAGTTCCAGCCGGGCCGCGGGACTTCGCGCCAGCAGGATCAGGAATCCGCCACCGCCGGCGCCGGCCAGCTTCGCGCCCCGAATAAAAGGCCGCACGGCCTCCAACAGCGTATTGATCGGCGCGTTCGTCGTATTCGGGTCCAGGATTTGGTTTAGCTCCCAATGACGGTCCAGCAGGCTGCCTAACCGATCCCATTCCCCGTCCTCCAACGTGTAAGCCATTTCCATGGCCAGCGTCTTGATGCTGTGCAGCACCTGAATGCAGGCTGTTTCCCGCGCCAGATACCTCCCCACTACCTGACGCAGCAGGTCACGTGCCACCCGGCGTATCCCGGTGTAATAAAGAACCACCAGGCTTTCGAATTCCGCCTGCTTTTCTTTGGTCCAGCGGATCGGTTGCACACGTACGCGCTGATGCAATCCGGGACCGGTGATCATCAGCTTGACGCCTGGAAAGATGCCCCCGGCTTGATCCTGCCAGCCTCCACCCGTGGTCATCAGTTGCTCCAGACGCATGACTTGTTCACTGAGAGCCTGACATCCGGGCTCGATACCCATCATCTCCGAGACGGCCAGCAGGGTAGTAGCCGCCAGAATGCTACTGGTTCCGAGCCCCGAACCCATCGGCAGGTTTACAGCCGTCGTGAGTTCTATGCCGCCGCCGAGACGATGCAAGGTGCCGGCGAGGTCATTTTCCCGCTCAAACAACCCTGCCATCCGCAACGCCGTCCGCGGAATCGCAAATTCGTCACCGGGCAAGGGCGGCTGGAGAGCGTCGTCGCACGTCCGGTATTCTACGGTGAGACGGTCCTCGCCGGCAACGCAGCGCACAATCGGTTCCGGGATACGCCGGATGCTCGTTTGGATCGGATAACGATGATTCATCTGAACCGCGACATTCAGGACGGTGCCGCCCCAATCCAGACAGAAGGGCGGGGTGTCCGACCAGCCGCCTCCCAGATCGATGCGCGCCGGACCTTCCACGATCACCTCACCATAGCGCCAGGCAGCCGGCACTTGGCGTTCGCCGCCGCGCGTGCCGATTCGCACCGCTTTCTCTACGTATCGTAACGCGGCGGCGCGAGCCTCGCCGGCTTCCTCTTCCAGCCCCGCCTGTCCGAAGAAGAGGCTGGCGACATAGAGTCGGCTCGCTGCTTCGGTTGGCGCCGATATTTCCAATTCGGCGGCGCGCAAACGGAGAACATCGCCAGTTTCCGCCAAAGGACCGGTGCCGGGCGCGCTGACAAGCATTGGACGGATATCGGCGCCGGATTCCACCAGTGACAAGGCGAGCAGACGCCAGGTAGCCTTCGATCGCCGGAACCGCGCCGCTTCCATTGCCACGGCATCCGCCGCTTGCGCGCTACTGGCCAGGGAAAGGCGTTCCAAGTCGCTCCATCGCTCTACCGAGTAGCCGTTGGACAGGCGCTGCAGCCATCGCGCGCATGTCCAGGCTTCTTCGACCGTGGCGACTGGAAACAACTGCGCATTCCATAACGACCATTCGTCTGGCCCCAGACCGGGCCAGACCTTCTGGACATCCAGCCCGAGAGTGCGTAGCTCGTCCATAATGGGCCGGCCGAACCACGTCGCGCTGCCCCCAACCGCGAAGGCTTTCGGATCGTCCCCAACTCCATACACCCGAATGACCACGCCCCTGGCGCCACTCTCGGTAGCGACCGGAATCTGGTGCACAACCGTGTCCTCCGGGACGTCCACAGTGCCTGCAATACCTTCCAATCCATGCAGAACGGAGCCGGATCCGGCGCGAACTGCGCCGCTCAAGTTGCACTCGATCACCACAGTCGCTGGGGCCAGGTCTGCTCCCCCGGACAGTACGCTGTCCACCACCACGCCCGCTGAACGCACGCCTGGCTGGCGGGTGGCGCCCAGCCGCCGCTGCACTGCCGAGAGCCGCGAAAAGCCGGTGTCGCCGGTCATCAGTTCGCGGAAAAGAGCAGTCGTCCCAATGTGGGTAAAGTCGCCCGGCACGACAGAGCACCAGAATGGCAATCCTCGAAGTGCCGCGAATAGGGTATGCAACGAGGAGCCATCATTTGGGCCGGGCCTCCACTGCCCGGTGAGAGCCATGGTGACGTGCTCGTAAAGGTCGATCGGGACAGGCTTTTCCAGCGTTTCGAACGCGTACTCCGCACCGATGCCCTCGGTGAGAGCCAGTCTTCCGTTTACCTGCTTCACCCCGGCCAACTCGGTGAGCTTGGCTGCCGCCTCTGGAGCGAAGCGGAGCAGGCCGGTATCGAGCGCAACCTGGTCGCCTTCCAATAAGCCGCCGGCCGCGCTCAGTTCGGCGATGGATGGCTTCTGTAGAAAGGCGTAAACCCTTCCCAGTGTGTCGGATACGTACACCCCGTGACGTGTACCGGCAACCACTGGTTGGAGCATAGCTACGCCAGTCACCCCGGGTCTCCCCCAATCGACCGACTCGGCGTCAAACGTCAGTATCACGTCGCCGGATCCGATTACCAAACCGGACGGCAAACGCTCTGCCCAGGCGGTGGACAGCGCCAGCATTTCATCGAACACCGTACTCGGCTCTCCCCAGGGTGTTGTCACAGGCACAGCGCTGAACAGCTTTCCTGAAAGTGAGTACTGGGGCAGCCGCCGCGAGTCACCCCCCGAATGGATGACAAATACGCGTTGCCGGGACCACCAGTCGGCGAGCTCAATCGCCGGCGGCGTAATCGCATCCGCAAAGAGTAGCTGCCTCGTCAGCGCCCGGACGGCGTTCAACGTTGCCGCACCGCTTCCGATCCGCCGGTCGCCGATATCCGGCACGACCAGGTATGTGACGTCAGTGGGGATTTTCCCGCCCGTTTCACGGCGGCGAATCTCCCATCGATACCGTTCGGCCTGCCGATTGGAACTGGCTGTGATGACCACGGCAGTCCACCATAACGGTGCGAATGACGTGTTTGCCACGCGAGACGCGTAGAGCCGTCGCGCCCGCTCGGCAAGCGCCGCAAGGTGACCTCCTGGCTTCATGCGATCGTGTGACACGTACGATGTTTACTTGAAGTCATCATTGTAGCGTGATGCCCCCATCACAAAACGAGCGAAACTCCTAGCCGGTTCCGGGGCGACGGTGGCTGTGCTTTCCCACCCGGGCGGGAAATCGGTGTGCGGGGAGAAGCTGTTTTCGACGGTCGGGTAACGCGCCTGCGGCCCAAACCAGGACCGATTCCACGCTCGCCAGGTCCCATCGGGCCATCCCGATTTGCGGTGAACCCCAATCCCCGCACCCGCAACGTCCGGCTTCGTACATTCTCCTCGAACCCCCCAACGTGACCTCCGAATCTCGCCACGGAGAACTCATCGAATCCCGGAACCGCCGCTGCAAGCTATTTCCCCTGATATTAACGGTTTGCCGTTGTTCTCCAACGTGAGGCAACCTTGAAATTCGTCTTTTGCCAGAAGGCTTGATCAGCTGGAAATTGGATTTGCCGACCGAGGATTCTTCCTGGTGCAGTAAGGTGTTTTCTGAAGAGTTGTAGGGAACGGTACCAGTCAAGCCGGTGCTTAGTACTTTTTGCTTGGCAGTAGCGAGAATTCTGTGAGAGAATCCCAATTGGGCGGAGTGACCTGAGTGGTCTAGCACGTCATTAGGTGGCCCTACGGAGGATTTTTCATGTTCAAGTTGAACGTCGGAGTTGTACTTGGTGTTGTCTTGCTTGCGGGCACGGCATGGAGCAGTCCGCTCGCCGTTAGCAACTTTTCTTTCGAGAGTCCTGTTCTCGTCTCGGGAGCAACGGGTGTGGCTGTTGGGGCGCATGGGATATTTGAATTTGGCGACCTGATTCTCGGGGGCATCCCGGGCTGGACTATTACATCTGCCGCCTCGACAACGGGCATATTGCAGCCGAATAATATAGTCCCAACCATTTTCACCGCCAACGTTGGCGGCCCAGTGGCCACGGGCGCTACCGGGGTTCCCAACGGAGTCCAGGTGGGATTTTTGTTGAACGGTGGCTCCATCTTCCAGGATCTGACCCCCATCGCCGGTAACGGGTTTTACTCAGCGACGGTGGATGTCGGGCGTCGCACGGATACTGCATCCGGCGCGTATACCCTAATGCTTTCATCGGGAGCTACGACGCTGGCGACGTTCACTGGCGATATCTCGACCATTGCCTCGGGCGCTTGGGCTCAGGAAACGGTCACGTATAGCGGTGCTGCTGTCCCGTCGTTGCGGCTGACGCTTACGGCTGCGGGTGGCCAGGTGGCCTTCGACAACGTCCAGGCGCTTGGTGCGCCCGAAATCGGCGGGTCCGCGATCTTCTGGACCATGCTTGGTGTTGCAGGATTCTGGATTTACCGCAAGAAGCGGTTGGTAGCCTGAACTTCTAACGGGTCGCGGATGACGGCAGCGGGCGGGTGAACGCGGACGTGTGCGCTCTCACGAGCCCAATGGTGTGTCGCGGCGGCAGAAGAACAAGCAGAGCAGAGTCGTGTGGCCCGGCCAAAGTGGCCGGGCCACACTTGCGTTATGCCCGGTCTTGCGCAGCCGCTCGGGGACGACCCCCCGCCCGGACGAGCGATATCGGTCTCGCCGCCATCCCGGTCGACGTGCAGTGTGTGACGCTCCAACGGCAAACGGTATTGTGCTAACCGGTCCTCGGAAATGCCAGGTACGGGCCATTACGCAATGCCAGGAAGCTTTGTCCTGCTAGGCAGCTCCGCTCCACCCAGGCGACCCGAATTCCAGCGGAGCCTGGTAGAGCGCGTCGTTGATTCTGCCAAACCCGGAGTGGGGAGGGCCGGAGGGCGACAGGTTCAACAGTTGCACCGGGGTGGCGGGTATACTAGAGGCTCAGCGGACGCTTACGGAAATGCCGATATACGGGCAAACTTCATCTTCGGACTTCCACGGATCTCCGTATCAGGAACATGTGCTCGGTCTCAGCGCGGGGCCATATTTGGATTTTCCGGCCGTGGTGAGCATCGAAACCTTGAGCCTCTGCAACGCCATCTGCGATTTTTGCCCATACCCGGGTCTCGAGCGGAAGGGCGAGGTTATGCCAGACTCGCTCATTCGGAAGATTCTGGATGATCTCTCCAGCATTTCGGAGCGTCCGGAGTTTCAGGTCAACCTCTCGCGCGTGAATGAACCCTTTCTGGACAGTCGGGTCATTGATATCAGCATGGATATCGAACGCCGATTCCCTGAAGCAAGCAGTATGTTCTTTTCGAATGCCACTCCGTTGAACGAGAAGAACCTGTTGCGGCTTTCCATGCTACAGCGGGTGGCTTTCTTGAACCTCTCCGTGAATCACCACCGCGATCAGGAATACGAACGGATTATGGGTCTGCCGTTCGCGCGAACCAAGACTCGACTGGCCTTGATTAACGAGATGAAATCGTCAGGCGTGCTGCCGTTTCCTATTTATGTTTCCAGAGTAGGAGACGGCGGTTCGGACGATGCCGCGTTCTTGGAATGGGTGCGAACAACCTATCCCGCGCTGAGTGGGCTGGTGACCGTTCGGGGCGACTGGTTGGGCGCCGTGCCGACGCAGATCGGTGTGGCGCCGGATGTCGGCTGCAGGCAATGGTTCCAACTCCACTTGCTGAGCAACGGTAGGCATGCCTTCTGCTGCATTGACTCAGATGGTGGACACGGCACGGGCGACGCCCGGCACCAGCACGTCATCCATGAGATATATAACCATCCGCAGCATAGGAGCCTGCGCGAGGAGCTCCCATCCCGCCGGCGCGTAAGTACATGTAGTCTGTGTCCCATGCTGCCGTGAGCGGTCGGAATCAAAGGTAGTGAAACCTCCACTGTTTCGGCCGGCGAATTAGTTAGCTTCGCGGGAAACAAGGTTTGATGATAGTCGGGGTGCACAACAGTCACATCACATCGAGTCGATTCTTCTGTTAGGCTAGTCCTAACGAACTCGAATCTGTTCCGCCCGCATTAGCTCGCTTCTGCAATGGCCCTGGCGTTCCGAGCTCTTCGTACCCGGTGGCACTCAGAATCAACTTGAATGTGCCGCATGCGCGGAACTCCTCCAGCGCTTGCGGCGGAAGCGATCGCTTGGCCGGCGCAGATATGGATTTCTCCTGGTGCCGACTGAAGTCGCCTGTCACGTAGTCGAAGCTTTGAAAGCGGTCAATGAAGACTGGATCGAATGGAAGCAACAGATCCTCGCATATCGCTTGCAAGCAGGATTTGGGTCGCTCTACGAAATCCTCGTATCTATGAATGGGAATATCCCCGAGCTCATGCAGAAAGGCCGCATAGGCATTGCAGAAAGTCGATGGCGTGAGGTCCCGGACCTCTTCATGCTTGCAGATGCTGGACCATTGATCCATCGGGTGGCGGATAAAGGCCACGGATCTTGTCGGAATCGCCGCCGGCAATGCTGCGTACAGCGTGAGCTTCTGGGGCGGACTTGCGCAAAACGGGATGCCCACAAAATCCACCAAATTGAAGTCGCGAAGGACTAAGTGCCGGCCCGTCTCGACCGCGCGGACGTGCAAGGCTGCTATGACTTCCCGGAACGCCTCGGCCTTTTCCAGATCCAGCTCCGAAAACCGCTCTAGTTCGGCGGCCTCGAGCAGATGTATCCAATTCCTGTCTTGATAAAGCGGGTCGAGATAGGAGAAACGCCTTATTGAAGCAGGATTGATTTCGCTAAAGAGGGCTATGCCAGGCAAAACGCCGATACAACGACTCAAGATGGTCCCACCGCACCCGCCCAGCGTATGTATGATTCGGATCATAAGGTAACCTTGAACATATCGCATGTGAGTCGCCTTCGCAAGCAGGGGCCAGATCGCCGATTGCCGCAAGGCGCGCTCCGCGCTGTTGTTGTCGGTTCCACCTCAGGATGTTCGATAAAAGCAAACAGCCGGCCGCAGTACTGGACTAAGACTAAGGCGGTCGCAGACTAGCCCCGCCGTTACTGCTCACGCAGTACCATTACCGGATCCACGCGGGTGGCCCGGCGAGCCGGCAATACGCACGCTGTCAGGCCGACCAACGCCAGAGTGACGATCGTTTCCGACATAACCAGCGGGTCGAGTGGCTTCACGCCGTAGAGATGGCCCGCCACCACCGTGCGGAGCGCCACCGATCCCGCCACGCCGAGTAACAGGCCGGCGCCCAGCAGCCACAGCGCTTCGCCAGCCACCAGCCTCACGACGCCGCCCGCGGTGCATCCCAGCGCGGCCCGGATCCCGATCTCGCGCTGCCGCTGCGTCACGAGGTAGGCCAGCACGCCGTAGATGCCGACGCCCGAGAGGAACAGCGCCAGGCAGCCGAAGAACATGGCCAGCGTCAGCGAAGCCCGTCGCGACGCCAGCGCCAGGTCGCCGCGCTCCTCCATGGTGTGCACATCGAACAACGCCAGGC
>ODAK010004849.1_pt1 | contig 13731 bp, 13 predicted proteins | sample 1539591 | NCBI WGS metagenome assembly ODAK01 (sample SAMEA3539303, study PRJEB22396) | soil metagenome | biome: tundra; feature: field; material: soil | place: USA | collected 2010-05 | depth 0.15 m | reverse complement strand
AAGCGACTCGCTTGGTGAAGATGTCGAAGCCGAGCAGGCCGTGGTGCTGCGCCTCGAACACGGCGGCGGCGAGATTCCAGAAGGTCCGCACCTGCGGATACGCCGACCCGGCCGCGAGCCCGGCGCAGACATCGCTCATTCGCGCCGCCGCGGTGAGCGCCTGCGTGCCGCGCATGAGCTGCAGGAGGCTGCGCTCGATCTGCGTGCGGACCGAGGCGTCGGCCTGGTGGGGCAGGATCTCCGCATCGCTCTCGACTTCGCGCCAGCGCCAGTCCATGGCCCACAGGTCGGCCGGGTGGACGCGCTCGGCCTCGACCGCCTCCTGAACGGCCCGGTACTGCGGAAAGAGCGACAGCGGCGAAACGGTCTTGCCGGCGAGCACACGCGAAAGGAAATCGAGCAGGGCGAACGACGAGCGCTCGATATCGGCGACGAGCTCGGGAGTCAGCGACTGCGGCCGCGCGATGCTTCTCTGCACCGCGGTCTCGCTGGCGCGCAGGACGATCGCCGGCGCCGGCAGGCCGACCAGTTCGAGGGCGCCCACGCCCTGGTGGATCTGCGAGCGCGCCGTGCGCAGCACGCCGGGGTCGACGGTGTCCAGATCGGAGCCGGTCACCGCCTCGGAGTCCTTGATGAAGCGGCGCAGCGACTTGTGCGCCGCGTCGAGCGAGCGGCGCAATTCCTCCTGAACCCAGGCGATGGCGCTCAGGTCGTCGCCAGACGCGGAAGCCGCGGTCGCGGCGGCAGTTTCGTCGAGCGTGCTGTCCATCCGGCGCCTCGGCTGCTTGAAAGTGAAGGCGTGCGACGCCCGGTTTCAGTCGACGGTCGCCGCTCAGGCGATCTTGAATCGCGCGACCGACTGATTGAGTTCCTCGGCGGTGCGCGACAACTCGCGCACCATTTGCGCCGTCGAGCGCGTTCCTTCGCTGGTCTGCTCGGTCACTGCGAAGATGTGCTGGATGTTCGCGGCGACGACGTTGGCCGACTGCGCTTCGGAGAGCGACTGCTGCGAGATCTGCGAGACGAGGTCGGTCAGCTGGCGCGTCACGCGATCGATGTCGCCGAGCGCGGCGCCCGCCGCGTCGGTCAGTCGCGTTCCCTCGACCACGCCCTGCGTCGATCGCTCCATGGCGCCGACGGCGTCCTGCGTGTCGGTCTGAATCGTCTTCACGAGCGCGGCGATCTGCCGCGTCGCATCGGCCGAGCGCTCGGCCAGCCGCTGCACTTCCTCGGCAACGACCGAGAAGCCGCGGCCCGCATCGCCGGCCGATGCCGCCTGGATGGCGGCATTGAGGGCGAGAACGTTCGTCTGCTCCGTGATGTCGGAAATCAGCTCGGTGATCTCGCCGATTTCCTGCGACGATTCGCCGAGCCGCTTGATCCGCTTCGACGTTTCCTGAATCTGGTCGCGGATCGAGTTCATGCCGCCGATCGTGTTCTGCACCGCTTTCAGGCCGCTTTCGGCAGCGTGCAGCGATTGCCGCGCGACCTGTGCCGTTTCCTGCGCCTGCGCCGAGACGTGGTTGATGCGCCCGGCCATCTGCAACACCGATTCGCCGGTGTCGCGGATCTCGCGCAGTTGCTCGGAGGAGGTTGCCAGGAGCTCGGTCGAATTCGCTTCGACCTGCTCCGTCGTCGAGGCCACGCGAGTCACGGTGCCTTGCACCTGCGAGACCAGAGTGCGCAGCTCCTCGACCGTGTAGTTGACCGAATCGGCGATCGCGCCGGTGATGTCTTCGGTCACCGTCGCCTGCTGCGTCAGGTCGCCTTCGGCAACGCCTTGCAGCTCGTTCATCAGCCGCAGAATCGCCGCCTGGTTGGCGTCGTTGACGCGCTTGGCTTCCTGTTCCTGCGACTCGGCCTCGAGACGCCGGTTCTGCGCGAGCTGCGCACGCTGGCCCTGCTCCAGCACGTACAGGCGCAGGAACCCGGCGCCGCCGAGGATGACGAGCACCGCGGACAAGAGCAGGAGAAGCAAGGTCCAGCCGCTCAGGCCCGACTCGCTGGCGAGCTTGTCCTGCACCGTCTGGAGATTCTTTCTGAGCGTTTCGCTGTCGCCGATGATGGCGTTCTGCGCTTCGCGTGCGGAGTTCAGGCCGGCCAGGTTGTCCAGGATGACACCACCGCGCGTCTTCGTCTCCTGGTAGAGCTTGGACAGGGCGACAAGGCGCTCGCGGATCTGCGGGTCGCGCGTCCCGGGCAGGCCCATCTGCGCGTTGCCGTCGAGCAGGCCCTTGGTGATGTCGTTGAACGAATTCAGGTCCTTGCCGAGCAGGAACACGGCTTCAGGATTGACGCCTTCGCCGGTCAGAAACTCGTTGGCCGACTTGCCGATGCGCTGCGTCAGCATGACGAGCTGGCCGAGCGCGGACACTTCGACAGGGCTGGAGTCGCGCTGCAGCTTGAGCGAAAGAATCGCCTCCGACGCTTCGAGCAACTCGAACGACTGCCGGTTGATCGCGCGCAGCGACTGGCCGACTTCGGTCAGCGCCTTTTGCTGCGCCAGCACGACGCCGGCGTTTTTCTCGGCACGATCGACCAGCGGAACCACTGCGTCGAGAGCATCCTGCGCGCCCGCAGGAGCGGCCGGCACCGGGCCCTGGCCCGTCTTCAGGCTGTGCACGTTGCTTGAGAGCACCTCGGCGCTTTCCTTGACTTCGGGGAAGGCGGCGGCGCTGCCGACGAGCGCTTGCGACACCGACTTGGCCAGGCGCTGCGACTGCATCAGCGCCTGCCCGGTGGCGGCGACGTCGGCCGAGCCGGCCCTTGACGCAACGAACGAATAGATCGTCAGCACGATGAGGCCGACGAGGCCGACCCCGAGCAGCAACAGCAGGATGCGCTGCTGCTCGCCGGCAGGGCGCTTGCCGATCAGCGGCAGGCCGGCGCCGAGCGGCGCCCCGGCGGTATCGGGGCCCTGAAGACGCGTCTCGGTGAAATCGGCGATCTCGGACGGAACCGCCTCGGAAATGATCGATCCCGCCTCGGCCGGCTCGTTTGCGACGCTGCGCGGAACGTCGAACGCGGCCGCCGCCTCGACGTCGGCCAACGGCAGATCGGTGGCGGCCAGCGCCGCGTTTGCGCCGTGCGGGTAAGCGTCAGCGAATGCCGCGTCGACTTCGAGCGCGTCGTGCTCCGGTGCCGATCCCTTCTGGCCCCATCCCTTGATCTTGTTCACGAAGCTCATATGGCCCTCTCGAGGTTTTGCCCCAGCACCCGCCCGGCCGCCCGAGCGGCGCTGTCGCCCCCTTGCGGGGCAGCGAACGAAGCGAGCGTGGAGGTCATCATCACCTAGGCGACGATTCTCAGGAACGACTCGTCTCCGGCCAGCTCGGCGAGATTCAACTCCTGCCAGATTCGAGCCGATGCATCGCGATAGCGCGCGCCGGCGAACGCCGGGCGCGAACCGTCCTCTTCAGCGTCGCGCGTCAGCTCGTCCTCGCCGCGCAAGCCCGACAGGTGATCGACGAGCAGAACGCAGTTGATGTCGAACGCCTGGTTGAAACCGACGAGGTGGGCCTGATCACGCCCGGCTTCCACTGTCTTCACGCCGAGAAATCCGGCCAGGTCGACGACGCCATGCAGGTGGCCGCGAAGATTCGAAACGCCGAGAAACCAGCGGTGGCTGTGCGGCACATGAACCATCGGCGTCATCGCGAAGATCTCGCCGGCTTCGCGCAACGGAAAGAGAAAGCCGCGCGAGCCGCATTCGACGGCGAGCCAGGATCGGCCGAGCGGCTCCGTGCGGGCCGCCTGGAGGCGTTCGGCGAGCCGGTTCTGGAGGTCGCGCAGGGCCTGCTTGTTTGCCATTCACAAGAATCCGCAGCCGACGCAGCGTCCGCCGGGCCGCCCCAAGGGCGCTGGCGCCCCCTCGGGGGGCAGCGAACAAAGTGAGCGTGGGGACTTCATCGATTCAGTCGAACGCACGGATTTTGGCCATCAGTTCTGTCGGATCGACTGGCTTGACGATGTAGTCGCGCGCTCCCTGGCGCATGCCCCAAACCTTGTCGGTCTCCTGATTCTTGCTCGTGCACATGATCACCGGCACGTTCGAGAAGCGCGGATCGCGCGTGATCGCGCGCGTCAGCTGAAAGCCGTTCTGGCCGGGCATGACGACATCCATGAGGATGAGATCGGGCTTTTCCTCACCGAGCCGCTTCATCGCGTCTTCGCCGTTCTCGGCGGTGCGTACCTCGAAGCCGCGCTTGCCGAGCAACTCGGACAGGTGATGCAACTCGGTCTTGGAGTCGTCGACGAGCAGGATCTTCTGGATCGGCATGTGATCGCTTCCTTGGGGCCTGTTAGCGCTAGCGGCGACGGGCCGCGACCACGGCACACCGGGCGCCGCGCATCACGCGGCGCGCCGATGCTGCTGCACGGCCCGCAGCAACTGGTCTTTCGTGAACGGCTTGGTCAGGTAGTCCTCCGAGCCGACCATGCGACCGCGCGCCTTGTCGAAAAGGCCGTCCTTCGACGACAGCATGATGATCGGCACGGTCGCGAATTTCTGGTTGCGCTTGATGATCGCGCAGGTCTGGTAGCCGTCGAGGCGCGGCATGAGGATGTCGCAGAAGATGAGGTCAGGGTCGTGGTCGTTGACCTTCGAGAGCGCATCGAACCCGTCCTCGGCGAGGAGGACCTCGTAGCCACCCTGCTTCAGGAAGATCTCGGCGCTACGCCGGATCGTGTTGCTGTCGTCGATGACGAGCACTTTCAGTCCGGCGGAATCGGCTGCGGCCGCGTTGCTCACCTAGCGTTCTCCTCGTCGACCCTTTTGCCGGTGCGCACCGTGATCGCGCTCAGATCTGCACCATCTCGAAATCTTCCTTGCGGGCACCGCATTCCGGGCACGTCCAGTTGATCGGCACGTCGGCCCACACAGTGCCGACGGCGAGGCCGTGTTCAGGGTCTCCCGCCGCTTCCTCGTAAATCCATCCGCAGATCAGGCACATCCAAGTCTTCGGCTCGCTCACGGGTCGGTCGTTGCCTTCACTACAATGCAGCGAGATTGTAGACACGTGCCTCCGAGGAAAAGCAAGGCTCTGTAGGTACATACGCAACATTCTTCACGTTCGCCTAGAGGTCTGCCGGGGGCCTTTCACGAACCGCTCTCCTCGCCGCTTTCGAGCACCCCATGACCGCCATCTCTCCGGCCACCGAGGCCGATGCCACCGATCCTGTCGAGCAGCCCGCGCCGGCCTGCGTCATGAGCTTCAACGTCGCCGACCCGAGCGGCGCCGGCGGCTCGGCCGGCGACGTGGCGACGATCGCGGCGATGGGCGCACACGCCCTGCCCGTCATCACGAGCATCGTCATGCGCGACACGGCCGAGATCTTCGACCACCACGCGATCGAGGCCGAGGTCATCGTCGAGCAGGCGAGAAGCGTGCTCGAGGACGTGACGATCGCGGCCTGGAAAGTGGGCTTTCTCGGCTCGACCGAAGGGGTCAGCGCGGTCGCCGAGATCCTCGCCGACTATCCCGACGTTCCGCTCGTCGCCTATCTGCCCAACCTTGCGTTCGTCGAGGAAGACGAGCAGCAGTCGTATCTCGAGGCGTTTCGCGACCTCGTGCTGCCGCAGACCGAAGTGCTGGTCGGCAGCCACCAGACGCTTTCCGATTTCCTCCTGCCCGACTGGGAAGGCGAGCGGCCGCCGTCGTCGCGCGAGATCGCCGTCGCCGCCAACAAGCACGGCGCGCGCTACGTCCTCGTGACGAGCGTGCCCCTGCCGGACCAGTTCCTCGACAACGTCCTCGCCTCGGCGCAGGGCGCGATCACCGGCGAGAAGTTCGAGCGTTTCGAGACGACCTTCGTCGGCGCCGGCGAGACGCTCTCGGCCGGGCTTGCGGCCTTGCTCGCCACTGGCGTCGAACTCCATGCCGCCGTCGGCGAAGCGCTCGCCTTTCTCGATCAGGCGCTCGACGCGGGTTTTCGGCCGGGCATGGGCAACGTCATCCCCGATCGCTTCTTCTGGGCCTTGCCGGAGGAAGAAGAAGGCGAGACGACGCAAGCCGAGAATGCGGCCGAAACCGAAGCCGCGGCAACGCCGAAGAATCCGCGCCACGTCCATTGAGACCCTCTACGCGATGAACAACGCCGAGCTCTTCGAGCGCGCCCGGCGCGTCATTCCCGGCGGCGTCAATTCTCCCGTGCGCGCCTTTCGCGCCGTCGGCGGCACGCCGCGCTTCATCGCTCGCGCCGAAGGCGCATACATGTTCGATGTCGAGGGCAAGCGCTATATCGACTACATCGGCTCATGGGGGCCGATGATCCTCGGCCACCGTCATCCGGCGGTCGAAGAAGCGGTGCACCGCGCCGTCGACCAAGGTCTGTCCTTCGGCGCGCCGACCGAGCGCGAAATCGAGCTCGCCGAAGAGATCCTGCGCCACGTACCGAGCATGGAACAGGTCCGCCTCGTCAGCTCCGGCACCGAAGCGGCGATGAGCGCGTTGCGCCTGGCTCGCGGAGCGACCGGGCGGAGCAGCATCGTCAAGTTCGAGGGCTGCTATCACGGCCATGCCGATGCCTTGCTGGTCAAGGCCGGCTCGGGCCTTGCCACCTTCGGCCATCCGACCAGCGCCGGCGTTCCCGAATCCGTCGTCCAGCACACGCTGGTTCTCGAATACAACAGCGTGGCGCAGCTCGACGAGGCCTTCGCCCTGCACGGCCCGAAGATCGCGTGCGTCATGATCGAGCCGATCGCCGGCAACATGAACTTCGTTCGTTCCAGCCTGCCTTTCATGCAGCGCCTGCGTGAACTCTGCAGCCAGCACGGCGCCCTGCTCGTCTTCGACGAGGTGATGACGGGCTTTCGCGTTGGCCTGGGCGGCGCCCAGGCGCTCTATGCAGGGTCGCTGCCCGGCTTCGCACCGGACCTGAGCATTTTCGGCAAGGTGATCGGCGGCGGCATGCCGCTCGCGGCCTTCGGCGGCAAGCGTTCCGTGATGGAGCAGCTGGCGCCGCTCGGGCCCGTCTATCAGGCCGGAACGCTCTCGGGCAACCCGGTCGCCACGGCATGCGGGCTGGCGACCTTGCGCGAGATCGCGAAGCCTGGCTTCTTCGATGCGCTCGCCGAGCGCACGCGCGTCATTCTCGCCGGTCTGATCGACGCCGCCGAAGCCGCCGGCATTGCGATGGTCGGCGATTGCGAAGGCGGCATGTTCGGCTTCTTCTTCGCCAGCGAATTGCCGCGCAGATACGGCGACGTGATGGCGACCGACTCGGCGCGCTTCAATCGCTTCTTCCACGCCATGCTCGATCGCGGCGTGTACTTCGCGCCGGCGCTTTACGAGGCCGGCTTCGTCAGCGCCGCTCATACGCGCGCCGACATCGCGGCGACGCTCGACGCCGCTGCCGCAAGCTTCGCCGGTTAGGGCGCGGCGGACGCAGGCCGCCGGCACGAGTGCCGGTCGACAACGGGCGTGGACACGATCCAGCCCATGGCGAGGCGATTGTCTGCCAGCGCGAGCGAAGCGTCACGCCGATCGGTCATGCGCGCTGCCTAGAATGAGCCGATGCACCTGCACATCCTCGGCATCTGCGGCACGTTCATGGGCGGCCTCGCCGCCCTCGCGCGCGAAGCCGGACATCGTGTCACGGGCTGCGACGCGAACGTCTATCCACCGATGAGCGATCAGCTCGCCGCGCTCGGCATCGAGCTGATCGAAGGCTACGACGCCGGGCAGCTCGAGCTCGCGCCCGATCTCTTCGTCGTCGGCAATGCCATCACGCGCGGCATCCCGCTCATCGAAGCGATTCTCGACGCGGGACGGCCCTACACGAGCGGCCCGCAGTGGCTTGCCGAGCACGTCCTCGCGGGCCGCCACGTCCTTGCTGTCGCAGGCACGCACGGCAAGACGGGAACGACCTCGATGCTCGCCTGGATCCTCGACGCGGCCGGCCGCGCGCCGGGCTTTCTCGTCGGCGGCGTACCGCTCGATTTCGGCGTCTCGGCGCGACTCGGCGAGCCGAGTGCTCCTTTCGTCATCGAGGCCGACGAATACGACACCGCGTTCTTCGACAAGCGCAGCAAGTTCATCCACTACCGGCCCCGCACGGCGATCCTCAACAACCTCGAGTTCGATCATGCCGACATCTTCGACGACCTCGCCGCGATCGAGCGCCAGTTCCACCATCTCGTGCGTACCGTTCCGGGCAACGGCCGGCTCGTCGTCAACGCGCGCGACGAAGCGCTGCAGCGAGTACTGGCCATGGGCTGCTGGAGCGAAGTGCAGCGCTTCGGCGGCAAGAAGGAAGAGCCGGGGATGCTGCGCGCGCGTGGCGAACCGCACACCTTCGACGTGCTGCGCGGCGGGCTCAGAATCGCGCGCGTCGAGTGGTCGCTACTCGGCGAGCACAACCAGATGAACGCCCTCGCTGCCATCGGCGCGGCCGAGCACGTCGGCGTCGCGGCCGAGGTCTCGGCGCGGGCGCTCGGACGCTTTCACAACGTGCGGCGTCGGCTCGAGTTGCGTGGCGAGGCGGCGGGCGTCGCCGTGTATGACGATTTCGCGCACCACCCGACGGCCATGCGCACGACCCTCGACGGTCTGCGCCGCAAGGTCGGCGCGGCGCGCATCCTCGCCGCCTTCGAGCCGCGCTCGAACACCATGAAACTCGGCGCGATGAAGGCGCAGCTGCCGTGGGCACTCGAGGAGGCCGATCTCGCGTTCTGCCATTCCGGCGGCCTCGGCTGGAACGCCGCCGAGGCCTTGCGGCCGCTCGGCGCGCGCGCCTTCGTCGCGCCGACGATCGACGAGCTCGTCGCGCAGATCGTCGCCGCGGCACGGCCGGGCGACCACGTGCTGTGCATGAGCAACGGCAGCTTCGGCGGCGTCCATGCGAAGCTGCTCGCGGCGCTCGCCGCGTCGCGCCCTGCCAGTCCGGCGCGCACCGCGGCGTGAGCACGGCGCCGCGCACCGCGGCGGTCACGCACCTGCTTTATCTGCACGGCTTTCGCTCGTCGCCGCGATCGACGAAGGCGCGCCGCATCGCCGCCTGGGTGGACGGGCAGCGGCCCGATCTCGTATGGGCTTGCCCGCAGCTGCCGCCGTCGCCGCGCGAGGCACTCGACCGCATCGCCGGATCGACCGAGGGCTGGCCGCACGAACGCATGGCAGTGATTGGCAGCTCGCTCGGCGGCTTCTACGCGACGATCGTCGCCGAGCGAACGGGATGCCGCGCCGTGCTGCTCAATCCCGCCGTCGATCCGGCGCGCGATCTCGCCGCGCACATCGGCGAGCAGAAGGCCTGGCACGGCGACGAGCGCTTCTTCTTTCGCGCCGAATATATCGACGAGCTGCTGGCCATCGCGCCGCCGGCACGCCTGAGGCGGCCCGATCGCTACTTCGCCGTCATCGCAAAGGGCGACGAGTTGCTGTCCTGGCGCGAGATGAGCGCTCGCTATGCGGGCTGCCACCTGCGCCTCATCGAAGGCAGCGACCACGCGCTCTCGGATTTCGACGCCTATCTTGCGGAGGTCGTCGCGTTTCTCGGCCTGTGAGCCAAAGCCTCGGCTCTACCAGTGGACGATGGTGTAGATGACGCGGCCCCAGACCTCGACGTTGAACCAGAGCAGCAATGCGAGCCAGAGCCAGTGCCCCAGGCGCCGCGCTCGGCCGAGCCAGACGCTCGAATCTTCGGCGACGTGAAGGGCAAAGCTCAGCAGCGCTCCGACGGCGAACAAGGCACCGAGAACGCCGACGATCCAGCGAAAGACGATCAATGGACGATCATCCCGATTCCGTCAGCCTGAGCACGATCAGGACGGCAAAGAAGACGAGCCCGGCGACGACCGTCCATAGCACGAGGCGAAGGCCGTAGTGGCGATAGCGCGTCTGCCCGCTCACCGCATATGCCGCGAAACATGCGGCGCCGGCGACGAGCAGCAGCAGCAGCAGCGCCCGGAACGCGCCCATCGCCGATCGCCGCCTGTCCTCACCAGGCCGGCGCGAGCTCGGCGAATCCCGCCGGCGCACGAGCCTCGTCGTCGAAGGTGACGACTTCGTAGGCGCTCGCATCCGCAAGCAGGGCGCGAACGAGCCTGTTGTTGAGCGCATGCCCCGATTTGTAGGCGCGATACGAGGCGAGCAGCGGCCGGCCGGCCATCATCATGTCGCCGATCGCATCGAGGATCTTGTGCTTGACGAACTCGTCGTCGTAGCGAAGACCGTCGGTGTTGAGGATCTTGTACTCGTCGACGACGACAACGTTGTCGAGGCTGCCGCCAAGGCCGAGGCCGCGCGAGCGCATGAGGTCGAGCTCCTTCGTGAAGCCGAAGGTGCGCGCCCGCGCGATCTCGCGCTTGTAGCGTGCCGGATCCATCTCGAAGACGAACTGCTGACCGGTCGAGCTGACCGCCGGGTGATCGAACTCGATCTCGAAGGCGAGCTTGTAGCCCTCGTAGGGCTCTAACCGCGCCCACTTCAGCGTCGCGCCCTCGCCCTCGCGGATCTCGACCGGCCGCTTGACGCGGAGGAACCGCTTCGGCGCATCCTGCATGACGATGCCGGCGCTTTGCAGCAGGAACACGAACGAGGCGGCCGAACCATCGAGGATGGGAACCTCCTCGGCCGTGATGTCGACGATCAGGTTATCGAGGCCGAGCCCCGAGCATGCCGAGAGCAGATGCTCGACCGTTTTCACCTTCGGCCCGTCGGGGTCGCCGTTGGCCGAGATCGTCGTCGCCATGCGCGTATCGCAAACCGAGAACGCGTCGGCCTTGATGTCGATCGAGCGCGGCAGGTCGACGCGGCGAAAGACGATGCCGGTGTCGGGCGGCGCCGGCCGCAAGGTCATCTCGACGCGCTGCCCGCCGTGCACGCCGACGCCGACCGCGCGGGTCATGGACTTCAGCGTGCGTTGGGCGAGCATGTTGCTTGCGATTGTCGTTGATGCCCTATGGCCTGTTGAATTCGAAAGCTTTTCGGCCTTCGGAGCGAGGCTCAGGCGCGGCGTGGCCGGGCCGGTGCTTCGCTGCGGCGGTCCCGCTGCGCGGGACTTCCCTGCGATGCTCGGGTCCGCAGAGCCGCCTTGCCGGACCGAGCCGCGCAGGGCAGTCGGGCCGCAGGGCCGGCCGCGAGCGCCTGCCTGCGACCGGGGTGCGCCCGGCGCTGCCGGCGCTCGATCTCGGTCGGGCACAGGCGAAGAAACCGAACTCAATCCGCCTGCTTGCGCAAGAACGCCGGAATCTCGATCTCATCCATCCCGTTGCTCGCCAGCGCGTCGACCTTCGCTGCCGCCGTGCGCCCGTTGCGCCAGACGCTCGGCGTCGTCAAGCCGCTGTAGTCATGCGTCTGCGCCGGCATCTGCACCTGCTGGCTGAGGACCGGCAGGTTGTCGGTGCCGGTGCGTTGCACGGGCGCGCTGTGCACGACCGTGATCGGCGTCTGCACACGCTGCTTCGCCGGGCTGAGGCCGGTGGCGATGACGGTGACGCGCAGTTGGTCGCCCAGCGATTCGTCGTAGGCCGTGCCATAGATGACATGCGCCTCTTCGGCCGCGTAGCGGCGGATCGCGTTCATCGCGTTGCGGCTTTCGCTCAGCTTGAAGGTGTTGCGGTTGGCCGCGATCAGCACCAGCACGCCGCGCGCGCCCGACAGGTCGATGCCCTCCAGCAAGGGACACGCGACCGCCGCTTCCGCTGCCTTGGCGGCGCGATCCGGGCCCGATGCGATGGCCGTGCCCATCATCGCCTTGCCGGGCTCGCTCATCACCGTCTTCACGTCCTCGAAGTCAACGTTGACGAGGCCGGGGATGTGGATGATGTCGCTGATGCCGCCGACGGCGTTCTTCAGCACGTCGTTGGCGTGGGCGAAGGCCTGGTCCTGCGTCACGTCGTCGCCGAGCACGTCGAGCAGCTTGTCGTTGAGGATGACGATCAGCGAGTCGACGTTGGCTTCGAGCTCGGCGACGCCAGCATCGGCTGCCTTGAGGCGGCGCGGCCCTTCGAAATCGAACGGCTTGGTGACGACGCCGACCGTGAGGATGCCCATCTCGCGCGCCACGCGGGCGATCACCGGCGCCGCGCCCGTGCCCGTGCCTCCACCCATGCCGGCGGTAATGAAGAGCATGTGCGCACCGTCGATCGCCTGGCGGATGCGGTCGACTGCTTCCTCGGCCGCGGCCTTGCCGGCTTCCGGTTTCGCACCGGCGCCGAGCCCGGTCGAGCCGAGCTGGATCAGGTGATGCGCGGCCGAGCGGTTGAGGGCCTGCGCGTCGGTGTTGGCGCAGACGAAGTCCACCCCCTGCACGCCTTCGTCGATCATGTGCTCGACGGCGTTGCCGCCGCCGCCTCCGACGCCGATCACCTTGATCTGCGTGCCCATGCTGAACTCTTCGATCATTTCGATAGCCATCTGTTGCTCCAATCCTTCGTTGCAGTTGCCTTGAGTCTTCAATCGGTCGGTCTTCGGAATACGTTTTGCTTTTTCTCGATCGCGTTCGCGGGGCTCATCCGCTCGGCGGCGGATCGTGAGCGTGGGGCAGGAAATCGGCAGCGCAGGTCTTGTTCGCGATCATGGCCAGGCGTTCAGAAGTTGCCGAGGAACCAGTCCTTGGCGCGGCCGAACAGGGTCTTCACCGAGCCGGCCTGCTGCGCCGCCCGCTGGCCGCGCGTTCGCGCCAATCGCGCTTCCTCGAGCAGGCCCATCACGGTGGCCGAGCGCGGGTTGGCGACCATGTCGTGCAGGGCGCCGCGGTAGGTCGGCGTGCCCTTGCGGACGGGCTTGAGAAAGATGTCTTCGCCGAGCTCGACCATGCCGGGCATCACCGCCGCGCCGCCCGTGATGACGATGCCCGACGAGAGCAGCTCCTCGAAGCCGCTTTCGCGGATGACCTGGTGGACGAGCGAATAGATCTCCTCGATGCGCGGCTCGATCACGCCGGCGAGCGCCTGGCGGCTCAGCATGCGCGGCGGCCGGTCGCCGAGGCCCGGCACCTCGAGCTGCTCGTTCGGGTCGGCCAGCAGTTGCTTGGCGACGCCGTACTCGACCTTGATCTCTTCAGCGTCCTTGGTCGGCGTACGCAGCGCCATCGCGATGTCGCTCGTGATCAGGTCGCCGGCGATCGGGATCACGGCCGTGTGGCGGATCGAGCCGTCGGTGAAGATGGCGACGTCGGTCGTGCCGGCGCCGATGTCGACCAGCGCCACGCCGAGATCCTTCTCGTCGGCGGTCAGTACCGCATGGCTCGATGCGCTCGGGTTCAGCACCAGCTGATCGACCTCGAGCCCGCAGCGGCGAACGCACTTGACAATGTTCTCGGCCGCGCTCTGCGCCCCCGTGACGATGTGCACCTTCACCTCGAGCCGGCCGCCGCTCATGCCGATCGGCTCCTTCACCTCGTGCCCGTCGATCACGAACTCCTGCGGCTCGACCAGAAGCAGGCGCTGGTCGTTCGGGATGTTGATCGCCTTGGCGGTCTCGACGACTCGGGTCACGTCGACCGGTGTCACTTCCTTGTCGCGCACGATCACCATGCCGGTCGAGTTCTGGCCGCGGATGTGGCTGCCGGTGATTCCGGTGTAGACGCGCGTGATCTTGCAGTCGGCCATCATCTCGGCCTCTTTGAGGGCCTGCTGGATCGATTGCACCGTCGCGTCGATGTTGACGACGACACCGCGCTTCAGGCCGTGCGCCGGCGCGCTGCCGAGGCCGGCAATGCGAAGTTCGCCATCGGGCATCACTTCGGCGACGACCGCCATCACCTTGGCGGTGCCGATGTCGAGACCGA
>ODAK010004846.1_pt1 | contig 13733 bp, 14 predicted proteins | sample 1539591 | NCBI WGS metagenome assembly ODAK01 (sample SAMEA3539303, study PRJEB22396) | soil metagenome | biome: tundra; feature: field; material: soil | place: USA | collected 2010-05 | depth 0.15 m | reverse complement strand
GGCGGCCCGCAGAAGCTTTCGCCGGCCGCGCTAGAGACTCTGGCTGTTGTCGCCTACAAGCAACCGATCTCGCGCTCGCAGGTATCGGCCATCCGCGGTGTGAATGTCGAAAGCGTCATGCGCATGCTCGTCGCCCGCGGCTATGTACAAGCCGTCGGACGTGACGAAGGCCCTGGACAGCCCATCTTGTACGGGACGACCTCGATGTTCTTGGAGCGCCTGGGCCTCGACTCGATCGAGGACCTCCCTCCGCTCGCGGCGTTCGTGCCTCCCGCCTCTACGGTCGAGATGCTCGAGAACGTGCTGCGCTCCGAGTCGGGAGAGTGATCCAGGCCGAGGGCGAGCGTCTCCAAAAGGTGCTTGCCCGGGTCGGCTACGGCTCCCGGCGCACTTGCGAGGACCTGATCGGCCAAGGGCGCGTGACGGTCAATGGGGACGTGGCGATCCTCGGCCGGCGAGTGGACGTCGAATCCGACCTGGTCGCGGTCGATGGAGCGCCCGTCGGCGTGCTTCCCGGCCTCGTGTATTACCTGTTGAACAAGCCGGCCGGGGTCGTCACGACCGCGGGCGATCCACAGGGCCGCCCGACCGTGCTATCGCTCGTGCCCGACGAGCCCCGGGTATTTTCCGTGGGCCGCCTGGACCTTCTAACCGAGGGGTTGTTGGTGTTGACCAACGACGGCCGCTTCGCCCAGCTCCTTGCGCACCCGAGCTTCGGGGTCGAAAAGGAGTACCTCGCCGAGCTGGCAGGCAACCCGAGCCCCGGACAGCTGCGGCGCTTGAGGGAGGGGGTCGTGCTCGACGACGGCGAGACGACCGCTCCGGCCCGGGTGGCGGCGGTGTCGTCCGGTGTCATCCGAATCGTCATCCACGAGGGCCGCAACCGCCAGGTACGTCGTATGTGCGAGGCCATCGGGCACCCGGTCGTCCGACTGGTGCGGACCAGGATCGGCCCGGTCACCGACCGGGCGCTTCGACCCGGGGACTGGAGGCCCCTAAGCGCTTCTGAGGTCCGCTCGCTCGCCGAAGCCGCGCGCGCCCCCTCCGGTCGCTAGGTAGGCTCCCCGCCGATGGCAGCGGTCTTGCGAGCACTCCGCGGTGCGACAACGCTCGAGGAGGACACCTCCGAACAGGTCAACGAGCGCGTGCGCGCCCTCGTCTCGGCGCTACTGGAACGCAACGGGATCGACCACGACGACCTCGTGAGCATCTTGTTCACTGCGACCGACGACATCGTCTCGATGTTTCCCGCCACCGCAGCGCGCTCGTTGGGCCTTGGCGACGTCCCGCTCATCTGTGCCCGCGAGCTGGCGGTCGCCGGCGCGGTGCCGCGTTGTGTCCGCGTCTTGCTGCACTTTTACACCGAGCGCACGAGAGACTCGCTGCACCATGTCTACCTAGAGGGCGCACGCGGACTTCGCGATGACCTCCCCGACTGAGCAGGCCGGAGCGCCCGAACCGGGAGCCCCGAGACGGGCCCAGGTGACCGGGTTAGGGCTCGTCGGCACCTCGATCGCCCTCGCCCTCAAAGCTCGGGGCTGGCATGTCACAGGGCGAGACCTCGACGATTCCCGGGCGCGCCGCGCACGTGAGCTCGGGGCCGTGGACGAACTGGGCGTGGATCATCTCGCCGCGGTTGGCTTCGTGGCTACCCCGGTCGCCGCCATCGCCGGGGAGGTAAAGGCCCTCCTAGCGGAGGACGAATCCGGCGAGCTCGTCGTCACCGACGTCGGCGGCGTCAAAGGGCCAATCGTCGATGCTGTCGCCCATCCGCGCTTTGTCGGCGGCCATCCGATGGCCGGATCAGAACACGAGGGCCCCGACGGCGCCGACCGGGACCTGTTCGCGGGCACGACTTGGGTGCTGACACCTACCTCTTTTACCGATCCCGCTGCCTTCTCCGCCATCCAGACGGTCATCGCCGAGCTCGGGGCTGACCTCGTGGCACTCGCCCCGAACCGTCACGACGAGCTCGTCGCCCTCGTGTCCCATGTGCCGCACCTGACCGCGGCGACAATGATGGGACTTGCCACCGAGGCGACCGACGCCCATACCGCGCTCTTGAGGCTGGCCGCGGGCGGCTTTCGGGACATGACCCGGATCGCGGCGGGGTCCTCTGCGATCTGGCCCGACATCTGCCGTGACAACGCCCCGGCGATCGTGCCCGTGCTCGACGACCTCATTGCACGCCTCAACGAGGTGCGCCGCATCGTCGCCGAGCAGGACCGCATGAGCCTCGTCGCCCTTTTGGACCAGGCCCAGCTCGCCCGTCGGAATCTTCCCCCGAGGGCGAGCCGGCCGAGCTCGGTCACCGAGCTGCACGTGGTGATACCTGACCGTCCGGGCGTGCTCGCCCAGGTCACGACTATCGCCGGGGAGCTCGGGGTCAACATAGAAGACCTCGAGATCGTCCACTCGCAGTACAGGCCCCGTGGCGTGCTCATCTTGACTGTGGCGGCCGAGGCCGCCGAGCGGGTGCGAGGTTCGTTGAGCGAGCACGGCTTCGGGCTCAGCCAAGCGGCCCGGCACGGGCCGGTCATCGCCATCGACGGTCCTGCCGGGGCGGGCAAGTCGACCGTCGCGAGACAACTGGCCCGTCAGCTTGGCCTCGCCCGCCTCGACACCGGCGCCATGTACCGGGCGGTCACGCTCTTGGCTCTGGAGCAGGGGATCGACACTCACGACGCCGAGGCCTCCGCAGCCCTCGCCCGGTCGATGGACCTGAGCGTGGGCGAGCGAGTCGTCCTGAACGGCCGGGACGTCACCGAGGACATCCGTCAACCGGCGGTGACCGAGGCCGTGTCGGTCGTGTCTGGCCACCCAGATGTGCGCGCAGAGCTGGTGGGGCGTCAGCGTGCCTGGGCAGCGGCCAACGGCGGAGGGGTGATCGAGGGCCGGGACATCGGCAGCGTCGTTCTCCCGGACGCGGATCTGAAGATCTTCCTCACGGCCGATTGGGCCGAGCGAGCCGAGCGGCGCGCCGTCGAGCAGGGAGTCGGACGAGACGGTGTCGCACAAACCGCAGAGGCGATGCGGCGGCGCGACGAGTTCGACTCGTCCCGGGCCGCCTCGCCCCTTGTAGTCGCGCCCGACGCGGTCGTGGTCGACTCGACCGGCCGCAGCGTCAACTCGGTCGTCGACGAGGTGCTCTCGCGGCTGTGAAACCGTCCAGGTTCTCCCCGACACCACTGTCGTTGTCGGAGTTCGTCATATACAAGCTCGTGCGCACCGTTGCCGTCGGATTTTCGCGGCTGTATTTCCCCGGCACCGTCAAAGGCCGTGAGAACCTGCCCATGCAGGGCCCGTGCATCGTCGCACCCGTCCACCGGTCCTATGTTGACTGGTTGATCGTTGCCCGCATCACAAGAGCGCGCCGGCTGCGCTACATCGTCAAGGAAGAAGTCTGGAGCTCGAAGCTGATCGGGAGCATTCTCGAGGCCTGCGGATGCTTTCCCGTGAATCGCTCGGGAGCCGACCGCGAGGCGCTCGAGCGCTGCCGCGCCGTGCTTGCTGGCGGAGAAGTGCTCGTGATGTTCCCTGAGGGAACGCGGCGTTCTGGACCGGCGGTGGAGGACCTGAAGGACGGAGTCGCCTACCTGTCGCTTCGCGCAGGTGCCCCGGTGGTCCCGGTGGGAATCGGCGGCTCAGAGCGCGCCATGCCGCGTGGCTCAAAGCTTCCGCGCCCGAGGAGGGTAAATGTGGTGATCGGGCCGCCGATACCGGCCGGCGCGCGAGCAGACAACACTGACACCCCCGCGGGTGAACAAAAGCGGGCCCGCGTCAGCCGGGCCGCGATCACCGAGCAGTCGCTTCGCATCGAGCAAGCGATCCAGAAGGCTTTCGACAAGGCCGAAGGCAGCCTCCGCGCGTGAGATCCTCCGCGCCTTTGTCTCCCGGCCCGGTCGGTCGAGCGGGCGAGAGGCCCAACTAGCGCGTGCCTGCTAACTTCCGCCCGGTGATGTCCAATGGCTGACAAAGAGACGGTTCTCGTGACGGGCGGGGCGGGCTTTGTGGGAGCGACGCTAGTCAGGCGGCTCGTCAAAAAAGGATACGGCGTCCGCGTCCTCGACAACTTGACCACGGGCCACCTCTCGCATCTCGACAGCGTCGATGCCGAAGTGGTCGAAGGCGACATCCGCGACGCCGGCACACTCGACCGGGCACTTGATGGGACCACCTCGGTCGTACACCTCGCGGCCGCCGGCTCGGTCGTGCTGTCGGTGGCGGATCCGGCGATGAACTTCGACGTCAACGTCCTCGGCACATTTAAGGTGCTGGACGCCGCCCGAAGAGCGGGGATCTTCCGCGTGGTGCAGGCCTCAACCGGCGGGGCGCTCATCGGCGACGCCACGCCACCGGTCAACGAGGCTTCCCTCCCCAAGCCCATCTCGCCATATGGGGCGAGCAAGCTGGCGGGGGAGGGCTACGCGCATGCCTTCGCGAAGGCCTACGGCCTCGGCACCGTCGCTCTTCGCTTCGCCAACGTCTATGGGCCCTTCAGTGCCCGCAAGAAGGGGGCGATGACGCTCTTTTTCCGGGCGATTCATGACCGCGAGCCGATCATCATCTACGGCGACGGCCTCGCCTCACGTGACTACACCCATGTCGATGACATATGCCGGGCGCTTCAGATGGCTCTAGAGAGCGACCTCGAGGGTGGAAGCGTGCTCCACATCGCGTCTGGCATAGAGACGACCGTGCAGGAGCTGGCCGACCTGTGCCGCGTCGCGGCGGGCGTGCCGGATCATCCGATCGAGTACCGCGAAAAACGCCCGGGCGAGGTCGAGCGGAATTTCGCGTCCTATGACATGGCCAAGGCCGTGCTCGGTTACGAGCCCACCATCAGCCGGGAGGACGGCATCCGCCAGACCTGGGAATGGTTCCAGGACTTCGTGTTCGCTCAGAGCTGATAACGGTCCGCGTGCCTCACCGGCTCAGCCGGCTTGAGTCTTCCGCTTTCGTTCCCGCATGTAGGTGCGGGCGACGACTCGACCGTACCGCAGCCCGTAGAGGAAGTTCCCGCTCTTTTTCGTTTCGCCCTTTGCCCTGTTGCGGAAGGTGACCGGTCGCTCCTCGAAGCGACACCCGTGCATGATCGCCCCGATCAACAGCTCGGAGGCCTGGTACTGCGGCTCGTCCAAGGTGAGCTCGCTGGGCAACTGTGCATTGAAGGCGCGGACAGGATTCGCCGTGTCGGTCACCGGCGTCTTTGTCAAAAACGAGATCAATGTGGCAAACACGACCACCCCGGTGTTGCGCACGACGTCGGAGACGTGGGTCTCGCCGAGACGACGAGATCCGTTGACGAAGTCGGCGCGGCCCGAAATGACGGGCTCGAGGACGACCTCGAGGTCGCCCGGGTCGGTCTGGCCGTCTCCGTCCGCGGTCACGATGAAGCGGGCCCCGTGCTCGCGGGCGATCTTGTAGCCGAGCCGCAACGCCGCACCCTGGCCACGATTGACAGGTGCGATGCAGGCGTAGTGACCGGCTGAGCGGACTTCTGCTCCGGTGCCGTCGTCCTCACCGTCGACTACGACAAGGACCGTGACGGCAAGACCGCATACCTCTTTCGGCATGGTCCCGACGACTTCGGCGATGTTCTCGCGCTCTTTGTAAGCGGCGATCACGACCGTGACTGGTGACATCGATAAAGGCCCTTGGCTGGCGACTAGCTCCTCGAGGGCTGTGCGGTCGATCAGTTCGTCGACTTGGTGTCGGCGCCGTTGCGCCCGGGCGTTCATGACGCTGCGCCGCCCGAGGCGCCGATGAGCATGTCGGTAGCTGTGACCTGGCGGTCCGGCGGCGCCGAGGGCGAGCTTTCCAAAGGCGCCCCGAGGACGAGGCTGGCGGCGGTGCCCACACAGCGCAGCAGGTCGCGGAGCTCCGGTGGGGGAGGGAAGTACTCGTCCTCGTCGGTCGTCTGGACCACCTCGACGCCCCTATGAGGTGCCAGGCGATCGAGCAGGTCGGCGATGAGCCAATCGGGAGCCGACGCGCCGGCGGTGACGCCGACGACGCCGGTCAGGTCGCGAGGAACCTCCGTCGGGGAGTTGACGCGGAGAACCCTCGGGCAGCCGGCGGCCTCGGCCACCTTCACGAGAGCCACGGTGTTGGAGGAATTGGCCGAGCCGAGCACAACCATGGCGTCACATCTCGGGGCGACGGCCTTGACCGCGCCCTGACGGTTCGTCGTCGCATAACAAAGGTCCGAGCGCCCGGGCATCCAAAGCTCGGGATAGCGCTCGCGCGCGCGGGCGACTATGCCCTCCCACTCCTCATGGGCGAGGGTCGTCTGGGCCAACAGCGCCACCGGGGCGGCCGGATCGAGCTCCAGGTTGTCGACGTCGTTCTCGTGCTCAACGAGGTGGACCGCCTCGGGGGCCACGGCCATCGTCCCGATGGCCTCCTCGTGGCCCGAGTGGCCGACATAAAGGATCGTGTAGCCCTTCCGGGCCCGCACACTTAGCTCGTGGTGAACCTTGGTCACCAAAGGACAGCAGGCATCGACGACGATGCGCCCGTGCTCCCCGGCGGCTTGTTCCACCTCGGGCGCCGATCCGTGGGCCGACAACATGAGCGGTGCCCCCGGCGGGACCTCGCCGACGTCGTCCACGAAGATGACGCCCTGGCGCCTGAATTCCTCTACCACAAGGCGGTTGTGCACTATCTCGTGGTAGCAGTAGACGGGGGGCTCGAAGACTCGAACCATCCAAGCGAGCGCCTTGATAGCCATCTCGACTCCCGCGCAAAACCCGCGGGGTTGCGCGAGGAGGACAAGCTCGACGTCGCTCGGTTCTCGAGCCGAAAAGGAGTCCTGAGCCGAAGTCACGGTAGACCAGGGTAGCCTTTGGAAATGCCGCTACCGCAGGTGGTGGCCGTGGCCGAGCATTCGCCGGCTGAGCGTTCAGGAGTCTGGCCAGGAGACGAGCTTCGCTCGATCAACGGCCAGGTGCCCCGGGACGTCATCGAGTACCAGCTGCTCGCGGACGAGCCGATCGTAGACCTCGAGGTTGTCCGTGGTGGGGTAGAGCTCGAGGTCACGGTCGTCAAACTCCCAGGTGAGCCCCTCGGGCTCGAGGTCTCGGCCGCGATCTTCGATCGGGTCCGTACTTGCGACAACCACTGCGAGTTCTGTTTCATCTACCAGCTTCCAAAGGGGATGCGCCGGAGCCTGTACGTGAAGGACGACGACTACCGGCTGTCGTTCCTCTACGGCAATTTCACGACCCTGACCCGCTTTACCGAGGCTGACCTCGAACGGGTGGTCGACCAGCGCCTCTCGCCGCTTTACGTGTCCATCCATGCTACCGACCCCGAAGTCCGCTCCCAGATGCTGCGCAACCGGCGCGGAGCGATGAGCTTGCGATGGTTGCGGGCCCTTTTGGACCACGACATCGAGGTGCACGGCCAGGTCGTCGTGTGCCCGGGCCTGAATGATGCGGCGGTGCTGCACGGGACTCTCGCGGGAATCCTGGACCGCTTCCCCGAGCTCGTGACAGTCGCCGTCGTGCCCCTCGGGGTGAGCCGTCACTCGAAGGAACCAGCCATGCGCCCGCACACGACCGAGGAGGCGAGAGCGACCGTCGAGACGGTTCAGGAGTGGCAGCTCCGGTTCAACGAAGCGCTCGGGCGTCGGGTCGTGTGGGCATCGGACGAGTACTACCTTTTGGCTGGGATGGATCTGCCCGAGGCGTTCGAGTACGAGGGATTCCCCCAGCACGAGAACGGCGTTGGCATGGTCCGGGCCTTCGAGCAGTCCTTCGAGCGATCTCGCCACGAGACCGAGCCGCCGAGCATCGCTGAGGCGAGGGTCCCGAGCCGGACGGGTTTTTTCGCCTGGGTCGAAGGTGCACCGGCCGAGGGCTACAGAGCTCCGCGGACCGTCGCGGTAAGCCTTGGTGAGCCTTCGCCACGCGTGCGAAAGAACCTGCCGGTGACCATCCTCACCGCCGCCTATGGCCAGCTCGTGCTGAGGCCTCTGCTCGACGGGCACGGCTTCAACGACGTGCGTGTGCTCACGGTCCAAAACGACTTCTTCGGAGGGAACATCTCAGTCGCGGGCCTGATGGCGGGACCCGACATTGCCCGCACCTTGAACGAGGAGCCTTCTGCGGGGCGGTACCTGCTTCCCGACGTCTGTTTGTCGAAGGGCAAGTTCATCGACGGATCCTCCATAGAGGACCTACCGGCGGCAGTAGAGGTGGTCCCGACCGACGGGGCTTCGTTGCGCAGGGCGCTGGAGGCGACCAAATGAGCAGGGCGGAGAGCCGGAAACTGCCGGTCGTGGTCGTAGTCGGGCGTCCGAACGTCGGCAAGTCGACGCTCGTCAACCGCATCGCCGGGCGTCAGCTGGCCATCGTCGAGGCGCGTCCGGGCGTGACGCGGGACCGGCTCGAGGTCGAGTGCGAATGGAACGGAAGGTCGTTTGTAGTCGTGGACACCGGCGGTGTGGTCGAACGCGGTGACTCGCTCGACTCCAAGGTGACCGAGCAGGCCCTCCGAGCGCTTGGGGATTCGAACCTGGTCCTGTTTGTTGTCGACGTGACCACCGGCGTGACCGGGGAGGATGCCACCGTTGCCCAACTCGTCCGGCGCAACGGCGGCCCGGTGATCGTGGTGGCGAACAAGGTCGACTCAGAAAAGCGTGAGATCGACGCGTGGGAGCTCGCGGGCCTCGGCCTCGGCGAGCCGGCGATGGTGAGTGCATTGCACGGTCGCGGCGTCGGAGACCTTCTCGACGAGGTTGTCGAGCAACTGCCCGCGCCCCCCGCACCCGGCGAGGCGGGCGAGGCCGTGGCGACAAGCGAGGCAGAGTCGCGGGCGGCCGGCGAGGCTGGGCCGCGCATACCGGCCGTCGCCATCGTCGGGCGGCCGAACGTCGGCAAGTCGACCCTTTTCAACCGACTGTCGGGTGAGGAGCGCTCGGTGGTCCACGATCTCCCGGGTACCACCCGCGATGCCATCGACACCTTGATCGAGACCGACGAGGGAACCGTGAAGCTCATCGACACCGCCGGGATGCGCCGCCGGGCGCGAAGCGGTGAAGGGCCCGAGTACTACTCGCTCGTGCGGGCCCTCCGGGCGCTCGATCGCGCAGACGTTGCCCTGTTGGTGCTCGATGCCAGCGAAGGTGTCACTCACCAAGATCAGCGGCTCGCGGAGCGTATCGACGCCTCGGGGAGCCCAGTGGTGATCCTTCTCAACAAATGGGACGTCCTCGACACAGAAGGCCGTCTCGAGGTCAGCGAGGCTGTAGCGGACCGGCTCGCATTTTTAGGCTACGCGCCGGTGCTGCGTGTCTCGGCCATGACCGGCCTCGGAGTGCACCGCCTTTTGCCCGCGGTTCAAGAGGCGATGAACGCCTATCACCGCCGCATCCCGACAGGTCGGCTGAACGACGGCTTGCGCAGCGCTCAGTCGGCTCACCCGGCACCGGGCGGGGCCCGTATTCTCTACGGCGTGCAGGGAGCCGTTGACCCGCCAACGATCACGCTTTTTGCCACCCGACGCCTTCCGCCCACCTACTTGCGCTATTTGGAGCGCTCCTTGCGAGAGCGGTTCGAGCTCGGCCCGACGCCGATCGACCTTCGAGTACGCGTCCGCCAGCAGAGATGAGCTGCACCGCCCTGACGCCTGCGGGCACCGGCCCGGGCTGAACGGGTCATCGCATGACGCCCTGTGAGCAATGCGGTCACGAAGTCCACGAGCAAGCTCTCCCACAAAACGCCGCGGCCCAACCAGGCGAAGTGGCAGCAGCGGACCCCGAGGGCTCCGAGGGGCCCGGCCAGCCGCGAAGGTGCCCGAGTTGTGGAACCGAGCTCGGCCAGGAAACGGGCGAGGACGATGAGGTGCTCCACCCGAAAGCACCGTGGCACTTCAAGGTGCTCATCGTGGGCTCGGTCGTCTACCTCGGTTACCGCCTATATCAAGGCATCGGGTGGTTGATCCACCACGCTTGAGGGCTCTGGCGGTCCCACCTTGCTCGCCTGGGCGCTGCGTGCTCAAAGCGAGCCAAGAGGTGCGAGCAGTGGTCAAGTCGGAATGCCGTTAACCTGATTGTTGCGCAGCCGCGGAAGGAGGCGCCATGTGGGTAGTCGCAGGTGTTCTGCTCGGGCTCGTCGCCCTCACGTCCCTGATCGGGTTCCACGTCGGCCCGCACGCCCATTTGGCCGCTGGAGTTCTCGGGTTACTCGCTGCCGTCTGGCTCGTCGTGATGGCAGTCGACGGCCGGACCGCACCGGTTCTCTGGGCCTTGCTCAGTGCCGATCTGGTGGTTTCAGCTGGCATCGGGACCCTGGCTTGGAAGGGGCTCACCACCCGCGGGATCAATGTGCCGAGCCGCCACCTCGTCTCGCCTGTCGGTGCCGAGGGAGTGGCAGTGGGCGATCTTCGTCCTGACGGGATCGTCCGGGTGAACGGCGAGAACTGGTCCGCGGTAGCCCTGAACGGCGACGTGGGGGCTGGCTCGCCTGTTGAGGTGTTACGCGTCGCCGGCGTTCGCCTCGAGGTTTGGAGCGACGAGGCTGTGGGCCCACCGCCAACAGACGCCTTCGACATAGCGCTTGGCACCGAGAACCTTTCGCTCGACGAGGCACCTCCAGCGCCAAATGATTCGACAAAAGAAGGAGGCCGTTCATGATCGGGTTGATAATCGCCGCGGTCGTCGTGCTGTTGGTTTTGGTCGCGGCGGGGATCTCGATGGTCCGGATCGTGCGCGAGTACCAGAGGATCGTCTTGTTCCGCCTGGGCCGGGCGATCGGCCTCAGGGGACCTGGGCTGGTCTTCATCAATCCGGTGACCGACCGCACGACTTGGGTGGATCTGCGCGAGCAGTTCCTCGAGATTCCGCACCAGACGGCGATCACCAAGGACAACGCTTCGATCTCGATCGACTTCATCATCTTCTACAAGGTCGTCGACCCTTCGATGTCTGTGCTGCGCGTCGGAAGGTTCGCCGCTGCGGCTCAAAATGTCGCCGCGACGACGCTGCGCTCGGTGGTGGGCGACATGCCGCTCGATGACGTGTTGTCCAAGCGTGAGGACATGAACGCCTCGCTAAGGGTGCGCCTCGACGACGTCACCGAGCGCTGGGGCGTGAAGGTCACCACCGTCGAGGTCCGCGAGGTGAACCCGCCTCCGGGCGTGCTCGACGCGATGACTCGCCAGATGTCCGCAGAGAGGACTCGCCGGGCGGCGGTAACCGAGGCCGAAGGCCAAAAGCAGGCTGCTATCACCCTCGCGGAGGGCACCAAGCAGGCTGCCATCCTCGCCGCAGAAGGCGAACGGCAGAGTGCGATCTTGCGCGCCGAGGGCCTTTCTGCGGGTCTCGAGCGGATCTACGCCGTCGCGCGGGGCCTCGACCGCAACACGATGCAGCTTCAGTACCTCGAGACCTTAAAGCAGGTCGGCTCGTCGCCCTCGACCAAGATCGTGGTGCCGATGGAGCTGGGCGGGCTTTTGAGCGGCTTGAGCAAGATGCTGCCGGGCGACCCCGGTCGTCTGTCGAACGGCACCGTGCTCGGAGAGGTTCCCTCCAAGGACGACGGAGCGATCCTCGGTACGATCACGGCCCTCGGCGAGCCGTCCTCCTGATCTTGGGTCCCTCCGCCGGAGGACGGGTCACCAGCGGTAGTGGACGTCCGCGGCGATGCGCTGGCGGTAGATCTCAGCTAGGCGGTCGAGCGTCGGGGCATCGAGCGGTCCGAGCTCTCCGGCGGCGGCGTTCTGCTGTGCTTGTTCGGGGTTCTTCGCCCCCGGGATGACCGTCGAGACCCCGGGGTCCGACAGGCAAAAGCGCAGGGCGAACATCGCCATGGTCTCACCTTTAGGCACTAGAGGGCGGAGCTCTTCGACCGCGGCGAGACCGGTCTCGAGGTTCACCCCGGCGAAGGTCTCGCCGACATCGAAGGCCTCCCCGTGGCGGTTGTAGTTTCGATGGTCGTCAGCGGCGAAGATCGTGTCGCGCGTCATCTTTCCGCTCAAAAGCCCCGAGGCGAGAGGTACGCGGACTATGACGCCGACATCGGCTGTCTTGGCTGCGGCCAGGAACCTTGCTGCCGGACGCTGGCGGAAGATGTTGTAGATGATCTGCACCGAGGCGACGCCTGGGAAATCGAGCGCCTTCAGGCCTTCCTCGACTCTCTCCACGCTCACGCCGTAGTGGGCGATCGCCCCCGATGAGACGAGGTCGTCGAGGGCCCCAAAGACCTCCGGGTGGTAGAAGAGATCCGTAGGAGGACAGTGCAGCTGAACGAGGTCGAGGGTCTCCATCTCCAGGTTCTCGCGGCTGCGGTTGGTCCATGCGATGAGGTTCTCCGGCGTGTACCCCTCGACGCGCTGGACGGGCAGACGTCTCCCGGCCTTGGTCGCAACGAAAATCGGCTCGGTGAGATCCTTGCGGAGCTTGGCTATGAGGCGCTCGCTTCGACCGTCTCCGTAGACATCCGCGGTGTCGAAGAAGTTGACGCCCGACGCGGCTGCGGTTCGAAGCGCCGCAAGGGAGGTGTCGTCATCGGCCTCCCCCCAGTCCGCACCGATCGCCCAGGCGCCGAATCCGATGACGCTCGCGTCCCAACCTGTCTTTCCGAGCCGACGAATCTCCATCGCGCTCAGGTTAGAGCGGATCTGTCACGGGCGTCCGATCGGTCGCAGGAGAACTGTCGATGTCAGCTTAGCTTTAAGCGAGGTCCGCTACCGCCTTTTTGACGAAGCCTTGGAGCTGGCTTGTGTTGACGGGTCCGAAGTTGCCCTCACTGATACCCACGACGATGCTGGCGTCGCGAATTATCAGGAGGTCTTCGTGCACCGTCGTGGCTTGGATGGTGTAGCTCACGGCAAAGGCCTCACTCGCATTCCCGTAATGCGAGAAGCTGATGTTTCGAACTGTTCCGCCAGTTATCTTCTGCCCGTTCAGCGAACCACTGAAATGCTTGCAGGCCGCGAGATTGGCGACGATCTTGTTGTAACCGGTCTTTGTGTTCGCGTAGGTGGCGAGTTTCTCCTCCACAACCGGGACCCCGGCCTTGCTCGAAAAATTTGTACTCGCGGTACTGGTCAACGTGACTCCCTTCGGCTGCAACAGGTCGCCGAGACAGCCGACCTTGCCGCTCTTCAACGAGACAACGCTCCAGCCGGTCGGCATTTGAGCGATGGTCAACAGCTTGGTCGAGAGCTTGGGCGTGGCCGCGCTCGCGGCGGCCCCGATGCCCAGGGCGCCCGCCGGCACGACGAGAGCCGCTGCAACTGCCAGGGCGGCGGGCAGCTGCTTTGTGAAGCGCCCACCTGAGATCAGAGATATTCGCGACATCGTCGCCCCCTTTCGATTCTGGCTGAGAAAGATACACGCCGCTCGACGCAGCCCATTGCTCGCGGGATTAACGGCCCTTCTGGTTGCAGGGTGCGGTGAGCGCCGCTTGCGCTAGGTGGGCTTGGATCGACCACTGTCCCTGAACTGGGCAAACGGCCGCGATCCTTCTTACGGGCCTTGGCGCCGCTTGGTTGGCGCGCTTGACTGGGGTTCCAGATCAAGCCCTCAAGTCGCGTTCTGCCTCCTCCAGTTCGCGCAGTTTGGATTGCCCTTTGAGTGATCCGACTTCAGAGTCGTTGGGCCCGTTTTCGGTCAGATTTTGCGGGGTAGTTGCCATTTGCTTGACAACCCCACTTGCTTGCCGAGCTGTGCCTGCGGCGGGGCGAGTTGTTGACAGCCACAATTAATCTGCCAGTACTTGGTGGGA
>ODAK010004845.1_pt1 | contig 13733 bp, 15 predicted proteins | sample 1539591 | NCBI WGS metagenome assembly ODAK01 (sample SAMEA3539303, study PRJEB22396) | soil metagenome | biome: tundra; feature: field; material: soil | place: USA | collected 2010-05 | depth 0.15 m | reverse complement strand
CCTTTCCAAGGGATCGGGACCACGTCGGTCCGCCCGCGCAACAAGTGGCTGAACACTGCGACCTTAGTCATCGGTCGTCAACGGTACGGATTGCGGCTCTCGGGCCGTCCGCGCTGGAAATGACTCCTGGGGCCGTCGCTATTCGATGCCGTTGGCTTGCAGCAGTGCGCCAAGCCGGGCGTTCTCGTCGCGCAGTGCCGCCGTCGTCTGCGATTCAGCCACCCTCGAGCCCATGCTCGGCCAGCAGCGTGTCCATGTCCTCGCCCACGCCGTAGCCCAAGTTGTCGCTAATCTGTCGAACCTTGTCGAGGCGCGCACGCAGTGCGTCCCGCTGCTCGGCGGGCAAACCCGCTGAAGCCTTCAGCGCCTGCTCGAACATCCGCACCAGCGCATCGAAGTGGCCTTCGTCGTCCATGCCGACGTCGGCGTAGAACCCGGCAGCTTGCTGGCAATAAAACACCATCAGCTCAGCCAGCCCCTGCGATTGGCCAACCGCCTTTTTGTAGTCGGCAATCGCCTTCTTTGCTTTGGCAACCGACGTGTCCTGGTTCTTGAACACGTCGGGCCACAGCCAGCGGCTGATCGTCGCCTTGTAGGGCGCGAGCACGTCATCACCCAAGCCAAACCGGGTGTGCAGGAAGAGCTGGTTGTCCTTGATTGCCGTGTAGAGGTCTTGTACCAGCTTGAGCAAGTCATCGCGGTCCAAGCCGGCCAAGCTGGCCTTGACGTCGCTCCAATGAGCCGTGCTCCTTGCGCTGCGTCCTGCCATGGCTCAAACCCACCCCACATCTGGCGGCTGGGAAGCGTCGGGCAGCTCCTCCCAAATGATGCGTGCGGCATCTGCGGGCGATTCTTTCCAGCTCTGAAAGTCGCCCCATTCGCCGCTGAAGACTTGCGTTTTCATCAGTTCATTGAGCACGCCATCGATGTCCTCGGCAAAGCCGCCGAAGAGCTCCATCGTAAGGTAGCCCTCGTGGGCAACCTCGCGTCCCCCAGGACTCTTGCCGCGGGGGCAGCACCGGAGCGACGCGGGGGGCCGACATTTCAGTGCGCAAGCTCCGGGGTCGCAACGCCTGCTGCGCCCATCACCGCCCGCAGCGTCTTGTCTTGCGTGGCCAGCGGCAACGCACGGCGCAGCGCGAGTTCGAGGTAGGTGGCGTCATAGGTAGTCAGGCCGTGGCGCGAGGCCAGCGCGTCGAGGTCGACCATGGAGACCGGCTCGCGGTCTACACGCAAGCGCAGCGCCGAGGCGGCGGCGACGAGTTCGCGGCGCTTGGACTCATTGATGCGCTTGCGCCGCTGCGCGTTCAGCATGAGGTTGCCGATCTCAAGCAACCACAGCGCTGGCACCCAGACGTCGGTGATGGCGGTAGCCTGCAACGCGGCCTCGGTGAACGGCGTGGCCTCGTTGGGCAGGAACCAGGCTGCGCTGACCGATGCATCGACCACGATGCCCGGCATCAGCGACGACCCTCGGCAACAAGGTCACGGCTTTTCAAGCGGCCCAGGCTGACACCCTGCCTGCTGGTCCGCAGACCGGCGATGGCGTCAGAGGCGCGCTGCGCGGCGTCGCTGGCCTCGGGCAGCGCCAGGCGCGCGACCGCCCTGCCGCGACGCGTGATGACGAACTCCTCGCCGGACTGCACGCGGTCGATCAACTCCGAAAGGCGGTTCTTGGCCTCGAACAATGCAATGGCAGTCATGGGGCCTCCTGCGTCAATTCACACGCGTCAAAGTATAGCTAGATAGCTAGATCGATGCAAATGTCCCGAGTCGCTCGTGCGCAAGGCGCCAAACAGGGGTTCGTTCAAGCCGGCGATCAGCGTTTTGCCAGGTCGATGCCTTGTAAGACGAGTGCACGTGCCTTGGTGTGTTCTTACCTCGGCTCACATTGAACAGGAAGATCGGGCGGCGACCCGCGTCGGTATTTGATGCCCTTGTCGAACCTTCCCTCCTTCCGGGATTCGGCAGTGAAGTACTTCGACAAACGGTTCGGCCTTGATCGTGTGCGCCACGACATCGCATGTCTGCGACACGACAACGAGCCAATCGTCCGCTGTCACGTTGGCGGGCTGGGCCATGCTCGGATGAGTCAGGCAAGCCGAAAAGGATTCAGCGACCGGGTGCTGGATCACGCGACCGGCGCACCCAACCGCGCGCGGCAACCTGCGCACCGAGGGGCGCCGGCTGCGATCCACAACCTCACTCGTCCAACGGCAACGCACGGCGCGAGGGGCGTCGCGTGTAGCCGGCCTCGATCATCCGTTGCGTCTCGGTCTTCGGGGTGCCCGACAGGCGCTCGGCAAGCTCATGGAACGCGCGCTCGACACGGGCTTCCTCGATCACTGCCGCGCTCAAAAGTTGCTGCACCGTGCCGCCCCGTTGGCCAATGGTTCGCGAGCGACCCGGCTCAGACGTTGAACAGGAAGTTCAGTACGTCGCCGTCCTTGACGATGTAGTCCTTGCCTTCGGCACGCATCCGTCCTGCGTCCTTCGCCCCGTGCTCGCCGCCGTAGGCGACGAAGTCGTCGTAGGCGATCGTCTGGGCGCGGATGAAGCCGCGTTCGAAATCGGTGTGGATGACGCCGGCCGCCTGCGGCGCCGTATCGCCTGCGTGGATCGTCCAGGCGCGCACTTCCTTGACGCCTGCCGTGAAGTAGGTCTGCAGACCGAGCAGGGCAAACGCGGCGCGGATCAGTCGCGCCAGGCCCGATTCGCTCTGGCCCATCTCGGCGAGAAACATCTGCCGGTCGGCCTCGTCCATGTCGACGAGCTCGGCCTCGGTCTTGGCGGAAATGGCGACGACCGGCGCGTGCTGCCGGGCCGCGACCTCGCGCAAGCGGTCGAGGTGCGGGTTGTCCGCGAAGCCATTCTCGGCGACGTTGGCGACGAACATCGCCGGCTTTGCGGTGATGAGGCAAAGCGGCTTCAGCACCGCGAGCTCTTCCTTGCTGAAGGCGATCGAGCGGACCGGCCGCGCCTCGTCGAGCGCGGCGTTGCACTTCTCGAGGACGGCGACGAGGCGTTTGGCTTCCTTGTCGTTGCCGGCCTTGGCGACCTTGGTGTAGCGGACGAGGCTTTTTTCCACCGTCGCGAGGTCGGCGAGACAGAGCTCGGTCTGGATGACCTCGATGTCGGCGACCGGATCGACCTTGCCGGCGACGTGGATCACGTTGTCGTCGTCGAAGCAGCGCACGACGTTGACGATCGCGTCGGTCTCGCGGACGTGGGCGAGAAACTGGTTGCCCAGGCCTTCACCCTTCGACGCGCCGGCGACGAGCCCGGCGATATCGACGAACTCGACGATCGCCGGGACGATGCGCTCGGGCTTGACGATGGCCGCCAGCTTGTCGAGGCGCGGGTCGGGAAGCTCGACGATGCCGACGTTCGGCTCGATCGTGCAGAACGGGTAGTTCTCGGCGGCGATGCCGGCTTTCGTGAGCGCGTTGAAGAGAGTGGACTTGCCGACGTTAGGCAGGCCCACGATGCCGCATTTCAGGCTCATGGAGGGGTTTCGCAGCGGTGAGCCGGCGATTTTAGTCGGCGGTGCTCGAGCACTCCTGCGTCGGGCGTCCGTTCGTCGCGACGCAGAGCGCCGCCCCGACGATCAATACGTCGAAATGTTCCGCCGTCATCGCGGCCCATCGGCTTGCCGGATCCGCAAAGCGTACGAGGAGCAGGCTCAGGCACCGGGAAGTCAACAGGTCGGCCGCGGGCTTGGCGAGAATACGCACGATGGCGCCACGCAGGGGACTCTTCCAGGCCGAAGACGGCATGCTGCGTTGCGGCTGGTGCCAGGCAAGCGCCGCCTACCGCCACTATCACGACCACGAGTGGGGCTTCCCGGTCACCGACGATCGTCGCCTCTTCGAAAAGCTCTGCCTCGAAGGCTTCCAGGCCGGTCTCAGCTGGCTCACGATCCTCAACAAGCGCGAGGCGTTTCGCAGCGCCTTTGCGGCTTTCGACGCCCGGCGCGTCGCCCGATTTCGCGAGCCCGACGTGGCGCGGCTGCTCGCCGATGCGGGCATCGTGCGGCATCGCGGCAAGATCGAATCGACGATCAACAACGCCAGGCGGGTCCTCGAACTGCGCGACGAATTCGGCTCGCTCTCGGCGTACGCATGGCGCTTCGAGCCGACCCCGCGCGCGCGACCCAAGCGCATGACGCTCGCGGTGTTGAAGGCAACGAGCACGTCGGCGGAGTCGATCGCGATGTCGAAGGACCTGAAGCGGCGCGGCTGGAGCTTCGTCGGACCGACCACGGTGTATGCCTTCATGCAGGCGATGGGGCTGGTCAACGACCATCTCGAGGGCTGTCACGTCCGCGAGCTCGCCGCGCAGGCGCCGAGGCCATCGTCCGCCGCCTGAGCACCCTCGCTCACGCTCGCCGATCGGGTGCGGCCGGCGCTGCCTACACTGCCTGCCATCGCACAAGGAGGCCGGCATGGCGGCATTGCAGACGCTCGTTCCGCACGCCAGGGATCTCGGCGGCGGCTTCAACGTGCGCCGCCTGCTGCCGCAGGCCGACCGGCGCGCCGTCGGGCCCTTCGTCTTCTTCGATCACTTCGGACCGATCGACGTCGAGCCGGGATCGAACCACGACGTGCGCCCGCATCCGCACATCGGCCTGGCGACCCTGACCTACCTCTTCGAAGGCGCGATCATGCATCGCGACTCGACCGGCGTCGTGCAGCGCATCGAGCCCGGCGCGGTGAACCTGATGACGGCCGGGCGCGGCATCGTTCACTCCGAGCGCACGCCCAAGGATCTGCTCGGCCAGCCGCATCGCAGCCACGGGCTGCAGCTCTGGATCGCCTTGCCCGAAGCCGCAGAAGAGTCTTCGCCTTCGTTCCAGCACGTGCCGAGCGCAGCCATTCCGCAGGTGCGGCTCGCGGCGGCAACGGCGCGTGTCGTCGTCGGTTCGGCGTTCGGTGCAACCTCGCCGGTCAAGACGCGTTCGCCGACCCTCGCCGTCGTTCTCGATTTCGACGCCGCGAGCGGCAGCACGGTCGAGCTGCCGGCGCTCGCTTGCGAGGTGGCGCTCTACTCGACCGACCACCCGTTCGAGGTCGATGGCGAGAAGGTCGACGAGTTCACGATGGCCATCCTTGCGCCCGGGGCGACGCCGAAGGTCGCGGCGCCGCGCGGCGGCCACGTCGTCGTCATCGGCGGCGAGCCGCTCGGCCACCGCTTCGTCTCCTGGAACTTCGTGTCGAGCCGGCGCGAGCTGATCCTGGCGGCCGAGGACAAGTGGCAGGCGCAACGCTTCGATCGCATTCCCGGCGAAACCGAGTTCATTGCGCTGCCGGCGCGCCACGCATAGGCGGCGACAGCAGCGCCGGCCGAAGCATCATCGCGTTGCCGCTCACCGCGAGCGCCGCGCCGAGCGCAGTCAGCGCATCGCGGCGAAAGCCCTCGAAGAGCAGCGAGAAGACCAGGGCGAGCAGCGGCGTCATCACGCCGATCGTTGCCGCCGGGCCGGGGCCGAGGCGATCCTGCAAGCTCAGGAAACAGGCGAAGGTGAGCGCCGATCCGGCGAAGGCCAGGTCTTGAAGCGAGCCAAGCTTTCCCTCGGCGGCAAACTCAGTCGAAGGCGTAGCCGGCGCGACCGGCCAGGCCGGCGCGCAGGCGCCGGTCGATGCCCTCGACGACGACGGCGTTCATGCCGAAGGTGAGCGCGCCGTCGAGGCGCGGATCGGCGCGATATTGCTGCAGCACGTCGCCGACGGCGTGGCCCGCAACGCCGGTCGCCGGGTCGACGTCGGGAACCGGGCAGCGGCCGCAGGGCTTGACGAGCTTCAGGCGGACCGGCCCCTCGGCCGTCTCGAAAACGATCTCGTCGAGGTGATCCTCGCCGTGCGCATCCAGCCCGCCGAGCACGAGGCTGGGCCGAAAGCGCGCCATGGTCACCGGCGGCTCGCCGGCGGCGCCAAGGCGCCGGTTCACTTCGCCGAGCGAGGCGCTCGAGGCAACGAGCAAGGGGTAGCCGTCCTGGAACGCCGTTTGCGCTTCGATCGCGCCCGTCCAGGCGCGATCGGCGAGGCGCCTGTGCTCCGGATCGAAGCGAACGAAGCGGAGCGCCCGGCCGAGGAAGTCGCTGAACCACTGCGCGCAGAGCGCTCCCATGTCGTAGGCCTCGACGCGGTCGTCCCAGACGCGAGCCTGGCAGCGCTCCTCGACGCGGTCGAGCGCGATGTGCAGCGCCAGCATGCCGGGCGCGCGCAGGATCATCTCCTCGCTCTTCAGCGTCGGTTGCACGAGCGCCAGGCGCGGCAGCTCGCGCTGCGTCACGAACTCGAAATCGCCGTCCGTCACCATCCAGGCGCGGTCGAGATCGAAGCCGGTCTCGACGAGCAGCGCTTCGCCAGGCGTCGTGCCGGCGCACGATTTCACCGGATAGACGTGCACCGATTCCAGGGTCAGCGCCACGTCGTTCGCGTCGTTCACGTGTCTTCTCGCAGTCTCATCGGGCGGCGATTGTCGCGCGGCCGCTGCCTACAATCTTCGCGATGCACTCCTTCGACGTGCGCGTCTGCGGTGCCGGCATCGTCGGCAAGACCCTGGCGCTCGCGCTTTCCGGCCTCGGTCTCTCGGTCGCCCTGCGCCCGGGACCGGCCCCCGCGGCGCCGCGCGAAGACGTTCGTGCCTACGCGCTCAGTGCCGCGTCGATCGCCTTGCTGCGACGTCTGAAGGTCTGGGACACGCTGCCGCCGGATGCAACGACTGCCGTTTACGACATGCGCGTGCACGGCGACGCGGCCGGCGCGTCGCTCGAGTTCTCGGCCTGGGAACAGCGCGTCGGCGAGCTTGCCGTGATCACCGACGCCGCCGAGCTCGAACGCCAGCTCGCGCAGGCGCTTCGCTTCGCCCCGCACGTGAGCAACGTCGACAGCGACGTGCCGGCCACCCTCGTCGCGCACTGCGAAGGCCGTGCCGCGGCGGCACTGCGATCGCTCGGCGCCGGCTTCGAGCGGCGCTCCTACGGGCAGCGCGCGATCGCGGCGCGCCTGGTCGCGTCGCGGCCGCACGCTCACGTCGCAAGACAGTGGTTCCAGGCGCCCGACGTGCTCGCGCTGCTGCCTTTTGCGCGGCCCGAGCCGGGCCGCTCGTACGCGCTCGTCTGGTCGCTCGGCGAAGACCGTGCGGCCGAATTGCTCGCTGCGGGAAGTGCCGAATTCGAGCGCGAGCTGGCGCTCGCGACGGGCGGCGAAGTCGGCGAGCTGAAGCTCGCTTCGGAACGCGCCGCATGGCCCTTGATCCTCGGCCGTGCGGCGGCGTGGTGCGGTCCCGGCTGGGTGCTCGTCGGCGACGCTGCGCACGTCATCCACCCGCTCGCCGGCCAGGGGCTCAACCTCGGGCTCGCCGACGTCGCCGCGCTGATCGGCGCGATCGAAACGCGCGAGCCCTGGCGCGGCGTGGGCGACGAGCGGTTGCTTCGGCGGTATGTGCGGCAGCGCGCCGCGCCCACCTGGGCGATGCTGCGCATTACCGACGGATTGCTGCGATTGTTCTCGGCCGCGCCTGCACCGATCCGCGAACTCCGCAACAATGGCATGAATCTCGTCAATCGCGTCTCGCCGCTGAAGCGCTGGCTCACGGCGCGGGCGCTCGACTCCTGATGGCTGCCATGACCAAGACCTTGCGCATCCTCGCCGCCTTTGCGCTCGCGGCCGGTCTCGTTTCGCCTGCGTTCGCCGACGAGGCCGCGATCAGGAAGAACATCGCCGAACGCCTGCCCGATTTCCCGAAGATCGACGAAGTCACCCGGACGGCGATCCCGAGCGTCTACGAGATCCGCATCGGCAACGACATCCTCTACACCGACGAGCAGGGCAACTACCTGATCGAAGGCCAGATGATCGAGACGAAGTCGCGCCTGAACCTCACCGAGGAACGCATCGGCAAGCTCACGGCGATCGACTTCAAGACCCTGCCGCTCAAGGACGCCATGGTCTGGAAGCAGGGTAACGGCGAAAGAAAGCTCGTCGTCTTCGCCGATCCGAACTGCGGCTTCTGCAAGAAGTTCGAGCACGACCTGCAGACGATGAACAACGTCACCGTCTACACCTTCCTCTATCCCATCCTCGGCGGCGACTCGCCGGAGAAGTCGAAGGCGATCTGGTGCGCCAAGGACAACACCAAGGCCTGGCGTGAATGGATGATCAAGGGCACGCCGGTCACCGGCAGCCCGAGCTGCGATACGTCGGTGCTGCAGCGCAACGTCGCGCTCGGCCGCAAGTACCGCATCAACGGCACGCCGGGCCTCGTCTTCGAAGACGGCCGCAAGCTCGCCGGGGCGATGGGCAACGAGGAGCTCGAAAAGCAACTCGCCATCGCCCGCGCCAAGAATCCGGGCTGAGCGCGCCCGGCACCGCGGCTACATGCGGTAGCTCGGGTCCTGCCGATCGACCCGCCGCTGCAAGGCGGCGAAAGAGTCCTCTCCGGCGCCGTACTTCGGGTTGAAGTTGAGCGAATCGGCGACGCACTTCTCGAGCACGGGGCGGGCAATCGGAATCGTCTCGCCCATCGCATGCGTCGCGAGCTGGATCTCGCAGGCGCGGTTCAGCAGCCACATCAGCGAAAGCGCCTGCGGCAGCGTCTGGCCGATCGTCACCGGACCGTGGTTGCGCAGCAGCAGCACCGGCCGCCCTTCGGCGCTCTTCAGGATGCGCTCGCCTTCGTCCTCGTGCACCGTGATGCCCTCGAAGTCGTGGTACGCGACCTTGCCGTAGAGCTGCGCCGCGTAGAAGTTCGAGAACGAGAGCCCTTCCTTCAGGCAGCAGACGGCCTGCGTCGCCGTCGTGTGCACGTGCATGACGCAATGCGCCTCGGGCAGCGTCGCGTGGATGGCGCCATGAAACGTGATGCCGGCCGGGTTGATCGGCCAATCGGAATGACCGACGACCTTGCCGTCGAGATCGACTTTCACGAGGTTCGATGCGCAGACCTCGCAATAGTGCAGGCCGAACGGGTTGATGAGGTAGTGCCTGCTTTCGCCGGGGACGCGCAGCGAGATGTGGTTGTAGATCAGCTCCGTCCAGCCGAGGTGATCGAAGATGCGATAGGCGGCGGCGAGCTGCACGCGCGCCTCCCACTCCTCGGGGCCGAAACGGGTCGGGCGGATGTAGGCGTCGGTATTGCTGCGAGTGCTCATCTGTATTTTCCGCTTGCGCGGGTCCAGCCAAGGCTGGGTCAAGCGTACTTCAACTCGCCCGTCTTGCCCCGGAACACCCGGTACGAATAGATCGTGTATCCGGCGATCGCCGGCACCGAGATGCAGACGCCGACGAGGATGAACTTCAGCGCTTCGGGGCTGCTCGCCGCCTGCCAGACCGTGAGCCGGTCGATGACGACGAAAGGATAGATGCTGTAGGCCAGGCCGAGGAAGCCGAGCACGAAGACGCCGATCATGAGCGCGAAGGGCAGCCAGCACAGCGGGCCGCGGACGATGCGCGTGTTGAGCAGCGCCCGAACCGTGTAGAGCGCGACGCCGGTCGTCAGCGGAATCGCCGAGAGAGCGATGAATTCGGGAAGTACGAACCAGCGGTGGCGCACCGTTTCGCTGACCCACGGCGTCGCCATCGAGATGAGGACCATGCCGACGACGACCGGCGGCCACGCCAGCCTGGCCCAGCGCACGGCTTTTTCCTGCAGGCCGCCCTCCATCTTCATGATCAGCCAGCAGGCGCCCATGAGCACGTAGGCCATCGGCAGCGTGGCGGCGATCGCGGCCGCGAAGACGGGATAGTTCCAGCCTTCGCCGAAGCCGCTGACGTAGCGCCCCAGCATCCAGCCCTGCGAAACCGAGGTGAGCGCGGAGCCGGCGAAGAAGAGTCGATCCCAGCTCGCCTTGTGCGCCTTTTTCGCCTTGGCGCGAAAGTCCAAGGCGACGCCGCGCAGCACGAGCCCGATGAGCATGAGCGCGACTGGCAGGTAGAGCGCCTGCAGGACGATGCCGTTCGCCTTCGGAAAGGCAATCAGCAGCACGCCGATTCCGAGCACCAGCCAGGTCTCGTTGGCGTCCCAGTAGGGGCCGATCGAGGCGACGAGCATGTCTTTTTCGGCCGGCGTGGCACGATGCATCAGCATGCCGACCCCGAGGTCGTAGCCATCGCTGACGACGTAGACCAGCATCGCCACGCCCATCAGGGCCATGAAGATCAGCGGCAGGGCCGCGTCGAAGCTGAAGAGCGTCATGTCGGGCACCTCACGTCGCCGCAGCCTTGCCGGCCGCCGGCGAGGGCGCGACGCCCACCGGCGGCGTGGCGTGCTTCGCTGCCTCGGCATCGAGCACGTCCTCGGGCTTTTCGGCCATGTACTTGAGCACGCCGACGTAGGCGAGCACGAGCGCGATGTAGAGCGTGACGTAGAGCGCGAGCGTCAGCGCGATCAGCGGCGCCGGCACCGTCGATGCGACGTCGGCGGTGCGGATGAGGCCGTAGACGATGAAGGGCTGGCGGCCGATCTCGGTGACGTACCAGCCGCAGACGGTGGCGAGCCAGCCGGCAAAGGTCATCGCCGCGAAGACGCCGAGCAGCTTTCGCGGCAGCTTGGAGGCATCCCATCCCGCTCGGCGGTAGAGCCACCAGCCGGCCCAGCTCGTCGCCAGCATCAGCACGCCGACGCCAACCATCGCGCGAAAGGCGAAGAACAGCGGCGCCACCGGCGGGCGGCGGCCTTCGAACTCGTTCAGGCCCTGGACCTCGCCGTCGCTCGAGTGCGTGAGGATGAGGCTGCCGAGCCTGGGGATCGCGATCTCGAAACGGTTGCTGTGCGTCTTCTCGTCGGGAATGGCGAACAGGCGCAAGGCGGCGCCGCGCTCGGTCTGCCAGATGCCTTCCATCGCCGCGATCTTCTGCGGCTGGTACTCGAGCGTGTTGAGCCCCTGCGCGTCGCCGGCGAGGATCTGCAGCGGCGCGGCGATCGCCGCCACCGTGAGGCCGACGCGCAGCACCTTCGGCGCCGAGCGCGCCGCGACGCCGCGCAGGAGCTGCCAGGCGCTCAGGCCGATCATGAGGAACGACACCGTGAGCGCCGACGCGAGCAGCATGTGCGTGAAGTGATACGGAAACGAGGGATTGAAGATGACGCCGAGCCAGCTCGTCGCGTGATAGGAGCCCGCGGCATCGATGGTGTAGGCCGCAGGCGTCTGCATCCACGAGTTGAGAGCGAGGATCCAGAAGGCGCTGAGCGTCGTGCCGATGGCGACGAGCACGGTCGCCGTCAGGTGCACGCGCTCGCTGACGCGGCCGTGGCCGAACAGCATGATGCCGAGAAAGCCTGCCTCGAGGAAGAACGCGGTCAGGACCTCGTAGCCGAGCAGCGGCCCGGCGATGTTGCCGACGCGTTCCATGTAGCCCGGCCAGTTGGTGCCGAACTGGAAGCTCATGGTGATGCCGCTCACCACGCCGAGCGCGAAGCTGAGGGCGAAGACCTTGGTCCAGAAGCGGTAGGCGTCGAGCCAGCCTTGCCCTTGGGTCGCGAGCCAGCGCACGCGAAAGAAGAGCAGCATCCAGCCGAGGCCGATGCTCACCGTCGGAAACAGGATGTGGAAGGTGATGTTGGCGGCGAATTGCATCCGCGCCATCAGCAGGGCGTCCATCGAATCGCGCGGGTCTTCGCCGCAGTGTCGTGGCTGAGCCCTGCATCTTGCACTCGATCAGGGCTTCGCGTCGGGCGGCGACAATCCGCGGACGATGATTCGCTACGTGATCGATGCCTCGGCGGCGCCGAGCCACACCTTCGCCGTCACGCTGACGGTGCCCCGGCCGGCGGCCGAGCAGCGGCTCAGCCTGCCGGTCTGGATTCCGGGCAGCTATCTGGTTCGCGAGTTCGCGCGCCATCTCTCGGGCGTCGCGGCCGAGCAGGGCGGCCGCGCGGTGGCGATCCGCCAGCTCGACAAGGCGAGCTGGGCCGCGCACTGCGAAGGCGAGGCTGAGCTCGTCGTCCGCTATCGCGTCTACGCGTTCGACGTGTCGGTTCGCGCCGCCTTTGTCGACGCGACGCGCGGTTTCTTCAATGGCACCGGCGTCTGTCTGCGCGTCGAAGGCCGTGAGCGCGAAGCGCATGGGCTGGCGCTGACCGGCTTGCTGGCGGGATGGGAGATCGCGACGACGCTCGCGCCGCAAGGCCATGGCAGCGGCCACGAGTTCATCGCTTGCGACTACGACGAGCTCGTCGACCACCCGGTCGAGCTCGGCCGCTTCTGGCGCGGCCGGCTCGATGCCGCAGGCATCGCCCACGAGTTCGTGGTCGCCGGCGCCTTGCCCGATTTCGACGGCGAGCGGCTCCTCGCCGACACGAAGCGGATCTGCGAGACCGCGATCGCGTTCTGGCACGGCGCCGCGGGCAAGCCTCCGTTCGATCGCTACGTGTTCCTCCTCAATGCCGTCGACGAAGGTCACGGCGGTCTCGAGCATCGCTCGAGCAGCGCGCTCGTCTCGCCGCGCCGCGAATTGCCGCGGCGCGCGCAGCCGGGCGAGAGCGGCGCAGGCGCGGCGCCGGTGGAACCGAGCGAGGGCTATGCGGGCCTGCTCGGACTGATCGCGCACGAGTACTTCCACGCCTGGAACGTCAAGCGCCTGAAGCCGCGCGATTTCGCGGCGCTCGATTACGGGCGCGAGAACTACACGGAGCTGCTCTGGTTCTTCGAGGGCTTCACCTCGTACTACGACGATCTCTTCGTCGCGCGCAGCGGCCTCGTCGATGCGCCGCGCTATCTGAAGCTGCTCGGCAAGACGATCACTGCCGTCGCCGCGACGCCGGGGCGCGAGGTGCAAAGCGTCGCCGCGGCGAGCTTCGACGCCTGGGTCAAGTACTACCGGCAGGACGAGAACACGCCGAACGCGACGGTGAGCTACTACGCCAAAGGCTCGCTCGTCGCGCTCGCCTTCGATCTCACCTTGCGCAGCGTCGGCAAAGGCTCGCTCGACGAGGTGATGCGGCGCCTGTGGTCGCAAAGCGGCGGCGGCCCGATCGACGAGACCGACATCGCGGCGGCGCTGGAGGCCGTCGGCGGCCGCTCGTATGCGGCCGAGATCTCGGCCTGGGTGCACGGCACGGACGAGCTGCCGCTCGAGTCCTTGCTCTCGCGTTTCGGCGTCGTGTTCGACCGGCAGCCGGCAACGCTGGCGCAGCGCCTGGGCGTGCGCGTCAGCGAAGGGCCGCTGACCGGCGTGAGGGTCACGCACGTGCTGCGCGGCGGCGCCGGTGAGAGCGCCGGGCTCGCGCCGGGCGACGAGCTCATCGCCGCCGGCGGCTGGCGGCTGCGCCGCTTCGACGATGCGCTACGCAGCTTTTCGCCGGGCGGCGAGACCTCGCTCGTCGTGGCCCGCGATCAGCGCGTGTTCAGTCTCGCGCTCGACTCCAGGGCGCTCGCCGGAGCGGGCGCGGGCGCCGTGCAGCTGCGTCGCGCCGAGACCGCGAGCGCCGAGGCGCGCGCCCTTTGCGAGGCATGGATCGCCGGTTGACTCTTGTTCTCACCTCGCGCGGGCGCCTGCGTCGTCGAGCGGCCTTCGTGGCGGTGATCGTCGTCGTGGCGCTCATGCATGCAGCAGTGACCAGCGAAGTCGCGTCCGAGCTCGCCGAGCTCGACGCTGCGAACGCGATGCCGGCTCGCATCCAGGTGGCGTACGTGCGCATCCTTGAGCCTGAAGCGGCGATGGCGGCCGCCCCGGCGCCGGCGCCGCCGGCCCCGGCGGCGCGCCGCAGGCCGCGCGCCGTGCACCGTGTGG
>ODAK010004844.1_pt1 | contig 13741 bp, 10 predicted proteins | sample 1539591 | NCBI WGS metagenome assembly ODAK01 (sample SAMEA3539303, study PRJEB22396) | soil metagenome | biome: tundra; feature: field; material: soil | place: USA | collected 2010-05 | depth 0.15 m | reverse complement strand
GAGGGTCACGGGGCCGCGCTCGTTTTGCAAGAGTTCCAAAACGTCGAGCGCTTTCGAGAGGACGGGGATCAGATAAAGCCGCTTAGGGGCCGATTTCGTCAATTTCACCTTGCCTGAAAAGCGAATGAATACTACTCCAAGTAAAATACTTCTTTCATCATGGCGAACCGTTCGCCCGGTTTCAGACCAGGCACTGGCTCAAAGTATTTTGCCATTTCAGCTTGCCATCGCAAGTTTACGGGATCTTTCGCCAGTTGGTCCCACGCCGAGTCGAAGTCTTCCACCCGCATGACCAGGAGGAGATCCTGGTCGCGGCGAAAAATCGAATAATCCGAAATGCCGACTTGCTTGAGTTTGGCAAGTAACTCAGGCCAAACTTGCCGATGAGATCGCTCGTATTCCTCGATGGTTGCGGGCTTCAGGCGCAAGCGAAAAGCCATTCTGGGCATTAGGGATCTCCGAAACAGCCAGGCTCAAGGTAACCGTGAAAGACCGAACCGTTCTGATTGTGCTATTGAGGCTTCTGGTTTTGCAATAGGGAAATAAACTTGCTATTGACAGGCCCAATTCGCCGCAGATACAGTTCAGCGTCTCGCTAATTCTGCGAGCGGTCAGCACGCCTCGGAGGAGTTTTTGCGTTAGAATCGCGCACTGAATCTAGCCGCATGACCGAACACAATATCAAGAACGAGCTCAAAGTTGGACTTTTCGGAATTGGCCTCGACCAGTATTGGCCGCAGTTCAGCGGCTTGGAAGACCGGCTCAAAGGCTACGTCCAGCAGACGGCGGACCGGTTGGGAAAAACAGGCGCCCAGGTGATCAATCTCGGTCTGATTGACACGCCAGAGAAAGCGCTGGTCGCCGGCCACGAATTCCGCAAGGCGGATGTTGACCTGATTTTTCTGTTGGTCACGACCTATGCTCTCTCTTCAACGGTGCTTCCCGTTGTACGCCGTGCCAAGGTTCCGGTCATCCTGCTGAATCTAGGTCCGTCCGCCTCCATTGACTACGAATGGTTCAACCACCTCGGCGACCGCACCAGAATGACTGGCGAATGGCTGGCTTATTGCCAGGCGTGTTCGGTGCCGGAAATTGCGAATGTCTTCAATCGCTGCCAGATTCCATTCTTCCAGGTGACGGGGACGTTGGAGGACGATCCAACCGCCTGGGGAGAAATCGGCGAATGGCTGGCCGCAGCGCAAGTCGCGCACGCGATGGAGCACAACCGCCTGGGTGTCATGGGTCACTATTACGGCGGCATGCTCGATATCTACTCCGACTTGACGCAACAATGCGCCTACTTCGGAGGTCACATTGAAATCGTCGAGGTGGACGAGTTGGCAATGTTGCGGCGTCAGGTGCAGCAGAAGGAAATTGCGTGCAAGCTTGAGGAGTTCAACACGGTTTTCGACGTGCAGCCGGACTGCCCGAGTGAAGAACTGGTCCGCGCTGCCCGCACCTCGATTGCGCTGGACCGCCTGGTCGAGATTCACTGGTTGGGATCGCTGGCGTACTACTACCAGGGCACAGGAAACGCCGAAAACGAAGACACCATCAGTTCCATCATTCTCGGAACCAGCTTGCTGACGGCACGCGGTGTTCCCGTGGCGGGTGAGTTGGAGATCAAGAACGCGCAGGCCATGAAGATCATGGACTGCTTTGGCGCGGGCGGTTCGTTCACGGAATTCTACGCGATGGATTACAACGACGACGTGGTTCTAATGGGACACGACGGTCCCGGACATGTGGCCATTGCCGAAGGCAAAACTAAAGTCCGGCCGTTGCAGGTCTATCACGGAAAAGTCGGTCGCGGACTTTCCGTGGAGATGTCCGTCAAACATGGTCCGGTGACGCTGCTCTCGGTGGTTCAGACCGCGGACGGAAAGCTGAACTTGCAAGTTGCCGAGGGTGAGAGCGTCCCCGGGCCAATTCTAGAAATCGGTAATACGAACAGCCGGTACCGGTTTCCAATCGGGGCTCGCAACTTCGTTAACCAGTGGAGCGTTCACGGACCCGCGCACCACTGCGCCGTAGGTGTGGGACGCCTTGCGAACAAACTGAAAAAGTTAGGAGCATTGTTGGGCATGGAATGTGTCCGGGTATGCTGAGGCGCCCCAGTGACGCGGTGATGCAGGCGCGCCAAACGAACCGATGATGAGCGAATTCTGAGGACCACATGATTCCAAGTCCGGCAATCGGCGTGGTGTATCACTGGCTGGGCGGGCTGGCTTCCGGCAGCTTCTACGTGCCCTTTCGAGGCGTGAAGCGCTGGGCGTGGGAAACCTACTGGCTGGTGGGAGGAGTTTTCAGTTGGATTTTTGCGCCGTGGATCCTGGCATTTGCCATGACCCGCGACCTCACACTGGTATTGCACGAAGCTCCCGCGAGCAGCCTGTTCTGGGCCTATACGTTTGGCGTCTTGTGGGGACTGGGCGGCCTTACGTTTGGCTTGACCATGCGCTACCTGGGAATGTCCCTGGGGATGGCGGTTGCTCTCGGCTATACAGCCGCGTTCGGAACGCTGGTGCCGCCTATTTTTCGCGGTGAGTTCATGCACCAGGTGGTGGGCACGCGCTCCGGAATGGTGATTCTGGCAGGCATAGCGGTTTGCCTCGTGGGCATTGCATTCGCGGGAGCCGCAGGCGTTGCCAAGGAACGGGCGATGTCTGAAGAGCAGAAGCGCGCCTCGATCAAGGAATTCAACTTGAAGCGCGGAATTCTTGTGGCGACGTTCGCCGGCATTATGAGCGCCTGCTTCGCTTATGGACTTGCAGCCGGCGACCCCATCAAGGCGATCACGATTCGGCATGGCACACCACGGTTGTGGCAAGGGCTTCCCGTGCTGGTGGTGGTGCTGGCTGGCGGATTTACTACCAATTTTATTTGGTGCCTCGTCCTGAACATCCGCAACCGGACTGGCTACCAATATTTCAGCTCTGAGATTCGAGCTGAAGTGCCGGATCGAAGCCATGAGCACATTCTGGAGACCGTGACGGATGCTCCCGCGGAAGAGATGGCCGCTGCCGTCGCGTTAGGGGAGCAAGCCGGGGCGCGCGCTCCCATGCTGGCGAACTATTTCTTTTCTGCCTTGGCCGGAACCACCTGGTACTTCCAGTTTTTTTTCTATTCCATGGGAGAAACCCAAATGGGCAGATACAAGTTTTCCAGTTGGACTCTGCACATGGCCAGCATCATCATCTTCAGCAGCTTGTGGGGCATCGGCCTGAAAGAATGGAAGGGCGCGGGAGCGCGCGCTGAATGGCGTCTGGCGGTGGCTCTCTTCTTGCTCGTGGGATCCACCGTCGTCGTCGGCTATGGGAACTATCTCGGGCTGGAACACTAGCCCGGCGACACTTGCCCTCCATGACGGGCTATCCCTTCCCGCAGCGCCGCGCTAAAGTAGTAGTGACCGCAAACCTGTAATGCATCACCGCGGCCAGATTCGAGAGGCCATGTGAAAGCGTTAGTCAAAAGCAGGGCAGAGCGCGGGCTGTGGATGCAGGACGTACCCGAACCCGGGTTGGGCATCAACGATGTCAAAATTCGTGTACTGGCAACCGGTATTTGCGGCACCGATCTCCACATCTACGAGTGGGACGCGTGGGCACAAAAGACGATTCCGGTGCCTCTGGTGATTGGGCACGAGTTCGTTGGAGAAATCGTGGAGGTCGGCACAAATGTCACCGATTTCCATCCCGGGGATCGCGTCAGCGGGGAAGGCCACGTGGTTTGCGGCCGCTGTCGGAATTGCCTGGCAGGCCGGCGGCATCTCTGTGCGCACACTCAGGGCGTCGGTGTGAATCGTCCCGGAGCCTTCGCCGAGTACATTGTTCTCCCCATGACCAACATTTGGCGTCATGCTCCGGACGTGCCGCTGGAAGTGGCCGCGATTTTCGATCCGTTCGGAAATGCAGTGCATACGGCATTGGCGTTTCCGGTTCTCGGAGAAGACGTGCTCATCACCGGAGCCGGCCCGATCGGCATCATGGCGGCTGCAGTTGTGGCTCACGCGGGCGCGCGATACGTAGTCATCACCGACCCCAATCCGTATCGCCGCGAGCTGGCGCAAGTCGCAGGTGGCGTTACCCGTGCCATTGATCCGCGAGAGACCACATTGGCCCAGGTGCAAAATGAGTTAGGCATGCAGGAAGGTTTTGACGTTGGCCTGGAGATGTCGGGCAACGGCAACGCGTTCCGCGACATGCTCAACATCATGAGTCACGGAGGAAAAGTTGCCATGTTAGGCATTCCTTCGCCCTCCGAGATGGCGATTGACTGGAACAAAGTCATCTTCAACCAGTTGACGATTCGTGGGGTCTACGGTCGCGAGATGTATGAGACCTGGTACAAAATGACGGTAATGCTGCAATCTGGCCTGAACATTCGCAAGCTGATCACTCACCGGTTCTCGTGGCGCGATTATGAGAAGGGCTTTGAAGCCATGCGCTCGGGGAATTCCGGCAAAGTGGTGCTCGATTGGCAGGATATCCCGTAGTCAATCGCAAACAAATTTATGGTGGAACAAATCGGATCCCGTAAGCAACTGGCTTATTTGACCCAGCAGCTCGATGCCCTGAAAGCAAACGGAACCTACTTCAGGCTTCGCGTTCTGGAGGATGAGCAGGCGGCAGTCTGCACTTACGACGGCAAGCAAGTCATCAATCTCGCTTCCAATAACTACCTTGGGCTGACTAATCATCCCAAACTGCGAGAAGCCGCGATTGCGGCCACAGCGAAATACGGGGTCGGCTCCGGTGCGGTTCGCACTATCGCCGGAACTATGCGCATTCACCTCGAGCTAGAGGAAAAGATTGCGCACTTCAAGAACGTGGAAGCATGCGTCGTCTTCCAATCCGGCTTTGCCGCGAATGCCGGCACGGTTTCCGCCATTCTAGGAAAAGAAGACTTCATTATTTCCGATGAGTTGAACCACGCCAGCATCATTGACGGCGCCCGTCTGTCACGGGCGAAAATCAAGGTCTTCCGCCATAAGGACATGAGCCATGCCGAAGAGTTGCTTAAGGAAGTCGAGCATGAATCCGGCCACAAGCTACTCATCACCGACGGTGTCTTTTCGATGGATGGGGACATTGGTCCGGTAGATAAACTGAGCGAGCTTGCCGACAAGTACGGCGCCATCATGATGGTGGACGACGCGCACGCTTCGGGTGTGCTCGGCCGCAATGGCCGAGGCAGTGTGGATCACTTTCATTGTCATGGACGCGTGGACGTCCAGGTGGGTACGCTTTCCAAAGCGATTGGCTCTTTGGGCGGATACGTTTGCGGATCGCGCGACCTGATCGAGTATCTTTACCATCGCGCCCGGCCGTTTCTTTTCTCCACCTCGCATCCGCCGTCGGTCACCGCTACTTGCATTGCTGCATTCGATCTTCTGGAGAACGAACCAGAACGTATCGCGCGTCTCTGGGACAATACTCGTTACTTCAAAGGCCGGCTTGCGGCGGCTGGATTTGACATCGGCGGCAAGTCCACGCCAGCCAGTGAGACGCCGATTACTCCAATCATCATTGGCGACGGCAAACGCACCATGGAATTCAGCAAAGCGCTCTTCAATGCCGGTGTAATGGCCACGGGCATCGCTTTCCCCACAGTCCCAGAAGGTAAGGCGCGCATTCGTACGATTGTGACGAGCGAGCACACCCGCAGCCAGCTCGACCATGCGCTCGATATTCTCGTCAAGACCGCAAAGCAAGTCGGAGTGCTCTGAGGAGCTTAGTCGCACGCGCTGTCATCCTGAGAGGCTGTGACTTTTTGGCCGTCGGGTCCCCACTTTTGCGCGTTCTGTGCGCAAAGGTGGAATTCCACAACCGTCTCCCGCTGGGGATTTTCGATCACTGCGCGGCCTGCGGATTGGCGGGCGTATATCCGGTCACGTCGGTGACCTGTTTTTGGGTTTGCGCTTCGATCAAGTACTCGAGGAATTTGTAGGCCAGATCTTTGTTGTCGCTGGCGGAGGTGATCATTAAGTGGTCAATCCAGCCTGTAGTGTTTTCTTTGGGGATGGTTTCGCCGACGGGGAAGTTGATCTTGCGCAGTTGATTGGTCATGAGCGGCCAGCCCCATGGCGGCGACGACCTCATGGTTCTGAAACAGATTGGTCAACTCACCGCCGGTGGACCACATCTTGCGAATATTCGGTTTCAAGTCCAGCAGCTTTTTCTTGACCGTTTCCAGTTCGTCGTCGTTCAGGTTGTAAACATGCGCCGGATCAGGCTGGTCATAACCGAGAACCTGCGCCGCCATGTACACGGTGGAAAGATCATCCCAGACGGAAATCTTGCCGCGATACTGCGGATCCCAGAAAATATTCCAGCTGTCGGGCGGATGCGAGAAGACAGTAGTGTCATAAATCAGCGGATTTGGTCCCCACATAAACGGGACGCCGTAAACCTGGTTGTTGGTGCGCACCAAGGGAAGGGAAGTCAGTTGGGGCGAAAGCTGGCTGTAGCTTGGGATCTTGGACAAATCGAGCGGGGCAGCCAATCCGGCGGTAGCAATCGAAGTGGCTACATCGCTCGAAGGGGAGATGACATCGTAATTTCCGGCGCTGGCGCCACGCAGCTTGGCGACCAGTTCATCACTCGATCCCATATACGATGCGGAAATTTTGCAGTGATTTTGTTCCTCGAAGGCGTGAACGAATGACGGGTCGGCGTAGCCCTCCCAAACCAGAAGGCTGAGGGTTGCGTCTTCTTGCCGCAGGAGAGGAGCGCAAAGATGGTCGCGGCCCACAGCAAGCCACCCAGCAGTTGGCGGATTCTCATGAAGCCTCCTTGTTTCGGTACGCCGCGAACTCGAACGTCCAACCGATTCATTGGATCACGTGCGAAGTCGTTAGCTATTTGCACTCCGTCCTCTTCGACTTCACTCGGCGGGAACGTTTGTGGCACCCATCGTTCAAAAAGTCGCAAGCTCTGAGGGCAGGTTTTACGGACTCCGGGCGCGACGCAAACTCTAGAGCCCCGAATTTATGCGGCCACTGTGCTGTACATACGCAAGCGCTGAAGCCACGTCCTGCCTAAAACCCGAGCTACGAAATCCCTCTTAAAACGTGGGCGGCGTGTTCACCCACAATACCCAAGTCTCGGCGCGGCCCGGATTGCGCCAGTGATGGGGCGTGGCGCTTTCAAAATAAAAACTGTCGCCCGGCTTGAGCCGGTATTCCTCTTGGTTTACGGAAATATGAAGTTCTCCGCGCAGCAGGTACAAGAATTCCTCGCCTTCGTGAGTGTAGGACTCACCGCTGCCCGCCTGCGGGGCGATGCGGAAAAAGTGGGGCTCCATGACGGTGTTTCCCCAAGCCAGCAATTCCATGCGAACCCCCCGGCCGGCGTGCAGGACTTTGCGATGCTCCGGGGGAACCAGGCGGCTGTTAGATTCGGCGGCGTCAAAAAACTCGAGGATGTTGGTCTTGTAGAAGCGGGCCAGCTTGCGCAGAGTGCCTACGGAAGCGCTCATGTGAGAACGTTCCAGGGCGCTGAGAAAGCCCACGGAAATGTCTACGGCTTTGGCCACCTGCGCGAGCGACAGTCCTCGCCCAATCCGCAACTGGCGCAGACGCAGACCGACGGCGTGTGCGGTACCATCGGGCGCGGGGCGCACTCGCCCTTCACGTTTGAGCAGCTGAATAATTGCCGGCGCGTTTAAGCCTTGCACCTTGCGCAGGAAGCGGGCGCGCTTAAGCAGTTCCACATCCTCGGATGTGTACATGCGGTATTTGCTGGCGGTGCGGCGAGGGCGTGTGAGCCCAAGGCGCTCCCAGGAGCGAATCACCGAAGGAGAAATCCCCGCCAGGCGGGCAGCATCGCCAATTTTCAAATAGGCGGTCGCGTCTTTCGTTTGCTTGCTGCCCGAAGGATGCCTCATGCGATTGGTTTATAGGGCGGACAAACTATTTTTTCCTTGACAGTGCCGGGGGCTGCCCATAACCTTGCGGGATTATAGCAAGGTTTGTGTGGAGCGCAAGACACTAGCTTTTTCTGCGATCTCCCGTTTCTTGTGGAGGCTCCCATGTTCTGGTCTGCCTGTCGTGGCTCAGCTTGGTGGCTGGCCTGGGTAGGAGTTTTGTCGTTGCTCGCGCCTCCGCTGCTGGGACAAAGCACGGGCGGCCGAATCATCGGCCGGGTGGCGGACCCAACCGGCGCGGTGCTGGCTGACGTGCAAGTCACACTGACGAACCAAGCCACTTCCGTGAGCCGCCAGGCGCAAACCAACGGCAGCGGGGACTATACGTTCGTGGAAGTCGTGCCTGGCACCTACCGGGTGGAGCTCGAGCATGCCGGGTTCAAGAAAAATTCGCAGGGCGGCGTCATCGTGGATGTGAATCAGGTGGTGACGCTCAACTCCGTTCTGCAACTGGGCGAGGTGCAGGACGTGGTGGAAGTGACTTCCGAGGCGCCCCAGGTGGATACCACGAGCACGCAACTGGGCGCAGTGATCAATGACCGGTCGGTGAACGAACTACCATTAAATGCGCGGGACACCTATCAGTTTCTGCAGTTGCAGCCCGGAGTGCAGGCGCAGTTGGGCAGTAGCGGCAGTTTGTTTTTCGGCTCCGATGACGCCGGTTCGGTTTCCGTGAATGGTGGCCGCACCCGGGCCAACAACTTCAGCGTAAACGGCGGCGATGCCAACGATCAATTCGTGAATACGCCAACCATACAGCCGACTCCGGACAGCGTGGCGGAATTCCGGGTTATCACCAATACCTTCGACGCGGAATATGGGAGAAATTCAGGGTCGGTCGTAAACGTGATTACGAAGTCTGGGAGCAATGCTCTGCACGGCGATATATACGAATACTTCCGGAACACCGTACTGAATGCGCAGGGCTATTTCAACACGGTAAAGCCGCAATTCAACCAGAATCAATTCGGCGGAACTCTGGGCGGTCCGATCAAGAAGGATCGCACTTTCTTCTTTGTTTCGTATGAGGGGCGGCGGATCCGCGAAGGGCAGCCGGGGGATCTGCTGAATGTTTTGACCCCCGCCGAAAGGGGTGGCGATTTTTCTGATACCGGCGGTCCCTTCGCTGGAGGGATTGATTCTGGCTACCAGTTTGTAGCCGATACGCTGAATGGGCGGCCGGGATGCACCAACGCCATTCACGCGCTGGGCGGGACGACACCGGCGGCGGGAGTGGCCTGGGCCAGCATTTTTCTGACCAGCGCTATCCCCACCGCGTGTCAGGACTCGGTCGCGGCGGACTTGCTGCGTTTTGTTCCGCAAGCGAATGTCGGAAGCAACCAGAACCAATCTGTCCCGGTGGGAAGCGACTACGAAAACCAGTTTACGGCCCGCTTCGACCACAAGATCAATGACCATCAAGACTTCACAGCCTACTACTACTTCACGAACGTCTCGCAACTGCAACCGTACGATAGCTTTGAAGAGGCGGGCGCGAACGTACCGGGTTTTGGCAATTACAACAACTCGCGGTACCAGCAGTGGAATCTGAGTCACACCTGGACAGTTAGCAACGCGGTGGTGAACGAGGCACGGTTCACTTACATGCGGGAAGGACAGTTGGGATTCCTCAGACCACAAACCTCCGGGTCAGTCACGGGTTCCTGCACCAGCGCGGCGTCGGCTTTCTGTTTCACTGGGACTTCGGATTCATCCGCGATCACAAATGCTTTTGGTACTAGTTCCTCCCTCGGCATTACACCTGGCTTGCCTGCTGGCAATACTGGAGTTCCCTACGTCAATATCTCGGGCGGCGCTAGCTTTGGGAACAACTGGGAGGGGGTGCTTCCTCAGGTAGGAAATAGCTTCCAGTGGACGGACGATCTAACCTGGGTGAAAGGTACGCATACTTACAAGTTCGGCATCGATGTCCGCCGCGCGCGCTTTGACCAGACCTATTATTTCGATGTCAACGGCCAATACACGTTCGACAATTCTGGTCCGAATGCGATTGTGCCGAACGACGGCAGCAACTATGCCGAATATCTGCTCGGGCTCTCTGACGTTTATGTGCAAGGATCGGCGCAGCGCGAGGATATCCGCTCTACCTCGGTTTATCTGTTCGCGCAGGACAGCTGGAAGATCCGGCCGAATCTCACCCTTAACTACGGGCTGCGCTGGGAGTTCGATCCGCCGCCGAGCGACATCGGCCGACACGTGGAGACCTTCCGTCCGGGACAGAGCAGCACGGTGTATCCGTGTAGCGCGTCCCTCACAACTGACTACCCGGCAGATTGTCCGACGGGTCTTGTCGTCCCCGGCGACAAAGGCGTACCCGCCGGCTTGACCTCGACTTATTACAAGGCGTTTGCGCCTCGCGTGGGCCTCGCTTGGAGCCCGGGAAAGTCCGGCAACACTAGTATCCGTGCGGGCTGGGGCCTCTTTTACAATCCGATCGAGGAGTTGGTGCTAGCGCAGTTCGGCGCCCAGCCGCCTTTCGGTGGCAGCACTTCGCTTTCCAACGTGTTCTTCAACACTCCTTTCGTGGGCCAGGGCGAGGTGCAAAGCCCCAATCCGTTTAACGGGTTCATCACGCCGAAGCGCGGACAGCCGGTCGATCTGTCGGCGTTTCGTCCCATGTTGTTCTATGGCGATTTTCAGCCGCACCTGCGCACCCAGTACACGGCGCAATACAACCTCACTCTTCAACGCCAGCTGGGGAATAACCTCATGGCGCAGCTGGGCTATGTAGGTTCTCAGGGCCACCGCTTGCTGGCGGGCCATGACATCAACCCGTCCACTCCGCAGACTTGCTTAGATATCAATGCCGTAATGGGAGACGGAACCTGCGGTCCTACCATTGAGGACGCGCAATTCATCATTCCGCCGACGGCCGTTGCGCCGGCCGGTGGTTTCCACGTTCCTTATGGTCCGAATGGGCCGGCAGTCATTCCAGCCGGCACCACCATCGGCTCGGTTGCGCCGAATGGTTTGAATCTTGTTGGTTTGCGGCCCTATTCATCGCCGAACTGTAACCCCTACACGGGTGCGGGCTGCCCCGCCGACGGTGTTCCCGTGTTCACCGATATCTTTGCGGAAGACACAATTGCCAACTCCAGTTACAACGCGCTGGAAGCTCTGCTGGAAAAGCGCTTCTCGCATGGATTGCAGTTCCAGGCGGCGTACACCTGGAGCAAGTCACTCGACGATGCTTCTACGTTTGAGGAGTCTCTGAATCCTTTCAACTTCAACGCGAGCCGCGCCTTGTCGTTGTTCAACTCCGCGCAACGATTTGTGATCAGCTACGATTGGGAGCTGCCGCTGCCGAAGCATCAAGGTTTTGCCGGCAAGATTCTGGATGACTGGGCGATTTCTGGCATCACGCAGTTCCAAAGCGGATTTCCGATCCGCCTGGACACGCAGAATGACAATGAACTGATTAACAGCTTGTTTTTCACAGGTACGGAAGCCCCCAGTCTGATAACACCTTTTCACAAACTGAACCCTAAGACCAATGGCAACTTCTGGTTCGATCCGACCAGTTTTCAAGACCCGCCGTTAGGCCAATTCAACAACGGCACGCAGCGTACGATTTGCTGCTGGCCTGGTCTGCAGGATTGGGATTTCTCCCTTCACAAAAGAATTTCGTTCACTGAAGCTCGCTACCTGCAATTCCGGGCAGAGTTTTTCAACATTTTCAATCACACAAATTTTGCGAATCCCGACGGACACTTCTCGGATGGGCCAACGGCCTTTGGAAAGATCACTGCGACGAGTTTGGACCAGCGCGAAGTGCAATTTGCTTTGAAATTCTTTTTCTAGCATGAAGCCGGGCGGCTACGGCCGCCCGCGCACTCTAATGGCCGCACAGAACCGGCCTGAGCTTCTCGGAGACCTCGATGTATCCCGCACTAGAGCAGGAACTGAAAACATTTGAGCGGCGCACGCCAAAGTCCGCGGAATCCCACAAGCGCAATCTGAAACGCATACCGCTGGGCGTGGCCAGCAATTACCGGGCCTATGATCCCTATCCTATTTTCGTGAGGGAGGGGCAAGGATCGCACTTCCGCGATCTGGACAGCAACGACTACATTGATCACAATCTATGTTTCGGTGCGCTGATGGCTGGGCACTGCCACCCAGCCGTGATGAAAGCAGTCGAAAAATGCCTTAGCACAGGCACCATGTTTGGCATGCCGCATGACATGGAGTGGCAACTGGCGGAGGAGATCTGCAATCGCTTTCCGATCGAGATGCTGCGTTTTGGGTCGTCCGGGACCGAATCAACGATGCATGCCATCCGGCTCGCCCGGGCAGCGACTGGCCGCGACAAAATCATTAAGTTCGAAGGCGGTTACCACGGCTTACATGACGCCGCGCTGGTGAGCGTAAAGCCGCATGCTCCGGAATTCGGCGATGTGCATGCCCCCACCTCCGTGACTGGCGGGCTTGGCGTGCCCAAGGCCTCACTGGCTAATATTCCGGTCGCGACCTTTAACGATTTGGCAACGGTGGAACTTCGCTTCCAGCAGAATCCCGGTGAGATTGCGGCCATCATTCTTGAGCCGATCATGATGAACGTTGGGTTGTGCATGCCGCGGCCAGGATTTCTGGAAGGCCTGCGCGAGTTGGCAACCAAATACGGCGCATTGCTGATCTTCGATGAGGTGAAGACCGGGGCGAAGCTGGGGTGGGGTGGGGCATCGGAGTATTTTGGCGTGAAACCCGACATGGTCTGCCTGGCCAAGTCCATCGGTGGAGGGTTGCCGCTTGCGGCTTTCGGCGCGAGTGCGGTTGTTATGGATCTGATTTCGCAACACAAGGTTTTTCACGGCGGGACTTACAACACCAATCCGGTTTCGATGGCCGCCGGGTTGGCGACCTTCCGCGAAGTGCTCACACGAGAGAATTACGCGCACGTGGAAAAGCTTAGTAAGAAGCTTACGGAGGGCTATCGGAGGATCGTGGCGAAATCTAGCCTGCAAGCTTACGTGATCAGCGCAGGAGCCAATGGCGCGCTGATGCTCTATCCGCAGGAAATTCGGAATTACCGCGACTGGATAACCGTTGATACGGACCTTTGGCGGCACTACTGGTTTGGCATGGTCAACCGCGGTGTGATGCCGCAGCCTTACTGGTGGGATGAGCAGTGGACAATTTCCGTGCAGCACACCGACGCGGACATTGATAAGCATCTGGCAGCCTTCTGGGACGTAGCGCCAGCGCTGGCAAAGGCCCAGCAGGAACGGATTCCTGTAGCCGCGCACTAGAAAGGGTTGTCATTCTGAGCGTCCCTGTGTCCCCTGTGCTCTCTGTGGTGAGCTAACCCGAATGACCACAGAGGACCACAGGGGGAACACAGAGGAAGATCCGGAGCCATTCTTGTCCATGGGCGAGCAGCAACCTAGCCAACCTCATCTCAAGCGCGTCTTGGGCCGCTGGGATCTGGTGCTGCTCTTCGTCGTGGCCGTTTTTAACTTGAATGTGGTGCCCTCGATCGCGGCGAACGGCGGCGTGACCATCTGGCTGTGGCTTATTTCTTTGGTTTTGTTCTTTTGGCCGCAAGGCATCGCCGTGATCGAACTGGCACATCGTTATCCTGGCGAAGGTGGAGTGTATTTGTGGGCCAAGGAGGTTTTCGGAGACTTCCACGGATTTCTCTCCGGCTGGTGCTACTGGACCAACAACATGCTGTATGTGCCGACGGTGATGTTGTATTTCGTCGGCGTGTCGGTCTTTATTCTCGGTGGCGGCCACCAGGCGTTGGCCGACAACAAGATGTTTGCTTTGGCAGCCTCGCTAGCATTGCTTGCCT
>ODAK010004843.1_pt1 | contig 13741 bp, 14 predicted proteins | sample 1539591 | NCBI WGS metagenome assembly ODAK01 (sample SAMEA3539303, study PRJEB22396) | soil metagenome | biome: tundra; feature: field; material: soil | place: USA | collected 2010-05 | depth 0.15 m | reverse complement strand
GGACATGATGACGAATTCATGCAGCAGATAAGCCGAGCCGCGGTAGTGATAGAGAGTATCGATTAGCAAGTGGGCCCAGGGTTCATTTCGAAAATGTCCGCAACGATTCCACGTCGTCGAGGTGACCATGTAAGTGTGGCCGGTGTTCGTCGCATGCTCTCTTGCGGGCTTCATATTTGCCTCCCGAGGTCCCTCAGCGGCTAAAGCCTGGTCCTTCTGGGACTCTTTACGGTGCGGCTGAAGCCGCACCCTTTCAAAGCACTTGGTTTCCGAGGCCCAGGCTAAAACTTAGCGCGATATCCCTCTTTACTTACTGACGAAGCCAGAAGCGGCAATATCCAGCGCAGGTGATTCACCGCTTCCACTCCTCCATCATCTTCACAAAATCCTTGAACAGGTAAAGCGAGTCGTGCGGACCGGGCGCCGCCTCCGGGTGATATTGCACGGTGAACAGCGGCAAATTCCGGTGCCGCAGGCCTTCCAGCGTGTTGTCATTCAAATCCATGTGGGTTAGCTCGACTTCGCTCTGCGGCAAAGAATCAGGATCGACCGCGAAGTTGTGATTGTGCGCCGTGATCTCCACCTTGCCCGTACGCAACTGCTTTACCGGATGATTCCCGCCGTGATGGCCGAACTTGAGCTTGAAAGTCTTGCCGCCGAGCGCGATGCCGGTGAGCTGATGTCCCAAACAAATTCCGAAGATTGGCAGGCGACCCATGAGCCGACGAATATTCTCTACCGCGTATGTGCACGGCTCCGGATCGCCTGGTCCATTCGACAGGAACACGCCGTCCGGCTTCAGCGCCAGCACATCCTCGGCCGGCATCTGCGCCGGAACGACTGTGACCTTGCAGCCCTCGCCGCGCAGCTTCCGCAAAATATTCTGCTTGATGCCGAAGTCGTAGGCCACCACGTGGAATCGCGCAGGCTCATCCTTCACGCCGACCACTTCGTCTGGCAGATGGGAGCGCTCGCCGGTTTCCCAAACATAGGTGTGGTTCGTGCTAACGACTTTCGCCAAGTCCGTTCCGTCCATCTTAGGAATGGAGCGAGCCTTGGCGACCAATTTCTCGGTGTCGCTCTCCAAAGTCGAAATCACTCCGCGCATTACGCCGTGATCGCGCAGATGCCGCACCAGCGCCCGCGTATCAATCTCCGCCAGAACAGGAATCTTGAATTGTTCGAGAAACTCTTCGGCCACCTCCTGCGAACGCCAGTTGGAGCTGACCCTGGAGAACTCGCGGACGATTAGCCCCTCAATGTACGGACGGGTAGCCTCGTTGTCTTCTGAGTTGGTCCCGTAATTGCCGATTTCCGGGTTGGTGAGAACTACAATTTGGCCACAATAGGAAGGATCGGTAAAGATTTCCTGATAGCCGGTGATGGAAGTATTAAAAACTACTTCCCCGTAACATTCGCCTTTAGCGCCGTAGCCTTTGCCGCGGAAGACTCTTCCGTCTTCCAGCGCAAGAATGGCCTGCATTCATGCTCCAGGGAGTGGATTTTATGAATTGTAACAAGGAAGTACCCGCCGGCCAATACATCCAGGCACGCAAATGAAAATAATTCCTGTGAAAATCCCGCAGATGGCGGAGCGAAACGTGCTCGGCTGCTAGCGAACCCTTCCCATCTTCTGCAACGGCCAATAGACGAAAGAGGCTTTGCCGTAAATGTAGCTTGCGTCCAAAGCGCCGAAGTCACGGCTGTCATCGGACATATTGCGGTGGTCTCCCATCACAAAGTAGTTGTGTTCGGGGAGCACAATCTCCGCAAAAGATTGTTCGCGATCCACAAAAGCGGGAAAAAGGTAGTCTTCCTCCAGCGCCTTGCCGTTCACGTACACCTGGCCGTCATCAATCCGGATGTGGTCTCCCGGCACGCCAATCACGCGCTTGATAAAGCTAAGCGAAGGATCGCGCGGGTAGCGGAACACCACCACGTCACCGTGCTCGATCGGCTCCAGGCGGTACACGAATTTATTGACGAAGATACGCTCCTTGTTGGTGAGCGAGGGCATCATGCTGCCGCCCTCCACTTTCACCGGTTGGTAGAGGAACACAATAACGAACGCGGAAACCGCCAGAGAGACCGCCAAGTCTCGAATCCAGGTGATCAAGCTGGGCATGCCGTACGTGGCTGCCGCGTCGGAAGCTTTCTGGACGGCAGTCAGGCCCTGTTCGGCGATGGGAGGAGTTGGCGACTCAGCCATATCGCCCGATTTTACGCTATTTGTCCCGAAGCCAGGACTTGCGGGAATGGTGTATTGCAAATCGGGACTGCATCGACCCGGCTGCCATGGTCTCTCAATTCGGGTTACAATAGCCCGACGAGGAGTTGAGGGCATGCAGAAACGTGGCTTGACGCTGCTGTTTCTTTTCGTTGTCACCTTTGCGCTTTCCGCGCCATGGGCTACTTCGCAACAAGAACAGCAAGAGGCGCCTATGCCCGCCTACCACGAGGCCCCGCCCGCCAGGGGCACAAAGCTGCCTGCCATTTTGAGCAAGGATCAGCTTTGGGGAGAGAATTCTCAATATCCGTACCAAACTCATGCCTACGAATTAGCGTCCAAGATCGAAAACGTGCTCTATCAGCAGCCCTGCTACTGCTACTGCGATCGCATGGGTCACAAGAGCTTACACAGTTGCTTTGAGAATACGCACGGAGCTGAGTGCTCCATTTGCATGAAGGAGCTTTATTACGCGTACACGCAGCATCAGAACGGAAAGACGGCGAAGCAAATCCGGCAGGGAATCATTCGCGGAGACTGGAAACACGTGGAACTGCATTCCGCAGCTGCGATAGACTAGATGCTAGGGACGACCCCATAACCTTAGACGGCGCCCACCGCGGAAGAAGCGGAGTTGACGCACACCACGAGAGCCACGTATAACCTTGCTCGCGGGGAAGAGAGTACGACGTTTTCCACAGGGTCATGCGCGGGGGACGCCACCTCAATATTGGCTAGGCTGTGGGGAGTAGTTGGAAGACGCGTAGTTATAGATTAAGAATTGGTTTTCAACTTAAACAAAAAGGCATACTTACGAAGCAAAAAGGAAGAATTTTGCCGATGGCTCAGAAGCCCACCTCCAAGAATCCGGTTGCGGAAGATCCTCGTTTTGCACAAGCTGTGCAAAACTACGAGGCAGGCTTGCGCGCCATGCAGGAGCGCAAGTTCGATAAGGCCAAGGCTCATCTTCAGAAGGTTGCCGCCGGATCCAGCAAGGAGTTGGCCGATCGCGCCAGCATCCACCTCAGCATTTGCAGCCAGCATCTGGAGCGAACCGCCATCCAATTCAGGACGCTGGAAGAACACTTTGACTATGCGGTCTCCCTGATGAATGTGGGCGATTATGTCGGCGCCCGTGAGCATTTGGACAAATTGTCTCGACAGTCGCCTAGGACGGACTACGTTGCTTACGGTTTGGCAGCTCTCGACTGTCTCACTGGCCATGTGGAAGACGCGTTGCGCAACCTGGACGCCGCCATCCGGCTGAACCCAACCCTCCGCTTTCAGGCCCGCAACGATTCTGACTTCCAGAACCTGGTCGAGGATCCGCGCTTCACAGAATTGTTGTATCCCGACCCCGGAGCTGAATTGCCCCCGGAACCGATCTTTCCCGAAGAGGAGCGCTAAGCCGCTCCCATGAAGGACCGGCAGGAGCGCACGGTGCTTCTCCGCGATAGCCCTGTTGCGGACTTCGGTCTGCGCGTAGTTGCCATTGGCGGTGGGACAGGGCTTTCCACCCTGCTCAAAGGTTTAAAGCGCTACTGTGCGCCGCCGGGAGAGCGCTCTGCCCCAAGTTCCCCTCCTTCCGCGAAATCCACCGAACACCTCATCAGCGAATTATGTGCCGTGGTCACAGTTACCGACGACGGCGGGTCCAGCGGCCGCCTGCGCAAAGAACTCAACATGCTCCCGCCCGGCGATATCCGCAACTGCATTGTTGCGCTGTCCGAAGACGAAGCTCTGCTTTCGCGACTTTTTCAGCACCGCTTCGAGCGGGGCTCTGGACTGGAAGGCCATAGTTTCGGCAATCTTTTCCTGGCTGCTCTGACTTCTATTACCAAGGATTTCAGTGAAGCGGTACGCCTTTCCTCGGAGATTCTGGTCACGCGCGGGCACATCTATCCGTCCACAACTTCTAATGTCGAACTCGAGGCCCTGCTGGAAGACGGCACACGCGTGTCGGGCGAAACCAATATCACAGCCAGCAAGGGCAAGATTCACGAGCTGTTTTTGGTTCCGCCCGAGGCTGAGCCCATTCCTCAGACACTGGAAGCCATCGCACGGGCCGATCTCATCACTGTTGGTCCCGGCTCGCTCTTCACCAGCTTAGTTCCGAACTTCCTGGTCAAAGGCATTACGCGAGCGATCCTCGACTCTTCCGCCCTGAAGGTTTACGTCTGCAACTTGATGACCCAAGCCAATGAAAGCCTGGGATTGAGCGCCGCCGACCATATCCGCGCCCTCAACCGTCACGCTCAGGCGAAGCGCATCTTCGACTACGCGATTATGAATCGAACTCCGGTTTCGCAAGCCATGAAGGCCAAGTACGCTCTGGAAGGCGCTTCGCAGATCGTCGCTGATTTGGAAGCCATCGAGGATCTGGGTATTTGTCCGGTATTGGGCGACTATCTTGAGGAGGATGGCGTGGCCCGGCATGCTACCGCCCGGGTTGCCCGCGACTTGCTCGCTTTGGTCATCGAGACGAGAGCAGGACAAAAGCCGGCGACGAAATCCCCTGACGTCGCCAAAGTTCCTTAGTCCCATTGGCGGAAACGCGAGCCACGTGTCCCGACAGTAATTTCTTCCCAGCCTAACTGCCGCGTTATATTGGTTCGAATGCAAAAAGCTAAACCCAACCACGTCCCGCGGATTGCCATTGCCATCATGGCAGCTGGCAAGGGCACTCGTCTCAAGTCCAAGTATCCCAAGGTGCTGCACGAAGTGGGTGGAAAGCCACTGCTGGCCCATGTGATCGCCGCCGCTACTCAAGTCGTGCCTGCAAAAGACGTCTATGCCATCATTGGCCACGAAGCTGCGCGTGTACGCGAAGCGGTGGCTCACACCGGGATCGGCTTCGTCTTGCAGCAGCCGCAGCGCGGTACCGGACACGCTCTGATGGCAGCCCGCGAAGCCCTCGCGCCCTACGATCACGTGATCGTGCTCTCAGGCGACGCTCCTCTCATCACGGCGCAAACCATCTCGCGCCTGCGCGACTTTCATCTCGCCAAAAACTCCGCAATGACTATGCTGACCGCGGACCTGCAAGATCCCACGGGCTACGGGCGGATTATTAGAAAGGGAAAGAGCGACGAAGTCCGCGCCATCGTGGAAGAAAAATCAGCCAGCCCGGCGCAGAAGAAGCTCCGTGAAATCAACTCGGGGTTCTATGCGTTCGCTGTGAAGCCTCTTTACACTCACATCGAAGAGCTTTCCACGGCAAACGCTCACCAGGAGTACTACCTGACAGACATGGCCGGAGTTCTCGCCCAGGCTAAAGCTAAAGTCATCGCGTGCAAGACCGATAGTCCGGGGGAAATTTTGGGCAGCAATACTCGCGCGGAAATGGTGACCCTCGATGCCAGCTTACGTTTGGCTAAGTGCCGGCAACTCATGACCGACGGGGTAACCATCTTCTATCCCGAGAGCTGCGTAATTGACAGTGAGGTGGAAGTCGGCGCGGATACCGTCATCCAGCCATTCGTGCAACTGCTGGGCAAGACCCGCGTGGGCTGCGATTGCCGCATCGAGTCCTACACCGTAATCCATGATTCTGAAATCGGTGACGGGGTGCACATTCTTCCTGGCTGCGTGATCGAACACTCACGCGTGGGAGCCTCTGCACATCTTGGGCCCTATTCGCATTTGCGCCCGCAGAGCGAGATTGGCGAGGGCGCCCACGTGGGCAACTTTGTGGAAACCAAGAACGTCCGCCTCGGCAAGGGTTCCAAAGCCAACCACCTAACCTACCTTGGAGACGCCGAAATTGGCGAAGGAGTGAACATTGGCGCAGGCACCATCACGTGCAATTACGACGGCGTCCACAAGCACGCTACCGTCATCGGAGACGGTGTGTTCGTCGGCAGCGACTCTACGCTGGTAGCTCCGGTGAAGATTGGGAGGGGCGCGTACGTCGGCGCAGCATCCTGCATCACCCAGGATGTTCCCGCGGATTCCCTAGCTTTGGGCCGCGCCCAGCAGGTAGTGAAGGAAGGCTGGGCCAAAAAGAAACGCGAAGCGCGAGCTGCGGAGAAAAAATCTTGACGCGAACCGAAGCCATTTGTAATGCGAAGCGAGGGGCGGCTTGAGAAAACAAGTGCGATTCGTATCACTTTCGATAGCTTGCGCGCTCGTTGCAGCATTTGCTACCGCCCAAGCCACGCGTCGGCCCAGGTTCCATTTTCACTTGCCGTAAGCACGCCGACCTCGACGGTTAAGGTAGGTTCGGAGTTGCGGCTGGATATTGCGCTGACTAGCACGTCGAACAAGCCATTTCTTTTAGGTCTGCACATAAGACTGGAAGTCCGCGACAGCGAAGGCAACGCCGTTAACGAGATCAAGGCAAGCGGGGAGAGCGCGAAGCTACCTGTGGCAAAGGAAGGTGAGGCTAATGGAGTGGGCACAAGCCATCCCGGTCTCGGAATAGAACCGGCTAGGCTAGGGGGCTGGAGTGCTGTCGGCAATGAGATAAAACCCGGCACGACGCACTACCGACAAATCGTGAATAAGAAGTTCGACTTGAGCAAATCGGGCACGTACACCGTCCAAGCCACGCAGGAGTTTTCCAATAACGTAACGGTGAAATCAAACACCCTTACGATTACTGTGGTTCCGTGAGGGAACGCAGTCAGTATGAGCTCTCACCAGGCAGTTTAGTGCGACACCGCAGCAAACAGTGGCGAGTGCATCAGCGACTGGAATTCTTTGTCGTCACTCCTGAAGTGCAACTGCAAATTCGAACTATCCGAATCCACGGTCACGCCCTGCATCGCCGTCTTTTCAACCGGAGACGCCGTCATCTTGCGATAGAGAATGCCCGCTTTCAAAAGCGAGGAAAGAGTGGTCGCCGTGATTGAGTCCGACGTAAGCACAGACAAATCAAACTTGATGCCATCCACAAAATTCATGGTGTAGCTCGAGCCCAGCACCCGCTTCTTGACAGTCTCATAATCCGCCAGTTTGGCAGCATCGCCGAGCGCCGAGCGCATCATGTTTTGCGTGCCTTCCTGGTCAAGCACGCTCCACACCATGCCGGAGTCAACCGAGCCCATCATCTCCGAAACTTGGCCATTGGAATCGAGAGCGGCAATATCACCATCGCGGGTGTCGAGGGCGCCTCGCACTGCGGTGAGTTCCCCAAAGAGCAGCGTGTTGTCGTCCAGGAAAGTCATCTGCATTCCGCCGGACATGGCGTACAGATCACTATCCCGATACTTCGCCGGACGGATCTTCTGCAGGCGTATCTTTTTCAGCACGGCCGTCGCCGAAAACGATCCCTGCGCGACACCCACCACTTTTACCCCCTGTTTTCCAGCCCGGTAGGCCGCAAATACCAATTGATCGAGATCCTGCTCGGGGGATATGCCGACCCCCCGCAGCGCCACCTCAAACTGCTTCAGATTGTCGGGAAGCAATTGCTGCTTCAGCGCCATCGCCGTGTCGGAATTCTTCAACATGCGGTAATCGACTGAGATGATTTGCTGGATATCGGAGGGAATGACGGTGCGCGCCGAACTCCCCAGAGGCATGGCCCACGCCCCCGCCGGAAGAAGCAATGCCAATGCCGACAGACCGCGCAGAACATTTCTCATGACTGGCTTCATAAAACCGCCTTTTAGGAGACTTACAGTTGGATGCGTCCAGGAGCTCTCCTGGTACGCACATCGTAACTCAATTGTATGCCAGCTTCCCCGCCCGAAAGTACGTGCCTGGTGTAACCAGGCGGATTCGGCCGGACCTGCGGCCCGAGTCAGAAATAGCACGAATAACTCTGTCATCCCGACCGTAGCGGAGCGAAGCGAGCGGAGTGGAGAGCCTGCCCTGAGCGACCCCGCGTGCAAAACGAGGGAGGAGTCGAATGGGGATCCGCCTTACCTCCCTTGGCCCCTAGCCTCGGCCAGCCGGTTTTCCAGGATTTGAGGCGCAAAATTCATAGTTTCCAGAAACCAGGCTGGCGCCTGTTCCAGCGCCTTCTTGGGAATCAGGCCGATGATCTCGCTGCTGTCCACGGTTGCGCCACGGCTGGCGACTGCTTGCTCTACCTTCTCGAAGACGCGATAGATCGGTGTCTGCTCAAAATCCGTAAGGTTCATCGAAACCTGCGCTCGTCCTCCTACCAAAAAGCCGGATGCCTTCACATAAGGCAGGCCACCACTGGAAAAGCGTACGGCCTTGGCGACTTGTTTCGCAATTTCAACCTCAGGCGTATTCAGAAAAATGTTGTAGGCAATGAGGAATTTCCGCGCTCCCACCGCTGTGATTCCCGCCGTGGGATGCACCCGGCAATCGCCAAAATCCGGCTTGCGCGCCGGATTAGCGCCGATTTCTTCCCGAATCCCCTCAAACTGTCCGCGCCGGACGTCTGCCAAATTTTGTCGCTCCGGCAAAAGCGCTGCAGCTTCGTAGAGATAGACCGGGATCTGGTAGCGCTTCCAAATCTGCTCGCCCACATGGCGCGCGATCGCGGCGCAGTCCTCCATCGTTATGCCGTCGATCGGGATAAACGGCACCACGTCCGCCGCTCCCATTCTCGGATGTCCACCGCGATGCTTGGTCAAATCAATGAGTTCCGCAGCTTTGCCAACACCACGAATCGCTGCCTCTGCGACCGCCTCCGGCTCGCCCGCCAGGGTAATCACGCTGCGATTGTGGTCAGCGTCCATCTCGCGGTCCAGGATGTAAACGCCCTCCATCTTCATGGACTGGGCGATGGCATCCACTTTCGCCGCATCACAGCCTTCGGAAAAATTGGGGACACACTCAACCAAGGGAAACATAAGCAAAGAATATCTGGCGGGAGGGACCACAGCAACTTAGAATCGGGAGGATGGTCGGTCGCAAGGAGCTTCATATGCGGAGATTCCCTAGCCATTGGGTAAGACTGGTATCCATCCTTGTATTTCTGTTCATTTCAATCGCAATCTTCGCCCAGGAAAACCGCCGGCCTGCAGGTCCTCATGAACCGCGACTCGGGCTCGTGGAGCAATATCCCTCGCCCGTAATAACGGTGAAGTCGCCTGGAGCGGAAGGCAACAAGTATGGATTCGAAGGTGGCAATGTCGTGAAATTGCAAGGCACCTACCACCTCGTTACAACGGAGATGACGGGCGAACCATTCTCCGTGAAAACTAAACTGGCGCACTGGACCAGCAGCGACCGCGTTCATTGGAAGCGGGTCTCAACCCTTTATGAATCGAGCGGGGAGTTTGCCGGCAATGATCCCCGTGCATCCCTGTGGGGACCGATGTTTATCTATGACCGCCCGTCCCAAAATTGGGATCTGATCTATGTCGCCTATCGCGCTGAGCCTGACACCGCGACGGAGTACCGTTCCAATTATGAGGGCACCATCTGGCGGGCGGTTTCGCAAGTGAAGGGTCCCTCCGGGATCGATGGCCCCTACACTGACGCCGGCGTTCTGCTTCGGCCCGACAAGGATTCTCAGCCGTGGGAGGGACTGCAGGGCACCGACTCGTTCTTCGCCTACCAGGTGGGAAATCGTTGGCTGGGCTTTTATGGCAGCGCCAACACCGAACATAAACCGGTAGAGCACTGGCGCGTGGGGCTGGCCGAAGCGGACCAACTCGCCGGTCCGTGGAAGCGCCGCGCGGACACAAATCCCGTGGACTTCGACAAACGCTTTGCCGAGAATCCCATCGTTACCAGGCTGGACAATGGTAGTTACATCGCGGTGTATGACAACGACCATCCCAACGCGGTTGGATATGCGTGGTCATCCGACGGCCTTCACTGGTTGCCGGGCAGGGACCTGGTAGTGCAGCCAAAAGGCAACGGCTTTTGGGCAGACAATGTGCGCACGCCGCTGGGCCTCGTAGCCGAAGGGCACGGCCTGTTCACTTTGTTCTACACCGGCTTTCAGAAAGAGCCCGGTTCGAAAGATAAAGATATAGGTGTCGGGTCGATTGGATTTATCAGGGTCAAGATTCAATCAAAGAACTGAAAGCTAAGGAGCTAATGCTTTCTTTTCCCGCTCCCAAAAAACTTCCCGATACCGAGCCGTACCTGCACGGTATTGACTCCCGGATTTAGGTTCGCCAATCCGGCGTTGGAGACGTGCATGTAACGCGCCTCTACACTCCAGTGATACGAGTCGCCGAGAAAATGCGTGCCGATCGCCGCGCTCGACATGAAGTTCACCCTATTGGTTCCATTGGGGACGTCACGATTGGTGAACAGCGGCCCTCCGCTCACCTCAAAATACGGAGCCAGCTTGCCCCGGCTGGCAAAATTCCACCGCAGGTTCAGCGGATCAAAGCCTGCACCATAAGCCGTATTGCCGGGCTGAAAAACCACGAACGCCGGCACAACATCCACCAAGTATTCAAAGCGGCCTTTCAAAAACGACGGACCGTGCGGCCGGGTAAGAATCCATCCGAAACTTCCCCCTACGTTCCACACACCCGTGTTCGACGTGCCGCCAGGAACCGAGTATCCCCCGCCCGTCCACGCTTCAATTTCGTGGCCACCATCTTCCGGACGTGCCTGGGCCAGCGCCAAAGAACTGCAGCATAGAAAGATAGCTACAAATACGAGTCTCATAGGAACCCATCGTCCATGAAGTTCGCACGATACAGGAATTTACGCGATGGTGACAAATGCTCGCCGCATGAAACGCTATTCTCCCAGTCGATGCTATGGAAAGGCCCCGCCCTATCCTGCGCCGTTACATCCGCTGTACAATCCAAGCCTGCTTACGGAGGAGCCAATGCCACAATATGTGATTGAACGCGATTTGCCTGGGGCGGGACAACTCACTCCCGAACAACTCAAAGGCGTTTCCCAGAAATCCTGTGCGGTTCTCCAGAACCTCGGGCCGCAGATCCAGTGGCGTCACAGTTACATCACCGGCGACAAGATTTACTGCATTTACGACGCGCCCAATGAAGAAATGATCCGCGAACACGCCCGTCAAGGCGGCTTCCCTGCCAACCGTATCTCCGAGGTCAAGACCACCATCAGCCCAAAAACCGCCGAGGGTTGATCGGGTCTCATAGCCCCAGTCCGCCGTCCACGGCCAACACCTGCCCAGTAATGAAATGCGGCGCGGTAGCGAAGAATAAGACCGCCGCCGCGATTTCTCCCCCCATTCCATTGCGCCGCATGGGCGTCTGCTTGGCCATCCGTCGCATAAAAGTCTTCGCGGCTTTCTCTCCCAAATCAATCATGCCGGGAGCCACGCAGTTCACGGCGATCTCCGGCGCCAGGGCCTTCGCCATCACTTTCGTCAGCATGTGCACCGCCGCTTTGGACGAACAGTAATGCGCATGGTCCGCCCAGGCACGCAGCCCTCCCAGCGATCCCATATTGATAATCTTCCCCCGCCGTTGGCGCAGAAGCTTGCACGCCTCCCGCGAAACCAGGAACGGTCCCCGGGTATTGGAGGCGAAAATAGCATCCCACTGCGTCACCGTAAGCTTGGCAAATTCCACGGTCTCGTAGTTGGCCGCGTTGTTCACCAGGATGTCGAGTCCACCTAACCGTTTCGCGACTTGCTTGATCATGGCCTTCACACTGGTCTCGTCGGTCACGTCACAGGGCAGCGCCTCCGCCCGGACGCCAAAGCTGCGGAGATCAATCAACGCCCGCTGCGCTTCCCTCGCAGACGTGCGGAAGGTGATGGCCACGTCTGCCCCGGCCTCGGCCAAAGCCAAGGCGCTTGCCCGCCCCAGTCGGCGGGCTCCGCCGGTAATCAGCGCGACCTTGCCAGCCAGGAGGGTACCGCTTGGGTTCGCCATGCCCGCAATTCTATCCCGTCACCGTAAGTTCCCGCCTCAGTTGTGGAGCAAATTGCCGAGCTTGACCACAACAGACACCGGTTGCTTTCCGTGGCGGAATTGGTTTGTACGATCTCTGCCCATATTGAAACTACACTCCTCGATCCGCTGTTACCCACCTAGGAAACTCGCTCCGGGCACGGTAGAATCGCACTTCATGGCACAAGCTCGACAAGTCGTCGTCTATTCCCGCAAGGGTTGTCATCTCTGCGAGATCGTCAAGGAGACGCTCGGCAAACTGGAGCGTCGCGGAGGCTTCACCTGGCGGGAAATTGACGTGGACGGCGACGAGCAGCTGCGCCGCCAATTCACCGATGAGGTTCCTGTCGTCTTCATCGATGGCCACAAAGCCTTCAAGTACCGCATGGATGAACGCGAATTCCTGCGCAAGCTTGTCAGCTGACCTTCTCTCCGCGCTCAGTTCCAGTTCCGCGCAACGCTCAGCCTGGTTTCGTGGACCGAAACGCTTTCCTAATTAGCCACACAGAGTCCTTGACATCCGTTCCAAACTTCGGCACTGTCGAAGGTCGCATCCGACTGAATTTAGTTCACCAATGAATCCGTTCCGACTATCCAGGAGAAAACCATGCACAGAAGGAAATTCCTCAAACTGGGATTAGCTGGGCTCAGCGCGGCTGCCTTACGCCCCCTGCCCCTGCTCGCCCTTCCGGCGGACGCTCCTGCCGAAGGATTCTGCTTCATGATGGGCGACCACTGGAGCTACATCGGCATTGGTTGGCAACTCGGCATTGAATCCTGCGCCCTCTCGGTGCTCGACGCTCTGAATATCGTCAATGAAAAACCGGGGGCAAAGACCTGTATCAATCTGGACGCCCGGGCTTACGAGTACCTGGCTCAGGAATATCCTCTTTTGTGCGGGCGACTCAAGAAATATTTGGCGGAAGACAAAGTTGAACTCATCGCCGGGTCATACTCCCAGCCCATGGCCACAATGTTCTCCGGAGAGTCCAGCATCCGGCAAATCGTCGTGGGGCATGATGTCATTCGCAAAGCCCTGGGCGTTGAGGTGGAAAGCTTTCTGGAAGAAGAAGAATTCTCCCATCCCCAGTTACCACAAATTCTAAATGCGGCCGGGGTTAAGTACACCAGCCTCGCTCAACTCGACACCTGGGCCTATGCCGGTTGTCCGGAACTTCCACTGAATGTCTTCCATTGGAAAGGCATGGATGGCAGCACTGTGCTCTGCCAAGCCAAAAACAATCTTTTCGGCTGGGATGGCGGCCCGCATGACACACCTTTCTTCTCCACGCCGGAAGGCAAAGCGGAGGTGGCAAAACTGCAGCAACTGGGCAAGCCGTGCGTGCAGTACTGGACCGAACTCGGTTGGGAAGATTCCGAAAAACCTCGCTACCTTACTTACCCGAAACAATTCGCGGAGTTTTCCGAGAAAAACGATGTCGAGTACGTCACGCTTCGAGGCTACCTGAAGAAGTACGGAAGTCAGGCCCGCGAAACCATCTATCTCAACATGGACGCGTGGAAAAAACTCTTGCCCTGGGGTATCGGCGGCGATCAGGTTCGCGTCAACGCCCGTAAAATCGAGGCAACTTTGCACGCTGCGGAACGCTTTGACGCCTTGGCCAGCGCGCTGGGATCTAAATCAAAAAACGCCACGCTCTACACCGCCTGGCGCAATCTGCTCACCGCGCAGAGCCACGACCAAAATCTTTGCGAATACTCACGCTGGCAAGGCGACCGTATG
>ODAK010004842.1_pt1 | contig 13742 bp, 11 predicted proteins | sample 1539591 | NCBI WGS metagenome assembly ODAK01 (sample SAMEA3539303, study PRJEB22396) | soil metagenome | biome: tundra; feature: field; material: soil | place: USA | collected 2010-05 | depth 0.15 m | reverse complement strand
CACGAGGATTCAACGCCACGCGCGGCGCAGCGGGACGCGGCCGCGCACCGAGCATGCCCAGTGCGCCCCGGCTTAGCGAGCCCTGACACTACGCAGCCTGCGGGTGGCACCGCGGGGGGCAGCGCTGACGCGCCCAAAAGCGCGGCGGCGAGGGGTCCCCGCGGTGACAGGACCCGCTCACCACTGCGCAGTGCCCTCAGTAGCGAGTGACCTTCATGGAAAAGTCCAGCGCCACCGCCGAGTGCGTGAGCGCGCCGACGCTGATGAAGTCCGCCCCCGCAAGCGCATACGCGCGAGCGTTGGTGACCTGAACGCCGCCGCTGACCTCGACCGTGGCACGACCACGAATCAACTGCATCGCCTCGCGCACCTGGCCGCAGGAGAAGTTGTCGAGCAGGATGTGCGACGCCTTGTCGGTGAGCCCCTGCTCCAGCTCCTGGAGGTTGCTCACCTCGACGTGGATCTCCATCTCCGGGTATGCCTTGCGAGCCGCCCGCAGCGCCGGGGTGATCCCGCCGACGAGCGCGAGGTGCGTGTCCTTGATCAGGACCGCGTCGTACAGCCCCATCCGATGATTGACCGCGCCGCCCATGCGGGTTGCGTACTTCTCGATGGCGCGGAGTCCGGGAGTGGTCTTGCGCGTGTCGAGAATCGCTGCCTTGGTGCCGTCAACGGCTTTGACATATTTGGCAGTGATGGTCGCGATGCCGCTCAGGTGCTGGAGGAAGTTGAGGCCGACGCGTTCTGCGGTCATCATGCCGCGGGCAGGCCCGAACAGGCGCGCGACGATCTGATCCGCCTGAACCTTCTCTCCATCCTTGGTCTTGGGATCGAACTGGATGCGCTCGTCGACGCGCTGGAACACGCGCTGCGCGATGCTCAGGCCGGCGATCACGCCATCCTGCTTGCAAACGATCTTCCCGCGGCAGGTCATATCCATGGGAATCACTGCTTGGGTCGTGACATCGCCAGCTCCGACGTCCTCGGCGAGTGCCGACTCGATGAGCAGGTCAATGCTCTCCGACGAAAGCGCCTCGGTGATGGGTCTAAAGGTGACGGTCAAAGCGTGCTCCTCTGTCCTTGTGCATGACGAGATCGCCATGCCATTGATCGCTTGCTTGGGGGAGATCAGAACGGAGGTGGCACCCTCGGCTCTCCTCACGAGCCAGGGCCGCTTCGCACACCAGCGATGCGGTGGACGCAGCCGCGTGGAGTTGCATCGCCGGCAGCGTGGTGGCTCCGGCCGTCGCCGCTGCGACTGAGGCGCACTCGCGAGCGGACGCGCGCAAGCCGGATTCGTCACGAACCACGCCGGCACCGGTCCAGAGCGCATCGCGCAGGGTGCTCCAGCCATCGCGTGGATCGATCGTCGACGCCCGCGGGCTCGAGGTTCGCCGCACGGGAGCCGGTTGTCCCGGAGGCGATTCTGCCGCCCAGCCCAATGCGGCATGCACCGCCCGGCGGGAGAACACCAGCGACTCCAGGAGGCTGTTGCTGGCGAGTCGGTTCGCGCCGTGGACACCGGTGTACGCGACTTCGCCACAGGCAAACAGACCCGGAACCGTGGTTGCCCCGTCGAGGTCGGTCCGCACGCCGCCGATCATGTAATGGGCTGCCGGCGAGATCGGAATCGGCTTGGTGGCGATGTCGAGGCCGTACCGTGCGCAGGTCGCGGCGATGGTCGGAAAGCGCACCGCGGCCCGTGCGCCGAGCGGCGAGCAATCGAGGAAGACACAGCGCTCACCGCTCCGTTCCAGCTCCTCCCAGATGGCGCGGGCGACAACATCGCGACCCGCGAGCTCACCGCGCGGATCGGCGTCGAGGACGAAGCGCTTGCCGTCGCGGTTGATAATCCATGCGCCCTCGCCACGCACCGCCTCGCTGATGAGGAACCTCGGAGCGCCCTCGACCGCCAGCGCGGTGGGATGGAACTGCGCGAACTCCATCCCCGCGACGTCGGCGCCGGCAGCGTAGCCGAGCGCGACACCATCCCCGGTTGCGGACTCAGGGTTGGTGCTGTTGCGCCAGAGGCGGCTGGCGCCACCGCTTGCGAGAACGACGGCCGCCGAAGACAGCGTCGTCGTATGGGCCGCGGACGGATTCGTGGTGATCGAGACGCCGCACGCGCCGCCTTCGTTCGTGGTCAGGATCCCGGTGACGTCCGCGTGCTCGATGACACGCGCGCCCCCGGCCCGGAGCCTGCGGATCAACGCGGTCTCGACCTCGAGTCCGGTCGCGTCGCCGCGTGCATGCAGGATGCGCGGCCGCGAGTGCGCCGCCTCCTGTGCGAGCGACAGCTCGCCGTCGTATGTGTCAAAGGCGACACCCCACTCGATCAACTGGCGAATGCGTGCCGGCCCTTCCTCGACAAGCACCCGCACAGCCTCTGGATGACAGAGACCGCGGCCGGCGGCGATGGTGTCGTCGTAATGGAGTTGCGGCGAGTCGTCCTCACCCATGGCAGCCGCGATGCCACCTTGCGCGAAACGGCTGCACCCGTCATCGAGCGCGCCCTTGGTGACGACCGCGACGCGCGCGCGCGGCGCCGCCGTCAGCGCTGCTGATAGTCCCGCTATGCCACTTCCGACAATCACGACGTCGTAATCCGTCGGTGTGGCGCCGTTGATCACGCGATCGCCGCCTGCTCGCGAACGCGATTGTCAGCGTCGACATGAACGACCGTGGGTTTGAAATCGCGGAGTTCGCGCTCGTCCACCTGCGCATAGGTGATGAGGATCACAACATCGCCGGCGCTGCCCAGGTGCGCCATCGCGCCGTTGAGCGAGATCTCGCCAGGAGCGGCCTCGATCACGTAGGTGACGGCTCGAGATCCGTTGGTGGCATTGACGACATGCACCTGCTCGCCTGCCACCATGTCGGCGGCACGCATCAATTCAGGCGCGATGCCGCACGACCCTTCGAAGTCAACCACAGCGCGCGTCACGGTGGCGCGGTGGATCTTCGACTTCATGATGACCCGCTGCATGATCTCCCCTAGACGCCACGACCAACGGGCGCTGTGTCGACCCCCAGCCGAACGACATCAATCAACCGTGTGCCCCCTATTCTAGCAGCCAGTACGATTTGGTTTGTGGGGCCTGCCTTTTCGACCTCGGTGAAGTCTTCCGCCCTTACCACGGCGACGTAGTCCACGTCCAGTCCTTTGTTTTCCAGACAGGACCGAACAGCTGTTGCCAGCACTGTCGCATCCCGCTCCCCGGCCTCGAATTGGGCGATCGCGTTGGCCAGGCTCGATGGAATGGCTCTTGCCCGCACTCGTTCTTCCTGGCTGAGGTAGACGTTGCGGCTCGAGATGGCGAGCCCGTCGGCGTCCCGAACCGTTGGGCAGACAACGATTTCGACGCCCGTGTCGAGGTCACGGGCGAGGTGGCGCACGACTGCGCACTGCTGCGCATCCTTCTGCCCGAAGTAGGCACGATCGGGAAGCCCGGCGACGAGCAGCTTGGTGACGACCAGGGCGACCCCGTTGAAATGGCCGGGCCGGCTGGCGCCCTCGAGCCGGTCGCCCAGCGGTCCGGTGATGTCCAGGCGCGTCACGAGGGCGGGCGGGTACATCACGTCGACGCTCGGTACGAACGCCGCGTGCACCCCGGCCGCACCCAGGAGGGCGAGGTCCGCCTCCATGGTCCTGGGATAGCGGGCAAAATCCTCAGTCGGCCCGAACTGGGCCGGGTTCACGAAGATGGTCACCACGACGCGGTCGTTCTCCGCGACCGCGCGATCGATGAGCGCGCGGTGGCCCGCATGCAGCGCGCCCATGGTGGGCACCATGCCGACCGACAGGCCGGCGGCGTGCCACTGCATTGACCATCGACGGAGATCTGCTGGGGTGGCGAGCAGCTCCGGCGTGTCAGTGGAAGGAATGGGCATCGTCAGGGAACCGGCCCTCACGGACGTCGTCCGCATATGCGCGCGCCGCACGGACGATCTGCTCGCCGACGTCGGCATACGTCTGGACGAACTTCGGCGCCGTGCCGCGGAGGTGGCTGGTGATGCCGAGGAGGTCGTGGATCACCAGAACCTGGGCGTCGCAATCCGGTCCGGCGCCGATCCCGATGGTGGGAATGACCAGCTCCTGGCTCACCTGCGCGGCGAGGTCCCGCGGTATCCCCTCGAGCACGACGGCAAAGGCGCCGGCATCCTGGAGCGCGTGTGCGTCCGCGATCAGCCGCTCCCGATCACGCGGGCTTCTCGCCTGCACCTTCATGCCACCGAAGGCGTTGACGGACTGCGGTGTCAGCCCCAGGTGCCCCATCACGGGGATCCCCCGCTGGGTGAGGCGGGCAACCGTCTCCACGACCCAGCCGCCTCCCTCGAGCTTGATGGCGTGCATCCCCGCCTTGAGATATTCCACTGAGTGATCGATCGCGTCCGCGCACGAGCGCTGATAGGTCCCGAAGGGGAGGTCACCCACCAGCAGCTGGCCCGGGGCGCCCCGGGCCACGGCGCGGGCGTGGTGGAGCATCTCGGTCATGGTCACCGGGATCGTGTTGGCGTACCCGAGGACGTTGTCGGCGAGCGTGTCTCCCACGAGCAGCACCGGCACCTCGGCTTCGGCGAGCAGCCGCGCCGTCGGAAAGTCGTACGCGGTGAGCATGACGAACCGCTTTCCCTCGACCTTCCAGGCCGCGAGGTCCCGGACGGTGATCCCCATGGTTCAGGCCACCTGAGTGGCCTGGTCAACCGCCGCGGACGGCGCCGCGAGCAGCGACTCCATGGCCCGTGTGAGGTGAAGGTAGAGGTCGCGAGCTTCCGGATACGGCGCGAGCGCCTCGAGGTGAGCGCTGATGGCGCCCTGGTCGCCGCGGGCGACGGGTCCGGTGAGCGCGGCGGCGGGCCCGGTACGCCTCGCGTTGTGGGCGGCGCCCTCGAGCAGCGCCGCCAGTGCGGCATGCGCCGATTCGGCGCTGACTCCGGCGGCCTCGAGCAGCCTCGTCGCTTCGGCAAGCAACGCCAGCGGGGCGTTGCCGGCGAGCACCGCGGCCGCGTGGTAGAGCGGCGCACTCGCAGGGTCGATCTCGAGCGGGGTGGCGCGGAGTGCGGCGACCAATGCTCGCAGCCGCGCCCCGAGGACTCCCCCGGCGTCGATCCGGAAGCAGGCGCCCTCGAGCAGTGCCGCGCTCTCCGGTCCGGCAAGCGCCTGGAGTGGGTGGAGCACACCGACCTCGGCGCCGGTGATCCGCAGCGACGCGATGACCTCGGGACCAAATCGAGCGCCGAGATGAACGACTCCGCGCCCGTGCAGCGAGACGCCGGAGGCGGCGATCGCCGCGGCGACGGTCGCGATCGCGCCGTCCGGCACCGCCAGCAGGGTGACGTCGGCGATCCTCATGGCTGCCAGAGGCGTCGCCACAGCCCGCGCACCGACGGTGTCCGCCAGCCGCGTCGCCATCTCGCCGCGGCGGCTCGCGACGGCAGCCACACGGTATCCGGCTTCACTCGCGGCGATAGCGAGCGCGGAGCCCGCCCGGCCCGCGCCGATGATCGCCAATGCCGGCGTGCGTTCTCCCTCCACGTCTCGGTCCTCCTGGGTGGATCCAAGCGCTCTTCGACCCAGCACCCACCCGTCGCCGGCAGCGAGCCTCGAGGCGCAGCACGCGTCCCCGGGCCGCTTTGCAGCCGTCGACGGCCGAGTGGCCGGTGGGGCTGAGTGTACCGCTACGCTCCGGCTGCTGCCTCAGCGGGCGGGACGAGGTCCGGGGGCGCAGGCGGCGCATCAGGAGCGGGGCCGCTGCCGTTGGCCGAGGCGACACCGTTGTGCGACTCCGCCTCCTTGATGATCCGCTCCATCTCGGGCGCGTCCATGGTCTCGACCTCGACGAGCCGCAATGCCAGGGCCCGCAGCACGTGCTCGCGCTCCCGGAGCACCTTCTTGGCACGCTGGAAGGCATCGGCGACGAGCTGATGCACCTCCTGGTCGATCTCGGAGGCGATGCCTTCGGAGTAGTTGCGCTGCTCGCCGAGATCCCTGCCGAGGAAGACCATCTCCGGGCGCTCGCCGAAGGTCAGCGGGCCGAGCTTGTCGCTCATCCCCCATTCCGTGACCATCTTGCGAGCAAGGTTGGTCGCCTTGCGGATGTCGTCCGACGCGCCGGTCGTGATGTTCTCCTCGCCAAGGATCAGGTCCTCGGCGCAGCGGCCGCCCAGGATCTGGGCGAGCTGGTCAGCGAGCTCGGCCTTGCTGACGAGGTAGCGATCCTCGATGGGCAGGCTCATGGTCCAGCCAAGCGCCTGGCCGCGGCTGACGATCGTCACCTTGTGCACCGGGTCCGTGTGCTCGAGGGTGGTGCCGACGAGCGCATGACCCATCTCGTGGTACGCGATGGTCAGCTTCTCCTTTTCGCTGATCATCCGGCTCTTGCGCTCGGGGCCGGCGATGACGCGCGCGATCGACTCCTCGAGGTCGTTCATGACGATGACCTTGCGATTGCCGCGCGCGGCGAGGATCGCCGCCTCGTTGATCAGGTTCGAGAGGTCAGCGCCGCTGAATCCCGGGGTCTGCTTGGCAAGCACCTCGAGATCGACGCCAGGATCGAGCGGCTTGTTGCGTGAGTGGACCTCGAGGATCGCCCGGCGACCACGGATATCCGGGCGGTCGAGCATGACGTGCCGGTCGAAGCGGCCGGGGCGGAGCAGCGCCGGGTCGAGGACGTCGGGCCGGTTGGTGGCCGCGATCACGATGACGTGCTGGTTGGTCTCGAAGCCGTCCATCTCGACGAGGAGCTGGTTGAGGGTCTGCTCGCGCTCGTCATGGCCGCCGCCGAGGCCCGCGCCGCGCTGACGGCCGACCGCGTCGATCTCGTCGACGAAGACGATGCAGGGCGAGTTCTTCTTGGCCTGGTCGAAGAGGTCACGGACGCGGCTCGCACCGACGCCGACGAACATCTCGACGAACTCCGAGCCGCTGATGCTGAAGAACGGAACACCCGCCTCGCCGGCCACCGCCTTGCTGAGCAGCGTCTTGCCGGTGCCCGGAGGCCCGACCAGGAGGACGCCCTTGGGGATGCGGGCTCCGACCGCGACGAACTTGTCCGGGTACTTGAGGAACTCGACGATCTCGTTCAATTCCTGCTTGGCCTCGTCGACACCGGCGACGTCGACGAACGTGATCGCGGGCTTGTCACCGGCGAGCAGCCGAGCGCGGCTGCGCCCGAAGGACAGCGCCTGGTTGTTGCCGCTCTGAGTCTGGCGGAAGATCCAGAGCAGGATCAGCGCCATGAGACCGAAGAGGATCAGGTTGGGGAGGATGACGCTCAGCAAGAAGTTCCCGCCACCCGCAGCGTCCACCTTGTAGTTGTAGAAGTGAGCATCCTGGAACTCCTTCGCGACGACGTCTGCGGACGACTCTACGGTTGTGTATTGCGTCCCGCTGGTGGAATACCAGGTAATGGTCTGCCCGTCGCTCTGGATTTCGGCCGCCTTGTTCGTGTTAGAGCTGATCGTCAGGCCCTTCCCGCCCGACGGGTCCGACGAATAGTTCGCAATGGCGTTGTCGAGCGTGCCCGCCGGGGCGGTGGAGGCGTTGCTGCTCGGGAATGTCTTGTAGAGCACGGCGGCGAGCACGATCACGGCGAGCGCTATGACGATATAGGTGACGCTGCGACGGGACGTGGGCACGAACTCAGTCTACCAGGGGTCCACGATCTCAACCCCGGGACCTGGGGGCATGGCCGTCGCCTCGAGGAGTCGCCGCTGCCGTTCGGCCAGGACCACCAGCCTTCGGCGCGCTCCGGGGAACACCGCCTCGAGCGCGGGAATCACCTCGTGGCGGACCCGGCTGCGCAGGAAGCGCGGGTCGGCGTTGCTCGGGTCATCGAGTGGCTCGATGCCCAACGCCGCGCAGTACGCGACCGTCGCCTCGCGCCACACGCGAAGCAGCGGACGGACCAATCCGCGCTCGCGTTCCGCCATCGCCGGCAGCCCCGCCGGGGATGCACCCGAAAGCGCCCGCATCAGCACGGTCTCCGCCTGGTCGTCGGCCGTGTGTCCGAGGGCGATCACGTCGGCGCCAACCCTGGCGGCTTCCGCGCGCAGAGCCGCGTGGCGCGCAATCCGAGCGCGGTCCTGCAGTGAGGCGCCACCGCTCACCCTGACTGAGAGTGCGCGGAAATCCAGCCGGCGATCGGCGGCAAGTCGCGACACAGCCTCGGCTTCGATCGCCGATCCCGGCCGGAGGCCATGGTCGACGTGTGCGACGCAGAGACGCCATCCTCGCGGCGACGCGAGGCGCGCCAGCGCATCGAGCAGCGCGGACGAGTCGGGACCGCCACTGCAGGCGATCAGCACGCGCTCTCCCGGTGCGATCACACCGCGCCGGTCGGCGCCCGTTGCCACCGCACGCCGGACGCGCGCCACCGCGGCGGTGCGCTCACGCGGCGGCAACTTGCCCGACGGTCCGGGCATGGTGGCGGTTCCTGGATTCGAACCAGGGACATACCGGGTATGAACCGGCTGCTCTACCACCTGAGCTAAACCGCCAAGCAATTTGGGGGAAGAAATTGCGGCGGTCGGATTCGAACCGACGACCTTCGGGTTATGAGCCCGACGAGCTTCCACTGCTCCACGCCGCCCGCAGAGGATACCGCACGTGGCACCGGCCTCTCGGCGCGGAGCGCGCTCAGTGCGCGGTGGGCGTCGGGCTGGGTGATGCCGTTGGCCCGTGACTCGGGCTCGGACTCGGCGATGCGCTCGAACTCGGGCTTGGTGACGTCGCCGGCGTCGGCGACGGCAGTGGTTTGAAGGTCGGCAGCGGCACCGACACACCTCCAGTCGAGGGGCGAGCGGCTCCCGGGGGCACGATGACGTACAGCTTCTCGCCGGGGAAGACGTATCCGAGCCGGCGCGCCTCCTGCTCCAGCCACGCGACCGTCTGAGCGTCGGCGATCGCTCGCTCGCGATCCGAGATCTGCTGGACGAGCGCCGAATTCTGCGCCGCGAGTGCGCTCACCTGGCCATCGAGATGATGGCTCTGGGCCACCTGTCCGTACACCGCGAACGCCACCAGTCCACAGATCCCCGCAATGAGCACGACTGCAATCCGGCGCAGCGTGATCGGGCTCTCGATGGTTGGACGTGGGGTGGAACGGATGGCACGATCCTCTTCCCGGCGCCGTGTGAGACGTGTGCGGCGATGTGGCGCGGGGTGTCGGGATAGGATGCGGCCCAGGGCTGGATTTGACAAGGGACCCCGGGGCCTCAATCAGAGGTTGGTCGCCTCCCAGCGTGCCCGCCAGGCCGCGTCGTCGAGGTCGTGCAGGTCGACATGGTCTTCCCGCGCTCGTGTTTCGAGGGCTCGGAATCGCTTCGCGAAGCCCATGGCGCGTCCCCGAAGCGCCTCCTCGGGATTGACGCGCAGGCGTCGTGCCAGGGCGACCACGGCGAAGAGGAGCTCACCGATCGCAACCTCGGGATCGCCCGCCTCCGCCGCCCAGTCCTCACCCCGCTCGGCCTCGGCAAGGCCGCCCGCGACCTGCTCGACGCGGTCGAGCGCACTCCGGACGGCGGCGAGTGCCACGGGGGTCGTCGGCGTCTCGTCGAAGCCGACGCGCGCCGGCCGCTTCTGGACACCCTGTGCGTGTGCCAGCGCGGGGAGCGCAGCGGGCACGCCGTCGAGGAGCGACAACCGTTCGCGTTTCTCGGCGGTCTTGAGCTTCTCCCAGTTGACGACAACGCTCGCGGGTCCGTCGACGGCGACGTCACCGAAGACGTGCGGATGCCGGTGGACCATCTTGGCGCGGACATCGCCGGCGACATCCCCGATGTCGAATCCGCCGTCCCCTTCCATGGCGATGGCGCTGTGCATCAGCACCTGGAGGAGGAGGTCTCCGAGCTCCTCACGCAGGGTTCCGGAATCGCCGTCGTCGATGGCCTCGAGGACTTCGTACGTCTCCTCGAGCAGGTACGGACGAAGGCTGCGATGCGTCTGCTCGCGATCCCACGGGCATCCACCCGGGGCGCGCAGACGCTCGACAACTTCATTGAGCGCGCGAAGCGCCTCGACGGCCTCGTCACGCATGGACGTTCTGCGCCCCAACCGGCACGCGATCGCGCGCTCGCACCAACCGCCCGAGCTCACGAAGCACGGGCGTGAGGGTCGTCTGCCACGCATCGCCGAGATGCAGCTGCGACGGCGATGCTGTGATCCCGCGGAACTGCGCCGCAACGCCCTGGAGGTCGAGCCCGTGGTCGAGCGTGAGACGGATGACGACGCCTCGGCCGCGCTCGGTCTCGACGCCGAGTGCCCCCGCCGCGGCAGCGAGCAGGCGGACGCGCAGCGAGTCGATCAGCGCCGCGGTTGGCGCCTGCATCGGGCCGAACCGATCGACCAGACCGCGGGCACGCTGGTCGAGTTCCTGCTCGCTCACGCACGCGGCGAGCTCCTGGTAGCAGCGCAGGCGAAGGCGCTCATCAGACACGTACTCCGCGGGAAGGAACGCGGCGACCGGGAGTGTCACGGTCACCTGGGCGGGTGACTCCAGCACCGGCTTGCCCTGGAGCGAGGTCACCGCATCGGCGAGCAGGTGGTTGTACAGCTCCAGTCCGACTGCCGCGATCTCACCGTGCTGCTCCTCGCCGAGCAGGTTCCCCGCACCGCGAATTTCGAGGTCGCGCATGGCCAGCTTGAATCCCGCTCCGAGATCCTGCAGGTCGCCGATGACGTCGAGACGCTTGTCAGCCTTCTCGGTGAGCGACCGCGCGGGCGGATACATCATGTACGCGTAGGCGCGCTGCCCCGCGCGACCGACGCGGCCCCGCAATTGATACAGCTGCGCGAGGCCGAGCCGGTGCGCATCATCGATCACGATGGTGTTGGCGTTGGGAATGTCGAGGCCGGACTCGATGATCGTGGTGCACAGGAGCACGTCGATCTCACCGTCGCCGAAGCTGCGCATGACCGAGGCGAGCATCCCCTCCGGCATCTGCCCGTGCGCGACCTCGATGCGGGCTTCGGGCACGAGAGTCCGGAGCCGATCCGCCACCGCCTCGATGCCCGCAACCCGGTTGTGGAGAAAGAAGCACTGGCCGCCGCGGGCGAGCTCGCGGGTGATCACCTCGCGGATCAGCGAGTCCTCGCGCGCGGTCACGTACGTCTTGATCGGCTGGCGTTCCTCGGGTGGCGTCTGGATGACGGAGAGATCGCGGATTCCCGCAAGCGACATGTGCAACGTGCGTGGAATCGGGGTTGCGGAAAGGGACAGGACATCCACCGCAACGCGAAGCTCCTTGAAACGCTCCTTCTGGAGCACGCCGAAACGCTGCTCCTCGTCGATGACGACGAGCCCGAGGTTCTTGAACTCGACGTCTTTCTGCAGCAGCCGGTGGGTGCCGACGACGATGTCGACGGCGCCGCTGCGCAGTCCCGCGAGCGTACGCGCGATGTCGTCGTCGCTGACGAATCTGGAGAGCTGGCGCACCGTGATGGGGAAGGCCGCAAGGCGCTCGGTGAAGGTGATGAAGTGCTGCTGGCAGAGCACCGTGGTGGGCACCAGCATCGCGACCTGACGGCCTTCGATCGCGGCCTTGAACGCGGCGCGCACGGCGAGCTCGGTCTTGCCGAAACCGACATCGCCGCACACCACCCGATCCATCGGGCGTGACGCCTCCATGTCGCGCTTGATCTCTTCGAGCACCAGCACCTGGTCGGGCGTTTCCTGGTATGGGAACGAGCCCTCCAGCTCCTGCTGCCACGCCCCGTCGGGTGCGTATGCGTGACCCTGCGCCTGCTCGCGCCGGGAATAGAGACCGAGCAGCTCGCGCGCCACCTCCTCGGTGCGCTCCTTGACGCGACGCCGGGTCCGCTCCCATTCGCCGGTGCCGAGCCGGGAGAGCTTGGGATGCGACTCGGCGCCGCCGACGTAGCGGTCCACCCGGTCGAGATGCTGCGTGGGAACGAAGAGTCGATCGCCCTCCGCGTACTCGAGGAGCATGTACTCGTGCACTGCGCCACCGTCGTCGGTGACCGCGCGCATCTCGACGAACCGCGAGATGCCGTGGTCACGATGCACCACGAGGTCGCCCGGCGCAAACTGGAGCACGAACGCCTCGCGTGCGGCGTTGCCACTGGCTGCACGACGTGACCCGCGCGCCGACGTTGACACCGCGCGACGGGATCCCCGTGCGAGCACGGAGCGCCGCCGCTTGACGGCGCCGAACAGCTCCGCATCCGTGTACACGTGCACCGATCCGTCGGCGACGGCGAACCCCTGCGTCAGGTCGGCGGACGCGACCACGATCGCTCCTTCGGGGAGTGGCGTCGACGTGGCCGCGAAATCGGTCGCATCGACGGTGTCGGCGCCGTGCTCGGCGGCGAGCTCCTCGACGCGATGCTGCTGCCGGGACACCACGAGCACGCAGCCGCGCGCGTCGCGTTCATGGAGGGCCTCGCGGACGAAGGCGTCAAAGCGGCCGACGTAGCTGTCCACGCCCCGCCATCCGAGGTCGGCGGCGGTCGCCACGCCGTCTGCAGCCTCACGCACGAGCTCGAAGCACGTGTAGCCGTCGAGCGCCTCGAAGAGGACGTCGACGTCGATCAATCCCGCCGAGGCGCCGTGGGGCAGCTCGCCGCGTGCCTCCTCCTGGAGGCGCAGATCCTCGATCTCCGCCGCGTGTCGTTCGGCTGCGGCGATGAGCCGCTCCCGGCCGCCGTCCAGCAGCACGATCGGGTCGTCGAGATGATCCAGGAGGGTGGCGGGGACCTCGCCACCGAGATACGGAAAGAAGAGGTCGAGCCCTTCCTCGTACACGCCCGAGGCGAGCAGGTCGCAGTCGCTCTCCCACTGCTCACGGACGTCGTCACGGAGTGCCGTTGAGTCGAGGCGCCCGATCGAATCGAGCGCCCGGGCCACCGACCCGCTGCTGAGGTCGAGTTCCCGCGCCGGCCAGACCTGTGCGGCCTCGAGCTTGGCGATCGACTCCTGGGTCGCGGGGTCGAACGCTCGAATGTCCTCGACGTCATCACCGAACCACTCGGCGCGCCAGGGGCGAGCGCGATCCACACCGAACACGTCCACGATCCCCCCACGCACCGCGAAATCACCGGGAACCGAGACCGCGCTCTCGCGCCGGTAGCCGAGCTCCACGAGGCGGGCCACGAGCGCGTCCCGAGGCAGCCGCGCACCCCTCGTCACCTCGGTCAGACCCGCCTCGACGATGCCTCGGGACAGGGTCGGCCGCAGCAGACCGCGGGGCGAGGCCATCACCATCAACGGTTCGACACCCGCGTGCAGTCGCATCAGGGTCGCGAGCCGTGCCCGGGTGACCTCTTCGGACGGTGGCACCCTGTCGAACGGTGGCGTGTCACCCGCGGGAAAGATCGCTGAACCGGTACCACCATCCCAGACGAGCGAGTCGGCGTAGACACGCTCGGACTCCCCCGCGACGACGAGGACGGTGCGCGACGTGGTCTCGCGCAACCACCAGGCGATGAGGCTGACGGCGCCCGAGGGAACGCCGGCGACAACGCCACCTCGACCTTTGCCCAGCCGGGCAAGCTCGGGCAGCTGATCGAGGCGTTCTCGGAGCGTGGCGGCGGCCACGGCGGTCGACGTGCGGCGGGGATCAGTCCGGGCCGGCACGGTTCCAGACATTCATTGCGGTACCGACCCCGTCGCGCAAGATCGCCACGGCCATCGTGGCCGCACGCGCGATCGCAGCCTCAGCCTGGGGACGCTCGTCGGGGAGGAACGGGTCGAGCACGTGCTCGATCAGGTCATTGCTGTCGC
>ODAK010004841.1_pt1 | contig 13744 bp, 13 predicted proteins | sample 1539591 | NCBI WGS metagenome assembly ODAK01 (sample SAMEA3539303, study PRJEB22396) | soil metagenome | biome: tundra; feature: field; material: soil | place: USA | collected 2010-05 | depth 0.15 m | reverse complement strand
AAAACGATTCGTGGAGACTCTGTGCCTCGCCGCGTAAAATGCGGAAAGTCGAGCTAAGGCTGGATGTCGCACCGCAGTTGATCACTGACAAAGCGCCCAGGTCGATCGTAGCCAGGCACCGTCCCGCGAACCTACCCCATGCGCCGCCAAACCGCGGAGAAATATCGCAACGCGGGACAGTCAGACCGCACGCTCGGGTTCTGACGATTACGAAAACGGCTCAGTGCGTGCCGCGCCAGCGTCGCGTACCAGCCGGCGCCGCGCCCAGAAATCTTTGTCAATTTTCCGCCGCATCGCAGCGGATGAGGCGCAAGACCGCGGTCAAGTGGGCGAGGCGCGAATGGTTGGCGGAGGTTGATGTCTGAGTAGATTCCGATTCTGCCTCCGCAGCCTGATGCGCGGCATGCTCTGTAAATGGATAACTATCACATTACCTCAATGGGCGGTGCGTTTCAGGTAGTCGAGACCCTTCCTGACGGTCGCCACAGCACTGTTGGCGGTTTTCCAACCAAACCCGATGCTCAAAGGTGGCTGGATAGTTTCCTGCTTTTGCTTGGGCTGGTCGATTGTCTGCCGGGAGAACCGACGCGCCACTGACCATCACCTTTGCCTGGGATGCGGAGAGCATCACTATGCCCCACGATACACCGATGGAAGACAGCTTTCAGGCTGTCGAGATGGCCCCTGGAAAGTGCGGAGCGGTGACCTCGGAGTTTCCTACCGGAGCCGTCGCACAGGCGTGGATGGATGAGCACTCGCGGCAACTTACCTGGGCTGATCTGACGACATGGCTGTCTGAGGCAAAGGATTGCCGGGAGCCTCGTGTCGCGGCTTTCACGAAAGAGACAGTGGGCGCGTTCGATGGCGTCCCGTCGGCTCTGACGCCGCACGATACGGTTCACCGCGGCTCGGAGGTATAGGTGCGCCGTGGTAAGGCAATGACCGAAGAACCGATCTTCATTCAACGGCGTATTTCTCATTTCGGCGCCATGCTCAAACTCGATTTGGACAATGAGAATCGTGCAATGGTCGCACGGCTGCTCACGGCCGCCGAGCGAGAGCTGGAAGCGGCGATCGCCGGTAATGCAAAACACTTTCCTGTCGTTTGCGTCGGCGGTTCGGCCGGCGGTCTCGACGCCTACACCCGGTTACTACGGCATTTGCCGGCCGATATGGGTGTGGCGATTGTCATTGTTAATCATCTGAGAATCGTAGCCACCAGACTCCACGAGATCCTCCCGCATTACACGAAAATGCCGATTGATTTGATTACGGAAGGACTGATCCTCCAGCCCAATCGCGTGTTTATCATCCCGGCACAGCGTGATCTGCATGTGCTCGACGGAGAGTTTCGTCTGAAGGCGATATCAAAGCCGAGAGGTTGGCCGGACGTAATTACGGTTTTTCTCCGGTCCCTGACCCAACATTGGGACGGCAAAATTATTGCTGTGATAGTTTCGGGCTACGATGGTGATGGGGCAGCTGCCTTGTGTGGCGTAAAGGACGTAGGGGGCATTACGATCGCTCAGAAACTTGAAACAGCCGGCCATCCGGATATGCCGGAGAGTGCGATCGCGAGCGGGTGCATTGATTTTGTGCTTTCCCCCGAGGAGATCGCTCAAGAAATCATCCGAATTGCAGGTGTCGTTTGAGTTTCCCAGGTACCCGCCGGGTTATGGCCGCCGGGGTGAAATTAGCGCGGTTGGCTGAGCCAACCGGAATTGGTCTGACCAAAAATATTTCAGGGCGGGGTGGTGTCGCGGTCGTGCCATCCCGCGTTTTTCCCGTGGCCGAGGAAAATGAGTGACCGACACCGACGACCTGACCCATCTCGAAGAGACCCTCCGCACGATCGCTCAACTGCGCACGGAGCACCATCAGAACGCGACGCCGCTTCAACGTGCCGTGGATCGGATGACAGCCCTGTTGGATCGCCCTCAGGTCATCGCCGTGCTGACAGTCATCGTTATCGGCTGGATTGGCGTCAATTTCCTCGCGGTTATATTCGGCTTCCGCCCAATCGATCCACCGCCTTTTTCATTGCTCGCGGGCGCGGTGTCTCTGGTGTCGTTCTACATGGTCATCCTGATTTTAATAGCCCAGAGGCGTGAGGATCAGTTCACCCAACATCACGAGCAACTCGTCCTGGAACTGGTGATTTTGAGCGAGCAAAAGACGGCTAAGGTAATCCAGTTGTTGGAAGAGGCCCGTCGAGACAATCCACACATTCGCAACCGGGTTGATCAGGAAGCTGACGAGATGGCTCTGGCGGCCGATCCGTCGTCAGTCCTCAACGCGATTAAGGATATCCGCGCCGGTACGGAGCAGATCAGCGCCTCCGCGCAACGCTTCGGCGGAGGCAAATCCGGCGGCATCGGAATCCAAACGTTCGCCGGAGACAGTGACCTGGGGAAGCCGTGAGAGGATGACGGCGAGTTTGTGGACAACCACGACGTTGGCGTTCCGGGCTGCCGTCTGGCATGCCGGCTGCTTCGTGGTACTCCTTTTGGGCCAGGTAGTTTCCGAAGCTGCCTTTCGCGAATTCCGGCGGCTATACGGAGGCGAAATCAAATGGAAAATCGCACAACGTGCATTGACGAAGCAAGCGAGAGGTAACCATGCGGCATAGGACGGCATCTCAACCGGAGTACGATCGACGGATAACATGGGAGGCGAACCATGCCACGTGGTGACAAGTCGAAATACACTGACAAACAGCAACGAAAGGCGGACCATATCGCCGAAAGCTACGAGCAGCGGGGCGTCTCCGAGAAGGAAGCCGAAGGCAGGGCATGGGCAACCGTCAACAAGGACGACGGCGGGGGTAACAAGTCCGGCTCGGGGCGCGGGGTACACACCGGCCACCCCGCGGCTCACCAAGGCGGCAAGATGGGCGGTAGGGCATCCGCGGCACGCTCCGCCGCGGAACGCTCGGCCTCGGCCAAAAAGGCGGTGGCTACGCGGAAACGCAATGCGGAACACCAGGTGCAGTCTTAGGGTGGCTCATTCCCGCGCGGCGGACGGACGCGAATTACTTCAATGGCCGCATTCACTTTATTGGCCGCACGAGACAGACGACGCGCCCGCCCTTTGGTCCGCCTCTGGGAAGTTCGCAGTTTCGCCGGCCGCTGGTGAGCAACTTTCGTCGCACTGAGAATTAGAAACAATGCACCCCCGGCAGGAGGCCCACACGCTTGGAAACCTCAAATCCAACCCGACGCGCGGTTCTCGGTACCGCCGCCGCTCTCACCGCGTTCTCGACCGCCGCCAGCCGAGCCGCGCGTTCGGAGCAACCACCTGCTTCGGTCTCGCCACCCTCTCAGGCCCTTATCCGCGTCAATGGCAAGCAACTCACGCTTGAGTTGGAGCCACGGACGACTCTCCTTGATGCTCTGCGTGAACAAACCGACCTGCACGGTACGAAAAAGGGATGCGATCAAGGCGCGTGCGGTGCATGCACCGTCCATATTGACGGAAAACGCGTTCTGTCATGCCTGACTCTCGCCGTCAGATGTGTCGGAAAGGAAATAACCACGATCGAAGGCCTCGCCGATGGCGACACGTTGCATCCCATGCAGGCCGCCTTTCTCGCGCATGATGGAATGCAATGCGGTTACTGCACCCCTGGACAAATCATGTCGGCCGTTGCCCTCGTCAAAGAAGGCCATACCCAGTCGGATGCCGAAATCGCGGAATGGATGAGCGGCAACATTTGCCGGTGCGGCGCGTACCCGAACATCGTCGCGGCCATTCGTGAGGTCGTTGGCCCCGATGGCAAAAGAGGTTGAATCATGCAGTCATTTGAACTGATCCGTCCACGCGGCATCGATGGAATCCTCAGCGACTGGCATCCCGGCGACGCGTTTATCGCGGGTGGTACCGACTTGTTACAACTTATGAAAAACGATGTGGTCGCGCCTGAACGTCTGACCGATCTGGACAATTCAGATCTGCACGCCATCTCGCTGGTCGACGGCAGTCTTCACCTGGGCGCTCTGGCCACGATGGCCGAGGTTGCCGCCCACGTCGATGTTAAGCGTGAATGGCCGGTGATTTCTCAGGCATTGCTGTTGTCGGCATCGCCGCAGGTGCGAAACATGGGAACGGTTGGCGGCAATCTGTTGCAGCGAACGCGGTGCGGCTATTTTCGGGATGTCGGCTTCGACTGCAACAAGCGGCGGCCCGGTTCAGGCTGCCCGGCGCTGCGTGGCGACAACCGTGAACTGGCGATATTCGGCGGCAGTTCGCATTGCATCGCCACGCATCCGTCGGATTTGCCAGTGGCATTGATGGCCCTCGACGCACAACTTGATCTGGCCGCACCGGGCAGCGGGACGCGGCGGTTACCGCTGGCACAATTTTATCGGCTTCCCGGTGATACACCACACATCGAGACGGCGTTGCGACCAGGAGAAATGATCACGAATGTTGTGGTTCCGCCTGGACCGCATGCGCGTAACTCCTTGTATGTGAAGGTGCGCGATCGCACGAGTTTCGCGTTCGCGCTGGTCTCGGCCGCGGTTGGTCTCGCCGTGAGCGACGGGGTGATCCGAGATGCGCGCATCGCACTTGGCGGAGTTGGTGCGATGCCGTGGCGTCTGCCGCATGTGGAGGCCGCGCTTCGCGGCCAACGCGCGGACACCTCGGTCTTCGAGACCGCCGCGGCGAGGGCCGGCGATGGAGCAATCAGCGCCGGGCTCAATAAATTTAAGATCGAACTGACGCGCCGCACCGTCCTGCGGGCGTTGCGGACCGTCGCCGCGTAAGGAGAGCATGAAATGATCGTGGGTCAGTCCATCGAGCGGCTGGATGGCCGGCTAAAGGTCACCGGCCGTGCACGCTACGCCGCCGAGTTCAAACCGCCGAACATGGCACATGCCGTGCTGGTACAAAGCACGGTGGCCGCCGGTACCGTGGCCGGCATCGACACGACCGCCGCCAAAGCGATGCCTGGCGTATTGCAGATCATGACGTCCGCCAATGCCGAAAAATTGAATCTCAAAGGCGCCAGCGTTTTGCAACCGCTGCTTCAGGGCAATGAGATATTCCACAACGGACAGCATGTGGCGATCGTGATCGCCACGACATTGCAGCAGGCGCAGGCCGCGGCGGCGCGAGTGCGGGTTCGCTACAATCCCGCTGAAGCCGTGACGATGATGGAGGCAGCGCTCAATCAGGCCTCCGTACCGAGAAACTTCAGCAACGGCCGCGCGGAACCGGACAGCAGGACGGGCGATCCGGATGCCGCCATGACCAGTGCGGCGGTGCGGGTTGAGGCAACCTATACGACGCCGATCGAACACCACAACCCAATGGAACCCCATGCGACCATAGCCAGTTGGGACGGAGACCGGCTGACGGTGTGGACCGCGACTCAGGGGATCAGCGGTGCGCAACTTACGCTGGCGTCGTTGTTTGGCGTGCCGAAGGAGAACGTAACAGTCATTTGCCCGTTCGTCGGCGGTGGTTTCGGCTGCAAGGGTACTAACTGGCCGCCCGCGACCTTAACGGCGATGGCCGCGCGGGAGGTGAACCGGCCGGTGAAGTTGGAAGTGACGCGGCAGCAAATGTTTACCTCGAATGGCTACCGCGCGCGCACAATACAAAAGCTGAAACTGGCGGCGAACAAGGATGGCAAGCTTCTTGCGATTCAACACGACGGTCTGGCGCAAACGTCGATGCCGGAGGTTGGCGAATTCGCCGAGGCGGTAGGTCTCGCATCGCGCATGCTCTACGCCTGCCCGAATATTGGAACATCACATCGCGTCGTCGCCATCAATCAGGGGCTACCGACTTACATGCGAGCACCCGGCGAGGCATCCGGTATGTTCGCGCTGGAATCCGCCATGGATGAGCTGGCCGTGCGGCTCGCCATTGATCCACTTAAATTACGCCTTGCCAACTACGCCAATGCCGACGCGACGTCCGGCAAGCCGTTTTCCAGCAAAGGATTGCGCGAATGTTATGAGAAAGGCGCCGCCGCATTCGGATGGCAGAGGCGGACGCAAGCTCCGGGCTCTATGCGGGACGGGCGGGTGTTGATCGGGGTTGGTATGGCGACCGCGACTTATCCGACCAATCGGAGTCCTGCATCAGCCCAGATACGGATGATGCCGGACGGGACAGCGGTGGTGCGGTCGGGGACGCAGGATATTGGCACCGGAACCTATACGACGATGGCACAGATCGCCGCCGACGTACTGGGCCTGCCACTGGAGCGTGTTCGCGTGGAACTCGGTGACAGCCGGCTGCCGCCGGCGCCCGGCTCCGGCGGTTCCATGACGACAGCAAGTGTGTTGCCCGCGGTGCAATCGGCCGCGATTCAACTTCGGGACAAGCTTTTTGTCCTCGCACTCGCGCGCCCGCCTGCCGCCTGGGGTACCGCCGCCAAAAGCGATCTGCGGCTGGAGAACGGCGTTGTTCAGGGCCCGGGCGCTCAGGTTTCGTTCATCGACCTGGTCACGCGGGAAGCTGTTTCCTTCGTCGAGGCCGCAGCCGACGTCAATCCCGACGCCGCCAGCAAAGACCACTCGAGTCACGCGTTTGGCGCGCAATTTGCCGAGGTGCGCGTTGACCCGGATCTGCGCACCGTAAAGGTCAGCCGGTGGGTTGGGGCATTCGACTGCGGTCGGGTGATAAGCCCCAAGACGGCCCGCAGCCAATTGATCGGCGGCATCGTTTTCGGAATCGGTATGGCCCTGATGGAGGAAACCCGCGTGGATGCGGAAACCGGCCGCACGGTCAACGCGAACATCGCTGACTATTTGGTACCAGTGAACGCGGATGTGCCGGAGATTGAGACGATTTTCGTCGAGGCGCCCGATCTGGTGACGACCGGACTTGGTGTTAAGGGAATCGGCGAGCTTCCGATGGTGGGAGTGGCGGCGGCGATCGCGAACGCAGTCTGGCATGCGACTGGAGTACGCATTCGGGATCTACCGATCCGGCTGGACAAACTGCTCGTGTGAGCATCCGTGGATGTTGTTTGTGGGAAAATACCAACCAGGCGGACAATTCTCTGAGAGCCGCCACCCAATTCATCCACAGGCCCAACTGAGGCACAAGAGCAATCAGGCGAGAACCTGCCAACGCCCAGAGAGTTGGAATGCCGCGGCTGTTCCACGGAAGGTATTCCGGTCGCCCTTGTCGCCGATGACTTCAACGACACCGCTTACCCCCTCGTCAGAGATTTCTACAACTTCACCGCGTTGGCCGCCGTCCTCGGTGACCCACCTTTGCTCGATAACGAAATGCAACATCGTCGCACCTGTTGTTCACGGTTTCGGATCCTGTGCATATGATCTCTTGGGGGCTCAATACAACATCGTTCCGCGACGCTTTACCTGGGCACCGACGGCCCTCGTTCAGCATCCTGAGGATTTTCCAATCATGTCGGCAGCGCCTCGGCATGCATCGCGGGCCGCGATTCGATGCCGTCCGCATCGAAAAGCAATAGGATGAGTCTGGGTAGATTCCGAGGCTATCGCCATGACAGCCGCTCAATAGGATTGAACCACCTGATCTCGGTGAACTCACCCATTACCGCCGCGGCACAGGTAGGCGGGAAATCACGCATATCGCTGACCCGATTGGGATTCGATCAGGTGTCGGCGAAACATATCAGCACAGAGGGATGACCAATGTTGTGGAACGCATCAGCATTTAATGGATATGCCATTGAGGTCAGCGATGGCCAGCTCGGAACTGTCAGTGACCTGTTGTTTGAGGATGTCGGCTGGGCCGTTCGATGGCTCGTCGTCGACACAGGCAATTGGCTCCCCGGTCGCAAAGTCATTCTGCCGCTTACCGCACTAGGACAACCCGATCAGGTTCTGCGCAAGTTCCCGGTCGCCCTGACCATGCGCCAGGTCCAGGAAAGCCCGGATATTGATACAAATCAGCCCGTGTCGCGACAGATCGAAGCCCAGGCCTATAGTCATTACGGTCGGGAGCCATATTGGCGGCGTGGCTCGCTTCCAACAGGCGATGCCACGGCCATGCCCTCCGCCGGCCTCCTTTCTCTGCCGGAATTAACGCCCCTTGATCCGATCGGCGTCGACACTCAGCCGAGTGTTGGTGATCAGCATCTTCGCGGTGTCGCAGCCATCGCCATGTGCCACATCAATGCCACCGACGGCGCCATAGGTCACGTCGTGGATCTGCTCGTGGATGACGGGAGCTGGCACATCCGTTACATTACGGTGGATACTTTGAACTGGTGGCCCGGCGAGACGGTCTTGATTTCACCAAGGTCGATACAGGAGATCGATTGGCCGCACCGTCTGGTTCAGCTCGATGTCGATCGTCAGAAGGTCAGGGATAGCCCAAAGTATGACAAGTCGATCACGGTCGATGGGTTGTATGACGAGCGCTTCCTTACCTATTACGGCATCAAATGGATCGCGCCTTAGCAAGCGATACCGGCACGTCGTTCAACCCCGGGCTGATGGCTCCCGGCCAGGCCTGTTGGGACGCACCAGCGGGAGCATTCTCAGTGAGGACCGAATGAGCGCGGAAAAGCCGGAACGTCACGGGCCGGATCTCGGTCAAGGCATTGAACTTTCAACAGTCCCCGATGGTACCATGCTTCTCGGCCACGTCGATGACGAACCGGTACTGCTTGCCCGTCGCGGCGAAGAGCTATTCGCGATTGGTGCCTTCTGCACGCATTACGGTGCGCCGCTCGACCAGGGCCTCCTCGTCGGCGAAACGGTACGCTGCCCGTGGCATCACGCCTGTTTCAGCTTACGCACCGGACAGGCCCTTCGCGCGCCGGCACCAGATCCCGTCTCATGTTGGCGTGTCGAAATTGTCTTCGATCCGGTGCGTCAATTCACATCAGGGGAGATGTGGGTCGGCGCCGTGTACGTCAGGGAGAAGTTGATCAGCCCCGCGGCGCGGCCGCGTTCGACACAAGCCGGCACGCCGGAGTCGGTCATGATCGTCGGTGGCGGCGCGGCCGGAAATGCCGCGGCGGAAACGCTTCGCCGGGAGGGTTACTCTGGCCGTATCACGATGCTCAGCGCCGATGAGTCCATGCCCTGTGATCGGCCTAACCTGTCAAAGGGCTATCTCGCTGGCACAGCATCCGAGGAGTCGAATCTCCTAAGACCCGCGAATTTCTATCGAGACCACGACATTGACCTGCGATTGGCGACGCGCGTGGCGGTAATCGACGTTAAAAATCAGCACGTTGAGCTGGCGGATGGCGGTAGGCCGCCCTATGGCGCGCTTCTGCTTGCCACGGGGTCCGACCCGGTACGGCTCGAGGTTCCCGGTGGAAATCTTTCGCACGTCCACTACCTCCGCACGCTCGCGGACAGCCGCGCTCTTGTCTCGGAAATCCTGACGCCACGGCACGCCGTGGTGATTGGTGCCAGCTTCATCGGACTCGAGGTCGCGGCATCGCTCCGCAACCGGAATATCGACGTGCACGTGGTTGGGCTCGAGACAATTCCGATGCAGAACATCCTGGGACCGGAGGTCGGGAATTTCATCCGCGGACTCCACGAGGAACATGGAGTGACATTTCATCTCGGCACGACAGTGACCTCGATAGACGAGCGAAACGTAACGCTGAAGAATGGCGAACGCCTCCAGGCGGACGTTGTCCTCGTTGGAATCGGGGTATGGCCAGTGATCTCGTTGGCGGAACGAGCTGGGCTCCACATTGATCGCGGCGTCATTGTCGACGAGTACCTTGAGACAAGTGTCCCTGGGATTTTCGCGGCCGGCGACATCGCGCGCTGGCCGGACCGACTTACCGGTGAACGTATCAGGGTCGAGCATTTTGTCGTCGCCGAGCGTCAGGGGCAAACCGCCGCGCGCAACATTCTTGGCCGCCGCGAGGTATTTGATGCCGTCCCGTTCTTCTGGACGGAGCAGTATGACCTCGGGATCAGTTATGTGGGCCACGCGGAACGATGGGACAATGCCGAGATCGATGGCAAACCCGAGGCACGCAATTGCACCATAACCTATCGCCGGAACGGCCGGAAGGTGGCGGTCGCGACAATTAATCGAGATCTCGACAGTCTTCGCGCCGAACTCGACTTTGAGACGGGAACAGTGGCGGAATAAAAGCGCCGGGCAAGCCGCGGGGCGCTGACACGCTCTCTGGCAGGGCAAGAAGACGTCTGACCGCCGCTTCCCCCGGCCTCAACTAACCAAACGCCCGTCTGGTCCGCATAAGGATTTTGGCTGGGTGTCGAAAAACCCGTGTGACCAGGTTTCCGCACATTCCCATTCCGACAGCTCAGCGTTTGCCCGCACATCGAATCGCCTCGATTTTTGGCGTTTCTAGCCCTCATTTGGCCTCTGACGGGAATCATGTGATTTCCGACAAGTCAGGACGACACGAAGTAATAGGGGCAAAAGTGTGGGCGGATTTTGCAAATTGGGCCATCGTTGCAATTTCTGGCCTAACAACGATGGCCGATTTCCGCCATTTCATCGCTTGGCATCAGATTATGCTGCACATGCGTGCCCACACTTTTGCCCCTCTTGCGACACGAATCTGTAGGACGTTGATATCCTTGCGGTTGCAGTTACACGTTCCTGTTCTGTCTTCTTACTACAGAAAATTACCGTTCGTTAGTTGGGGCCGATCTGCTGCTCATCCTGGAACGTATCGAGGCAGCCAGTGCGGGCTTCCGATCCTTGACCGAAGCCATCGATACGACAACGCCCGCAGGCCGAATGATGATGCAGATTCTTGGATCCTTCGCCGAATACGAACGCGCGATGGTCCGGGAGCGGGCACGGGCGGGCCTGCGGGCGGCGAATGCGCAGGGACGGCACGGCGGCCGCAAACCGAAATTCTCACCGACTCAGCAGACCGAAATTCTCAGCATGCTTGCCGTGGGCCGCTCCGCCGCCGAAGTCGCCAGGTTGTTCCGCGTCCACAGGGCCACGATCAGCCGCATCAATGCCACGGCGAGGACCGCCAGCACTGTCGCGTGATCAAAAGTTGCCTCAACGTTCTCTTCGTTGGCCGAAAATCAACCTACCGGCTAACTGGGCCAACCTGGCGGCGGCGGGAGATGGTTTGATCGGTTCGGTTAACCGAGGACCCAAGGCAGACGACGAGCACGCACGGTTTGGTCGGCCACATCTGTGAAGGATTTTCGGTCCGGCGCCGAAATTCGATGACGCCCCAGATTTTTTGGTCAGGCCAGGGTACGGACTTTTGCTTCGCGGTCCCACTGCCGTGTGCTGGCGGGTCCGATGAAAGCATTGGCACCGTGGCCGAGATCGACGACCGCGGTGTCGGCGGTGATCCCGGCCTTGTCCAGTAGTGGCTTCGATTCGGCCGTGAAGCCGATGGCCTTCAGGTGGCCGAACGCATCCCTGACAAAGTCGATCGCTGCCGCCTCACCGAGTAATGTGGCGCAGCCGTCTTTGGACAGTACGATCGCCACGGCGTCGAACACGACCGACGGCGTTCCCGCCAATTGCCCATCGACCTTTACCGTTCTCCCACCCTTCAGCGCCACGCCACCGATCTTGACCGCGACGATCTTGACCGTGCCTCCCTTTGCCTCCACCGCATTTTTTTTCCGCGTCGATGATCGCGCCATCTGCACCGTCGCTGGCCAGGATTCCAACCGTGCGGCCGTTCAGTGTGGGCGGATATTTTCCAACGATGCGCAGGGCGGGTGACAGTTCCAGATCCCGCGGTTCGACCGCCGTCTCCGATTTCGGCGGCAGTTTTTCGCCAAGGCCATCGGCCACCCGTCTGGCCAGCGTTTCATCGACGTTGCGCAGGTTTGCGAGAACTCGCATGCGCATGGTCAAGAATCACTGTCGATAATTCGAACACGATCGCCGAATTCAGATGCGCCTGCTCAATCTCAGTCTGGAAGCGGTAGAAAAGCCGCGCCTGACTGTAGTGATCGGCGAAGGTTTCGGCACGCAGCCGTGCTTTGGTGCCTTCCAGCGGCACCGCGAAACTGCGAAACCCGCCTTTCGGGTCTTCGCGTGGCCCACCTTCCTCGCCCGCTTCCGACAGGCTGTTCGGTTCATAGTTGGCACGTCCGGCCGGCGCCTGCATCTGCATGTGCCCATCGCGCTGGAAATTCTGGAACGGGCAGCCTTTCGCCCGATTGACCAGGATCTGGTGGAAGTTGACCAAGCCGAGGCGTGACAACTGAGTGTCCTGGTAGGAGAACAGCCGGCCTTGCAGCAACGGGTCGTCCGACGCGTCGATGCCAGGTGGCATGTTGGTCGGCAGGAACGCCACCTGCTCGGTTTCGGCGAAGAAATTATCAGGATTGCGATCAAGCACCATGCGGCCGACAATCCTGAGCGGCACCAGTTCCTCAGGGATCAACTTGGTCGCGTCCAGGATGTCGAAGGGCAATGCGTCGGCCTGGCTTTGGGAAAGCAGTTGCACGCCGAACTCCCATTCCGGGAAATTTCCCGCGTCGATCGCCTCGTGCAGGTCACGGCGGTGATAGTCCTGGTCGGCGCCGGCGATCTTCACGGCCTCATCCCAGCAGGTGGATTGCGACCCCAGCTTCGGCCGCCAATGGAACTTGACGAAGGTCGCCTCGTCCTTGTCGTTTACCAACCGGAAGGTGTTCACGCCGAATCCTTCCATCATGCGCAATGAACGCGGAATGCCGCGATCCGACATCGCCCACATGATCATGTGCATCGATTCCGGCATCAGGCCGATGAAATCCCAGAACGTGTCATGCGCGCTGCCGGCCTGGGGATAGCCGCGATCGGCCTCCATTTTCACCGAGTGGATGAGGTCGGGGAATTTGATCGCATCCTGGATAAAGAACACCGGCATATTATTGCCGACAAGGTCCCAGTTGCCCTCGGTGGTATAGAACTTCACGGCGAAACCGCGGACGTCGCGCGGCGTGTCGACCGAACCCGCGCCGCCGGCGACGGTCGAGAAGCGCGCGAACAATTCCGTCTTCTTGCCGGTTTCGGTCAGCACCCGGGCGCGCGTGAATTCCGCCAGTGATTCGGTCAACTCGAAATAGCCATGCGCTCCCGATCCGCGAGCGTGAACGATGCGCTCCGGAATACGCTCGTGGTCGAAATGATGTATCTTCTCGCGAAGGACGAAATCCTCCTGCAGAGACGCACCACGCCTTCCGGCCTTGAGCGAGTTCTGATCATCGCTTACTGGCACGCCATGGTTGGTTGTAATGCGGTTGTCTGGTGCCGATGCGGTTTGGTGTAATTCGCCGCCGGACCCCACCGTGAGACTCTGTGTCTTGGACAAAGGGTTTTTCGTGCTGGACATCACTTGCAACTCTTTCTTCACTGGTTAGGGCGTCCGCATCCGGACAGGAGATGATGGGCATGCGAAGCGGGCCAGTCCTGAAAGGTGTGACCGGCGGTCCGGTGGCGAAACGCCACCGGACCGCCAGAAGTTCCTCGCGAATTAACCGAGATTGCCTACGGCCACTCAGAGCATGACCTCATGTTGCGCCCCACCGCCAATATCACGCAGAATTTCATGGGCTTCTTGCCGATGCTGAACCGTCGTGCCTGGTATGCCGTCTCGCCAATTGCTCATGCCACGTTCGGCAATAACGGTACTGCGTTTCTGCTCGCCTGTTACATCGCCTGGAAACGCCAGCGGCGGCCTCTGATCGTCGTCCACCGGGGCTTCGGCGGGATGGGAAAGAAGGTGATCGGGGCTGGCAGCCTGTCGAGCCTACTCCCCCTTACGTTGGCGAAGAACCCTGATCCAGGCCGCTATCAGAACGACACCGATCAT
>ODAK010004840.1_pt1 | contig 13744 bp, 11 predicted proteins | sample 1539591 | NCBI WGS metagenome assembly ODAK01 (sample SAMEA3539303, study PRJEB22396) | soil metagenome | biome: tundra; feature: field; material: soil | place: USA | collected 2010-05 | depth 0.15 m | reverse complement strand
CGCCCTCCGCAAGCTGGGCCCTCTCAACCAACAACAACAAGAACCAACTACCCTGAGGAATGGGATTCTACAGAACATTTAGGACTTGACTTGGCTGGTCCTTCGATGGCGCACTTTTACTGCACAAAACACCCTAAAACAGTCTAAATGAAGTTGTCCATCTCTAGCCGAACCTGGTTTGACGTATGGTATGTGCCGGCATCTGCAAGCGATGGCGGGATCTTGCCGGTAGTCTCTGCGGCAGACATCGAAGCCAGATTTTGCCCTTTTGTGGTCCCTGGGGCGCAAGCGTAGATTTCTTTGCGTCTACCCTGCAAGGTATAATTTTGTCTGAAGCGGGAGTAGCTCAATGGTAGAGTAGCGGCTTCCCAAGCCGTTGGTTGCGGGTTCGATCCCCGTCTCCCGCTCCAGATTCAGCAGAAGATTTCATACATTCCCCCACTGAAAAATCTACAGTATTCTCCAAACATCCTTACTGTCCATACTGTCCAAAATCGACGGAAATGCGGGACAGTATATGCAAACCCGTGGAAGGTATGCACGCTGTTCTACTCTCGTATCATATTGAAAATGAATCAATTATAAGACAAGTTCCTGATTCGACACGAGATCGACAAACCAGCAAAAGGGAACGTCAGCTTCCCAAGCTGAATGTCGCCGGTTCGATCCGGTCTCCCGCTTCATATAATCAACAAGTTACAGGTAAAGGTTATAGTAAGAAAAACCTCAAAACCCCGCTGATGCAATCACTGACCGTAATCCGGCCCGATCTCGGATTGCCGTCTACATAGGCCTTCAAGATGGAAAGACAGTCTCGACCACGCTGATCCCGGCAGGCGCAACGTTGGATGCCGCTGGCGATACCCCGGTAGCTTAGTGAGCATGCAGAAGCGCCAGGCGTTTCCTACGCTGCGCTATCTTGACGAGCTACCTTTGACTCAGCAATCAAATGAAGACGGACTGGATACCCTCCAGTCCGTCTTCATTTGATCGAAAACACAGCGGCACGCTTGTGCCGGCCCAATGATGGCCCGGCAACCAATTCTGCCGATTGCAATACACTGTTGCAGGCCTGAATGGTGCGGTCCAGATAGCTCAGACCTGGATAGGTCGTGGCCCCTAAGCTGAATTCATCAGCGAGTACGGTGAATTCGCGCTCGCGCATTCCTCACTGAAATCAACATTCACAATTCCACGGAGGTGAACTTTGAACCAAAATCAGGTGAAGGGCACGATTGACCAGGCAGTGGGAAGCGCCAAACGAGAAGCCGGCGAGTGGGCGGGCGATGGTCAACTTCAAGTCGAGGGCATGGTTCAACAGGTGAAGGGCAAGGTTGAGAGCGCCTGGGGGAAAGCCAAAGAAGTGGTCCATGAAGCGAACGAGGAAGCAAAGGTAGAGCACGAGTCGCGCATCGAAGTGGAACTGGAATGCGCGTCGTCTTCTTTAGAGAGCTCCAAGAAGAAATAGGAATGATTCACGTCGCGGTTCAAGCAGGCTTCTCCCCGGTGGAACTGGGGAAATGCAAGCCGATAGGCGTTGTTGGATGATGTGCGATCGGTTGCGCCACTCGAACAAAAGCGCTTTGAATGAATGCACGAAACAAAAGTGGAAGAGGATCGACATGTCTAATTCAGGCTTTAAGCTTCGAACCGCGTGGATGCCGGTTCTGGCGCTGGTGTTAATAGCTTCGCTGTCGGGATGCCAATCGAAGCAGGAGCTGGCGGTGGATCAGGCCAAAAAGCAGGCTGCCGCTACCGGACATGCGCAGCAGATTGTATCGGTTGACAAGAATGGGAGCACAACGACGACGGTAGTGCAGCCGCCCGCGGTCGGAGAGACAAGCCAGGCAATGACCACCGTGCTCACACCGCCCGCGGCTGGGACGCCTGTCCCGGCATCCACCGGGCCAGTGATTTCCGCAGTGCCTTTGCCGCCCCCGGCACCCCTCAACGTGAACATTCCAGCGGGCACGATTCTGACCATACGGGTCGATCAGCGCATTAGCGTAAAGACCAGCCGTGCGGGCGACACGTTCACCGGCGAGTTGGTAGAACCGGTGACCGCAACCGACAACAGTGTACTGGTACCAAAGGGTACGCCGGTCGGTGGCGTGATTGATGCATCACATAAACGCGGGCACTTCAAAGGCAGATCGCTGCTTGAGATGCGGTTGACCTCGCTGACTATAAAAGGGCAGCAGTATCCGTTGGAGACGAGAGATCTGACGCGCAGCAAGAAGGGCAAGGGCAAACGCTCGACGGCCTTGATTGCCGGAGGGTCCGGACTGGGAATGCTTGTGGGTGGGCTGGCCTCAGGTGGCGTAGGGGTCGCAGTTGGTGGTCTGGCGGGTGGCGGCGCCGGAACCGCAGTCGCGGGATTGACCGGTAACCGGGATATCGACATACCAGCCGAATCGATTGTGCACTTCACTCTGGCGGACGATCTCATTGTACAAGCAGCGCACTAGTCGTTTGATGAGGAAAAATGGATGCAGTTGTCGCAGAAGCACGAAGCGCAACTGCATTCAATGCAAGCTCGCCAGCCGCAACCGAAGCCGAAAAGTAGCAGTGCTGTCAAGCGTTTAATCGCCGGTTGCTAATTGCAGTTTGCAAGGGGAACCTCTTATTTCATGGATTTAGCTCGATCCGGTGAGCAATAATGACCTACCCTCCGCACTTGCTTGTGCGAATCTAAAGTAATGGACCCCGCAGACGTGCGGGTCTGTATCTATGCGGACCGAGGCCGATCTTATTGACCAAATCTTCAACTCCGACGAAAAGCGTTTGGCAAGTATCCTCCTCTCGATGGCGGAGTTTGGTGAGCGATTTAAGTCAGAGAGGCTGATCCCGGAGATTTCGGAGGCAAACCTGGCAAAGATGATCGGGATCCAGCGATCCAGGGTCAGCTTCTTCATGATCCGTTTCCGCGAATTCGCCCTTATTGATTACGACGGCCGCATTCGAGTGAATCAGGCTCTGTTCAACGCGATTCTGCACGATCAATTATCTGGTGACAACGCCGCAAAGCCCACAATTGTCGGCATTCCGCCAGGACGAACAAAGCCGGCCAAACTTGCTACTTTAAAGCATCCGATGCGTCCTCCGGCAAACGCTGGGCTTTCGCCGGCAATTGCAACCTGCCCTCTCACTTCCAAACCTCGGTAAGCCGCTGAAGGGAGTCGCTCTCACGGTGAGTAGCGCAAGCAATTTGCTCCATCCGTTCTCGGGAAAGGTATGACTGGCCACGATGGAATACTCGAAGTTCAAGTCGTTGCTTCGCCGGGTGATCATTGTTCCCATTGTGGTCATGGCAGCCTTTGCTGGATTGCTACTATGGGAGACCTTCGACTTGAATAGATCTTTGCAGTGGGTTGACCATACTGACCGGGTTCTCGACCAATCCGGGAACCTGCTCAAGTTGCTGGTTGATATGGAGTTCGCGAAGCGCGGATACATCGCAACGGGTGACGAGAGTTTCCTTCAGCCCTATCTGGAGGGCACGAAGAGATTCGGGCCTGAATTCCAGGCCTTGTATCAGGGGGTCGAAGATAATCCTGCGCAGCAGCAGCAACTGCGGGACGTTTATGCCGGCTACGAAGACTGCGAAGCGTACGATAGCCGGATTATCGCCCTTCGCCGTGAAGGAAGAACTGACCCTACTCTGATTGAGAACCAGCAAAGAAAACGCAAGATGGATAACCTTAGAGAGCAGTTCGCGGCATTTCAGAGCGTGGAAGAAGGCCTGCGCACCAGGCGCGTTCAGGGCGAACACCGGCGATGGACCTTGATGGTGACAAGTTGCCTTGGCCTCGGCCTGGGATTTGGGGTCTTCCTCGCCTTTTTCACTCGATACCACGTGGAAAAGCTGGGCCGCAAGCTGTTGCAGAGCGAGGAGCGATGGACCGCTACGCTGGGCAGTATCGGCGAGGCCGTTATAGCAACAGACAGCGACGCCCGAGTCACCTTCCTCAACAACATTGCCGCCTCACTTACCGGATGGGAGCCGGAGGAGGCTTTGAACCAACCAATCGGGAATGTACTCAGGCTCATCAATGAAGAGTCCGGAATGACTTCTGACAATGAAGTGCTCGGTGTGCTCAAGGAGAAGCAGATTTTGGCGGTTGCCAACCACGTGGACCTGGTCTCAAGGGACGGTCGTGAAATTGCGGTTGAGCACAGTGCCGCGCCAATCCTCGCCGGCAAAGGAAAAGTCATTGGCGTGGTGCTTGTTTTCCGCGATGTATCCGAAAGACGGCAGGAGCAGGTAGCGACAGCGGAGCAGGCTGCGCTGCTGGAACTTACCCAGGACTCTGTCTTTGTCATCGACATGGACGGAACAGTCCTCTTTTGGAGTCGCGGCGCAGAGGCTATGTTGGGATACTCCAAAGCACAGGCTGCCGGCAAGATCGCGCACGACCTGCTCCGCACCGAGTTTCCGCAGCCGTTGGCTGAGATAAGAGCGGAGCTCCTGCGCGTTGGGCATTGGGAGGGAGACATTGTCAAGACCACTCAGGACGGCAGACGTATTGTGGTGGCCGGTCGCTGGGCATTGCAATGGGGGAAGCGCGATCAGGCGCCGCGCGTGCTGGTCGTCAACAGCGACATCACTGAACGCAAGCGCGTAGAGGAGACGCTCGTTCTCCAGAAGGAACAAATGCGCGCGCTGGCGGAACGCCTGCAGTGGGTGCGCGAAGAGGATCGCAAGCGGGTCGCTCGCGACCTGCACGATCAAATCGGGCAAATCTTGACCGCCATCAAGATGGATTTGACCTGGATGACTCGTCATTTGCCGGAGTCGGAAGGCGAGGTGCTCACTCGGCTGAGAGAATCGATTGAGTCGATCAACGATGGCGTCAAGGTGGTACGCACCATATGCAGCGGTCTGCGGCCCGGAGTATTGGATGACCTTGGCCTGGCTGCAGCTATTGAATGGCAGGCAAATGAGTTTAGTCTTCGCAACGGCGTCCAATGTCAGGTATCTGTTCCCCCTGTTGATCTTCACTTGGATGGCGACCGGGCCACTGCGACCTTTAGAATCTTCCAGGAATGCCTGACCAACGTGATTAGGCATGCGCAGGCAAAATCTGTGTGCATTGCCCTGACCCAGGAAGATGAGAACATCCTTCTGGTAGTGGAGGACGACGGAATTGGCTTCTGTAAATCCGGCTTATCAAATTCCCTTGGGTCCCTGGGACTCCTGGGCATGAAGGAGCGGGCACAGTTCTGCGGAGGGGACGTACAGATCTTTAGTTCCCCTGGGAACGGCACCAGGGTCACTGTCAGCGTTCCGGTGGACACTCCACGCGCCGAGAGGAGTGAAACGTGCATATCCTGATCGCAGATGATCATGCCGTGGTGCGTCGTGGTTTGAAAGAAATCCTGGCTGATGCTCTGCCCGGCACAGATTTCTCAGAGGCCGGCAACGGAGATGAGGTGCTCAGCCGGCTGGGAACATCAACAATTGCCTTGCTGGTCCTGGATATCAATATGCCAGGGCGCAGCGGGATAGATGTGTTGCGGGACGTAAAGCACACATACCCGCGGTTGCCGGTAATTATCCTGAGCTGTCATCCGGAGGACCAGTATGCCGTGCGCTGCTTGCGGGCTGGCGCAGCCGCATATATCAACAAAGACAGCGCCCCGGAAGAGCTGGCCATTGCGACAAAGAAGATACTGAGCGGCGGCCGCTATATCAGTGCAAGCCTCGCAGAGAAGTTGATCACCAATCTGGATGAGCCTTCCGACAGGCCATTGCATGAGCTGCTTTCCGACCGGGAACACGAAGTGATGAGAATGATCGCCGCCGGCGTTCCACTGACAGACATTGGCGAAAGGCTGCATGTCAGCGTGAAGACGATTAGCAGTTATCGAGCTCGCATCATGGAGAAGATGCAGATGAAGAGCAACGCCGAACTCACCCGCTACGCGATGACCCACGGTCTGATCGACTAGTCAGGCCTGGCGGTGTAGGAATAACCCTACAAGGCGAACGCGCAAACCTTACAAAAATCACGGACTACGCTGATGCCACTCCCGTTTCACCTGCGCTATCGTAACTACAGGTTGAACCTGCGGCCCGGCAAGCGGACAAAACGATGAATATCCTGATAGCAGACGATCACGCGAACGTGCGACGCGGCCTGAGAGAGATCCTGGTCGATGCATTTTTGGGCGCTAGCTTTTCTGAAGCATCAAACGGAGATGAAGTGCTTGCCCAATTGATCATTTCTCGTCATGACGTTCTGTTGCTGGACATCAATATGCCAGGCCGAAGCGGAATGGAAGTGCTGAAGGATGTAAAGCATATTTATCCTCTGCTCCCGGTGATCATGGTAAGTGTCCAGCCTGAGAACCAGTATGCACCACGCTGTCTGCTGGCTGGCGCCACCGCCTATGTCAACAAGAACAGCGCTTCAGAAGAACTGGCGCCGGCGATTAGAAAGATACTTGATAGCGGCGCGAATCTTGCGCAAATTCCCCTCGGAAACTAGTTACGGTACTCTTCGAACCGCTCGCAAGGCCTGGCTTGAGCAACTCTTAGATCCGGACAGTACAACGATATATAGATAACTGATTTCGATATCCCCAGCGGGGGTATCATCACGGACCTTGATGACGGCGCAAATTAGACCAGCGTCTATGCAATTAGCCTAATAACGGTAAGGGCAAAGGGCAACATTAGAGCTTCCAGTTATGCTTGAGCTCAAGACTCACTAAAGATCCCAACGATCGACTGAAGTCCTTTTCCCGCGTAAGTAAAGCCCTACAAAGCTCATGTGACAAAGCCTACAGGATATATAGTCTTCGCCGATTCCCATTCTCTTTCAATCCCAGTAACTTGTTTATATCGACATCGCAAAGGTTGACAATAAGTCGCACCATTGCACACACGCTGTAGGATGGAAAGGTATCAATCATGGCTACTAGTCTTGCCACAATGACGAATTCGGCGCCCAGGGCTCCGCTAGGCCGCTCCTTCCCTTTGCCTCCGGTTACGGATCGTAAGTTGAAGGTCGTTCCTAATCAGGTTAGCGTTCTGCCGGAACAAGGGGCCGCATTCGACCTTCAGAGCCCCCTCAACAAGCTTGTAACTGGAAGATCGCGGCGCGAATACCTGGCCGGTGAATCCGTCTTTTCGCAAGGCGAACCGGCTAATGCGGTCTTCTACATTAAGAGCGGCAAGGTCAAGCTAACTGTGGTTTCGATGAACGGCAAGGAAGCCGTAATCGCCCATCTCCCGGCCGGAAGCTTTTTCGGAGAGGCCTCTCTGGCAGGTCAGGCGGTCCGCGTCTGCTCCGCTTATGCTCTCCTGCCCAGCACCGTGGTACACATCGATAAGACGGCCATGCAGGATCTGCTCCATCGCGAGCCGAAGTTCGCCGAGCAATTCCTCATGCACCTGCTCGCCCGCAACATCCGAATGGAGGCCGACTTGGTGGACCACCTTTTCAATTCCAGCGAGAAGCGCCTCGCCCGGTTGCTAATGTTGATGGCCAACTTCGGCCAGGACACCAAGCCCATTCCAGTTATCGCAAAGATCAGCCAGGAGACGCTGGCAGAAATGATTGGCACCACCAGATCCCGCGTCAGCTTCTTCCTCAACCGGTTCCGCGATCTCGGCTATATCGACTACGACGGTGGTGGAATGCTGATAGATAGTTCTCTGGTCAATGTTGTGCTGCACGACTGAGTAGTGTCGAATCGCCAAGGCCACGGAAATTGCATGATTCTTGGTGAAATGGACTTCGCATAGGGTCCGAGGCTGTTTTCCGGTGACTTGAACCAGGACCGGACACCGTTCGTATTGAGGCCTGCCGGCGATGGAGTGAAGTGGATACCACATGCAGCAGGGCCAGTCGTTTCCAACGTTGATGTTCGGCGCAATTCTCGCCCTCGGCGCGGCTGTGGCTTATGGATTGCATCGAGTATCCGCGGAGGTGGCAGCCGTTACTGTACTCAGCTGTTCTGTGACCATTGCCTGCTTAGCCGTTACTGCACCTCAGGTTGCCGATCAATAGAAAGCGACCACCTTGCTGGAACAATTCCGCTTGTCAAATGACATCGACTTTTCCGCCTGTGGCAATTTCAATGCAGGAGAAGAAAACTAATGACCGGAAACAGGCACAATCGTGAGGGAAATAGCGGCGATACTGGCGAACCCGATCCTGGTCCTTACTGGAGGCGCATGCATCGTGACTGGCGCTTCTGGGTTGGCGCAGTATTTATGGCTGCCGCGCTTGCCATTTACCTCTTGAGTGGAGACCTGGCTTGGATTCCACGCAGCCAGTCGCGATAGCGGTTGCCTGCAAAGTTCGCCAGGAGATGGCTCTCTTGCCAAACGGCAAGCTTCTCTTACCTCAGCCTCCCTTAAGTCGGCACTTTCCGTCCCTTTCCGGACAACCGTTTTTCAAATCCGAACAACTTTAGTTTCATAGACGTTGCCGAAGGAGTGTATCCATTTGTAATTGAACCACTTAATATTTCATTTCCTTTGGAGGGCTACGTGCGTCGTCAAGGAGCAGACAAATCTTGTGCTTCGAGGCTTCCATGGGAACCTTGTTTCAGGATCTTCCGCTTTGCCTTTCGCCAACTCAGAAAGGGCTCCCGCCTGATTGGTCAAATGGTCACCGAGAGCGTCACTCTGGCGCTGATGGGTGGAGCCATGGGTGCGGTTCTCGGCCTGTGGGCCAGTTCCGGCGCTGCGCGAAGACTGATTCGCTACAACTCTATTTGCCGGTCTTTTTGAGTCAATTGCAGGTCGCCGGCACTCGGGTTCCCGACCTTCATGCGCAACGACATGAACTTGCCTGCGCGCAGATGATTTTCAATGTCTTCCAGGCTGTGCCCTGTGGTTTCCGGAACAAAGCGCCAAACAAAAATGAAGCCGAGTAAATTCAGCCCGGCATAAACCCACATTGCTCCACCCACTCCCAACAGGCTCACTGTGCTGAGAGCAGTAGAAGTAATGATCAGATTCGAGCCCCAAAGAGTAGCCGCATGCACGCTGCTGGCCTTGCCGCGGATCGCCAGTGGAAACATCTCAGATCCCATCAACCAACCGATAACCTGAATCCCACCGGCGTTGAAAACCATATATACCAGCAGGGACGCCACCAGCAGCCACGACCCTTCGGCTGTCTTTGCCATCCCCATGCGAAACATGATTCCCAGCACAATAAGGCTTACGACAGTGCCCGGCACCATGACCAGCGTGAGCCTTCTGCGCCCGACGCGGTCCACAATCTGACGCCCGATCGCCGTCATGCTTACAAAAACAATCGAGACCCCGAGGCTTGCCAAAAGAGCGGCCGACTTGCCGAATCCCGCGCCGGACAAAACGGTCGGCGTGTAATAGATCATCGTTTCCAGTCCGCTGAGTTGCGTGAAAGCCGCAACACCGAAGGCGGCAACAGCAGCGGGACGAAGCCACGGCTCCAGCAGCATGCTCCAACTGGCCCTGCGCCCGCTGCCGCCTTCCGCCACGACCTGGCGAATCTCGCCAAGTTCAAATTCGACATCGGCGCCTTTTTCGCGGACCCGCTCGAGAACCGATCGCGCTTCTTCAATCGAGACGTTTTCCGCCAGCCAGCGCGGGCTTTCCGGCAATCGCAGCATGCACATAAATAGGACGACAGCGGGGACCACTGCCGCCCCGATCATCCATCGCCAGGACCATAAGTCCTGAAGTGTAAAGCCGACGATGTTCGCCACAAGGATTCCGATGCCGATAGAAAGATTGAACGAGATGACCAGCCGTCCGCGCCGCGCCGGAGGCGCAAGTTCAGCAATGTACATGGGCGTAACCTGCGACGATCCGCCCACGGCAAAGCCCAGAAGGATGCGGGAAAGCGAAAGCAGCAACGCGCTTGGCGCAAGACTCGAGGCCAGCGAGCCGGCGCAGAAGACGCAGGCCACCGCCATGATGGTGCGTTTTCTCCCGATTCGTTCCGAGACCGTCCCGCAGGTCAGTGCGCCCAGCACCGCGCCCACCAGGATCGAAGAGGCGACGATCTCCTGCATCCTGTGTCCAAGGTGGAACTCGCTGGAGATCGGCAGCAGCGCACCGGAAATGATGCCAGTGTCGTAGCCGTAGAGAAAGCCCGCAATAGCTGTTACTCCCGTTATTACGTACAAGAACGACGCGATTCCTGTTGTTGATCGATCTATGGCAATCGCCATTAGTACTCCTCTTTTTGCAAAGCCGCACAAGACTTCATCCGGAGCCTTGGTCATTCGTGCTTATTAAATGTCGGCAAGAATCATATTAGCCCTGTTGCATCTGGAGCTTGAGATCCCCGTTTGTTCTTCATCCGCCAACTTGTGATGGATGCGCCTTGTCCCCTCTGCTCTTTGCTGAGAGAAATCCAATCAAAGCGCGCCACAAAGCACCTCAGAAATGCTCTATTCACGCCGATGAAGGAAATGTAAGGCGAAGCCGGGTTGTGTCTGGCTCGCCGCGTGTGGAAACCGTTCAACATGCAACAACTCACCAGGAGTCAAGCGTGGGTATCGCTCTGGAACAACGTGACGAGTCGAGCTTGGTACGTCTCGAAGGTTCAATCGACATCGCCTGTGCCGCGGATTTGAAGGCGCTCCTAGTCGAGGCGCTCACGTCCGCCAAAGATGTGCAGGTTTCGCTAGCCGGCGCCACCTATCTCGATGTGACCGCGGTCGAGTTGCTATGGGCCGCCGCGCGCGAGGCAAGAGGCAAGACCGTTAAATTTGCGCTCGCTGATGAGGTACCGGAGAGTGTCTCCGGCGCCCTGCTCGATGCGGGATTTGAGAAATTTCCAGTACCTGTATCACGCGGGTGATTCAACTTGCCGAACCCTACCAATGCCGACGTATACAAGCAAAGCTTCCGCGAAGAAGCGCGCGAGATTCTTGTCGACCTGGAATCCGCGCTCCTCGAACTTAACGAAAATCCCAGCGACCGGGAACTGGTTGGGCGCGTCTTCCGGGCGCTGCATACCATCAAGGGTTCGGGATCCATGTTCGGCTTCGAGGATCTGGCCGCGTTTACCCATAATCTTGAAACTGCTTTCGACGAGGTCCGTAACGGGCGGTTGCAAATCAATTCGGAGTTAGTCGATCTGACCCTCGCCGCGCTCGACCAGATCCGCGCGATGCTCGAGGAGAACCAGGGTAGAGCGGGAACCGACCCCGCAGCCTGTGCCCAGATCCTGACCAGGGTGCGAAAACTCGCCGGCATTTCGCAAGGCCCGCCAGCCTGCGAAGATGCTCCGACGCGGGAGTCCGCAATCGTCGCAGCCGGAAACGTGCGCGACTGGCTGATTCGCTTTGCTCCCGGGCCCGATCTGATGCGCTATGGCGCCAACCCCTTCCTGTTGCTAACCGAGTTGCGTCAACTTGGGCGGCTCTCCGCAAGAGCCGGCATGGAGGCGGTCCCACCCCTCTCCGAGCTGGACCCGGAGCGCTGCTATGTGGTCTGGGAGATGGTACTGGCGACTTTTGCCGATCGGGATGCGATTCGCGACGTTTTCATTTTTGTCGAAGACAGTTGCGAGTTGACCATCGATCTGGTCCCTGGCGCTGAGGGGTCACTGGAAGACCGTGCGGCCAACGCGACGGCCCTGGCGCTCGAGGAGCAACGGGCGCAGTCCGGCGGCCGCCGCACCTACGACAAGCCCGACACTGCCACCAGCATACGCGTCCCCGCCGCCAAGCTGGACCAGTTTGTCGACCTGGTGGGAGAGCTTGTTACCGTGCAGGCACGGTTGAGCGAACTGGCTGCCCGGCACGGAAACCCGGAAGTCATTGAGGTCTCGGAGGAGGTCGAGCGCCTGACATCGTCGTTGCGCGAGAACTCGATGAACATCCGCATGCTGCCAATCCGGGCCACTTTTGAGAAGTTCCGCCGCCTGGTTCACGACCTGGCGCGCGACCTGGGCAAGGATGTCGAACTGACAATCGATGGCGCTGAAACGGAGTTGGACAAGACGGTCATCGACCAGTTGAGCGACCCGCTGATGCACCTGATCCGCAACAGCATGGACCACGGCATCGAGCAGCACGATCTTCGCGCCGAGCGCGGCAAGCGTCCCACCGCTACGATTCATCTTTCCGCGCGCCACTCCGGCGCCAGCGTGTTGATTGGGGTCTCAGACGACGGCGGCGGCATCGATGCAGAGGCGGTGCGAAACCGCGCAGTGGAGAAAGGCCTGGTAGCCGCCGACGCGCAACTGACCGAGTCCGAGACCTATTCACTCATCTTTCAGCCGGGCTTCTCGACTGCGAAGCAGGTGACTGATGTCTCCGGCCGCGGCGTGGGCATGGACGTTGTCCGCCAGAGTGTTGAAAGCCTGCGAGGATCTATCGACGTGGCCAGCAAGGCCGGCCAGGGAACTTATGTGACATTGCGTCTGCCGCTCACCCTGGCCATTATTGACGGCCTTCTGGTGAGCGTGGGCGATGCATGCTTTGTGTTGCCCCTGGCCAACACCCTGGAATGCATCGAGTTGACGCGCGAAGACATTCAGAAGGCCAATGGCAAGCATGTGGCCAACGTGCGCGGCGAACTCATTCCGTATATCAGCCTGCGCCAGCATTTCCAAATTCATACAGAGCGGCCGGAGATCGAACAGATCATGGTGGTCGATACCGAGCAAGGCCGCTTCGGCTTTGTGGTGGACAAAGTGTTGGGCGACTGCCAAACGGTGATCAAGAACCTGGGCAGATTCTACCGGCACGTTCAATTGGTTTCGGGCGCAACCATTCTCGGCAACGGGATGGTGGCGCTGATTCTCGATCCCGAGCGGCTCGTGCAGGATGCGGTCCGTTCGATTGCGCAAGCGGCGCGCGGGCGTCCAGGGTCAGCCGGCATGAGCCACCGGCAAAAAACGGATTGCGCGGTCAAGGCGCATTAAACGACTTCGTCGGTTCTGGACTCTATTTCCAGCGCCCGCCCACAACGATTTAACCAGCGGAGTTTCGTGCTCTTCGTATTTCGGCCTGCCGGTGAATGGACGAATGCATGAGCACGAATTCGAAAGCAGTGAGGAGCGGATTTCATGGCGACTAATGTGGTAAGTGAAGGCCGGAAGCTCAATAGCGAAGGCAACGGCCACGGTGAAAATGGACATGGCGACTTGGTCCGCGCGGGCGTCAAGCGGCGGACGGCGGAAGAAGATGATTCGACGCTGGTACTCGACGAGATTATGCGCCTGGTGGACGCATCAAAGGAAGGGCGCCTCGCGGAGCGCGGCAAGGCAACCTTGTTCAACGGCGTACATCGCGAGATGATTCAAGGCGTGAACGAAATGCTGGACGCCATTCTCCTACCCATCGGCGAAGGTAACCGCGTCCTGGCTCAGATTTCGAGCGGCAAGATCGACGAACTGATTACGCAAAACTACAAGGGCGACCACGAAAAGATGAAGGTTGCCGTCAACAACGTGGCCCAGGTGGTGCAGGGGCTGCAGACGGAGTTGACGAAGCTGTCGGAGGCCGCCAAGGCCGGGCATCTCTCTGAACGCGGCAAGCCGGAGCAGTTCCAGGGCGCGTACTCCGAGATTGTACGCGGAGTCAATGGGATTCTTGACGCCGTGATTGCTCCGTTGAACGTCGCGGCAAATTACGTAGACCGGATCAGCAAGGGCGACATTCCGGTCAAAATCACCGACACCTACAACGGCGACTTCAATGTTTTGAAGAACAACCTGAATACATGCATCGACGCGGTCAATGCGCTGGTTGCGGATGCAGGGCTGCTCTCGAAGGCGGC
>ODAK010004839.1_pt1 | contig 13747 bp, 9 predicted proteins | sample 1539591 | NCBI WGS metagenome assembly ODAK01 (sample SAMEA3539303, study PRJEB22396) | soil metagenome | biome: tundra; feature: field; material: soil | place: USA | collected 2010-05 | depth 0.15 m | reverse complement strand
TCGTCGCCTCCGACGAGGTGCGGCAGGAGTTCGTCATGTGGTATTTGAAATCCGCTTTTGACACTTATGAAAAGGTGCAGGATGCGGTGCAGAGCCGGCTAGGCGAGGTCCAGTCCGCCATTCTTTCGCCAGTGGACATGATGAAGAAGTTCCTGGGCGCGGCGGCGCCATCTCCGCCGCGAGCCGAGGCCGAGCCGGAACTCGATGCACTGCGCAAGCGAATCGCGGAACTGGAGGCCCGGCTCGAAAAACCCGCGGGAGGAAAACAAGGCTCACGCCGGAAGCAAAAGCGAAGGGTATAATTCGCAGCAGGCAAGTTTCTCCCCCGCCATAACGCGCGCTGGCGCAATGTGCGTATAATGCCGAAGGAACTCAGGACAAGATTGCCGCGCATACAGAAAAAGACTACCGGTTCATCGACGGCGGGGAGTCGGAAACAAACTCACAGGGTCGAGATGGAGGCCGACATCTCGCCTTGGACAGAAGCGCTGTTTGCGGCTGAGATTTTCTTGCTGCACGCAACTCCGGTCTATTACGGCTTCGGCGTTCCCCGCGGTGATGACTCCGGAGTGGTCATTATTCCCGGTTTTCTCGGTACCGATCTTTATTTAATGGAACTCCACGGCTGGCTGGAGCGCATCGGATACCGGCCGTATTTTTCCGGCATCGGTATCAATGCCGAGTGCCCGAATCTCCTGGTCCAGCGCCAGCTGAACAAGACCATAGAGAGAGCCCTGACCGAAACCGAGCGGAGAATTCACTTGATCGGCCACAGCCTCGGAGGGGTGATCGCACGCTCGGTGGCGGGCCAGAGGCCAGGAGATGTCGCTTCGGTCATCACGCTGGCTTCGCCATTTCGCGGCACCGCTACCACTCGAACTGTTCTCCACGCTGCCGAAGGCATTCGCCAGCGAATCCTAAAGGAGCATGGCCCAGGAGTACTGCCCACCTGCTACACCGGACGCTGCACCTGCAATTTTGCGGACTCGTTGAAGCGCGACATTCCGGACTCGATGCTCGAGACCGCGATTTACACCCGCGATGACGGCATCGTGGACTGGCGCTATTGCATGACCAGGAATCCTGGAGTCGACTTTGAAGTCCCGGGCACTCACATCGGAATGGCATTTAATCCTTCGGTGTACAGTATCGTCGCCGAGCGCCTGGCGAAGGCGCAATCTCCCGAATGAGTTGAGCTCGTGGAGGGACGGCCGCCCTCGGCCATCCAAGCCGAGCGCAGCTCGGCAGTTGCCTGTAGTCACAGCATCTCTGGGTTTGCTCTATGCCAGTTTCACAGATAGCGTAGACTGCCGGTGATTCAGACCCAGCACTTCATATTTAGGGTTTCCCCTGTGTTCCTCTGTGCCCCCTGTGGTCCGGCCTTTCTCTCATTGCCGCCAACCCCTCCGGGTAAACCAGACTACACTTTCCGTGAAACCGCTCTAGCGCCCGACCATCTCCAATACGGCCCCGGTACTCGTCTCTAAGGTTTCGACCGGTCCGCCCCGCCTCTCCAAGCGGAGTACCGCTCTCGCCAGGCTGTTGTTGGCGACTTCAAAGCTGCCCGTACAATCGGTCTTCACGTAGGCAAGACGATGGATGCTCGGCCCAGCGCCATCGATAGCTCCTTCCAATCGGAATCCATCCTTCGTGGCACAACGAAAATTCCACCCCAATTCATCTGGCTCTCTTCGGATCTCTTGCAGATTCCGGAATTCGTGCGCCTTCCCCTCATGCCAGAGCACCGCTTTGCGAAAGACCAGCCCGAATGGCATTTCGTATACCAAGGCTTCGAATGTGCTCGCTTTCCATGCGCTCGAACGGCTGTCGGGGCGGGGAAAATAGGCATGGGTCCAAGTCCAGAAGTTGCGATGCCGGTATCCGCAGTTGTGTCCTTGAACTCCGAACCCCAAAGGATTCCCTTCAAAACTCCGGCCATCCAGCGTGATCTGGCCGGAAAAAAGCGCGTCGGAATGCGGGGTTCGCGAGAATCCAATCCAGCCCTTGTTGCTCAGCGTGACGCGAAACTCGGATCGACAGTGCAGATCCCATGAAATCACGTGCCCATCAACTCCCAATGTTCCTCGGCAGGAGTTCTCGCCAATTTCACAGTTGCCTATCCGGAAGTGAAATGGATTTTGCCCGCGGGCGCTGAGCTCCAGACCCTCCAAGGGAAATCCTTGAATGAAGCTTTGCGGTTTTCCGTCCCGCGGAAACCATGAGGCCCACACCTGGACGGGCATCCCGCGTGGGTCGCCTGCGCAACCGCACCGCCCAGGATTCATCAGCAAATATCGGAACCACCACGCCCCGCCACCGTCCGCCAGTCCCAGACGAACAAACCAGACTTCGTAACGGCGCCGGACAGAGAGTGATGAATATAGTTCGTTCAGCGTCTTCACAGACTCATCTTACTGGACTCAAATTCCGATCCAAAGCTGACTGACCAGCTTTGTCTCTGGCCTCGCATGACCCTCCGCGCATGGAAACTCTGATTAAGTTGGTTTCCGGATAGCTTTGAAGGGGCATGGCTTCAGCCATGCCGTTAGAACCCGCCACCCAAGCGGCTTTAGCCGCCGGGGGTCACCCCTACATAGCAGCCAGTCTCTTCAACGGAGACTTAATCAGAGATTCGACTATCGGTTAGCACAAGCTCTGAATAGTAACAAGCCGGTCGTAGTATAACCGAAGAAAATTCTCGTGCGGCTGCCGATCAGCCCTTGAAAACCATCGCGGGATGGATGCGCATGACTTTTGTTAGAGCTGCGCCGCGCACAGCAAGATATCCTGGCGCGCCGCCACTGGACCGGCGTCAGTGAAAATCCGGAGGCGCGTGGAAGTCGAAGCCACCATCCCCTGCTAGCCCAATCAAACGCATCCCACACCCATCGGGGAAACCGACACACTTCCCTTGCGCGCCACACGCGCTACAATGTCGGGCATATTCCGGCAATATTCCGGAAAACGACCGGTAAGCCCAGCCGTCTTCCGCGCGACGGTGAGAATCTTGCACTTCGCAGAATGTCGCTGCCGAACCGAAAGGATCGAATATGCACCTGCCACGAGAGAAGCACGCAACAATTCAAGAACAACCCCTCGTCCGCTTTGGCCTGAGGCTCGCCAACTGGAGTGAGCGGTGGTTTCCGGAGCCGCTGATTTTTGCGCTGCTGGGAATTGTGGTGGTCTTCGGTGTCGGCCTGTTGCTTCACCAGAGCCCAGCCAAACTCGCCATCCAGGGTGGCAAGAACTTCTGGACCCTGGTTCCTTTCACCATGCAGATGGTGATGATCATCATCGGTGGATATGTCGTCGCCTCAACTCCGATCGTGTATCGCGCCATCCGGGCCTTAGCCGGAATTCCAAAAACGCCGCGGCAGGCCGTTGCCCTGGTGGCGTTGTTCTCCATGCTGACGTCGCTGATCTCCTGGGGCTTGAGCCTGATTTTCAGTGGACTCTTTGTTCGCGAACTGGCTCATCGCGTCAAGGGAATGGACTACCGCGCTGCGGGTGCGGCTGCGTATCTCGGGCTGGGAGCCGTCTGGGCGTTGGGGCTGTCTTCTTCCGCCGCCATGCTGATGGCGACCAAGTCCGCCATGCCGCCATCGCTGTTCGGCATTAGTGGTCTGATCCCGCTCACCCAAACCCTCTTCTTGTGGCAAAGCATCGCGACCACGGTGATCCTGATCGCGCTATCCGTGCTGATCGCCTATTTGTCCACTCCGTCGCCGGAGAACGCCAGAACCGCCGAATCCTACGGCATCCAATATGAACCGATTCGCTCCAGCCTGGAGGCCAAGAGCAAGCCCGGCGAGTGGCTGGAATACAGTCCGCTGCTCACAATTTTGGTTGTCGCGCTGTTGTGCTGGTATCTGGTCGACGTGTTCCGCACCTCGCCGCAAGGCGCACTGGCAGCGCTTGACCTTAATACTTACAATCTGATGTTCATCACGGTGGGGCTTCTCTTTCACTGGCGCCCGAAGCGCTTTATGCGTGCCGTAACGGAGTGCATTCCCGCCACCGGCGGCGTGCTGATCCAGTTCCCGTTTTATGCGGTGATCTTCGGAATGATTGTAGGAACGGGGATCGCGGATGCGCTGGCGAAACTTTTCGCCTCCATCAGCACCCATAACACCTATCCCTTGCTGGTGGCGATGTATTCGGCGGTGCTCGGCGTTTTCATTCCCTCCGGCGGCAGCAAGTGGGTCATCGAAGCGCCGTATGTGCTGCAGGCCGCGAACCTGCACCAGGTGCATCTGGGCTGGGTGGTGCAGATCTACAACGCGTCGGAAGCGCTACCCAATCTGATCAATCCCTTCTGGATGCTGCCTCTGCTGGGCATATTGAAATTGAAGGCCAGGGACATCGTGGGATATGGAGTGCTGCAGTTGATCGTTCACGTACCGGTCGTGTTCTTCCTGTGCTGGTTGTTTGCCCGGTATATTCCGTATGTGCCGCCCCTGAAATAGGATTTTCAGTGACGCCGGTCCAGTGGCGGCGCGCTTGGATATCTTGCTGCGCGCAGGGCAGCGTGAACCGCATGAAGTGGCATCGGCGCAGGCCAACCAGTTCCAAGATGCTCGTTGAAACCGCGTAGGCGACGCAGCGCCGATGTTATCTTAATGGGGGTTGTGACGACGATGTCAGGTCGCAACTGGATCGCTGGAAATCGTATTCATGGAAGTTCTCAAAAGACTTTTTGAGCGGCATTTTCACTCGCCGGTCGAGCGGGTGCAGCCGCTGCAGGGCCAGCTCGGCGGTTCGGGCCGCAAGATCGTCCGGCTTTCCAGCGAAAAAATCGGCGCGATTGGCATTCTGTATGACGTGCGCGAAGAGAATGTCGCCTTCCTCGAATTTTCCAGGCATTTTCGTCAGCACGGTCTGCCCGTGCCGGAAATTTATGCCGAAGATTTAAACCACGGCGCTTATCTCGAAGAGGACCTCGGCGGCACCACGCTTTTTGAGTTTCTTTCGGACCATCGCGACGGCGCGACCATCGCTCCCGAGGCAGTTGCGGCCTATCGCAAAGTTGTCGCCGTGTTGCCGCGCTTTCAGGTCGAAGCGGGCCGCGATTTGAACTACAAAGTTTGTTATCCGCGCGCCAGCTTCGATCGCCAGTCCATCGCGTGGGATTTGAATTATTTCAAGTATTACTTTCTCCGGCTCGCCGGCATTCCCTTCAACGAGCAGGCGCTGGAACACGATTTCAGCCGCTTGACGAAGTTCCTGTTGAACGCCAGCCGCGATTATTTTCTCTATCGCGATTTCCAATCCCGCAACATCATGTTGCGCAGAGTTCTGAACGAAGACCAGCCATTTTTCCTGGACTATCAGGGCGGCCGCAAAGGCGCTCTGCAATACGATATCGCTTCTCTTTTGTACGATGCCAAGGCCGACCTTCCCCCGGATCTGCGCCAGCAATTGCTCGATCATTATCTCGACAGCCTCGCCGGTTTCCTCGATCTTGATCGCTCCGTGTTCATGCAGCATTACTACGCCTACGTTTACGTCCGCATCATGCAGGCTCTGGGCGCGTATGGCTTTCGCGGTTTTTACGAACGCAAAGAGCATTTTTTGCAGAGCGTTCCGTACGCTCTGCAGAACTTGCGCTGGCTGATTCACAATGTGGAGTTGCCCATCGCGTTGCCCACGCTGATGGAAGCCTTCAAAAGCATGGTGGCCTCGGATAAGTTGCAGGGCCTGACTTCTGAACCGGAAAAGTTGACCGTGCGGGTTTTCAGTTTTTCATTTCACCGAGGCCTGCCGCAAGACGAGACCGGAAATGGCGGCGGATTCATTTTCGATGGCCGCAGCCTTCCGAATCCCGGGCGCGAAGAGCGCTTCAAGACCCTCACCGGCAAAGACGAGCTGGTAATCGACTATCTCAATCGGCAGGAAAGCGTGCACCAGTTTCTAGCCAGCGCCATGTCGTTGGTGGACGCAAGCGTGAGCACGTATCAGCGGCGCGGCTTCAAGCACTTGATGGTGTCGTTCGGTTGCACCGGCGGCCAGCATCGCTCGGTCTATCTGGCGGAGCAATTGGCGAAACATTTGTGCGGCAAGGATGGAGTGGAAGTGGTGGTGCATCATCGCGAGCAGGAGCAGCTGAATCCATGAAAGCGATGATTCTGGCCGCCGGCCTCGGCACGCGCTTGCGTCCCCTAACCGACGCTCGCCCCAAAGCGCTGGTCGAGATCAACGGCCGCACGTTGCTGGAGATCACCCTCTCTCGCTTGCGCAACTGTGGAGTTCGCGAGGTGATGATCAACGTGCATCACTTTGCCGACATGATTCTGGAGTACCTGAAAACGAACGACAACTTCGGCATGACCATTGAAGTCTCGCGCGAGGAGGTGTTGCTCGACACCGGCGGTGGCCTGAAAAAGGCCGCTCACTTCTTTGTAGGGGATTCTGTCGAGGATTCCAGCCGCCCTGAAGAGCCCTTCATTGTGCACAATGTCGATGTCCTCAGCACGATCGATCTGCGGAGCATGGTGCAATTTCATACTGAAAATCAAGCTCTAGCCACCGTGGCGGTGCAGGACCGCAGGACCTCTCGCTACTTGTTGTTCGGCGAGCGACTCCAGTTGTGTGGCCGTCGATCGGGCAATCAGGAGCCGGAATTCGCTGGCGCTGCCCGGCAAGCGCGCGCGCTGGCTTTTTCCGGCATCCACATTATTTCCCCGCGCCTTCTCACGATGATGACCGAAGACGGCGCGTTCTCCATCATCACGACGTATTTGCGCCTCGCCGCCCAAGGAGAAAGAATCCTCGCCTTCCGCGCCGATGAATACTATTGGCGCGATCTCGGCAAACCAGAGAGCGTAGCGCAAGCTGCGCTGGATCTGAAGCAAGGCATTGCCTACTAGTACGTAGCGCCGGCATCTTGCCGGCTGTCTAGAGGGCGTCTCGCCCCTCGGCGCGGCGGGCGAGGAACCCCGCCTAACAGCCGCCGGGACGGCGGCGCTACACTTCAACTGATACTCTCAAGACATCGAAATCCAGGAGACCGCAAATCATTGCCGCCCATTGTCAACGCACAGGAAATTACGAAAGCCTTCGGAGCGAACCCGCTCTTCCAGAATGTTTCTTTCACCATTTCTGAAGGAGACCGCATCGGCCTGATTGGCCCGAACGGATCCGGCAAATCCACCCTTCTCAGAATTTTGGCTGGCGAGGTCGCAGCCGACAGCGGGGAAGTATCGTTTCGCAAACGCACCCGTCTCGCCTGTGTCGAGCAAGACTCGCGCTTCAAGCCCGGAGCCACGGTTCGCTCAGTGATCGAAAGCGCCCTCGATCTCAGCGACGTCTCCGGCACCGAGCGCGGCGCCCGCTTTGCCGAGACGCTAGGCCGCGCCGGCTTTGAAGATGTAGAAGCGCCAGCGACCGAGTTATCCGGCGGCTGGCAGAAGCGTCTCGCAATCGTCGAAGCTCTGGTGCAGCATCCCGACATCCTTCTGCTCGACGAGCCCACCAACCATCTCGATCTTCCCGGAATCACATGGCTCGAAGAGTTGCTTGAGGGAGCGGCGTTCGCCAGCGTCATCGTGAGCCACGACCGTTACTTTCTCGAGAATGTCACCACCGACATGGTCGAGCTCAATCGCATTTATCCCGACGGTTCTCTCCGCGTCCACGGCAGCTACATCGCCTTTCTGGAGAAGAAAGAAGAATTCCTGCACGCGCAGTCCCGGCGTCAGGAAGCGCTGGAGAATCTCGTTCACGGGGAAATCGAATGGCTCCGCCGCGGCGCAAAAGCCCGCACGCGGAAGTCCAAAGCGCGCATCAGCAAAGCCGGCGAACTCATGGGCGAGCTCGCCGATCTGAATGCGAGAACCCGCAGCACCACAGCGCAGATCGATTTTTCGGCCACCGACCGCAAGACCAAGCGCCTGGTCGAACTGCAAGACGTCACCTGCACCATGGGGACGCTAGCGTTATTCGACGGGCTCAACTTTATCCTCACGGCTGGAATGCGGGTGGGCCTAGTGGGCCCGAATGGCAGCGGCAAAACGACCCTGCTTCGCTTGTTGCAGGGAGACCTGGCTCCGACCGGAGGCGAGATTCGCCGCGCCGATTGGCTCCGCATCGTGTACTTCGACCAGACCCGCACCCTCGATCCCGACGTAACTCTGCGCCGCGCTCTCGCGCCAGACGGCGATTCCGTCGTCTATCGCGATCGAGTGATTCACGTAGCCGGATGGGCGGCAAGATTCCTCTTTACCGGCGAGCAACTAAGCCAGCCCGTCGGCCGCCTTTCCGGAGGCGAACGCGCGCGCGTCCTGATCGCGCAGCTCATGCTCCAGCCCGCCGACATTCTCCTGCTCGACGAGCCCACCAACGACCTCGACATTCCGACCCTGGAAATTCTGGAAGAAAGTCTGATCGACTTCCCCGGCTCGCTCGTGCTGGTAACGCACGACCGCTACATGCTCGACCGAGTATCCAGCATCGTCCTAGGACTGAACGGAAAAGGCGGTGCCGATACTTTCGCCGACTACGCGCAATGGGAGCAATGGCAGGCCCAGCGCTCAAAGTCAGAGACGAAGCCAGACACGGCAACAGCGACCGGGTGCCCCACTCATTCGCGTTCTTTGCGAATGAGTGGGACGGCGGCCGCGCCAATAAAGAAGAAACTTTCCTACCTCGAAGCGCGTGAATACGCCACCATCGAGCAGCGAGTTGAAGAAGCCGAGCAGTTAGTGCAAGCGAAACGTGCGGAATTAGAAGATCCCGCCAGCGCAATGGATGCTCCGCGTCTAGTAAGCACGCAAGCCGCCTTGGACGCGGCCCAAGAGGCGCTCGACGCCCTCTACGCGCGCTGGGCCGAACTGGAGAGAAGGAGCGGCTGAGGTTCGCTGGTGCAATGGCGATTTTGCGACAACAACCCGGAAGTGGATACCTGCGTGAACGTAGATCCGATTCGCGCAATCACGGTATAAACTGCGAGCGGGTGTTGGAATCCGGCTTCCTATCCGAAAGTCCAAGGACGGTGCCATGAACTTTAACGAACATCCTTGTCATCGGCTTGGTGCGGTCCTTTTCTTCGGATTGGCGACTCTGGCACACGGCAGTGTGAACAGCGCGGATTTGCAAAAGCAGTATGGGGGCCAGATCCTGACACTGCGGCAGTTTTATCCGGGGAAACGCCTGCACTTCGACGCAGCGGGCAAGCTGGCCAGCGCCGTCGGGCCAGGTGCATGGACTGTGGACGGGCAGGTGCGGGTAAAGGACATTTCTTTGAAAGACGGCGTGGTGCACATTCAGGGGCAACGGCTGGTTCTCTTCTTTGATCCGGAGAGCAAGCAGTTGCGTGACGTGAGTTCGGTGACGAAGACAGACAATGCCAGGAAGCTCTTTCGCGGGAAAGTGGACGGGTGGGCGGCAAAGGAGGGCAAGACTGAGATTGAAGTGGAGTGCGGTGTAGCGGAGCCCGAGATGGCAGACTTGACCAAAGCGATGAATGCAGTGTTTCTCGCTCAGGGGGAAGCCCTGGCGGGAGTGGCGCCAGAATTTTGGAAGAGCTACCTCGAACCGAAGACATTGGTGTCTCCGGCTCCGTTGCCGAAGATTGAGGGGGAGCACCGCGTTGGCGGAGGGGTGTCAGCTCCGCGCGTAAAGTACGCGCCCGACCCGCCGTATACGGTAGCTGCTCGCCAGGTGGGGTATCAGTCGGTCGTAGCGTTGTGGCTCGTCATCGACCAAGATGGATTACCTCAGGACATTCGGATTGTCAGGCCGGCGGGCATGGGTCTGGACGAGGCAGCGGTTGATACCGTGAGGATGTGGAGGTTCGATCCCGCAAGGAAAGACGGCGATGCGGTGCGGGTGCAGATGAGGTTGGAAGTAAACTTCCATCTTTATTAACTGCGCCTTCCCAGTGCGCGCCTCTTTTCTGATGCTGGCCTAACTGTCGAAATCGGGCGATTACACCAACTATCCCGAACCGTCGCCCATCAGGCGACTAATGTCCTACGCTCTAGCAAAATCAATAAACCCGCGCTGCACATCAGTGCGAGTGAGTTTCGCCCGCACTTTGTCGCCAACGCGCAACCCTTGCGCTCCCTGAGCCAGCAATCCTTCGATATGCGGCTGCATGACGCGAACAAACGTCCCCTTCGGAGTAACTCCGGTGACGATGGCGTCGAAAGTTTCACCCACGCGGTGGCTCATCGCGACGGCGGCCAGTCGCTTCGACATTTCCCGTTCCACTTTTCGCGCTGCATCTCCTTTCTGTGTGCAGTTCGCGGCGATACCGGAGAGTTCGTCGTCGGAATAGGGCCCGGGTTTTCCGTCGAGCAAGGCTTTGATCAGCCTTTGCGTGACGATATCGGCAAAGCGCCGGTTGGGCGCGGTCGAGTGCGTGTAATCCTGCACGGCAAGTCCGAAGTGCCCCTGCTCAGGATCGCCCGGACGCTCCAGCACATATTCGCCCGGCCCAATCAGCTTGATGACCGCAAGCGAGAGGTCGGCGAAGTGATCGGGATCGGCGGCTTTGCGCTTCAGAAGAAAATCGTTGAGCGCCTTGGAATCGGCCTGTGCGGGCAGCTTTTCACCCTGTGCCGCCGCCAGCCGCACGATGCCGTCCCAATGCTCGGGAGTTTTCACGATGCGGCGCAAAGAAGAAACTTTTTCCAGGAAGCGCGCCACCACGCCGTTGGCGGCGATCATGAAGTCTTCGATCAACTCGGTGGCTCGATTCTTCTCTTGTTTCACGACATCGACCACTTGCTGGTTGAGCACCACCGGATGAACTTCGCTGGTGTCAATGTTCAGCGCGCCATGCTCGTAGCGCAGTTTCTTGAGCTCCTGGGCAACTTCGTCCTGCAGCTTGAGCTGCGCCTGCAGTTCCGAAGACGCGGCCACTTTGGGCGGAGCCGCCGCCGTGCCTTCCAACCATGCTCCGACCGCGCCGTAAGTAAGTTGCGCCTTGTTGCGAACGATGGCCCGATACACGTCGCTGGAGCTGATCGAGCCGGCGCTAGCGATAACGAACTCAATCACCACGCCCGGCCTGTCCACGTTTTCGAGCAGAGACGAAGCACCCGTCGAAAGCTCTTCCGGCAACATCGCAAAATTAATGATGCCGGCATAAACGGTGGTCGTCTCCTTGGCCGCGTGCTGGTCGATGGGAGAATCCTTGCCGACAAAAGCATCGACATCGGCGATGCCCACCATCACCTTGACGTCGCCATTGGGCAAGCGCTCGGCAACCTCGATCTGGTCGAGGTCCCGCGAAGTGTCGTTATCGATCGAAGACCAAAGCAGGTCGCGCAGATCCCGGACCTTGTCGGAAGGCGCCAGTTGCGGCGGATGCGCCGAGATATCCGCCAGTTGCTGCCGGGTCGCGGGCGGAAAATCCGGCTCAAAACCGTGTGCCACCATGACCTGCCGCGCCATTGCCTGAAGATCGATAGAAGAAGGCCGAGAGTCGTTCATCACGCTCAAAAGGCTAACATGAATCCCCGATTTTCCTTCGTGTACCTTAGTGCCCTTAGTGGTTATCGCTCTTCCCCTGTGTACCGGAGCCTGCCCTGAGCGAAGTCGAAGGGTGCCCCCTGTGGTTAAGCCTTTGACTTTGGAAGCTGCCCGGTCGTGATATCCTAATAAGAGCAGCTGCGTCCTCCGATAGGATCGATTCCCGCAGTTCCCTAAATATCATGATTTCAGTCAGCAATGTGTCCATGCGCTACGGCGCCAAAGTTCTGTTCGACGAAGTTTCCACCGGCTTCATTCCGGGGAAGCGTTACGGCCTGACCGGCCCCAACGGGGCGGGCAAATCCACGTTCATGAAGCTTCTGACCGGCGAACTTGACCCGCAGAAGGGAACTGTCGTCCGTCCGCGGAAGCTCGGCGTTCTGAGCCAGGATCAATTCGCCTTCGATAAGTATCGCGTGATCGACGCGGTCATCATGGGCAACCGGCGCTTGTGGGCCGCTCTCGAAGAACGCGAAATCATTTATGCGAAGCATGAGTTGACCGACGCGGACGGCATGAAACTTGGCGAACTCGAAGGCATCGTCGGCGAGGAAGACGGCTACACCGCCGAAACCGACGCTGCGATTCTGCTGCAGGGCCTCGACATTCCCGACGAGATGCACGAGCGAAAAATGTCGGAGGTGCCGGGCGGACAAAAAATGCGCGTACTGCTGGCGCAGGCTCTGTTCGGACATCCGCAGGCGCTGTTGCTCGACGAGCCCACGAACCACCTCGATCTGGACTCGATCCACTGGCTGAAGGCTTTTCTGAATCAATATGAGGGCGTGCTGATCGTGATCTCGCACGACCGTCATTTCCTCAACGGCATTTGCACCCACATTGCCGACATCGATTACGAGACCATCATTACCTACACCGGCACTTACGACGACATGGTGGTCGCGAAGACGCAGATTCGCTCGCAGATCGAATCGCAAAACGCTCAGCGCGAGAAGAAGATTGACCAGTTGAACGAGTTCATCGCGCGCTTCGCCGCCGGAACCCGCTCCAGCCAGGTGCAGTCGCGGCGCAAGGAAGTCGAGCGCCTGCAGGTCACCGAGCTGGCGCGGTCCAACATCCAGCGTCCGTACCTGAAGTTCGAGCAGAAGCGGCCGTCCGGCAAACACATTCTGGAAGTGGAGGGTGTGACGAAGTCGTACGGGAAAGCCAAAGTGATTTCCGGATTCACGGCGAGCATCCTCCGCGGGGAAAAGATCGCACTCATGGGCCGAAACGGCTCCGGCAAGACCACGCTGGTGAACGCGCTGCTCGCCAACTCGCCGACGGTTTCGGAGTCGGAACTGCGAAAAACCAGCGGCTACGATGGGCCCTTTGTGGACGGCGGAAAAGTTATCTGGGGTCACGAAGCGGCCGTGGGATATTTCGCCCAGGATCACAAGGCGCTAATCGAGCCCGGCATCAAGGTTCTGGAGTGGCTCCATCAGTGGGATCCTTCCGCTTCGACCGAAGAGATTCGCGGCTTGCTGGGCCAAATGTTGTTTCCTCGCGATGACGCCGAGAAGCGCACCGACATTCTCTCCGGCGGAGAGGCGGCGCGGCTGCTCTTCTGCAAACTGATGCTGCAGAAGCCGAACGTGCTCGTGCTCGACGAGCCGACCAACCATCTGGATCTAGAATCGATCAACGCCCTCAACATTTCGCTGCAGCGCTACCCCGGAACGGTACTGCTGGTCACGCACGACGAGGATCTGATTGATGAAGTTGCGACCAGGATCTGGCACTTCGAGGGCACCCATGAAATCGTCGATTTCAAAGGCGCATATGGCGAGTACGAGGCCGTTCTCGCCTAACAGGCTGGGGTACAGGTGGCCCAAGATAAATTGTCATCCTGAGCGGAGCGAAGGACCTGCTCTTCTGGCACCATTGCGGAATTGCTACTTACTCTTCGCGCCCTCGTGAACGATGGTCAGAAGCGAACCTTTCTTCGCCTTCTTCTTTGCGCTCGGTCGCTTTCGGGATTTAGAAGAACCACCGGCGATGTCAGCGACGGTAGTGCGGTCCAGTATCTTGGCCGCGGCATCTCGCACCTCCAAAAACACACTATAGAGCGCGCGATGGTCGGGGTCGGTGATGATGAGGCTTCGCAGTTGATCCGCATCCCCAAAGGGCGCGAGTGGGCCGTCAACCAGACGAATGATCTCGCTGAGTTTGATCTCCGCTGGTGCGCGCCGCAGCCGGTAGCCGCCCTTCGCGCCCCGAACGCTTTCCACGATGCGCGCGTTCTTGAGCTCCAGCAGAATCAACTCAAGAA
>ODAK010004838.1_pt1 | contig 13748 bp, 14 predicted proteins | sample 1539591 | NCBI WGS metagenome assembly ODAK01 (sample SAMEA3539303, study PRJEB22396) | soil metagenome | biome: tundra; feature: field; material: soil | place: USA | collected 2010-05 | depth 0.15 m | reverse complement strand
CAATACGGTGCCGGTCAGCTTCTTCATCGCGGCGAATTCGACGCTGGCGCTGGATCCAGGTGGCATCGAACTCAACATGACGGCGGGCGGCCAGGTGGCAGTGCCCGATACGTCGTTCCTGGTCAGCGTGTCGGGGACCACCGCCGTGCCGTGGACCGCAGCCGTCTTACCTGGGGCGGCCTGGCTGAAGCTGGCAACCACCAGCGGCAGCTCTACCGGCGCTGCGCCCGGCACTGTGAGTTATTCGATTGACGAAACCGCGGTTTCCGCGCTTCAGCCTGGCGCTTATTACGGGACCATTCGTGTGACCGCACCGAGCACTGTCGATTCTCCGCAGGATTTCCAGGTAGTGCTCAATGTGGCGACTACGGGAAAGACAAGGCCCGATCCGACCCCGGCCGGGCTGCTCTTCGTGACCTCTGCCACCGGCAACCCGCCCGCGCAGACCGATCAGGTCTTTGCCAGTTCGTCGACGCCAACCAGCTATCAGGCTTCGGCCTCGACCGCTGACGGTAACGCATGGTTGTCCGTCAGTCCCGCGACCGGCACCACTGTGGCGACGGCGCCCGCGCAGACCAGCATCTCGGTGTCGCCCGCCGGACTGGTGGCCGGTGTTTATCACGGCACCGTCAGCTACTCGTTGACCGCTTCGGCCGTTCGGACAGTAAACGTGAGTCTCATCGTGCAGGCTGCCGGGCTGGCGTCCAGTGACAAGACCGGGGAACTTTCCGGCAAGGCCACGGCTGGCTGTGTACCCAAACAGCTGGTCCCCACGCAGACCGGCCTTGTGAGTAACTTTGCGGCGCCTGCGTCCTGGCCGACGCCGCTCGAAATCAAACTGGCGGACGACTGCGGCAATGCGATCCCTGCCGGCCAGATCGTCACGACGTTCTCGAATGGCGATCCGCCGCTCATCCTGACCCTTGCCGATCCAGTGGCCGCCCGTTACTCCGGGACCTGGACTCCGCGCCACGCCGGAGCGCAAGTCACCGTGACCGCGAAGGCCAGCGCGACCGGTTTCCCGGACGCCACCGCGCAGATTGCCGGGGCCGTGGTGCCCAACGTGGCGCCCGTACTGACACCGAATGGAACTCTGCACGTGTTCACGCCGCAGGTGGGGGCGCCGCTCGCGCCGGGAACCATCGTGCAGATATACGGCGCGCAACTCGCCAATCAGGTGCTCGCGGGCACAACGATTCCGCTGGCCAACACGCTTGCGGGCTCTTCGGTGATCATCGGCGGCGAACAGGCGCCTCTGTTCTTCGTGAGCCCCGGTCAGATCAACGCGCAGATACCGTTCGATCTCACCCCGGGCCAGCCCTATCAGGTGATCGTCAACAACAACGGTGCGCTCTCCACTCCCAACACCGTTGAAGTTGGCGTGGTGACGCCTGGCGTGGCCGCGCTGCCATCGGGCACCGCGATCGCGCAGCATGTTGCCGATGCCTCGCTCGTCACCGAAGCTTCGCCCGCCAAGCCGGGTGAATACATCGTGCTGTATCTGGCCGGCATGGGAGCAACCACGGTTCCTGTGACTACCGGCGCCGCTTCGCCTTCCAGCCCGCTGGCGCAGACGCAGATCACGCCGACGCTCTCGCTCAATAGTGAATCGATCACGCCTCTGTTCTCAGGTTTGACGCCGGGGCTCGCGGGCTTGTATCAGATCGACTTGCAGGTTCCGGCCGACGCGGCCAACGGCGATCTGAACCTGGTGGTCAGCCAGCCCGGCTTCACCGGCGGCTCGGTGATTCTGCCGGTACATAACTAAGCACGACTAAGATGAAGGGGTGGCGCGGCTTGCTGTGACGCTTCGCGCCGGGCCATGACACCCCTTCTTCAGTTTTCGCTGGTGGCTTTCACTTCGATCTTCGCGCTGGTTGACCCTATCGCGGCGATTCCCACGTTCCTCGTGATGACGTCGCAAAGCGATCCCCCGCGCCGCCGGCACATGGCTGTGCGCGCCTCGTGGACGTGCTTCCTGGTGCTCTCGGTCTTCGCGGTGAGCGGCCCGCTGATCTTTCAGATGTTCGGGATTACGATGCCTGCGTTCAAGATCGCAGGGGGCGTGATCCTCGGCCTGATCGGTCTCGACATGCTGCGCGCGCGACGTTCTGCCACCAAAGAAACACCGGGTGAAGCGGTAGAAGGCGCGGAGAAAGAAGATGTCGGCATCACGCCCCTCGGCGTTCCCATGCTGGCGGGGCCGGGCTCGATATCTTCGGTTACAGTGCTGATGGCGCAGAACGCCGACTGGGCGCACAGGGGGATCGTGCTGGCGGCGATTGCGACGGCCGCGCTCGCATCATTCCTGGTGCTGGCAGCGGCCGACCGCGTGGGGTCATGGTTCCACGAAACCGGCATCCGGATACTCTCGCGGCTGATGGGGCTCGTGCTGACCGCAGTGGCTGTGCAGTTTATTCTGGATGGCCTGCACGATGTCGGTATCGTGCGGTGACGCCGTTCGTCAGGAGTCGGGGTTTCCAGCATCAATTGACGAGCAGCCGTGGCGATGCAGATGGCCCAGGTAGGCGTATTTGGCGTTCTGCTTTCTCTCGGTCGCGTCATGAATCAGCACATCGAACCGGCCGGCGTCCGAGTCGCCGTCGACGATCGCGTGGAATTGCTGTTCATGCAGAGATACGACAGCCTGAACGGCTTCGCCAAATGCTTCCAGGAGTTGTCTGGCTATATCGCAATAGCCGGAAGGATGCTGCGACTCGCCATTTTTCTTTTCGCCTTGTTCACAGATCGACCGGTTGCTCGATCTCCATCAGCCCCCTTAAGCACACAAACATCCAATTGGAAAGTGCTCATTGCCATGAGAGTCCTTGGCAGAAGTCACTCAACCCCGAAGAGGACAGGCGAAACCGCATGGCGGTTTCGCCTATCCCACCAGCAAGGATCAGCAGTTTGCAAATGCGCTGGTTGCCAGCCTGGCCAGGAGTTTTCCGGATTCAGTCATCGGACAATTGACGTCGGTTGGTAGGCTTCCTGTTAACCAACGGGGGAAGACTGGGCCAGATGCGATATCTCATGACTCACTCTGTGCCGCTTTAGAAGCGCGTGGGCGACATTCCAATCACGTCTGGCTTCATCTATGCGTTCGCGCAGCACCAGGTATTCGTCACTTAAGAGGGTTTCGACCCGCTCCTCGAACTCCTTGATAACGGCGGTCAATTTGCGGGTGTGGTCTGCGAAATTTTCCTCAACACGCTCACAATCCGCACACATTGACGTTTTCATTATTACACCTCAAGACTCTCTACCAATTTTTTACAAACGTCGTTTCCGGGATTTTGCCGGGTTGACCCGCAGACAATTGACACTAATTGTCAGGCATTTTGTTAACCAACGACTAACTTCGGTCATTCTCGCGGGGCGGATGATAGGCTCGATGCCATGGCTGTGAACAGGAAATCAGCTGATGTCGTCGTGATCGGCCTTGGTGCGGTGGGCGGAGTGGCGGTGCTTCCCCTTGCAGAGGCTGGTCTCAAAGTCGTTGCTCTGGAGGCAGGCGGCTGGATGGATCCACACACATTCCGTCCAGATGAGGTCTACAACAACGTCCGGCGGCTGGTCACTTCTTCGCCCAAGGCACAACAGGAAATTCCGACCGTCCGCAGCGCGCCCGGCGCAGCCGCCAGACAAGCGCCGGTGCATCCGATGATGAACGCTGTCGGCGGGACTTCCATTCATTACTGGGCGCAAAGCTGGCGGCTGAAGCCCTGGGATTTCAGGACGCGTTCGGAGACCGTCAAACGTTACGGCGCGGGAGCGATTCCCGCCGGGTCCACGCTCGAAGACTGGCCTCTCGATTACGCGGAACTCGAGCCATTCTACGACCGGATCGAATACGAGGTCGGCGTTTCCGGCAAGGCGGGTAATCTGCAGGGGCGGCTCGATCCCGACGGGAACGTGTGGGAAGGTCCGCGCCGGCGCGAGTATCCGATGCCTCCGCTGCGCTCGACGGAGTTTTCGGATCACATGGCAAACGCCGCGCGCCAACTGGGCTGGAAGCCGTTTCGCCCGCCGGCCGCCATCAATTCGCAAACGTACAGGGGGCGTCCGGGGTGCGCGTATCACGGCTTCTGCGCGACCGGAGGCTGTCATATCAGCGCCAAGAATTCGACCGCAGTCACCACGATCCCCGCGGCGCAGAAAACGAAGAATCTGGCGATCGTCGACTATGCGCACGTGACCCGCATTGTCTCCGGCAAGGACGGACGCGTCACCGGCGTGTCTTTCATTAAAGACAGGCGCGAATATTTTCAGCCCGCGAAGGTAGTGCTGCTCGCGGGCTACACTTACGAAAATTCGCGCCTGCTGCTGCTCTCGAAATCGAAATCTTACCCACGGGGTCTGGCGAACAATCATGGCCAGGTCGGCAAGCATTATTTCGGGCACTGGGGGACTGCGGGCGGAGCCGCCGCGCTTTTTCCGTTCGATATCAACGTCTGGTATGGCCTGCCCGCGCAGGGCGCAACGATCGATGAATGGGCCGACGACAACTTCGACCACAGCGGCCTCGGCTTTATCGGCGGCACCAGCATTCACGTGCATACCGAAATGCACCCGATCGACGGGGCGTCCATGCCCACGTTCGGCCGCGCGCCGGGTTGGGGTGCTAAGTGGAAGGGCTTCATCCGCGACAATGCGGCACGTTACACGTCGGCTTATCTGCAGACTTCCACCTTTCCGTATGAGGCGACATTCCTGGATCTCGACGACACGGTGCGCGACCCTCTTGGCGATCCGGTGTGCCGCCTCACGACGAGCCCGAAGGAAAACGAAACGCGCGCTGTGGAATTCGCGCAGAAGAAACTGGCCGAGTGGTATCGCGCGGCGGGCGCCGTCGAAGTCTTCATGCAGCCTCCCGCGGTGCCCGGCGTCAGCACGCATGCCTTCGGCGGAACGCGCATGGGCGACAACCCCGAGACCAATGTCGCCAACCGCTGGGGCTTCGTGCACGAAGCGCCGAACCTCGGCATTCTGGGCGCCTCGCTCATGGGCACCAGCGGCGCGCGCAATCCGACACTCACGGCGCAGGCGCTGGCGTGGCGCACGGCCGAGCATCTGATCAGGAACTGGAAGAGTATCGCAGGTTAGATCAAATGCCTTTCACGCCAAGACGCAAAGGCGCAAAGTTAAAATCAAAACCCCAAATGAAAGAACTTATGCCGCAGAGCCGCGATATAGTGTTCAGTGACGCATTTCGGAGATTTTAAATGAAAACTGCTTTCTTCGCATTCTGCCTGGCTGCCACCGCTCTCGCGCAGGCTCCCGCCGGCCCCCCGCCGCTCTTCTTCCGTGAAGAGTGGAAAGCGCCGAGCGATGTGGAGCATCCTGTCGCGCAGGATTCGCTCGCGAGTGCGAACCTCGAAATCAAACTCTACGGCGATGGCGTCGGTGGTAAAGCGCCCGACCATGGCATCTGGATCGTCAAACACAACCCGCCGATGATCGAGCCCACTCACACCTGGACCGGCCAGTGCACCGCATCCTGCGCGTTCGCGCTGCGCGATAAAGATAACCTGGTCGACCTGAGCGGCCTCGGCAGAGTGCGCTTCCAATATAAGGTGGCGGGCTTTCACCAGCTGCGCCCGATCGTCAAACTGGCCGACGGCACCTGGCTTGCGGGCGATCAGAGTGTCGGCATCAGCGCCGACTGGCACGAAGCGGACATCACGTTGAGCGATCTTCGATGGCGCAAGCTCGATATGAAGAAAGTAACCGAAGCCGCCGACGGCAAATGGATCGAACACCCCGATCTCACCAAAGTCGACGAAATCGGTTTCACGGATCTGAGCGCGGGCAGCGGCCACGGACCGGGGGGCTGGTCGGACGTCGGCCGCATCGAAGTCTACGGTAAGCCCGTCAAGCGCGACGCCGCGACGCAAAGCAAACTGAACTAGAAGTGCCGCGCGAACCAATCAAAGCCGAAGACCTGGTCGGAGAGGAAAGGGCGGAATGGTATCGCATGACGCCGGTCGAGCGTTTCCAGGCGTCCGAGCGCCTCTGGGACACTTATCTCGCTCTCGGAGGTTCGCTTGAACCGGAGCCCGATACTCAGAGCCCTTTCTTCGATCCGGAGGAATGGCGTGAGAACGCGTTAGTTGAAGCGGGCAGGATCGGACGAACGGGTGTGCGTGTTCTACGGCGCGGCGGGCACATCGCCGAATTCGTGTGGCGGGTGGAGCGTGCCAACCCTGGATCGCGTTGGCCCTGAAACTCAGAAGTTGTACAGCTTCTCCCGTAACGCGTCCACGTAAGACTGGCGCGCATCCTTCGCCTTATCCCGCGCGTCTTCCTCTTTGAACCCCGCCTGATCCCACACTTCCCATTCCTTCATGGAATGGTCGGGCGTCGCGAAATTTTCTTCTTCCCGAATCGCCGCGATCCACTCTTCCACGGCCACCTTATACGCTGCGAGAAGAGCGTCCAGTTCCTCCGTTATTTGCTTCTCTTCGGTTTCCATACGCTCTCCTTTAGCTTGTCATCCCGCGGAACGCCCAGAAAAGAAATCCCGACAGCATCATCGCGACCGGCAGCGTCAGAACCCACGCCATGAGGAGATTTCTCACAGTCGCCCACTGCAGACCCGTATGGTTCGCCGCCATCGTCCCCGCCACGCCCGACGAAAGTACATGCGTCGTACTCACAGGCAGCCCCAGCATGTCCGCCGTGCTGATCGTGATCATCGCCGTAATCTCCGCCGCCGCGCCCTGCCCATAAGTAAGGTGGTCTTTGCCGATCTTTTCACCCACGGTGACCACGATCCGCTTCCAGCCGATCATTGTGCCCAGCCCGAGCGCGATCGCTACCGCCACCTTCACCCACGCCGGAATGAACTTGGTCGCCAAATCGATGTGCTTTTTGTAATTCGCCAGGACTTTCTTATCGTCCGCCGTGAATTGCGTCTTGCCCGATTTCTCGATCAGGCGGATCGATTCGCTGATTACGTACATTTCGTTGCGCAGGTTGCCCATGCGGTCGCGCGGCACGTTCTTCAGCATCTGGAAACCTTTGACTTCGTTCCCAACGTCATTGACATCCCGGCGCAGAGCCAGCATCGTGTTGCCGTTGAATTCCTTCGTGCGGATGTAATCCGTCAACTCATCGCGCGGATCACCGATAATCGCCGCCGGCGTCACATACTTGCTCACCACCTGCACTGTCTGCTGCGACGACGCCATAAAATCCGCCGTCTGCGAAGCGGACACCGCGTGGTTCAGCGCATAAGCCGTAGGCGCCGTGCCGACCAGAATCAGCATGATCAGGCCCATACCCTTCTGACCATCATTCGAGCCGTGCGAGAAGCTCACGCCCGTGCACGTCAGAATCAGCAGGCCGCGAATCCAGAACGGCGGCGGCTCCGTCCCAACCGGTGCTTCATACAGCCGTTTGTCTTTGATGACGGCTTTGGCCGCAAGCAGAATCAATGCCGCCATGGCGAAACCGATCAGCGGCGAAATCAGCAGGCTCTGGCCGATCTTCATCGCCTGTTCCCAGTCGACGCCGCTTGTGCCCTGCCGTGGGTTCATGAGCTGGTTCGCAATGCCAACGCCGATGATCGAGCCCACCATTGTGTGTGAACTCGAAGCCGGCAGCCCGAAGTACCAAGTGCCCAGATTCCACAAAATGGCCGCGATCAGCAGCGCGAAGACCATCGCAAACCCTGCTCCGCTTCCCACCTGCAGAATCAGCTCCACCGGCAGCAGCGAGATGATGCCGAACGCGACGGCTCCCGAGGAAACCAGCACGCCCGCGAAGTTGCAGATGCCCGACCACACCACCGCCACATGCGGTTCCAGCGAGTGGGTGTAAATGACCGTGGCCACCGCGTTGGCAGTGTCGTGAAAGCCATTGACGAACTCGAAGCCGAGTGCCGTCAGCAGTGCGACTCCGAGCAGAAGAAACGGAAAGATCGAAGTGGTCTTCACATCGCCGAGGTCGTTTGCGATGCTGACGCCGGTGTAAATTACGCCCACTAGCAGCGCGATCCCGAATACGATCATCCCGATCAATCCTGGACTGCGGCCGAGCTTCTTTTCGAGAGCTGGTGATGCTGCGGTTGCCATGGTGTTTCTCCCTAACCGAGCCAGTCTGAGGGTTCATCCGTTTCTCCTTATTGAACGGTGCGTTACAGAACGGTGACTGGGATGCAAAGAGTTAGCATGAAGACGTGAAGCGCTCCGGCTCCGCAGATCTGCCTCTGCACGGCGGCCACGTTCCCGCATGGCTTGCCAGCCGCATGACGCTGCTGGGCACGGCCATCGTGGAAAGCATCCTGCTGCACTACGGCCAGTCCGAATTTCTCTCGCGCCTCAGCGATCCCTTCTGGTTCCAGGCGCTCGGCAGCGTGATGGGGATGGACTGGCATTCCTCCGGCATCACCACGTCCGTCATGGGAGCGCTCAAACGCGGCCTCAACCCGCGCGCGGCCGAGCTTGAACTTTACGTCTGCGGCGGCCGCGGTAAACAATCCCGCCTGACACCCGGCGAACTCCGCGAAGTTGCCGGGCGCCGCGACCTTGATGGCGAGGCTTTGGTCCGCACCAGCCGCCTTACTGCGAAGATCGACAACAACTGCATCGCCGACGGGTTCCAGCTATATCTGCACTCTTTCGTGGTTGCTGCGAATGGCGAATGGGCGGTGGTGCAACAGGGCATGAACGATCGCTCCGGTCTGGCGCGCCGCTATCACTGGCATTCCGCGAATGTGCGCGATTTCGTCGACAGTCCACATACGGGAATAGCAGGGGCGCATCAGGGCGAAATCCTGAACCTGGTCGACAGCCACGCGAAGCCCGCGCAGAACGCGATGCTGACTATCGCACATGAAGATCCGGTGCAAACGCTTCGCGAGATCCGTCACCTCACCATGCCGCGCCATCACGACGTGCGCCGCGAAGATGTGGATCTCAAGCGGCTTGGCTCCGTGCTCGCGGTAGCGTATGAGAAGGAACTTCACAGTTTCGCGGATCTGCTGCTCACCGAAAACCTGGGTCCGCGCACGTTGCAGACGCTTGCAATGGTTGCCGAAGTGGTGCATGGAACGCCGGTGCGTTTTTCCGATCCCGCGCGCTTCTCGTTCGCGCTCGGCGGTAAAGACGGCCACCCGTTCCCGGTACCGCTCAAAACTTACGACGAATCAATCTCCGTTTTGCGAAGTTCGCTCGACAAAGCGAAGATAGATGGCGGGCAAAAGCTCGAAGGTTTCCGCCGGCTCGACCGCTTTGTCAACATCGTCGAAAGCCGGATCCAGCCCGAAGCCGATTTCGATGCGGTGCTGGCGCACGAGCGCCGCATCTCGCCGTCTCTGGGCGGACGCACTGTCAAAGGCCCAGCGCAGCTGTCATTGTTCTGATCAGCTCACCTCAGGTGACCTCACGTGTTCCGGCCGGAACCCCAGCCCCACCACCCGTGCCGGAATCCGCCGCAGGAAGGGATAATCCCGCAGCATGCGCATTGGCACAGGCAGTTCGCGAATCGCTGTCCTGTTTGCCAGCGTCGGCGCGATCACCTTCTTATGCGCCAGCACCTGCAGCCGCTGCGTCATGCGCGTTGGAAACGAGCGCCGATCCTGCACGCGCCGCAGCCAAAGGTCCGTCGACTCTCCGTGCAACAGAGGCTTCCACAGGCGGTTTGCCGCGGCCACCGCATCCTGAATCGCGAGGTTGATCCCCACGCCGCCGACCGGCGACATCGCATGCGCGGAATCCCCGATACATAACAGCCCCGGACGCGACCAGCTCTTCAGATGATCCACCGCAACAGACAACAGCTTGATGTCATCCCAGCTCTTCAGTTCGTCCTCGCGCCCGCGCAGAAATGGCGCCGCCTTCACGACGTCCGCGCGAAAGGCCTCCAGGCCGCGCCGCTGGATTTCCGCGAAGCCACCCTTCGGAATCAAATACGCGCACTGCCAGTAATCGGCGCGATTCAGCATCACGAGAATCGTGCCATCACGCACCCGGCCTAAGGTCGCGTCCGGATCATCCGGCCTTCGCGGAACACGCATCCACAACACATCGATGGGCGCGCCGCTGTCGATCACCTGCAGGCCCGCTCTCTGGCGCAAAACCGAACGCCGCCCGTCAGCCCCGATGGTCAGGTCCGCGCGCACTTCCAGTTCGCCCTGCGGAGTTCTGGCCCGCACACCGCGAATGCGACCGTTCTCTTCGATCAAATCCGTGACTTCGGTCTCCATCCGCAACTGGAATGCCGGATACTTTTTGGCTTTCTCCGCGAGGAAACTCAGAAAATCCCACTGCGGCATCAGCCCCACGAATTTCGAATGCACCGGCAGATGTGTGAAGTCCGCAATCGTCAGGGCGAAGTCGTCCAGCTGCGCTCCGATCTGCTTCAGCTCCTGGTGCGGACGCTTTAGAAAGTCTTCCAGCAGGCCCAGCTCAAACATCAGCTCCAGAGTTGAGGGATGAATCGTGTCGCCGCGGAAATCACGCAGAAAGTCCCTGTGCTTTTCGAGGACGACGACCTCAACGCCCGCCCGCGCCAATAAGAATCCGAGCATCATGCCTGCCGGTCCGCCGCCCGCGATGCAGCAACAAGTTTCCATTTCGAGTCTCCTGAATCGTTATATAGTGGCCGTGATGGCGTCCCTGGCCTCGGTATTCACGGTGCGCGAAACGCACGGCCGCGTGTTTCGGTTGGGCAACCGTCTGATAGCGCACAGTGAGGACGTGGGCTGGCGATCGCTGCACGCCGCGATTATAGAGGAAGTTCCGTTCCACGCCACCGAATCTGCAATTCAGCATCCTTCGCTGATTTACCATCTCACGCGGCCGACGGAAGTGACGCGCCGAATCGAGGGCACGCGCGGCGAAAAAGCTCTGATCGGACCCCGGCGTATCTGCCTGACGCCCGCCGAAGCCACCACATCCTGGCAGCACGAAGGGCACCCCGAGATCCTGCAGGTTTACCTGCGCCGCTCGATTTACGAAGGGGCGGTCGGCGAGATTTACGGCTGCGATTCTTCTTCCGCCAAACTCCTGCCGCGCTTTGCGATTTCAGATCCGATGCTCGAACAACTGGCGATCGCCATCACGAACGCACTCCGCGACGGCACTGCGGAAGACGGCCTCTACGTGGACGCTATCGCGCACATGATGGCGGCGCACCTTGCCCGCGCGCATTCCACGCGTTCGCGTCCTGCGCGTCTTGTAACGCCGAAGCCGATCGCCGGCTGGAAGATGCGGCGTCTGGTTGACTACATCGAAGAAAATCTCGACAGCGATCTCAGCCTGCACACGCTCGCGGCTGAAGTCGACATCAGCCCGCTTTATCTCGCCCGCGCTTTCCGCGCGGCAGTCGGACAATCGCCGCACCAATACGTGCTTTCGCGCCGCATTGAGCGCGCCCGAGAACTCCTTCGCAACACTGATCTGCCCGTGGTCGACGTTGCGCTGGCGGCGGGCTTCTCATCGCAAAGCCACCTTGCGCACTGGTTCGTGCGGCAGGTCGGGGTTTCGCCGGCTGCTTACCGCAGGCAGGCGTGAGTGTTGCAGGTTATAACTGCTTCGCTGTTCGCCACTGGCTGAGCGCGGCTTCGGTGAGGTGGGCCAGTTCGCTCACAAGTTCCGGCGCCGGCTCGGTCTTGAAGTTGAAGTATGTCCTGCCCTGCATTCGCTTCTTCAGGGCTGGTGAAATACCGCCCGTAAGCTTTGGGCACATGTACAGCGGCATCAGGTGAAAACTGACGTACGCCTTCCCCTGACGCACTGAGCCGAAGAACAGCGGCTGACCCTTGTGCTGCGGAAATGGCGAGGGGGATTTTGTTACGAGCGTGAATTCCGCCGGCGTATCCTGCTGAACCGACAAACTCTCCGCGTGTTTTGCGAGTACGGGTTTCAGGGCGGCAAAAACAGTTGCAAATTCCGTGGCCATTTGCACAGCCTACCGCAACATAGACCTGCCCGTCGTCGCCCACTGGTTCGTGCGCCAGGTCGGCGTTTCGCCGGCGGCCTCCCGCCGCTCAGCGTGACACAAACTTCAGATCTTCCAACTGCCGAAACACACACGCCCGAACGCCGCGCTGATAACCATCACGCATTCACCATATTGTTCGAAATACCAGTTGGTTTCCGGATCTCCTTCAACCGCAACAAACTCGACCTGCACTTCATGGTGTGTGCTGCCTGAGAAAAAAGCGTTGGCCCGATCAGTGAAATATCGATAGTCGTCAGTTTGAATTTTCGCTCCGGCGACAGCCTGAAGTTCATTCAAGGGATATGAACGATTGCTTCGAGATAATACCCACCCGAATTCCTGTGCACCTGCGGATTGTTTTCGATGCCGAGCAACTCACCTTTCCTGCCGACGATCCTCAGCACCTCTGGTTCCTGCCTGACGGCATTTGGATTGAGAGAAATATCGCAGACCATGTTGTTTTTGAGTTGTTTTCCCACGAGCGGTTTAAGGGTCACCGTAAAGAAGCCGTCCTTTCCGATCACGACAACGGCATCCTCACTGAGAATACTGCTCCTGTAGCCAATAAAATCCGACAGGGTGATGGACAGCCGCGATCCAGGGGGCAGGTTGGAGACGCCCTTGAAATCCAGCGTGGTCGAAAATTTGTTGTACTCACCGCTTGCCGCGATGTAGAACGTGGGCGCGCTGAGTGCCTGGGTTTGGACTGCCGGATAAATATGGGTCGCTGGCGCCAGAACCGCAAACAATGCGAAGGAGGCCTTGAGCATGGGAAGTATGGCATAATCCTATCCTTGCGACCCGCTCAGGCGCAACGCCGTATCCCAGCCGAGATAGTGGATCGCCAGCGGCGCGATGTGGTTCTCGATCTTTTACAATACATTCGGCACCCGCGCTACTGTCATGACATTGTCGGTTATTTGGTAAAATACCCGCAATGAGGCAATCAGCCGAAGTTCGTAACGAAAAGCTGGACCTTCGCCTCACTGCGTCCGCAAAACGTGCCCTCCAGGTCGCGGCCCGTGCCTCGCATCGGTGAGCGAGTTTGTTCTCGAAAGTGCTCTGGCCCGGGCGGAGGAAACCCTTCCTGACCGTGTCCGATTCGGGCTGAACGCACAGGAGTGGGAAGCCTTTCAGGCGGCGTTGTCCGCTCGGACGAAGCCCGCTGCCAGACTCGGGAAACTTCTCAAAGAACCCGGCGTCTTCGACAGCGTCCGCGCGAAGTGACATCGCTTCGTATCGCGAAGCTGCAGCGCACCGATGACGTCGAGGCTTTCGATTGCGGGAGCGAGCCCTCAATCGGTTCCTGATCCGCTTCGCGCTGCAGAATCAGCAGGCTGGTGCTTCGAGTACCTGGGTCGCCCTTGCTGGTGACGGAGTTGCTGAAAAAGTCGTCGGCTATTACACCCTCGTCGTTGGGCAGGTGGAGCACAGCGAAGCTCCGGAGCGGCTTACCAAAGGGCTGGCTCGCCATCCGGTGCCGATCATGCTCATCGCGCGCCTCGCCGTCTCCACTTCATACCAAGGTAAAGGTCCTGGTGCAGGACTACTGAAGGACGCCATGCTTCGAACCCTCGCCGCGGCCGATATCGCTGGTATTCGAGCCTTTGCCGTTCACGCTAAGGACGATGAGGCCCGTCGTTTCTACGAACGCTTCGATTTTGTTCCATCTCCCACCGATCCGTATCATCTCTTTCGATTGATGAAAGACATCAGGGCCGCGTTGAAGTGAACTTCGCCGGGCAATTCTCATCCCCGGAACGGTAAACTCATTCCGAGGGGCGGTGAAAAACATCTCT